>JAEEGH010025324.1_pt1 | contig 11905 bp, 10 predicted proteins | sample 9134181 | NCBI WGS metagenome assembly JAEEGH01 (sample SAMN16246544, study PRJNA631951) | gut metagenome | biome: gut microbiome; feature: rumen; material: DP-attached | host: Bos | place: Iran: Karaj | collected 2018-10
CTCGGCGGCGAAACGGCATCGGAGGACATCATCAACTTCATGCTGCAGGGCTTCGACGGAGACATCTCCCGCATCTGGCAGTCAAACATCTTTGGAAAATCGCTGTACGATATTGCCTGCGAGTCGCTGACAAACAAGATCTGTTCGCTCAACGACAACGCGCGCTGCAAGCTTCAGCATACGCTCGAACGGATCATCAACGAGGGCAGCGCGGGACTGATCTGTATCCTTTTGTGAGATGAGAGCAGATCATACGCGAAGCCGCTTGCACTCTGCGGAAACATCTTTTATAATGAAAAAGAAGGAAGAGAGAACACGGCGGACGATCCGCGCAGCCGTATTCGTTCTCGCCGCGCTCCTGCTTTGCGCCGCGGCGGTGCTGGCCCTTTCCCGACATGCGGACCGCGTCATGCAGACCGGCGGGAGGGGCAGTCCGCCGATCCTCGTCATCGACGCCGGCCACGGCGGGCTTGACGGCGGCGCGATCGCTGCGGATGGCACGAAAGAGAGTGACGTCAACCTTGCGATCGCGCTCCGGCTGGAGAGTATTGTCCGCTTTTTTGGACAGAAAACACGAATGACGCGCTGGGACGACAGCGCAAAAACAGATATAATCTCTTATAGTGAGAGGGAAGACCTCAAAGAACGCGTGCAGCTCGCCAATACGACGCCCGGCGCGGTGCTGATCAGCATCCATCAGAACGATTTTCCGACCGGGCAGCCGCACGGCGCGCAGGTACTGTACTCGCCCTGGGCCGGAAGCGAGCTGCTGGGCAAGACGATCCAGACAAATCTGATCGAGAAGCTCGATCCGGGCAACCGTCGTCTGGCCGTACCGGCCCCCGGAAGTCTGTTTCTGACGGCGAACACGCGCTGCCCGGCCGTGCTGGTCGAATGCGGCTTCATGTCCAATCCCTCCGACCTCGCGACGCTCCGGACGCCCGAAGGCCGCGACGCGATCGCGCAGGCGGTTGCCGATGCCTTTACAAACTATAAAAAGAAGTATGACGGGGTAGCCGTCAGGAAGGAAGAAACCGCCGCCACCGGCACGGCAGATGCACCGGCAACCACCCCGGCTCCCGCCCCGGAAACGGTCCGGAAAGACGGCGTCCTGTACGGGACACAGGTCCTGGCTACCGGAAAGACGATGTCGCCCAAGGATCCCTTCTTCGCCGGCTATGTCCCGGTCGAGATCAAGGGGACCCGGCTCAACAAATATGTCATCGGCCACAGTACCGACGAGGCGGAAGCCCGCCGGCTCAACAGGGAAATCAGAAAAAAATTCGAGGATTCCTTCCTGGTCCGGATCGAGGGAGACAGCGTCACGCGCATTCAGTGATTTTTCCTCTTTCCAATACGCTGAAAAGCATAAAAAACGCAATTTTGCTATTTTATAATTGTTCAAAATTGGAAATATTATTCCCTGCCCGTTATTTCCGAAATTGGAAATATAAATCATTGGTAATCAATGGATTATAAAGGCCGATATTTGCCCAGTCCGGAGGGGATGGGATGTAAAAAAAAATAATTTTGCAATAGTTTTTTTATTTTTTTATCATCTTTTTTTCCTCCAACTTTGTAAAACCAAAGAGGGCCATTCCATCAGGAGTGGACAACCCGATTCCAGATGAACGAACAGGACCGACACATAGCCGTTTGGAACAACTGTCTGCAGATCATTGTGAGCAACATTGACCGGCAGCAGTTCGATACATGGTTCAAGCCGATCCGCCCCGTCTCCCTCGTCGAGTCCACCCTGACCGTGGAGGTCCCCTCCGATTTCTTCCGCGAATACCTGGAGGGAGCGTACCTCCATCTGCTGAAGAGCGCACTCAAGCGGGCCATCGGCGCCGATGCCAAACTGGTCTATATGGTCCGTCCGGTCCGCAGCGAGCAGGCCATGGTCTATCCGGCCGCCGCCACCACGAACCCGGTCAACCCGACCGTTTCCATCAGCACCTATCATCCCTCCGGAAATCCCGGCCCCTTCGTCTTCCCCGGCATCCAGCGCGTCCAGATCAACCCGCGCCTCAAGGCGGAGTACTGCTTCGAAAACCTGGTCGAAGGCGAGTGCAACAAGATGGGGATCACGGCAGGGGAGAGCATCTCCAAGGCGCCCGGCAAGACCCCGTTCAATCCGCTCTTCCTCTTCGGCGGACCCGGCCTCGGCAAGACCCATCTCTCCCAGGCCATCGGCATTGCCGTCAAACAGCGCTATCCCGAACTCGTCGTCCTGTACGTGACCGGCAACGAATTCAAGACCCAGTACATGGATGCGGCGATGGGCGGCAAGCTGACGGATTTCATGGCCTATTACATGCGCATGGACGTGCTGATTGTCGATGACATCCAGGGCCTGCTCGGACAGGGCTCCCAGAATGCCTTCTTCAACGTGTTCAACCACCTGCACCAGTCCGGGAAGCAATTGATATTCACCTCCGACCGCGCTCCGGTGGACCTGAAGAATTTCGAAGAGCGTCTGCTGTCCCGCTTCAAGTGGGGCCTCTCCGTCGAGCTTTCACGGCCGGATTTCGCCACGCGCCTCTCCATGCTCAAGTCGCGCAGTTTCCGCGAGGGCGTCCGTATCAGCGACGAGGTGCTGACCTTCCTCGCCACGCGGATCAAATCGAATTTCCGGGAACTGGAGGGGGCCCTCATCTCCCTGGCCGCCTACGCCACGCTGGCCCACCGCGAGATCTCGATCGAACTGGCGGAAAAGGTCACGGGCCAGATCGTCTGCGACGAACCCGGCGACATTTCCATCGACCGGATCCTCTCCACGGTCTGTGACTATTTCAACATCACGCGCGAGGACATGCTCTCCAAGAGCCGGAAGCGTCCCATCGTCCAGGCCCGCCAGATCGCCATGTATGAATGCCGCAACCTCATCGCGAACTGCTCACTGTCGACCATCGGCGCCGAACTCGGCGGCAAGGACCACGCCACCGTCCTCCACGCCTGCACGACGGTCCAGGACCTGATGACGACCGACAAGGCCTTCCGCCAGTACATCGGCGACATCGAGGAAATGCTCCTCGCGACCGTCGCCCGGTAGAATCCCCGGCGGGATTTCCGCTTTTCACTTTTTATCGCTATATTTGTGTCCATAGAAACACCGAAAAATGGACAGCAGCACTGTATTATCCCTCTTCAAGGAGATCACCCGGATTCCCCGGGAATCGGGGCACGAAGGCCCGATGACGGAATACCTCCAGCGCTTCGCCGCGGAGCACAAGCTCAAATGCAAGACCGACCAGACCGGGAACGTCCTGATTATCAAGGAGGCGTCTCCCGGACGTCGCCATATCCCCTCCATCGCCCTCCAGGCCCACCAGGACATGGTGTGCGAGAAAACGGGCGGGTTCGATTTCGATTTCCGGAAAGACCCGATCCCCTTTGAGATCGAGGACGGCTGGATGGTCGCCCGGAACACCACCCTCGGCGCGGACGACGGGATCGGCATCGCCGCCTGCCTCGCCCTGCTCGAGAGCGACCTCCCGACCGGCCGGATCGAGTGCCTCTTCACCATTTCCGAAGAGACCGGCATGGACGGGGCGTTCGCGCTGGAAAAGGATTTCCTGGACAGCAAGACCCTGATCAACCTGGATTCGGAGGACGAGGGGCAGCTCTTCGTGGGATGCGCCGGCGGCACGGACACCGTGGCCACCTTCACCTACGAAAACGAGCCGCTCGCGAAGAATTACAAACCGATGCTCCTGAAGATTTCCGGTGGCGTCGGCGGCCACAGCGGCGACGACATCAACAAGGAGCGGATCAATGCCATCCAGCAGCTCGCCCGCTTCCTGTTCACGCAGCTGCAATATGATTATCAGCTGCTTACGTTCAACGGCGGGAACAAGGCCAACGCCATCTGCCGCGAAGCCGAGGCCGTGATCGCCGTCCCGGACGACGAGTTCCAGGACATGGTCGCGGACTTCCGCGCCTTCGGCGAGATCCTCAAGGCGGAATTCCGGAACACGGAACCGGACCTCGCGTTCCAGGCCCATTCCATCCGCGGCGTCAAGGTCCAGCCGATGGCGGAGGAATTCACCGTCCGCTTCATCTCCACCCTGCTTGCTTGCCCGCACGGGGTCATTGCCATGAGCACGGACATCCCCGGCCTGGTCGAGACCTCCACGAACCTGGCCAGCGTCAAGATGGAGGAGGGGAATACCATCAAAGTCGTCACAAGCCAGCGCAGCTCCGTCAAGAGCGCCCTTCACGCGGCCGCCGAGAAAGTCGAGGCGGCGCTCCTGCTCGGCGGTGCCGATGTCGAGCACGGCGGCGAGTACCCCGGCTGGAAGCCCAACATGGATTCCCACATCCTGTCCGTGAGCGTGAATTCCTACCGCAAGCTCTTCGGGGTCGATCCCGAGGTCAAGGCCATCCATGCCGGCCTCGAATGCGGCCTGTTCCTGGAGAAGTTCCCGGACCTCGACATGATCTCCTTCGGCCCGACCCTCCGCGGCGTCCATGCCCCCGGCGAGCGGCTCGAACTGGCCTCGCTCGACAAGTTCGTCGACCTGCTGACCGATATCGTAACCAATTTTGCCTGAGATGGTTCTGATTGCCCCTTCCATGCTGGCGGCCGATTTCCTGCATCTGGAGAAAGATGTACGGATGGTCAATGCCTGCGCGGACCTGTTCCACCTCGATGTCATGGACGGCACCCTCGTGCCGAACATCTCCTACGGCTTCCCGGTCGTCGAGGCCATCGCCTCCCTTGCGGAAAAGCCGCTGGACGCCCACCTGATGATCGTGCATCCGGAAAAGTACATCGAGCGCTTCGCCCGCACCGGCGTCCGGTACCTGAGTTTCCATTATGAGGCGGCAGGGGAGGACTCCGGAGCCATCCTGGACCGGATCCGCGCCCTCGGCATGAAAGCCGGACTGGCCATCAACCCGGACATCCCGGTGGAAACGGTCTTCCCGTTTCTGGAGCATGCGGATTATATCCTCGTCATGAGCGTTTTCGCCGGATTCGGGGGACAGCATTTCATCGGGGAGACCTACGGACGGATCCGCTGCCTGAAAGCGGAGATCGACCGCCGGGGCCTCGGAACCCTCATCGAAGTGGACGGCGGCGTTTCGCCCGCGAATGCCGCAGCGCTTGCCGATGCGGGGGCGAATATCCTTGTCGCCGGCAGTTCCGTCTTCCGTGCGGAAGATCCCGCCGCCGCCGTCGCCGCCATGCGGGGCTAAAGGATATACCCGAGTTCCTTGAAGGAAAAACGTTGCAGGGAGCCGTCATCACAATTCGTGACGACGGCTCTTCCTTCTTCATCGACACCTTCGATGATGCCGGAGAACAGTTTATCTGTCAATAAGTTCCGATATTGACAGACAACGCCTTTCCGGAAGAGGGCCGCATCGTATTCCCGCCGGAGCGCGGCATAGGCGTCCCCGTCCCGGAGGGCCGGCAGCCATGCTTCCAGTTTCGCGACAACCTTTTCCAGGCTGGCATGCAGGTCATACTGCTTCCCGGTCATGCAGGAGAGGGACGTCGCATTGGCGAGCTCGTCGAAAACGCGCTGGTTCATGTTGATGCCGATGCCGATGACCGAATGGGCGACAAGCCCGCCGTCAAGACCGTTCTCGACGAGGATGCCGCAGATCTTCTTCCCGCCGGCGAACACGTCGTTCGGCCACTTGATCCGGCAGTCGCACCCTTCCTCGCGGAGGAAGTCACGGACGGCGACAGGGGCCAGGATATTGATGCGGCAGGCCTGTTTCGCAGCAAGGGGAGGGAAACCGCCTTCCCCGAAACGCAGGACCAGGGAGAACGTCAGGTTCTCGCCGGGGCGGGAGAGCCAGCGGTTGCCCCGCTGTCCCCGTCCGGCCGTCTGTTCGCGGGCCGCCAGGACTGACAGATTGTCAAGGGTGGAAATCTGCCTCAGAGCCAGGCTGTTGGTCGAATCGACCCGGTCGTGCCAGATAATTCCTGCCATATTTTCTATTGGTTCAGAATTTGATTATCTTTGTATGGGCAAATTTAGTCCTTTTTTTTGAAAGAATATGATTACGCATGACCTCCGGCTCATCGCCGACGCCGTCCTGGACAAGAAAGGGGAGAATGTCATCTCTTTGGACCTGCGGGGCATCGACGGAGCCATTACCGATTATTTCGTCATTTGCGACGCCTCGAATACCACGCAGGTGGGAGCGGTCGCCGACAACATCCTGGAAAAGATGGAAGAGGAGGGCCACCGGCTCCTCCGTTCGCAGGGCGAAGGCAACAATTTCTGGATCATCCAGGATTACGGCAACATCCTTGTCCACATCTTCCTCAAGGAATACCGGGATTTCTACCGGTTGGAAGACCTTTGGTCGGACGTGCCCCGGAAAGAGTACAAGGAACGGAAGAAACCCGCCCAAAAGCAGTAAGCCATGGCCGAACCGAACAAGGACAACAAAAACAAGAAACCCAAGGGATTCGTCATCGGGATCTCCCCGATGACCATTTTCTATTTCCTGCTCGCCATCGGGCTGTTCTGGATGCTTTACTCGCGTAACAGCGCGTCCTCCTCGCCCGAGAAGGTCGAATGGGCCGAAGTGCAGGCCATGATCGCCAACGGCGACGTGGACGAAATCTCCTATATCCGCAACGACTACCAGGGCGAGGTGAAGATCAAGCCGGACCGGCTCGCCAAATACGCCGACCGTTTCCCGAACGGGAACGTGCCCAAGAAATCCCCGCATTTCTACTTCCTGACCTCCACGAAGTTCTATCCGGAGGAAGCCTTCGGCGAACTGAATGCCGCCCTTCCTGCGGGTGACCAGTTCAAGGTCGTGATGAAGAACAACGACCACGACTGGATGAACTGGCTGGAGATGCTGCTCTGGCCGCTGCTGATGATCCTCCTGTGGGTCTGGATGTTCCGCGGCTTCAACCGCTCGATGAACGGCGGTGCCGGCGGCGGGATGGGCAATCCCTTCAACGCCGGCAAGTCCACCGGCAAACTGGCGGACAAGAACGAGGTGAAGGTGACCTTCAAGGATGTCGCCGGCCTCTACGGGGCCAAGGACGAGGTCATGGAAATCGTCGATTTCCTCAAGAACCCGTCCAAGTACACGGCCCTCGGGGCGAAGATCCCGAAGGGCGCCCTGCTCGTCGGCCCTCCCGGAACGGGCAAGACCCTGCTGGCCAAGGCTGTGGCAGGGGAGGCGAACGTTCCTTTCTTCTCCATTTCCGGTTCCGATTTCGTGGAAATGTTCGTCGGCGTCGGTGCTTCCCGTGTCCGCGACCTTTTCCGCCAGGCAAAGGAAAAGGCGCCCTGCATCGTGTTCATCGATGAGATCGACGCCGTCGGCCGCGCCCGCGGAAAGAACGCCGGTTTCTCCGGCAACGACGAACGGGAAAACACGCTGAACCAGCTCCTTACCGAGATGGACGGCTTCGGCTCCAACAGCGGTGTCATCATCCTCGCCGCGACGAACCGCGCCGACATCCTCGACAAGGCCCTGATGCGTGCCGGCCGTTTCGACCGCCAGATCTACGTTGAACTCCCCGAGGTCAACGAAAGGGAGGAGATTTTCAAGGTCCACCTGCGCGGCATCAAGGTCTCGAAGGATTTCGACATCCCGCTGATGGCGAAGCACACGCCCGGCTTCTCCGGCGCCGATATCGCCAACGTCTGCAACGAAGCCGCCCTGACAGCCGCCCGGAAGAACAAGAAAGAAGTTGATACCCAGGACTTTCTCGACGCCGTCGACCGGATTATCGGCGGTCTCGAGCGCAAGGACAACACCATCATGACGCCTGCCGAGAAGCGGACGACCGCCTACCATGAGGCCGGCCACGCCGTCGTCGGCTGGCTGCTGCCCGAGGCCGATCCCGTGCTGAAGGTCAGCATCATCCCGCGCGGCAAAGCCCTGGGCGTCACCTGGAACCTGCCGGCCGAGCGCAAGAACTGGTCCAAATCCTACATGATGGACGAGATGTGTACCCTGATGGGCGGCCGTGCGGCGGAGATGATAGTCAACGGAGAGCCCTCCACCGGTGCCCTGAGCGATTTCGAGCGCATGACCAACATGGCCTACTCCATGGTCCAGTACTACGGCATGAGCGACCGGATCGGCCCGATGTCCTTCTACGATTCTACCGGCTCCCGCGGCTATGAACTGGTACGTCCCTACAGCGAGAAGACGGCCGAACTGATGGACCAGGAGGTCCGCCGGATCATCGACGAGGTCCAGGCGCGTACGGACCGGATCCTGCGCGAGAACGACGCCGCCTTCCGCCAGGTAGCCGAACTCCTCCTGGACAAGGAAGTGATCATGAACGACGACCTGGAGCGCATCCTGGGGCCGAAGGTCAAGCCGGCCTCCGCGGTGGAAGAAGCCCCGGAAAGCCAGGGGCAGCCGGAAAGCGGGGAGGGGACAGCGCATGAATAATACCCTGAAACGCTCCCTCTCCGGCATTCTTTTCCTGGCCATCGTGCTGGGCGGTCTGCTGGTCAACAAATACCTTTATGCCGTGCTGTTCACCTTCATGACGGCCGGCATGTTGTATGAATTCTTCCGCATGACGATGGGGGACCGCTACCGCGCGTCGCAGTACCTTGCGATGGCGGCGGGCGCCATCCTCTTCATCCTTTCCTTCCTCGTCTATGCGCAGCTGATGCCGATGCGGCTGATCTGCCTCGGCATCCTTCCGATCCTCGCCATCATGATCCTGTCCCTCTATGCCAGGGACAAATCCAATTTCCGGTTGTTCTCCAACATCTACGCCGGGCTCTTCTACATCGCCATCCCGCTGGCCCTGTCGAACCTGATCGTCTTCGACCGGGAGGGCCATTTCAGCGGCCTGCTCATGGTCTGCTTCTTCTGCATCATCTGGGCATCCGATGTAGGGGCATACTGCTTCGGCCTCCTTTTCGGGAAAAACGGCCGGAAACTGTTCCCCTCGGTTTCGCCCAAGAAATCCTGGGCCGGCTTCTGGGGCGGACTGCTTTGCGCCGTCCTCGCCGCCGTCATCCTGCGGCTGACGGGCCTGTTCTCCTTCCCGTATCTCCACTGCATCATCCTGGCCGTGGTCATGGATGTCGCGGGGGTGTACGGCGACCTGTTCGAGTCGCAATGGAAACGGGTTTATGACCTGAAGGACTCCGGCGACATCATCCCCGGGCACGGCGGCCTCCTGGACCGTTTTGACAGCACGCTGTTCGCCATTCCCGCCGGCGCGGTTTACCTGGTCCTCGCCGGACTGCTCCTTTAATCTCCCCGCCATGAAATGGATCCGCATCGACCGTGACTCGTACAACACCATCTTCGGGAGCTGGTGCATCTGCGCCATCCTGATCTGGCTGAACGCACATTTTATCGACAACCCCTGGATCTCGATCCCCATCTCCGTGGTCCTCGTCGCCTTCATGGTGTTCATCACCTATTTCTTCCGCGTCCCGGACCGCAAAGTGCCCGACCATGGCAACGACCGGCTGGTCAGCTCGGTGGCGGACGGCAAGGTCGTCATCCTCGAAAAGGTCTTCGAGAAGGAATACCTGCAGCGGGAATGCATCCAGGTCTCCGTTTACATGGATTTCTTCGATGTCCATGCCAACTTCTGGCCGCTGACCGGCAGGGTCACCTATTACAAGTATCATCCCGGGAAATACCTCCTGGCCTTCCTGCCGAAGTCGTCCGAACTGAACGAACACGCTTCCTCCTGTCTGAAGAACCAGTATGGGGAAGTCTTCTTCAAACAAATCGCCGGGACCTTCGCCCGGCGGATCGTCTGCTATTCGGAACTGGATGACCTCGAGAACCGCGGGGACCAGTGCGGCGTCATCAAGTTCGGCAGCCGCATCGACCTCTTCCTGCCGCTCGACGCCGAGATCAAGGTGAAGATCGGCGACAAGGTCCGCGCCGTGGAAAGCGTTATCGCCGTCCTTCCGCCTCGATAAGCGCCAGCAGCCGGTCCGGCGCCTCGGCCTCCGGCACGTGGCGGAGAACCGGCGTACGGCCTTTGTAGATGGAAACCTTCCCGTTTCCTTCCCCCACATATCCCCAGTCGGCATCGGCCATTTCGCCGGGGCCGTTGACGATGCAGCCCATCACGGCAATGACGACATTGCTCAGATGGGAGGTCCGCGCCTTGACCGTTTCGAAGGCCTCCTGCAGGTTATACATGGTCCTTCCGCAGCCGGGACAGGCGATATATTCCGGCCGGTAAAAGCGGCGGCGGCAGGCCTGCAAAAGCTCATCAGACAGATAATCAGACAGTTCCTTGTCAATTTCAACAGGGGAGCCATCATCATCCAGGTACTGTCCGGCGAAGGCGACTCCGTCGAGTTCCCGGTCGAGCAGGCGCTTGCCGAAATCGCAGGAGAGATCGAGCAGGAGCCGCTCGCGCGAGGGGGCGTCATATGTCGCGACCGCGGAGCGTCCCTCGATGCGGAGGCCGGTCAGGGAAGAATACAGACGGTGGCCGTACCGGTCCGAAAGATACCGGGCGACAGGTATTTCCCGCACCGGATCCTCGGTCAGGGAGACGCGGACCGTGTCTCCGATGCCCTCGGACAGCAGGGTGGAAATCCCCACGCAGGACTTGATGCGGCCGGCATCGCCGTTGCCGGCTTCCGTCACGCCGACATGGACCGGAAAGACGACGCCCCGCTCCTGCATCATCTGCGAGAGCCGACGGTAAGCTTCCACCATGACGGGCGTATTGCTGGCTTTCAGGGAGACGACGACGTCGTAAAAATCATTCCCGATGCACATCTCCAGCCACTCCATGGCCGCCTTGGCCATGGCCAGCGGCGTATTGCCGTACAGGTTCGTTATATACTCGCCGAGCGAACCGTGGTTCAGTCCGACACGGACGGCGGTCCCATGCTCCTTGCAGACCGCGATGAAACGGGCGAAGAGCGTGCGGGCTTTCCCGTGGTCCTTGTGGAAATTGCCCGGATTGATCCGGACCTTTTCCACCACGGCCGCCGCGGCGATGGCTGTCTCGGCAGAGAAATGGATGTCCGCCACCAGGGGCGTGTCGACGCCGGCGGCGCGAAGCCGGTCGCGGATCTCCCGCAGGGGCTCCACTTCCGGAAGTCCGGGGACCGTGATCCGGATGAGTTCAGCCCCGGCTTCTGCCATGCGGATGCACTGGGCCACAGTACCTTCCACATCATTCGTGTGCGTATTGCACATGGTCTGGACCACGATCGGATGACCGCCGCCGATGGGGACTTTCCCCACATGAACCGTCCTATTCTCCATAGACAATCTGTTTGGCAATCTTCTTCAGCTGGTGCCGGGTATAACCCCGGCGCGGCGTAAGCTGATAATAGATCCCCGCCGTCACCATCAGGTCGAGCGGATAGCCGAAGCGGTAATAATAGTCATTGTAATAATCGGGGCGATAGAAGGAACCCCAGCCCCATTTGACCAGCGCATTGACGTGGAATTCAAAGGGAGAGAACATGAGGCCCATGCCGACGCCGCCCTCCAGGCCGTAGGTCCAGCGCAGGTCGAAATCGCGGAAGGACTCCCGGTACTCCCAGGGGGAATAGACCTCTTCCCGGATCTTGTACCGGGTCGATTCGGTGAACGGCCCCGTCCGCGTCACGCTGGTCCGGTAACCGCCGAAGATCCCGACCTTGGCGAGCAGCTTGAAGTTCTCGCCGATGTCCGCATGGCCGGCCATCAGGAAGGGGACCTCCCACACGTCCATCACCATGTTTTCAACCCCCTCCAGGTTCCGCGTGATCTTGGTTTCCTTGTTTTCCTTGAACTGGAAGCCCTCGTAGGTGTGCTGCACGCCGATTTCCAGGCCGAAATAGGGCATGAAACCGAACAGTTTCCCGTGGATGGTCACGCTCGCCCCGAAGACGGGAAGATGCGTAGGGAACTTCGCCTCCCACGGGGGCCTGAAATAGGTGTGGCTGAACGCTGCGCCGCCGTGGACGCC
>JAEEGH010025330.1_pt1 | contig 11903 bp, 12 predicted proteins | sample 9134181 | NCBI WGS metagenome assembly JAEEGH01 (sample SAMN16246544, study PRJNA631951) | gut metagenome | biome: gut microbiome; feature: rumen; material: DP-attached | host: Bos | place: Iran: Karaj | collected 2018-10
CCGCCACCAAGACCCAGGGGGTGGAGATGCGGGACAAGTTCCGGGTCAACCTCCGGGTGGCGCTGCCCGCCGCGGTCATCACCTTCGTCATTCTGGTGGTCGTGGCCCTCACGGGCCGGGCGGCGCCGGTGAGCGGCAGCGAATTCAACGTGATCCAGGCCATTCCCTACTTTATCGTTCTGGTGCTGGCTATCGTCGGCATCAACGTTTTTATCGTCCTGGGCGCCGGCATCGTGCTGTTCCTCATTGCGGGCATCGCGACGGGCACCCTGAACTATATGAGCGCCTTTTCCGCCATGGGCGACGGGACCGCCGGCATGTTCGAGACCATGATCGTCACGATCCTCGTGGCGTCCACCGCGGCGCTGATCCGCGAAAACGGCGGTTTTGAGGCGATCCTTGGCTTCATCCGCCGCAGCTTCCGGGGCAAGCGCGGCGGCATGCTGGGCGTCGCGCTGCTCACCGGCCTGATGGACGTCGCGACGGCCAACAACACCGTCGCCATCGTCATCGCGGCCCCCATCGCGAAGAACATCGCCGAGGAATACGACATCGACCCGCGCCAGACCGCCTCGCTGCTGGACACCTGCTCGTGCATCCTGCAGGGCATCATCCCCTACGGCGCCCAGCTTCTGATCGCGGCGGGCCTCAGCGGCGTCAGCAGCCTTTCGCTGATCCCCTGGCTCTTCTATCCCTTCCTGCTGGCGGTCTTCGTCCTGCTCTCCATCGCGCGGGCAAAGTGAAAAGTGAAAGATCGCAACAAAACGGCGGCCGCCCGTGAAGTGAACCCCAAAAGTTAGACAAATTTTGAATTAAGCGACCTGAAGGGTCTGGTATCTGTGCTGAGCAGGTGTCAGGCCCTTTAGCTTTAGCTTGATCCTTCGGTTATTGTAGTAGTCGAGATAGTCGACGAGCTCCGCTTTGAAATGTTCCAAAGAGTCGAAGTCTTGAAGGTAAAGCAGCTCCGTTTTGAGGAGACCGAAGAAATTTTCCATCACAGCATTGTCCAGACAGTTGCCTTTCCGGCTCATGCTCTGACGAATGCCCTTGTCGTCCAACATCTTCTGGTAGTGCTTATGCTGGTAGTGCCAACCTTGATCGGAATGAAGGATCAGCCCCGTACCGTCCGGGATCGTGTCAAAGGCTTTCTCCAGCATGGAAGTGACCATGCTGAGCGTCGGGTGTTCCGAAATCGTGTAGCTGACCAGATTCTCGCTGCACAGATCAAGGATCGGAGACAGATACAGTTTCTCACCAAACAAGGAGAACTCTGTAACGTCTGTGACCCATTTCTGGTTTGGGTTCTCAGCATAGAAGTCTCTTTCCAGGAGATTAGGCGCTATCTTGCCAACCTCGCCCTTGTAGGAACGATACTTTTTCATCCGCACCTTGCTTGTTAAGCCCAACTCTTTCATTAACTTCATCACAAGCTTGTGGTTGCGATGAAAACCACGGTTTTGCAGTTCCTGCGTCACCCTGCGGTAGCCGTATCTACCCTTGTTCTCAGCTGCTATGGAGCAGATTTCCCCTTTTAAATCCGCATATTTGTCTGGATCCTTCTGCCTTTTCGTGTAGTAATAATATGTGCTGCGAGGGAGACCGGCAACGTCCAGCAACAGCGATACTTTGAATTCACGCCTCAGTTCCCATATTACTTTTGCTTTTTCTCTTGCCGTACCCTCTCGGCAACCAAGGCATTCAATTTTTTTAGGTATGCGTTCTCTGCTCTCAGTCGCTGCACTTCTGCCAACAGATCTTTTTCTACCTCCGGCTTCAGTTCCTTTGGCGGGCGCCCTTTGCTACCTCGGCCGCGATGGTCTATGTATAAACCCTCCGGACCTTCTTCCAGATAGGTTCGCTCCCATGCCATGACCCTTTTATGGTCATTGAGTTCATAGCGCCGCGCTGTCTCTCGATAACTCAGTTTTTCCCGCATCATCGTTTCTACGACTTCTTGCTTGAATTCCCCTGTGTATCTCTTGCTTGGTATTCCCTTTGGCATATAACGACACCCCACTTGTTAGTAGTATACCATACTTGTCTAACAAATGGGGTGCAGTTCATCCGGGCGGTGCATTTCTTTGGAGTAATCGGTTAAAACCCCTATCTGACGAATCGAAAAATCTATGAAGCCGCGAATTTTCCGATTTATAACAATTCTGTCCCCTTCATTCGGTGGATATATGATTTTCTTCTACAAGGATAAACAGTTCCGGTGGATACGCATATTCCTCTTTCGTTTCATCCACCACACCAAACCAGTTCTTTTGGAGAACGCGGGCTTCATAAACCTTGCCATGGCGCAAGGATAAAGGATTGTCTTCTCCAATATACTGTACGCGGACTATACTAATGAGAAGCGCATCTTCATCCTGTTTCATGATGATCAATGATGATAAAATCAGAGCAAGTGACCCCTTGATAGTATTGCTTCGCCTTCGCATATTCTTCCAGCGAAATCAGTTTTCTATGGTCGCATTCCTAAGACGGCAGCATGCAGCCAGCAGCCGGGCAAATCTGTGTGTCAGGTCACGCCGCGTAATGCCGAAGGTCTGACCGGTGGATTTTGAACGTAATGGGCAAAAGTAATGATGAGGCCGATGTTACCACCGGCCTCAAATCGATTCAGTGATGACAAGGCCTGAGCAAGTAATGTGCAGAAGCTCTTTCGTGCCGTTTTCTTCATTTAAGAATTCTCGTCCAGTACAAAGGCGGCATGGCTGATCGCATCGGAGGTCGCTTTTGCAACTTCGGCTTTCCCTGTTCGGATCGCATCGGTCAGCGCTTCAGAAGGCGCATCCATTTGCTGCGCGACGGATTCAAGCGCCTCGCCGTACCATGTGCCCCATGCATTCAGCACTTCGGTTTCGTCAGCATAGGCGTCTGCAAGAGAAGCATAGCCCGCATCCGCGTAAATGCGGTGGTGATCCGCATTGGTCTTCTCCGTTTCCATTCGCTCCAGCGCTGCGTTCTCTATAGCGTGCAGCACCTCCAGAGCCAGCGCGTCATCGTTGCAAAGACGATCCATCACAAGCGCGGTTGCCAGCGTTGTGATTCCCACGCTCTCAAGCTCGCGAGGACTGGCCATGTACAGCGTGTCAGACGTGGAATGATAGCTGTAGTCCGTGAAGTGCCAGGTCAGGAGCGCGGGAATACCGTATGCCAGGAATACGCTGTGGTCCGAACCGCCCTCATAGGGGCAAACCTCCAGGCGGAAATCCGGATCGTGCCGCGCGATGACATGCTCTGAGACATACCTGTACAGGTCGTTCAGATACCAGCCTCTGCTGAACAGGCCCTGGGTATCGCCGGCACCCCACAGCGTATGGGAATCGGGCAGCCTGACAAATCCGTCATCCCAGCTGCTCTTGTAGTTCTCATCGTAATACGGGTTCGCCAGAGACGGGATCCATTCGTCTGGTTCGTCCCACGGGACCGCATCCAGGGTATAGCCGTACTCTGCGGAGGGGTCCGGCGTCTTTTCGATGCGCATGACGCCGCCGGTCTTCTTTGGGTCCTCGCCGGTCATATCCATATCCAGCGCCCCAATGAGGTCCTCAGCCTCCGCCGGATGCGCGTCCAGCCAGAATGACGCAAGATTCATCTCGTCGCCCCACAAAAACGTGATCGTGCAGTTGGGTCTTGGGAGCGTACCGGCGTCTACCATCTCCTTGTACCTTGTCGCCATTCCCAGCATTGCGGCGACACCGGTGGCGTTGTCGTTGCAGCCGGGTTCCTGCACGTGGGCACAGATCAGGACCCTCTTTTCCGGGTGGATGCTGCCCTTGATCTCCGCGACGGCAACCGCCTGTCCTTTTCCCGCAGTGCTGCCGGAGGCACTCATCGGATAGGTCTGACCGATGGCAATCTGCTCACACATGACGCGGACCCGCTCCGTTTCGTCGGCGGCAGAGTTGTTTTCCTCTGCCAGCTTCAGCAAGGCCAGCAGAGAATCGTATTGTTCATTGCTGAGCTGCCATTCCACGATCGGTTTGCCGTCAGCCGCAGCGGCTGCGGTTTCGCTCAGATCCGCACCTTCGGCATATCTTGAGGATGTGTTCCATGGGCGCAGGATGCTTCCGTCTGAGTCCCGCGGGCACAGGAATCCCTCTATTGCCGACTTGGAGGCAACGCCGACCGCGCCGACAGCCTGTGCATAGTAGAACCCGACCCGCATATCGGAATCGGTTATGATGACCTTGCCGGCGAGATGCTCCGAAGCGATGCCCTCGCTGTTGACGATGTCCCACGGGTCAACCGCGCCGACATAGACAAGTTCTCCGCAAAGCGGCGCGGCGTCTTCAGGCGCGGTACCAGCTGGCGCTGTGAAGCAGCTGTTCCAGGCGAGCCTTGCCCTTTGATTCAGCTCTGCTTCCAGGTTTGGATGGCCGATCTCTTCCCTCGCAATGTAGCGGAAATCGTCGACGCCGGTGCGCTCGTCCTTTTCTACATCGGAAGACATCAGAACAGCGTGCATCGCTTTCACCTTCGCGTCGGTATCGGGCAGGGGAGCGATCTCTGCCTCATAATCCATGTGGAAGGCTTTGGCGAACGCCTTCTGATAGACCTCCGTGCAGGGGTCAAAGCCCCACTGCTCTCCGCTGACCAGCGACGAAAGCGCGGCGGCGTCCGGATCCTCGGCCGGAGTCCCGCTCACATCAGTCAGATAGACACGGAGGCTGGAATACTCCGGGTCCCATACTTCTCCCAGATCCATGTCCTCGGTCCCCTGATATTGGGTCACCCATGCATAGTCTCCGTCCGGCGCATTGCTCTGATCGCTTCGACTCGCTGTGCCGTAGGGCGCCGTGACCGCCTCCCCGGTGATCCTGTATCCTGCTGCGGCAAGCTGCTCCATGATGTAGGAGCAGATGACCTGGTTCTGCCATGTGCCGCCGGTGGTCCTCCAGCCCATATAGACATAGCCGAGGTGTTCATACATATCCATGCCGTTGAGACCATTTTTGTACAGCCCGTCGCCGCCGCCCAGGATCTCTATGAGCTCGGCTACACAGCGCGAATCCTGATCTGCCGGATCGAGCTGCGGTTCCGTTGTATGCATGGCCGCCGGAGCTTCCGCAGGCGCGGTATCCACGACCTGCTGTTTTGCGCCGCAGCCGGACAGCAGCAGAAGCGCCGCCAACATGATTGCATATGTTCTTCTTTTTTTCATTTTCAAATGCGCCCTTCTAGTTTGCGGTACTAATTATCCGATTTTCACAGCCGATTTTTCTAAATAATCCACAATCCTTCGCGCGGTTCCCAGCGCGGCCTTCGTCTCATTTCCGTTCTTCAACCAGGCATTGATGTTGGAATTGTTCAGCTGCAGATCTTTGCTTATGCGGTAGGTTGTGATGTGCTTTTCTTCCTGCAGCGCTACGATCCGTTTCCGCATCAGTTCCTTGACACGGCAGTCTCTTTCATAAGCGCCAACCTCACTCACATAGCTTCTCCAGACTTTCTGATATCCATCAGGCAGATCACAGGGAACCATCTGAAACGCTTTCAGCAAATCCGGATAGCTGTACCGGTTCCGAAGCTGCTCATATTCTTTTTCCAAAAAGGAGCCTTTTGCCGCCTTTAAAAGCGTCTTTTCCCTTCCGGTAGCAAGTGCGTAAAGGAAGAGAGGCTCTTTCAAACGGTAATTACCGTTCATCGTCTCATCTACAAGAGAGTAGAGCGCACCAGTGTTTTCAGTTGATAAGTCCCGGACATATCGATTCAAAAAGCCGGGAAATGTCAGTTGTCGCATGGACGGTAGTTCCTTTCTTATTCGTTGAACTTATCCAAAACTCCTTGTACCGGTATTCGTTCTAATGCGATCAGGTCCCGGATAAAGGAGGCCGACCTCTTCGTCAAGCGCCAAGAGCCGCTCCATTAACTCATCCTTCTGCATAAAATGCTACTTTGAATACTATTGTTAATCAATTATGATATTATTATATGCTTGCAGGATTTCAAAGTCAAGGGAACAATTAAGACCTGCGCTTCTTGCCCACGTGATCGTCAGGATGATGTTCGCTTCCATGCCAGAACACTTGAAGGCACTGTTCTTCGATGAAGTCCGAGGCGCGTAAGGAAAGGCGCGGGAAACGGCGATTTCCTCCGCATAGATTTTCTTCTTGTCCCACGCCGTGTGAATGGTATAATATCTCCGTCATAAAAAGCGGTCGGCGAAGGAAATCTCAGTTCAGCAAGGAGGGCTCAGAGTTGGAAAAAGAAACAACGGGAACCGTGGTCTCCGTCTCAAAACAATGGTGGCTGAAAGTAAATACGAAACCAATCAGAACCGGACCTCTTGACGGTGCGGAGTTTCCTCACATTATCAAGGTCACGTACCGCGTGAACGGGAATGACTACACCAAAAGGAAATGGATCGGCGCGGGGCTCCCCGTTCCGATGAAAGGCGCCGGCATAAAGGTCGTTTACGATGAGAATGCACCGCCAAAAGCAAAAATCATTGATTGACCAGGAACAAATGAAAGCAGAGGGGATTCTTTTATGAAACTGGCAGTAATCTATGAATCCGTAACAGGAAACACAAAACAGGCAGCGGCGTGGATCGCGGAGGGCATGAACGAAATCGAGGGAGTGGATGCCCGGTGTTTTCCGATTGAAGAAGTGGATGAGGCGTTCGTAAAGGAAGCGATGGGCATCGTGATCGGATGCCCGTCGTATATGGCGTCGATGACGCCGAACATGCGCGCCTGGCTGATGAAGGCGGCAAGGCTCGGCATGGCCGGCAAGCTCGGCGGCGCGTTCGCAACCGAGCAGTATACGCATGGCGGCGGCGAGCTGGTTATCCAGTCGATCCTGACAAACGAGCTGTGCTTCGGTATGCTCTGTTATTCCGGCGGCGCGGCCATGGGAAAACCGTGTATCCATATCGGGCCGATCGCTGTGAACGGCAACATCGAAGAACATAACGGCATGGAGTACTACGGGGACACGTTCCGCATCTATGGCGAGCGCTTTGCGAAGAAAGCGTGTGAGATGTTCGGGGAAAAGCCGTGATGAGTCCCTGTTCCTTATGAATCGGAGACGGCGCTTAAACCGGGAAGGAGTTCTTATCGATGAACCTGGAAGAAACGAAGCAATCCATCAGGGAATCCGGAGACGAGACCCTATACATTCTTTGGACCAACGCGGATCCTGTTACGGCGAATCTGATGGTGTTCATGTATGCCGAAAACAGTATGCGTTATCACAAATGGGACGCGATCACGATCATTGTCTGGGGAGCGACAACAAAGCTCGTGGCTGAGGATGCGCTGATTCAAAGCAGAATCCGCGCGCTGCAGGAATTGGGAGTTCATTTTTCAGCTTGCATTACATGTGCTGAGGAGCTGGGCTTGGCGGATACGATCTGCTCCCTGGATATTGATCTTGTGAAATGGCTGAACCCTTTGACAGAGCTTCTGAAAGGGAATAAGCATCTGATTACCGTATAGGCATTGTACGAGGAGCGAGAAACGCGCCCTCCAGCGCAACGGTCAACAGGCATGCCACCATGGCGTTAACCTCCTCTTTCTTGCTGCTGTGTCTGCTTCCGTTTCGTTTTTCCGTTTTGCAAAATGCCCGCGCCAGCCGAGGTGTTCCTCTGGCATCGCGAGATACATCACGAATTCATCTGGTGACGTCCCAAAATCTGCTTCAAAGAATGACCGTGAAGAAACGCCTTTGCCCTGCGTCGGAATTAGCATGCGCTGGAGTGCCCGGAGGTACTTTGCGTTCCATCTCGCCCCAACAAAACCTCGCTTAAGATCGGACAAAGGAATATATCGCATTGGGAAGGAGAATATCGCGACCTTGTGGTCGAGTTCAGCGTTAAGCTCTTCACATAAATCCATGGAGATTCGCATTCGCTCGTAAAGGTCTTCCGGAGTATCTGCGTGGTAGCTGTGACCTTTTCCAGTAAAATCCTCTCCGTTATATAGAAGATAATTGGACATATGCGTTATCCCGTTTCGCGCGCAAAGCCGGGGACGAAGGCGGAAAGAGCCGGGTAGCGTCCGGGTCCTCCGACAGCGCGGAGAGCTGCTGACGGCACCCCGGGAGATCACTCGGATACAGGCCTGCCCCGACTTTCGTCATCGCGAAACACCGAAGGTGCCGCGGTGATCCGTACGGGGCAGGCCTTGCGCTTTTTCAGCCTCTTGCCGGTATTACTGTGAAATAAATAGCCTGCCCGCGCGGGGCAATCGCTTGACATAAAGAAACGGCGATGATAGAATATATCCGACCAATAAAAATACATAACTGAGCGCATTCTATAAATTATTATTCGTTGAAAATAAATAATGTTTACTGTCCGAGTGCTTTCCTCAGGGAAAGATAATAGGGAACAGAGTGTGAATCTCTGACGATCCGGTCACTGTGAACGGGTAGCGGACTGCAGACGCCATTGCCTCAGAAGGCGAGAAGGCGCAGCTCCGCGGGGACCCGTGAGTCAGGAAACCTGCTCGGACGGAACGGTGAATATCTTCCGCAGAAAGTAGTTCATCTGAGTCCGGACGCAGGCTTATCATGCCTGTCTGTCTCTTTGCAGGCCGCTTTCCGCACGGAAAGACGGCTTTTTCTTTTTGCGGATCGATATATAAAAAAGAAAGGAAGACACATAGCATGAAGAGGATCATTTCAGTACTGCTCATCATCTGCCTGCTGGCATGCGTCGCGGCCGGCTGCGCGAAAAAAGAGGAGACGGCCGCAAAGCCCGCGGAATCTGCGAAGCCCGCGGAATCTGCGAAGCCCGCGGAGTCCGCGAAACCCGAGTCATCGGCGCCCTCAGGCACGCCCGCCGAGCCGGAGAAGCCCGCAACGATAACCCTGACCGACAACGCAGGACGCACGGTGGAACTGCCTTACCCCGTTGAGACCGCCGTCGTCGCCAACCGTTACAACAGTGAGCTGATCCGCGCCTGCGGAGCGATCGACAAGATCATCGCGGTCGATACGAACACCGCGCAGGACCGCATATACTGGGGCATGTTCGACCCCGACAACGTCATAGGCAAGAGCCAGCGCGAGCTCAACTACGAAAAAATAGCCGAGCTCGCCCCTCAGGTGGTCATACTTCCCGCGAACGGCGCTGTCGAGGAAGCCGAGCAGAAGCTCGAGCCGTTCGGCATCAAGGTCTTCGTTATATCGGGCTACGACACGCTGGATTTCAAAAACCAGTGCGAGAACATAGGCAAGATGTTCAACGTAGAGGAGTCCGCGCAGAAATTCTACAACTACTTCAATGACATAGAGGAATACATAGCAAAGCAGCTTCAGGGCAAGCCGCAGCGCCGCGTCTATCTCGAGAGCACGACGGATTATTCGACTATCGCTCCCGGCAACGCTATGTACGGCATGAGCGAGGTCTCCGGCATCTATAACATCTTCAGCGAGAATATCGAGACGGTCAAGACGAGCGAGGTCGATCCCGAGGAGGTCATAGTGCGCGAGCCCGACTGCATCGTGAAGCTGATCACCCCCGCGCAGGCGCTGAGCGGCACCGGCCTGTATGAGCCGCCCGAGAAGCAGCAGTTCATTGACACGGTAGAGGCGATCAAGGCCCGTCCGGGCTGGGACGGCACTCCCGCCGTGAAAAACAACGAGATATATATCATGACGCAGTTCAGCCACGGCGGAGCCTCAAAGCTCGTCGGCGCGGCCTATATCGCGAAGTGGGTCTATCCCGACCTGCTGCCCGATCTCGATCCCGATGAGGTGTTCCGCGCGTGGATGGAGGACTTCCAGGGCTTCCGCAACATCGAGGGGCACTTCTACAGCGCCTCCGAACTCGGAGCATGAAAAAGGACGGCAAAACAGATGAGATCCTCCGGGAATATAAGGCGCGGCATTTAAAGGGCACGCTGCTTATAATCGGAGGGACCGTGCTGGTGCTGGTGCTGGCGATATGGTTCACGGCGCTGGGCGCGTTCAACACCGGCTGGGCGGATATCGTTCGCGCGCTGAAGACCGCGATATCGGGACAGGAGCTGTCTACAGGCCAGAAGGTCATCATGCATCTGCGCCTGCCGCGTGTCGTTATGGCGATCCTTGCGGGAGCCGGGCTCTCCGTCTCCGGCGCGGCGATGCAGGGCATAACGCGCAACCCGCTGGTCAGCCCGTTCACGATAGGCGTTTCCAACGCGGCCGCTTTCGGCGCGACTCTCTCTATAGTGTTCGGTCTCGGCCTGTTCCCGGGCACGCAGGCGGGCACGGTGCTGACGGCTTTTATCACCGCGTTCATCTGCGCCGCTCTGGTATATCTCGTCTCGCTGCGCGTGGGGCTGAGCCCGCAGACGCTCGTGCTCACCGGTATAGCGGTCAACTATCTGTTCAGCGCCGCCACGTCGCTCATACAGTATTTCGCGGACGAGCACCGTCTCGCGGCGGCGGTGGCATGGGCCTTCGGCTCATTCAACGGCGTGGAGTGGAAGGCGGTCTCGGTCACCGCCGTGGCGGTCGTCGTTTGCTGCGCGCTGCTCTATCGGTTCGCGCCCTCGCTTGACCTGCTGTCCTCCGGCGACGATGAAGTCGCGCGCTCGCTCGGCGCCAATCCGAACCGTGTGCGTGTCGCGACGGGCGCTCTCTCGGTGCTCATGACCGCGTCCATCATCAGCTTCACCGGGGTTATAGGCTTCGTCGGACTCGCGGGACCGCATATCGCCCGCATGCTCCTGGGCGGCAGTCATCGCCGCCTGCTGCCGTTTTCGGCGGTGGTGGGCGCGCTGCTCGCCATGATCGCCGATACGATCGGCCGCATGATCCTGGCGCCGGTGATGCTGCCGGTCGGCATCGTGGTCTCGTTCCTCGGCGTACCGATCTTTGTCAACCTTATCCTTAAGCAGAGAAAGGGGGCGTGACCGGTGCTGCAGGTGGAAAAACTCAGCCAGCGATACGGCAGGACGACCGTATTCTCCGACGTGTCCTTTTTTCTGGAGGCCGGCTCTTTTCTCGCGCTGCTCGGCCCGAACGGCACGGGAAAGACGACTCTGCTCAAAACTATAGGCATGATGCTGCATCCCGCGGAAGGCGCGTGCCGTCTGGACGGTGCGGACCTGTTCTCCATGACGGCTCAGCAGCGCGCCCGCAGGGTGTCCTATCTGCCGCAGAGCACGCACGCGCCGTTCCCGATGCAGGTGATAGACGCGGTCCTGCTGGGACGCTTTCCCTATACCACGTTCGCGCCCAAGCAGAAGGACCGCGAGCAGGCCGCGCGTGTGCTCGAACAGCTCGGCCTTTCCGCTCTGGCGTTCAGGGATCTGTCTCACCTGAGCGGCGGCGAGAGACAGCAGGTGTTTCTTGCCCGGGCGCTCGTGCAGGACCCGAGGCTCCTGCTGCTTGACGAGCCTACGAGCAATCTCGATCTCAAAAACCAGCTCCAGACGATGAAGATCGTCAGGCAGCTCTGCCGGACAGAAGGACTGACGGCGATCGCCGCGATCCATGATCTCAATCTCGCCGCGATGTTCTGCGACACGTTCCTTATGCTCAGCGGGGGCAGTCTCGCGGCCTTCGGCGGCAGAGACGTGCTGACGCGCGAGCGGATCGAGGAGGTATACGGCGTGTCCGTCGATGTGATCACGGTGGACGAGCGGGCATTCCTGCTCCCGCAGATATAAAAACCGCCTTTAACACGGTCCCGCAGGGGCGGGTATGCAAAAGAAAAGAAAACAAAGCCGCCGATCCGTTTTTTTGCGGATCGGCGGTTTTTTCGCGTGATCTCAGTATACCTGTCCGGGCTGCCGCGGTCAGGAGCGGGCGGTGAAGGCCTTCCATCTTCTCCGCACGTCCTTCAGAGGCCAGTCGAGACAGGAATAAGCCTTTTCCTTTATCTCATCCGGGATGCCGTAAGCGGCTTCCGCTATGCTCCCGGTGATCGCCGCGATCGTGTCGCTGTCTCCGCCGAT
>JAEEGH010025331.1_pt1 | contig 11903 bp, 6 predicted proteins | sample 9134181 | NCBI WGS metagenome assembly JAEEGH01 (sample SAMN16246544, study PRJNA631951) | gut metagenome | biome: gut microbiome; feature: rumen; material: DP-attached | host: Bos | place: Iran: Karaj | collected 2018-10
TCTGGCTGTCCTTATCCACTTGGCGGGCACGCTGGTGAACTTGAACACGAAGGCTTTGATACGGCTCGTCTTCTTCAGTCCGAAGGCTTTCGTGTCAAGCCTGTCCATGAGGAACTTGTAGAAGTTGCGTATGATTGCCGTCAGCAGCAGGAACACGGTGTTCTCTGCCATGAATGACTTGGGCAGCCTTGCCCGTCCAAACCCGTTATTCAAGTCGTCGAAGATACGTTCCTTTCCACCTCTGAGATTATAGAACTCCACGATCTCGCGGTTGGTTGAGGTGTAGTCGTTGGTCAGTATGCAGCGGTAAGTGTACTCGCCTTCCCACAAGTCCTGCTCGCCGTCCAGCCGGCGCTCGCGCTGTATGACGAGTCGGTATGCCCTGCCCTCCCATTTTTCCGTGATGATGGAGTTCAGCTCATACTCGATGCCGTTGATCACCTCGCGCTTCCATCCCCTCAGTGCCAGCAGGCTGTCGTAGAGCGAGCCGCAGCGGTTGGCACGAATGTAGAACAGCTCCGAGTGTTTCTCGACGGTCTCCACTATCTCGCGCGAGCAGGAGCCACAGTCCATTCTGGCTCGTCTGACATGGATGCCGTTCTGCTCAAGATTTGAGAAGATGCGCTCCAACGTGTCCTGCTGGTGGAAACGCACGTTGGCATTGCCGTCGCGGTAGTTGCAACTGACAACAAAAAAATGTGATGACTGTATGCAAAACAAAGTTAGATGAATTTCTACAAAAAAATGGATTTTTTGTAATGATTTTAAGTTTTTTTTAATAAAACAAACATACACTCTTCATCTATTAAAAAAAGTTAAATGCATCCTAATTCTAATTGTCCGAAAGGGGAATTTTTTAACTTTGCGAGATAAAACTTTCTAATTATAACTTAATGGACAAAAAACGTAAATATGCAAGGCCTCTTTTGGTCGCTGAGGAATTTTCGGCAAATTCCTTTATTTCTGCGTGCGATTTCAGGCTCTATAAAGTTGAAGATGATGACATAATCATTTATAGCAAATATTGGAAAGTTTATAGAGAGAATGGTATGCAATCCGGTTTACAGCAAAGTGGGCCTAATGCCGACGAATTAGTACCGTCGAGTTATCAAAACCATATCCCTAATGATCTCGTCTATCAAGGATATCTGTACTACAGTGAATCATTCGAAGGCTATTTTGCGGGAAATGAAGGCGATGGATACCAGTCGGGAACGATTATCCGAGCAAAACAGGTACAATATTGGAAAGATCCCATAGAATATGCAGACGTGAATTACGGCTACTTGATGTTAGGCAATGGTGCATATGTGGAACCGTTCCAAAGCAATGCTTCATAGACTCCTGAAACGATAAGGAGTTCCATTTCTTAGCCACCACTGATAGACACTTGTCAAGAGCATCAAAGTCATCGGGATGGCAGTGTTACCCATCGGGAAATGCCAAACTGACATACCGCCATGGGTATTTTCGGGCACAAATTCCCACCCTCATCAGCGCATTAGCCATGGTGCAAAGTTGCACGCCTTGCCCTCCCATTTCTCTGTGATGATGGAGTTCAGCTCATATTCGATGCCGTTGATCACCTCGCGTTTCCATCCCCTCAGTGCCAGCAGGCTGTCATAGAGCGAGGAGCAGCGGTTGGCACGGATGTAGAAGTGGTCGCAGTGCTTTTCCACGGTCTCCACTATCTCGCGCGAGCATGAGCCGCAGTCCATTCGGGCTCGCCTGACGTGGATGTCGTATGCTTAAGATTCGAGAAGATGCGCTCCAGCGTGTCCTGCTGGTGGAAGCGCACGTTGGCGTTGCCGTCGCGGTTTTCAATGCCCACAATGAGGTCGCCGATGACGGCAACGCCGGGACTGTAGCCCGTGAACTTCTTGTAGGTTATCTTGGCATCGTACTTTTCCGTCTCGATGAACTGGTGGTCAAAGTCAAGGTCATAGGAGTTGCCCGCCACAAGCTGGCCTGTGCTCACGAGTATCTTCACAAGAAGGCCGTTCAACTTCGTGGCAGTATTGAAATCGTAGCTGCGTCCTGTCTCAGATACGTAGGTCGTGTTGGCTGTGCTCAGCTCAGAAATACCTCTCAGAATGGTGTCGGAGGAGCAGGTGCGAAGGGTGGGATGAAGCGAGAGATGGGACATCAGGTGGCTCGTCACATCTTCAACACAATCACCGCCGCAGAAATACACGCTCAACAGTGAACCGACAATCTCGCTGTATTGATACCCGAAGGAGGGGCAGCGCAGGCCCAGCTCCTTGTCAATGACAGAACCCACATATCGGGAAAATAGTTCTCTTACGTGAAATATTCCACCGAAAGGGGTAAGTTTTTCAGATTTTATGCTTATCTTTGCCATGTCATGGATGATTTTACTTGTCTGGAATTGCAGCACTAAGGTAAGTGAAAATTCTGACATGGCAAAATCCTGAGCAACAAAAAGTTGCTCAGGAACTTATAAAAAATGTTTAACTAAAGTGCTGCGGAATTTAGGTTTAAGAAGAAAATTTTTAAAACTTGTAATTTTGTAGATAAGTGTAAAAAACAAGTAGAATCTTACACGAAAATAGGATTATTCTGGTTCTAAATTAAAAAGGTAAAAATATGAAAAAGAAAGAATTTATGAAAATGGTCTTGTTTTCAGCCCTTGCTGTCTGCTTGACCAGTTGCGCGATGAATCCGAAAGTTACAGCCGATTTGATGGGAACCTATCCCCAGCGTTCTGCCGATCAGGTGGTGATTTATGAGGAAGGCGATACCGTTCCCGCGAATGCCACCGTCGTAGGAAAAGTGAAAGTGACCGACGGCGGAATGACTGGAACTTTGGATTGTCTTTATGGAAATGTGCTGGCACTGGCTGTGAAGAAGACGGCTGAAAGCGGAGGAAACGCCCTGCATATCGACAACCATAAGCAGCCCGATTTTGTCTCTACCTGTCACCGCATCTGGGGAACCATGCTGCTCCTTCCCGACAGTTTGGTGAAAAATATCAGCACCATGAAGACCCTTCAGGAACTGGAGAAGAAACGGGATGAGGAACTGCTGGGTTATATTCATGATCAGGAGAATCGTGCCAAACGTGCGCGGCAGACTCCCAGGAATATCTTTAAGGTGAATGGCGGCGTCTCTTTTCTGAGTTCTGATTATCAGGTTGACTACCATACCTACAAGGGACGCACAGGCTATACGCTCAATGCCGCCTATCAACATTTGTGGGGATTTATCGGCGCCGGAGTTGATTTCTCCCATACGGCTTACTCTTTTGACGAGGGTGTGAAAACTTCCGTGAACTTTATTGGTCCAAGTTTGGTGCTCAGCACTATGCTCGGCAACAAGTCGTTATGGCGCTGGGATCTGTCGATGAGCCTCGGTTACGGCAGGTACTCGGAGAAAGTGGCAGACTATAAGTATTCAGAAGGCCATTTCTGTGCGAAGATGGACATGGGTATCGAGTATAAGGTGGCAAAGAATATCGGATTAGGTCTGCAGGTTGGCATGAGTACCCTGAAACTTGACAAGCCCGAGGGTTATGAGTTGAAAGACAACGAATTCTACGGCATCAAGCATGTGGATGTCTTAGGGGGTCTCCGCTTCTATTTTTAACCCTTTAACCAGCGAAGCGCTTAACCCTTTGAGTCACAGGTGTCTCTTATGGTATCATTCAACGGATATAGAATGCGGTTCTCCGTTCATATGGGTCACAAAGATACGATTAAGCGAGCACAAATGCAAATAAAACTTGTTTTAATTTGCTTTGTCGAGCGCAAGTATCTTATCAAAAGATACGATTAAGCGAGCACAAACAAAAGAATTTATTCTTTTTTTGTCGAGCGAGAGTATTTTCGATGAGTAAAACAAAAGATTTTTGTCTGATTTTTGAAGATTTTTGTTAAACCTAAAATCCGCAACTAATAGTTATGCGGTCTAATTTTGCTGTCAGATACCCAATTTGATGATTCTCACGTCGTTATAAACGTGTTTATGCATGGTTTTTGCCCACCTTCCCCTTACCCCAATAAGCATTGCAGGGGCTTTATGCTGTCGTAACCCTCAAAGTCGGATTCTCAGCCGTCAGCGAGAGCAAACGGGTTCTGGTATGAGCAGTTGTCCGTGTAGATGTTCAGTACGTAGTGTCTTGCTGTCCTTATCCATTTGGCGGGCACGTTGATGAACTTGAAGACGAATGCCTTGATCCTACTGCTCTTCTTCAAGCCGAAGGCTTTTGTGTCAAGCCGTTCCATAAGGAACTTGTAGAAGTTGCGGATGACAGCCGTGAGCAGGAGGAACACGGTGTTCTCTGCCATGAATGACTTGGGCAGCCTTGCCCACCCGAAGCCGTTGTTCATGTCGTCGAAGATCCGTTCCTTTCCGCCCCTGAGGTTGTAGAACTCCACTATCTCACGCGGCGTCGATGTGTAGTCGTTGGTCAGTATGCAGCGGTAGGTGTACTCACCCTCCCACAGGTCCTGCTCCCCGTCCATGCGGCGCTCACGCTGTATGACAAGTCGGTACGCCTTGCCCTCCCATTTCTCTGTGATGATGGAGTTCAGCTCATATTCGATGCCGTTGATTACCTCGCGTTTCCATCCACTGAGTGCCAGCAGGCTGTCATAGAGAGAGGAGCAGCGGTTGGCACGGATGTAGAAATGCTCGCAGTGCTTTTCTATGGTCTCCACAATCTCGCGCGAGCAGGAGCCGCAGTCCATCCGGGCACGCCTGACGTGGATGTCGTCAGACTCGAGATTTGAGAAGATGCGCTCCAGCGTGTCCTGCTGGTGGAAACGCACGTTGGCGTTGCCGTCGCGGTTCTCAATGCCCACTATGAGGTCGCCGATGACGGCAACGCCCGCACTATAGCCGGTGAACTTCTTGTAGGTCATCTTGGCATCGTACTTCTCCGTCTCGATGAACTGGTGGTCGAAGTCAAGGTCGTAGGATTTGCCCGCCAAGAGTTGGCCGGTGCTCACGAGTATCTTCACGAGAAGCCTGTTCAATCTCACTGCTGTATTGAAGTCGTAACTGCGTCCCGTCTCGGAGGTGTAGGTCGTGTTGGTGGTGCTCAGTTCCTTGATGCCGCGAAGAATGGTGTCGGAGGAGCTGGTGCGGAGGGTGGGATGGAGCGAGAGATGGGGCATCAAGTGGCTTGTCACGTCTTCGACGCAGTCACCGCCACAGAAGTATATGCTCATCAGCGAGCGTGTTATTTCGCTGTATTGGTATCCGAAAGTGGTGCACCGAAGCCCCAGCTCACCGTCAACAACAGGACCGATGTAACGGTCAAATTTCTCCATCACGTGAAAAATTCCACCGAAAGGGGTGATTTTCTGAGATTTTATGATTAGCTTTGTCATGTCATTGATGATTTTGCTTGTTTTGAATTGCAGCACTAAGATAAGTGAAAATCCTGACATAGCAAAATCCTGAGCAACAAAAAGTTGCTCAGGAACTTATAAAAAAATGTTTAACTAAAGTGCTGCGGAATTTAGGTTAAAAATAATTCATGAAAAATTCATGAAAAATTCATGGCAATTCATGTTAAAAAACATTCGTGTCCATTCGTCATTCGTCCCACAGTGATGGGGAGCCTCCGGATTCGTTTCCATCGAATCCGTCCCAGTTGTTGGCGCGCCCATCATATTGGGCATAATCGTCGTTTTTGACAGTTGTTTCCAAACCCGATTCTGCCAACAGTGGTTGAAGTGTGAGGGGGGCCGCAATCCAGATGAGTGGCGGTGTATAACGCATTTTGGCGCTCTTTCCCGTAGTATGATGGTTTTGCTGTTTCATTGTGTAAGAAATAGGGATGTTTCTTAATCGTTTATGGTCTTGTGACACCTTGCTGTGATTCATGAATCACCATCTTCCGGCCATTAATGATATAAACACCGGGTAGGGTGGGGGACGACGGGAGACGTCGGCCATCAATGGAGTACCAACTGCCATTGTAGTGATGTGTGGCAGTAACGCTCTCGATATGGGCCGGGTCTGGCTCGTCGGTGAACCCGATGCTGAACGACGCTTGTGACGAATCGTCTAATGTGAGGTATGCACGGAAGGGTGGCACCGTGACTTGGGTGTTCTGTGCCGTTATCGGTTTCCATTCATTGTTGGCTTGCAGCACATAGATGTGCTGGCTGATGGCCACGCTGTTGCTGATACGCGCAAAGGTGCCGTTGATGGTCACACCGTCGATCGTGGTGGATTGTGCGGCAGCATTTTCGGTAGTGGGAATGGACGTCCCATTGGCACTCTGGAAGTCGAGCGACACATTCTCATCAGCCATGACGAGATAAGGCGTGTTGGCCTCTATGTCGCCATTGATTTTCCTAAACATCACAATGTCGCCCTCGGGTAGATTGTTGACCGACATGGAATAGACGCGCGCATTGGCGGGCACGGGCATGGAGTAAGGCAGACAGACGGAGTAGGCACCATCCAAATCCTGGGTCAGGGAGCGGTTGGTGCGCACCTTGGCAGCAGTGAATGCCCAGGGCACACAGTAGTCGAAGTTCGACGAATAGTAAAAATCGATGCACTTCAAATCCCCATTGTCAGGATATACCACGTTGGTAAGACGTTCTCCGAACATGTCTGTTGACCAAGTCCACCACGAGGGCATATACATCAGCGTGTAATCCGGTACCCCCATGTCGTTGGGAGTCTGACACACATTTCCATCAAAAAGCAGATCACTCCATGGGGCTTCCACTTTTCGGAAATCAATCCAACGGAGGTTGTCGCTACATCTCAGCGCTCCTTCGCCCAATACCTTGAGATTGCGGGGAAGCACCAGGCTGGTGATATTCTTACAGCCATCGAAGGCATCTGCCCCAATCTCTTCAATACCATCACTGATGTTGATGCCACGAAGGATGTCCTTATTCTGAAAAGCCTGTCGCTGGATGGTCTTGACCGCCAGTTCAGTAGGCTCCTCGTCGCCAAATACCTGTACTGTGATGGCGTCCCGGATGGTGATGACACCATTGGATGGGAAATTGCTGTCGGATGTGTCGATGCCGGAAACTTCCCATTTGCCGCCGTTGCTCTCATAGACCACACCGTCTAAGACCAGTCTGCTGACCTGTGATGCTGCCCCCTGCATGAAAGCAAGGAGCAGCATCGTCAGTGTCAGTTTTTTATAGATAAATCCTGTCATTCTGCTTTTTGAACTTTAATGATGCGTTTGACGCATTGGTTGCCTTCTTTGTCGGTCACCTTGACGATGTAGATGCCATCGACAAGTGAGATCAGGTCGAGGTCGCAGAGACTGCCCTTGATTGTGCCGCTCTTCATCAGTGCGCCCGAGGTGGAATAGACCTCCACGGAGCGCAAGGGGAGTTCCGACCTCACATATACCCACCGCGGTGTGCGTGTCGGTGCTATGTGGATGCCATCGTATGACAGTTCGTCAACTCCCAGTCCATTGCCAATGGTCAGCAACTTCGGCTCGAAGGGGTCTCCCTCGATGCCATCGCTTAGATAGACGCTCGTCTCCATAATTTTCTTCACCTCGCTGTCGTAGTAAGTGCGATATTCTATCATCTTACCCGACTCCTCGGCATTGGCACAAACTGTGATGTAGTAGATGCCGTCGATGGCGCGGGTCATGCCTCGACATTCGCCGTCGATGAAGGCTCCCACACAGGCCGTGTCGATGGGCAGGGCGCCATCATTGAGGGTAGCCACCACAATCATGTTGTCGGAGAAGGCGTGGTGGTCTGTGGTGTTGAACGGCCACCATGTGCTCTCTTCATTGAAGAACGAGGCGCTGTTGGCTGCCGCGAACGACTCTACCTCCGGGAAGTGGAAGGCCTTGATGATGGAATCCTTGGATTGGTACATGTAACCCACTCCCGGATTGATAGTCTGAAGCGTACCTTCCCAGCGTGCGCCGTCGTAGAATGCCACGTCTTTCTTTGACTTCACCACATCGCCCTCCGTGGGGTTCAGGTCGGCGAAGGCCTCGTTGAGACTGAGGCTGAAGATGGAGAGAGAGCCTATCCAGTTCCAGTCGGGATGAATACTCATTGGCGTGCTCAACGGAGGAATATAGGTGCCACGGATGGTCTTGCCCAAAAGTGTTTGAGCCATGCGTACCTTGTACATCTGTCCGGGATACATGCCCGTGAGTGTGCCTTTCCATTCCCCACTCTTAAGGAATGACGCTCCCTCGGCCTTGTCTTTCACACAGAAGAAGGCAGCGTTGGTGCCTAACACATCTGTCGGTGACTCATGGCCCGGGAATGGCTGAACGTTGAGCGAGATCCAGTTCCAGGAGTATTCCAGATCGAGCACTTGCTCTATCGTCTGGGTGGCAGTCCATCTCACCGGTGTGCTGTAGTTGCCGACGATTTTGTTGTTTGTGAAATCGATAGACAGTTCTTCACCGTTGACCGTGGTGATGATGTCGCTATATACCACGCCCTTTTCGGCGTCATATATGCGGAAGGTTACTGGTTTTTTCTCGTCAGATGCGTTACCATATACCACAAGGTTGGTGAAGTAGGCGTCGCGCGATGTCATCAGTTGTGGTGAGGCGATGCCCCTGCAATCGTCGCCGATAAAGGCATATATCTTGCTCAATTTTTGTGAACAGATCTTGTCTTTGATATAAATCTGACCAATCAGATTCATCGAACTCTCATACATATCATCAAAACATTCCCAGGCAGGCTCGTTTCCATACATGGTGATGTAGATGGGGAAGGCTACATTGATGTCGTTCTGGTCGGTGGCATAGACAATGGGGACGTTGGTGCCGAGTGGGGCATTGGGGGTGACGGTGAATTTGATCTTGTCGGATTCATCCACACCAAGCACGCCTTCCGTCTTGTCGGGAATGATCCATGACGGCATTCCTGAGAGAGTGTAAGTGACACTCTCTGCCCCGAAATTGTGGAGAGTAGCATTGATGGTGAGAGATCCCCCCCGGCTTGTGATCCATTCACCATCCCATTCTGGTATCCATTCCAAGGAGCTGTAGTTGGCTTTTGCCGACCATGTGATGGCTCCCGAGAGATTGCCATTCACGTCGGGCACATCTTTTACGGTGAACGAGATGAAATTGTCTTGCATACGCGAGGGCAGTGTCTTGAGCGTGATGTAAATCTCCTCTTCGCTTGCAATGAAGTCGAAGTCCAGATTCTCATACGTGCCAATGGTCTTCAGTGGTGGTGCGGTGATGGCTTGTGTCACGTTGGGACCTTCTGCTGTGTGCAACTGTCCTGTTGTGCTTTTCTTGCCACTGGCAAGACTGAAGTCAGTATGAGCCACATTGTTGTTGTCCAGATACTTGTGCTCCATCGGGTAATAGACAAGCAGTGTCGTGTTTGTGGAGTCTGCCTGGAAGTATTGGCTCTCAGAAATGGAGGTGCCGTCGAGCGTGACTTTATACACGGTAAACTCGTCGATGTCGCCACTGAAGAGGTTGCTCACTTTCAACTCATTCTCCACATTGCGCTCACGTCCGCCGAGGAAGACATTGCTGGTGGCGAATGCGGGAATTTCTGTCTCGTTGAAGGTGCGCACGGCTTTGCCGTCGATGTAGGCGTTGGCCGAGGTGCCACGACGCACATTCAGTGCCAAATGATGCCAGTTGCCATCGCTGTAGTTCTCCTCGCTCAGTATGTTGGTCTCGCCGTCGCTGTCAAGCGATGAGGAACTGCGATAGGTGCGCAGGACAAGCGAGTTGTCGGTGTCGAAATCTATCGACATGCGGTCGGTCAGCGAGATGAGCGATGTGTTGGCATTGACTCCCTTTTCTCCCCTGAACCACATCATTATCAGGTAATTGTCCTCGTTGCTGACTGCTTCGGTGGCGGCATTTATCTTGATGTATCCTGTGCCATCCAGATGGGCGGCCATGTTTTTGTTGTTCAGATTCCATGACTCACTGTCGAGATAGATGTTGTGGCCACGGGCATTGTCGGTCACAACGGTGCCATGCCCCTCGTCCATGCGCCAGTAGCCCACCAGGCCTCGCTTGTAGGCAGGAATGGATTTCCACATGTATTCACGCATCTGAGCGGGTGTCTTGTCGTCGTTCCATATTGCCAGATCGTGTATGGCTCCCGTCAGTCCTTCGCCTATGGTTACTTGGCCCATGTTGTTGTATTCGGGAACAGACTTGTTGTCAAACAGTGTCTGGGTTCCTTCCGTCGTGCTGACATCGGCGTTGAAGAAGTTGCCCATGGGTGTGTGGCTGTACTGGAAGGTCAGGAACACCCATTCGTTTTGTGGAATACGGGCAGAGTTGCCGATGAAAGTCTCGCCGTTGATAGTCAGTATGGCGTTGCCTTCATTGTCTGATCCCAACTCCAGGAAACTGGCGGTTGTGCCGTGCGTCAGGATGGTGCCGCCACTCTGACGGTTAAGCCACATAGATACCGACAGACTGGTGTTGGTGATGGGCAGGTAACTGTCGGTGCTCATGGGATTTCCGTTGAGTTGGAGCGATACGAGGTGGTCGATGGGCGATTCGTTCAGGTTGCCCTGGATGCTGAAGTTCTTGGCTTTCGTCAGGTAGTTGGAGCGGATGGGCTCGTTAAACCGGATGTGGATGTCGGTGTTGGGGCTTAGGATACCGGTATTGGGGTATGCCTGTCCCAAAAGCATGGGGCCGTGGGTGTCTTTCACCACCTCTATTTCCTCGCTCTGCCATGACACTTCCTGGCTCTGCCCAAACTGGCTGGTGGTTTCGATGCAAACCATATAATGACCATCGAAGATGGGTAGTGCGAATGAATGGCTTACACTCGACTTTCCTTGTTCGAGCAGCGACTGGTCTTCCTGGAGAACACCATCGGGAACCATCGACATGCCGTTGAAGAATTCATGTGCGGTAATCCAGTTGTTGTCGCCGATGAAGCGGTATTTGACGCGGATGCTCCGGAATCCATTGATTTGTGGGTTGAAGTTCTTGGCTGTCACCGTCAGATAGCCCTCAGGAGCGTTATTCACGTCGTTGCTGTTGATGACGGTCTTGTTCACCGCAATATCCGCCTCGGGGGCTGCCTCGGTGAAACTGATCGAGAATGTGGCCTCGTCGAAATTCTTGGCTGGCTCACACGACGAGCGTAGTGCCAACTTAATGTCTTTGTATTCCAGTACCGATGTGTCGGACTGTCGGATGGTCAAGGTCTTTTTATCGGTCGCACCGGCATAGATGGGGATGCTCACGCCTGAGGCGAGAGGCAGGCCGTCCATGGTGACGATGAGTCCGTCGGGATTGTTGAGACACACCAGGTCGGGCAGGTTCACCTCGCCTATCTCACTCTCATTGGTCAGGTCGATTTCAAGGTTCGTCTCACGCCCTGAGGGGATGCCGGTGATGATGGGGGTGGGGATGGAAATCTTGGGATTATCGATTTTCATCGTCGCATAGTTGAGGATGGTACCGGGCTTGTAATACTTCGTCACGGTCTGTCCCTCATACGGGCAGCGGGTCTGTCCGCCGCGTGTGCGGAAGATCGGGCTCCACCCTCTTGGGGAGTCAAACACATCCACGGTCAGTGCACTGCTCTTCGTATTGTCGGAAAGGGTGTAACTGAACGTTTCCTTATTCTCGGTTGTCTGTGTCCATTTCGAGACGAAGGAATAATGAAGGTCATAGGTAACGGTATAGTATCCGTATGATTTGACGCCTGAAACCAAACCTTCAATACCTTCCTCAACCTTCGTATATATTTTCTGTTTCCAGGTCAAAGCTTCGTTGCTCTGGACTTTCTCACTGCGTGTTACCGACTTGGTCTCTGTCGTTCCACGGTCCCAGGAGAAGTTCTGCTTGAAGTATTTGTTGTCGTTGAAGGCTTTCACTTTGTCTTCCTCGTTGTCACTCAGCCGGTCTGTCCAGGCCTTAATAGAGTTGTTGTAGAAGTAGATGGTGTCCACACCCTCATAGC
>JAEEGH010025333.1_pt1 | contig 11902 bp, 10 predicted proteins | sample 9134181 | NCBI WGS metagenome assembly JAEEGH01 (sample SAMN16246544, study PRJNA631951) | gut metagenome | biome: gut microbiome; feature: rumen; material: DP-attached | host: Bos | place: Iran: Karaj | collected 2018-10
TTCCGACCCCAGAATGGGAATCGCCAGATATCATGCCATGAATTATAAAAAGATTAACAGCATGGCAATGATCTATATACTGCCTGCCCCAGCAAAGTCTTTGGTGATACTGCACCGTCCAAGTGGGAAGTCATATTTATCTCTAACTTCCCTAACCACTTTTGCCATTGGTCAGTTCCGGAAGTCCTTCAGGCTCTAAGAGCTCGGTTACTTTCTCTGCCACCTCCGTGTCGAGCTTGCCCATGATCTTGGCTCTGTCATCACTTCCCATCTGCTGAAGGATCCTTGCAACAAGAGTTATGTTAGACATGTTGTTAAAAATCTCTGCTGCTTCCTTCGGCTTCATCGCAGAGAAAGTTGCCGCATAGACCTCAACCTCCTCATCCGAAACTTCGTTTGCAGCAATCTCTTCGTAGATCTTAGCAGCCTCCTCAGGAGCTATCATTGCATAATAGGACGCATATGCACTAGCATCGGGAGCATTGTCGTTGTAGATAATGTCCTGATAGAACTGCTGTCTTTGCTTATCGAACTCTGCCTGCTCTTCTTCAAAAGGCTCAAGCCTTGCAACCTCAGCGTTCAGCCTGTCTATGGTTGATGCATAAGAAGCATTTAAGGCAAGCTGCCTTGAAAGTTCCTGTTCAAGAGATGCAACATAGTCAGAATTATCGGCTGCGACCTGGCTTGAATCTTCGCCGCTATTATTCATCTGCACTGTTTGCGCCCCCGGGAGAAGATTCTTTATATAAGGAATATCCTTAAGCGCAGGCGTAAGGGTATCGCCAAGTCCCAGGATGTTGAATTTGATCATAATGGCCATTAGAAGCAGCCATACCAGTATTATGAGGAGTATCAAAAGAAATGACCCAAGACCTCCATGAATATCTCCATTAAGCTCAGCTTCCGCCTCTTCCATTTCTTTTGCACGAAGTCTCGCCTCTTTGGCTGCAGCTTTCTGATCGTCCCTAAGCTGCTTTCTGTCAGCTTTAAGCTGTTTCATTGCCTCCTTGGGATCATCTGGCAATATGTATGCCGGTCTTTCGGGCTCTTGTTCTTTTTTCTTCTTATCTGCCATAATAGTTCCTTCCTTGCGTCTTTATATTGTGATCAGACATAACTCTCTTACTTACGCCTTTATATTGTGATCAGACATATCTATCTTCCTTGCGTTTTTTATTGTGGTCAGACATAGCTATCTTCCTTGCGCATTGTTTTCTTTATTCTTTCTGTCACTGATCCTCTGACCATAGGTAAAACTGGTTCTCTGGTCGCTTTCCTTAAACTCAGCATCTTTTTCTTCCTGAAGATATTCCTGATATGCTCTCTCACGAAGCGTCTCCTGCATCTTGCGCTCCTGCATATCTTTGGAGAGTTTGATCCTTGCTTCATCTACAACTTTTTCAGCCCGCTCTATATTGAGCTTTTGATCTTCTATCTGAGCTTTTATATTCTCAACCGCATTCCGGTTAAACAGAATCTCATTTACATCCAGTATACTTTTTTGAAGTTCTTCGCCTTGAAACAGATAATCTTCCAGTCGTCTTTGAAGCGCTTCCATTTTGTCCAGTTCTTCATTAAGGTGCATCTGTGCTACACCAAATTCCATCCTGGACTGATTCTCAGTCTTGATCTTTAGATTGAGTACGCTTTGCATGCTATAGACGAATTTTGCCATGTAAATCCTCTTTTGACCGGATTGGTCTGAGCCGCTCTGGATCTAACTTCACGACTGGTTTGGTCATTTTAAGTCGCTTCGCGCCTTGCTTTTAGCAAGGTATAACCTCCAAGAAAGCCTTTATTTCTTGGGTTCGTCAGGAAAAAGAGTTTCAAGCTGGTCTATGATCTCTTCGAAGGAAAACTTCTCATCCGTTGACTGGAGTAGAAAATCATTGACTGCATCTATCTTATCGATGGCATTATCAATATTCTTGTTAGCACCCTTCCTGTAGGCCCCGATATTGATAAGATCTTCTGCATCATTGTAGGTTGCCATTACATTTTTGAACTTACCTGCAGACCTCTTTTGCTGAGGAGATGCTATGGCAGACATACATCTTGAGATACTTTGAAGTACATCTATTGCAGGATAATGGTTCTTTTGTGCCAGCTTACGGTTTAGGACTATATGTCCGTCCAGGATCGATCTTGCTGTATCTGTGATAGGCTCATTGAAGTCATCACCATCTACAAGCACTGTATATAGGCCTGTTATAGATCCTTTCTGAGACTTGCCGGCTCTTTCCAAGAGTTTGGGCATCTCGGCATATACAGACGGCGGATAGCCTCTTGATACAGGAGGTTCGCCGCTGGCAAGCCCTATCTCTCTTTGCGCCATAGAAAAACGTGTCAGTGAGTCCATCATAAGAAGAACATCCTTGCCCTGATCTCTAAAATACTCTGCTATTGACGTTGCTGTCTTAGCTGCCTTGACACGTTCCAGGGCCGGCTTATCTGAAGTTGCTACTACTACTACAGATCTCTGGACGCCTTCTTCGCCAAGATCTCTTTCTATGAACTCTCTAACCTCTCTTCCACGCTCTCCGATCAGGGCTATTACGTTGATATCTGCCTTAGTATTACGCGCGAACATGCCAAGGAGGGTGGATTTGCCGACTCCGGAACCTGCAAATATCCCTATACGCTGCCCCTTACCGACAGTCAGAAGTCCGTCAACAGCTTTAACGCCAAGCGGCAGTACTTCTGATATCGGATCTCTTGACATAGGGTCCGGAGGCTGGTTCTCAACAGAATAAGAGATTCCATTTTCCAGAACATGTCCCTGACCATAGCTGGTTCCATCAATACGGCCAAGCCCATCAAGTGTCTGACCAAGAAGACCATCACCAACATTAACTCTAAGAGGCGACTCTGTATTTTCCACGATAGAGCCGCTTCCTATTCCGCTGGTATTCTCATATGGCATAAGCTGCACTCTTCCATTTGAAAAGCCTACAACTTCAGCCATAGTAGGCTTTCCGGAGTATTTAACAGGAGACTCATCTCCCTTTTGCTTGGGATAGATATAGCAAATATCGCCCATCTTGGCATCGGGTCCTGCTGACTCGATGGTAAGACCGACGATATTTATTACCTTTCCTCTTGTACGATAAAAGGTCTGTGCTTCAAGCTTTCTATATCTACTAAAATCAATAAGCCCACTTGACATTATTCGCTGCTCCTATAAGATCCGGATTTCTGATACGTATTTTAGCTAGCAAAAATATTATTTATATCCAATTAATATGAAGTAGGTGTCAAAAAATCCTTTTGTCACCTTATGACTACAGGATTGTTCAATTTCTTCGAAGCTCTCCAAAAGTATCTACTATTTTCTTCTATCAAACGAAAGAAGCTTTATCTTTCTTCCAAGTTCTTCTAACTCAACTCCTACGCTGCAGTCAAAGATTCCTCCATCTGTTTCGATGATGCACTCATTTTCTTTAAGCGTTGGATCTTCAACAAGCTCAAGTGCTGTGTCAGGACTTACAACGTTTTGCATAAGCTGCTCTTTGGCATCCGTTATCATGTCATAGTCATCAGGCGAAATGTGTATAAGAAGGCTTCCGCTTGACTCTATTCTTGAAAGAGCTGTCTGGAGTAGGTGAAGGATTATCTCCTTATCGTCTTTAAAAGATACATTGAACACATGCTCATAAATCCTTGTCAGTGTATCAACCATTTCAGGCTCAACCGACTGGGTCATGCGCTCGTATCTTGCCTCAAGCTCTTTTTCTTTTTTCTGAATAGTCTTTTCTACCTTATCCTCGGACTTGGCCATGCCTTCCTGAAAGCCTTCATCATAACCCTGGCGGTGTCCTTCTTCTCTCGCCTGATTCAGGATCTGATCAGCCTGCATTCTTGCATCTGCAACTATCTGATTAGCCTGAACCTGGGCATCGTTTAAGATCTGATCTATATCTTTTTGAATATTAGGCGGCATTTCATTAGGGCCCCCGCCATAACTCTGGCCTCCATCATAAGATCCAGCTCCATAGGCCTCACCTGGTCCGCCATAATCCTGACCACCGGGTCCGCCCTGCATAGCACCGTCTTCGCCATCAAAATCAGACAGACTCATCTCAGAGGGCATACCGTCCATTCCATCCATGCCCTCCTGATCTTCCATCAGTCTGTCAATCGGTTCAGCAGGAATCCCTTCGTTAAAAGAGGGTTCGTACATGTCATCCATTCCATCCATGCCGTCTTCACCCTGCATCTGGGCACTTTGCCTTGCACGGCGCCGCATCTCTTCCTCATAAGACTCCTGAATCTTGATATCAGACAGCTCATTATTATCGATGATTCTTGTATCTTCACTATCAAGAGTTACCCACATGCCTTTTACAAGATTAGACAACTATATCATCACCTCCGCCCCTGGAGATTACGATCTCGCCGGAATCTTCAAGCTTTCTGATAATGTTAACGATCTTCTGCTGAGCTTCTTCAACATCCTTCATACGAACAGGTCCCATGAAGTCCATATCTTCCTTGATCATAACTGCAAGACGCTTTGAAAGGTTATTGAAGATTGCAGTCTGAACCTGCTCATTAGCACCTTTACAAGCAAGAGACAGATCTGAGTTATCAACATCGCGAAGTACTCTCTGGATTGAACGGTCATCCAGCATGAGGATATCTTCGAATACGAACATCTTCTTACGGATTTCATCAGCAAGCTCGGGCTCTTCGATTTCCAGAGTCTCCATGATATGCTTTTCTGTCTGACGATCAACTGTATTGAGAATCTCAACAACAGCATCGACACCGCCGATGATAGTGTAATCCTGGTTAACAAGAGACGATAGCTTGGTCTCAAGTACTTTTTCTACATCCTTGATAGTATCAGGGCTCGTTCTATCCATAGTTGCTATCCTCTTGGCAACATCTGCCTGTCTGTCAGGAGTAAGGGCACCCAGGATCTGCGAACTCTGTGCTGGTGACATGTAGGACAAAATAAGTGCGATCGTCTGAGGATGCTCATCCTGTATGAAAGTAAGTATCTGTGAAGGGTCAGTCTTTCTGATAAATTCGAAAGGCTTAACCTGCAAGGATGCAGTAAGTTTACTGATAACATCCATTGCCTTGTCTTCACCAAGAGCTTTTTCAAGAAGCTCTTTGGCATATGTGATACCGCCTTCAGCAATGTACTGCTGGGCAAGACATACGCCATAGAAATCATTGATAACAGCCTCTTTTATCTCAGAGCTTACAGACCTTGTGTTGGCTATCTCAAGAGTAAGCTCCTCGATTTCCTCCTCTTTCAGGTACTTGAAGATAAGCGACGACTTCTCCGGTCCAAGTGCGATGAGAAGGATCGCTGCCTTCTGCGTACCCGACAGGTTTTCTGTTAAATTCACCGATGGCGTAAAGCCTTCCATTAAGCCTTCTTCTGACATACTTTTTCTCCCATTTACGCATAATCATCATTAAGCCAGTTACGAAGCAGGTTAGCTGCTGCTTCAGGATTCTGCTCAACAAACTCTTCGATAAGTTTTTTGGTCTCTGAACCTTCATCCATTTCGATGTTCTCAAGTGCTTCAGCTTCCTCAGGCTGAGACTCAAGAAGCTGTTCAACAGAAAGCTCTTCCGGTTCGTCCTCCACCTCTTCCTGACGCTCGGAATGAAGGCTTCTGACGATAACGAATGCAAGAAGTGCAAGGATTACAAGGATCAGGATTATCTGTAACAGATCTGTCAGGCTCATGTTAAGGCCTTCGCTGTCAAAATAGATATTCTGTTCAAAAAGACCTACAGTAACATTATCTGTGCTGATACCTGTTGCGTTAGCTACAAGATTCTGAAGCCTTACAAGTGTTGCTGCATCAATTGTTTCAGTAACATCAACAGGCTGAGAATTTGCAAGCTTAAATTCGTCCCAACTAAGTCCCTCATGATCTTCTGATTTGTAATCGTCCTCATTAAGTACTACATAATTGATTGCTGATACAGATACTGTCGAAGTGGTATAATCGACCGAGCCCGGAGGCGTATTGGTCGTTGTGATCCTTTCATTTGGAAGATAATGTGACTCTTCTTCCGTAACCGACTGAGAATAATTCTCGTTGTCCTGAGTTACATAAGTTGTGTCATCGTTTGAGTCGGTTCCCGGAACCCCCGACTCGCCGCCTGTAGAATCTGAAGAGTAGGATCTGTGCTCACTTAAAACGCCTTGAGATCCTCCTTCAACAGGTGTGTAAGTATGAATGGTGTCATCTATTGTAGAAAAATCCATCTTCAGATTGGTACCAACTTCAACGTTGTCATACATGTTGGTTCCAAGTATTACGTTTTTGACTGCCGTTCTTACTGAAGCTTCAGCCTGTTGTTTTAACGTGAGCTGAGAAGTTGCTATGCCCATTACAGTCTCATCTTCTCCGGCATAGAGCATCATACCTGTTGAATCCATGATGACTATGCCTTCAGTAGTTTCATTTCCAAGAGCTGCGGATATTATCTTAGCGATAAATGCCGCATTATCTTTGGTAAAATGCTCCGGATCGCTTAATTCAAGAAGTATACTTGCTGTAGACTCTTCCTGTGATGCAAGAAGCGTTCCGTCATCTTCCGGAACATGAAGTGTGATCCTTGCCCAGTTTACAGACTCAATAGATGCAAGGTCCTTCTCAAGCTTTTTTTCCATATAAGTTACATACTTCTTCTGTTTATCAGATTCTGTTGTGGTAAAAGAAGAATCAGTAACTTTATCAATTGTATAGTCATCAGCCTGAACACCGTTGGCCGCAAGAAGTAGTCTTGCATCCTGCTGATCCTCTTCACGGACTTTGAATACAAGTGCATCTTCCGACAACTGATAATTTATATTGTTCTCTTCAAGAAGATCTCTGATCTCAGCAGCCTGCTTCGTATCATCCGCCGTAACCAGGGTGATGTACTTAGGCTGTGAAAAGATCAGCAAAAGAACAGCCAATGTAACAAGCGCACCGGCACCTACTGCTACTATCATTGTCTTTTGTTTGGTGGTAAAGCGGTTCCACCACTCTTTTATTCTGTCGAGAATTGCTTTTAATCTTTCAGGCATACTTACTACCTCCCCTCTGAGGTATGCTTAACTCCCATTAAGCGTGAAAAGGATGTATTAAAATTGCATCTGCATAAGCTGGTTGTATGCTGTAAGCACTCTGTCTCTTACTGCGACAGTATACTGGAGTGCTGTTGAAGCTTTATTTAAAGCAATAGTCAGATCGTGAGTATTCTTGGCCTGACCAAGAGACCATTCTATCTCTGCATTTTCTGCATCAGAAAGATAAGCATTGGTCGTATTGATGTTATCGATGGTGGTAGCAAGAATTCTAGAAAAAGTATTACGGTCATCTTCGGGTTTACCCATAGGATTTCTAACACGGCTATTAGCTATCTCCGCAGCTTTTACCGCACCCGATGTGACATTTGTAAGAGTAGAAATATCAGCCATCAGCCCTCTCCTTTTTAGCGAAAACAAAAAACTTGTTCATGGAGATTAACAAGCCCTATTACGGCCTGAATAATTTCTCCCCCCGAACAAGTTTTCTCCGCCCCTTAATTCCCTAACTACTGTTTCTTTTACCTATTAACCCGAGGTTGATTTATCAACCTCCCCTACCCATTGTAAGTCCCATCTGTGCGATCTGCTTACTTGCGTTGAAAGCAGTGGCATTAGCCTGGTAAGCATTGCTCGCATCGATGAGATTGGTCATCTCTGTAACAATATTAACGTTTGGATATGTAACATAACCATCTTCATCTGCATCAGGATGTGAAGGATCATAGACTATATTCATCTGTGTCTTCGTATCTTCCTGAACAGTTGTAACTTTAACACCCTTACCCGAGTAGTGATCAAGTTTTTGATTAAATATCTTTGTAAAAGGAGTCTGTTCTCCTTTTTCTGAGAAAGTTACAACCTTACGTACATAAGGATCTCCGTCTTCATCACGGGTTGTATTAGCATTAGCTATATTCTCAGAGATTATGTCCATCCTAAATCTCTGAGCCGTAAGACCTGATCCATTGATATCAAATGATGTAAATAAACTCATATTATAAATCTCCTAAATACTCAGCACACTCCACGTGCCTTTGAAACCAAACCGCAATCCGTTTTTCAGCTTTATGATGGTGCCCTCATAGCTGTCTGAAGATTTTGGAACTCATTAGTAAGACTTGCAATTACGCCCTGATATTTGAGCTGGTTGGATACAAGTTCTATATTCTCCTGCTCCGGATCTACATTGTTCTTGTCAAGACGATAGGAATAATTAGCGCTGTCTAAATAAGATCTTCCTTTAACTTCTTTTCCGCGAAGATTTGCAACCTTTTCATCAAGTGATTTAAATTTTATGTAGCCAAGAGCACGTCTTAGTTCATTCTCAAAATCAATATCTTCTCTTTTATAACCGGGAGTTGTTGCATTAGCAATATTATTGGCAATGATCTCATTTCTGACCCATGCCGCATCAGCCGTTGCATCCAGAACATTTATATAATCGAAAGCATTGGAATTAATCATACGAACCTCTTTTTCCCGCTCATTCCGCGGCCCAAAAACACGTTACCTGCAGTATACAGCTCCTGCTACTTAGCGTTTCTCCCATCCATGGAATAATTATCGCAAAAAGAGTAATTAATTATCTGATTATTCAATATTTATGATAAAACTTTTACCTGCAAAATGCAAGTATTGTTATCGCTTTATTGATAATTATTACTTACTCACGCGCATCCTGCTACTCATTAAAACGCCACCTAATCATGCTCCGTCACCTATATTTCGGCTAAAGTGTCGCTATTCATTAGACGACAAAAAAGCAGGGCTATGGAAGATAAAATCTTTAACCGATCTTATCTGCCATAGCCCTGCGGCTACGACCACCTACATCACTTAGATTCTTTCTTAAGCTTTTTGACTTCGTCAAATACCACGTCGTTGAGGACCTTGATGTAAGTTCCTTTCATTCCGGAACTTCTGGATTCAATGACGCCGGCGCTTTCAAATTTACGAAGTGCGTTAACGATAACAGAACGTGTGATTCCGTCCCTGTCAGCTATCTTGCTGGCAACAAGAACGCCTTCCATACCGTTAAGTTCATCGAATATATGCACGATAGCTTCCATCTCTGAAAATGAAAGTGTGCTGATCGCAGACTTAACAACCGCGATCTTACGATTCTCTTCTGCGCTCTCTTCGTTAACTGCACGAAGCATTTCAAGACCTACAACAGTAGTTCCGTATTCGCACAAAATGATATCGTCAATTTCGTAGGACTGCTCTATCTTGTAGATAAAGAGTGTTCCAAGTCTCTCACCTGCAATATAGATAGGTGTGATAATAGCCTGATAACGATCCGATTCCTCAGAATCAAATCCAAGCGTTGTCAGATTTACATTCTCTTTGGTTGAAAGAATTGTGAGAAGTCTTTCATTGAGCATAGGATCTACAAAACTTCCAACTTCTCCGATCAGAAGATCCTTGATCTCCGGGATCTCATTCCTTGTGGAAGTTCCGAGTACCTTACCCTTTTTACTTATAACGAGAACATTTGAAAGAAGAATCTCTCCAAGTACATCACAGATGTCGTTAAATACCACCTTGCCAGAATTAACGTTATGAAGAAGATTACCGATCTTACGAGTCTTGTCTAGAAGCTGAACGCTGCTCATGAGAACCCTTTCTGTAATTGTTGCTAAACATTATCTGCATCAAAAAAGATATCTGAAAATAGAAGCAAATATATCATTATGACTTTGCAGGTAAATACACAAAATCATAATTATACATTTCTAATACCTATATCATTATAAACACAAATAATTTATAAATCAATCGAATAAAGCAAACAAATGCAACAATTTACATCAATGTTCTGACAATTATCGGTATACTGATATGTATTTTAATGTGATTCCAGCTTATGAGCCTTGAGAACAAGCGTACCCTATATCTTAGTTACCAGCTCTATCCTGCGCATTAAGTGCAGCGATCACAGCTTCATACATAGGCTTTGCTTCAGGCGCCTGAACAAGGAGCTCTGTAAGAGACATCCCCATTGCATATCCTATCATTGGATTATCCAGCATTCCAGGAGCAAACTGCTCGAACATATCCTTGGCGAGCTGATTGTGCAGGATCTCACCAAGAGTGCTCTCCATGCTATATCTATTGACTGTAAGATCTGTATCGGTAGCATACTCATACTCGTAAGTTCCCGATCCCACAACCTTAGTATCTTCCTGCTCGGGAAGGATTATCTCAGCTGTCGCATTAACAGGTACAACGACTTTTACCTTAATCTTGCCATCTTTGCAGCTTACGCTACTTTCAATTTTTCCATATACTGATTCAAAAGATCTTTCGGATTCAAGTATACCTTTTACAAACATTGGTCTTACTCTGAATCTCTTGAATCCAGGCTCAAGCTGCTCTATTCCGTTTATCTTCCTGAACATCCAGTCCGCAATCGAGCCATATGCATAGTGGTTAAGAGAATTCATTCCTGAAACATCAAAATCGCCCTCAGGAGTAATGGAATTCCATCTTTCCCAGATCGTCGTTGCCCCCATATTAACCGCATAGAGCCATGACGGAGACTCTTCTCTCATAAAAAGAACTGAAGCAAGGTCATGAGCACCGTTTTCAGAAAGTACATGACACAGATAAGGAGTTCCTACAAAGCCTGTTACCAGGTGGTTTTTGTGACCTGCTATATTATCAACAAGATTATCAAGTATTCTCTTTTTATCTTTTTCCCTTGCAAGATCAAAGAAAAGAGATATAACAGCTCCTGTCTGAGTCTCGCTTACGATTCTTCCGGACGGTGTATAATACTCGTTCCTGAAAGCTTCAAGCGTCTTTTCATAAAGATCTGCATAAGTTTTTTCAGCATCAAGGTATCCTAAAACCTTAGCAGTTTTTCTCACAATATCAGTTACATAGATGTAATATGCGTTTGCGATAAGGTACTTATCTGTAGCGCCGGTTCTGTCTGCCATCTCCTCTTTATCAAGGGCAAGCCAGTCACCATACTGAAATCCTGACTGCCAAAGGCCGTTGTCTGCGCAGTGATTCTTAATATAGTCGACCCACTCATGCATACACTGCCAGGAATCAGAAAGGATCTTCTTATCGCCGTAGATCTGATATACAGTCCATGGAACGATAACCGCAGCATCCGACCATGCTGATGAACTGTAGGAGCCAAGAATATCCGGCACTACGTGAGGAACTCCCTTTTCAAGTGATGAATCTGCAGCTACATCCTTCATCCACTTGCTATAGAATCTGGCAGTATTCCTGATCTGAGACGCAGTCTGGCAGAAAACCTGAGCATCGCCCATCCAGCCAAGTCTCTCATCTCTCTGAGGGCAGTCTGTCGGCACATCAAGGAAATTGTCCCTAAAACTCCAGGTTACATTACTATAAAGCTGGTTAACCTTTTTGTTGGAGCACTTGAAATCTCCGATAACTTCCATGTCTGAATGAATTACAAGTGCTGTGAACATATCTTCTTTTAATTCTTCAATGCCTTCAATCTTGGCATATCTGAATCCGTGGAAAGTAAACTTAGGGCTAAGTACCTGATTTGATCCATCAAGCACGAACTCGTCAACGGACACAGCTTTTCTCAAAGTTTCAGGATAGAATACGCCGTCTTTATCAAGGGTTTCGGCATGTCTAATAGTAACCTTCTGACCTTTTTTACCCTTAATACTAAGTTCTACAACGCCAGTAAGGTTCTGCCCAAAGTCTACAAGCTTATTTCCTTTAGGATCTGTAAATATCTTTACTGGCTTTATCCTCCTCGTTACGCGCACAGGCTCATTTTCCTGAGATACAAGGATCTTTTTGTCAAAATCACATACAGACACATTGCCTTCACTAAAGTCACTCTTAGTTGTATCTACA
>JAEEGH010025338.1_pt1 | contig 11900 bp, 10 predicted proteins | sample 9134181 | NCBI WGS metagenome assembly JAEEGH01 (sample SAMN16246544, study PRJNA631951) | gut metagenome | biome: gut microbiome; feature: rumen; material: DP-attached | host: Bos | place: Iran: Karaj | collected 2018-10
TTCCACCACAAAAGATGGGTAATATGAAGGTGATTGTTGATAATGCGGATGACATCCTGTACAAGAGCTTTTATGTCTATGGCTTAAGGGAATTGTTTGGAAAGAACGCGGTCGTTTTTTCTTCACGTCCTTTTGCTGAGTTGACGAAGCGTGCCAGAAATACCAAATCCATGAGGTTTCTGCTGCAGGGTGCAGGAACATCTCGGCGTTATGTCATCGGTTGCAATGATTCCTATGAGATAGATGAAGAACTCTACAATTGGTGTGATGTCTATGGTAGTGTAAATGCCAATTTTTCCAAGACTCCGGAACGATACCACGACAAACTGGTCTCGCTCTGTCCATCGTTTGGTATTTGTTGTTGGAATACGCCTCAAACCATTTTTCATGCCTTGTGCGATTGGCCTTCATCTGCATCGTCGATGAAGAAGTTTTTTGGGAAGCACAAGCGTCTCTTATCCCATCCGGATTATTGGGAATACTTGGCCACGGATCATGAGCGTGGCGTAGATGATAACTATGTATTTTTCCTTTCCACGCTTTGGTATAGTGATGAGTGGAACAAGAATGATGAAGGAGTAAACGCGCGAAGGGCGGATTTCATCCGTGTGTGCAAGCAATTGGATGATGTGGTTTTTGAAGGAGGGTTGGTGTCACAAGGAAAGGATAGAAGTTCGGAAGCGTTGTTTGCCGATTGTTTGTCGCCTGCAGTGAGTATGCAAGAATGGATGGAAAAGACCAGACGCTCTGCATTGGTGTTCAACACACCTGCTTTTTGGGATTGTCATGGATGGAAACTGGGCGAATATTTGGCTATGGGGAAATGCATTGTGTCAACGGCATTATCGAATGACTTGCCAGCACCATTGGAACACGGTAAACACATCCATTTTGTGGAAAACACAATAGAATCCATGCGTGATGCAGTTGGCTTTATTGTGAGTCATCCTGATTATAGGAAGAGGTTGGAGGAAGGCGCCAGGGCGTATTGGGAACAATACGGTACCCCTGTTGCTTCATTGAAACTTTTAGGAGTTGTAAAATGATACCAAGAACAATCCATTATTGTTGGTTCGGTCGAGGCGAAATGCCACAGTTGGCAAAAGATTGTGTCGCTTCATGGCATCGGCATATGCCAGATTGGGAATACAAGCTTTGGAACGAAGATAACTTCGATGTGTCCCAAATTCCTTATGTAAAGGAGGCTTATGAAGCCAAGAAATATGCTTTTGTGAGCGATTATGTCCGGCTTTGGGCTTTGTGTAATGAGGGTGGCGTTTATTTGGATACGGATGTGGAAGTGTTTAAACCATTTGACGATTTACTGTTTCAATCCGCATTTGCGGGTTTCGAAGGTAGCAAACACATGCCTTTGGGTACTTGCGTTATGGCAAGTCTCCCCGAAGGTTTATGGGTGAAAGAACAATTGGATAATTATGCACTGCGGCATTTTATCAAGCCGGATGGTTCGTTTGACTTGACTACCAATGTTCAGTTCATCACGGCTAACATGAAAGAAAGTGGTTTTATCCCCAATGGGAGAGAGCAGTACTATAAAGATTTGCATGTTTACCCTGTGGAGTATTTTTGCCCCCGTCATACCACGGGAGAGTATATTCGTACCGAAAAAACATATTGCGATCATCTTGGTATGGCGTCGTGGGCTGGAAAGGTGTGCGGTTGGAAATCCATACTTGGTAGAATTGTGGGACATAAGACCATGATTTTTTTGATTAAAACGAAACGGAAACTATTGGGGTAAAAAAAGGAAGCTATGTTGAATTATTTCCCTAAGTATTTCTCTTCCAGGGCCATTTATTGTTATCTGATAACATTGGTTTTGGTTAGCGTGATTTATATGCGATACGCCATGCCTTTCCAGTTTATGCTGTTTGGCTTTGCTGCGGTATTGATATTTTTCCTTTTTAGCAGTAGGCTTTCGAAAGAATGGAATAAGTATAGTTCCGATGCTTTTTCAAAAAAAGTGTTTGTTGTCGCGATGGTTATTCGCATTGTATATGTGATTTTCATATATTTTTATTACATTAGTGTGAATGGTGAGCCTCATGCCTACCATAAGGGCGATGAGGGCCTTTATCAGTTTCTTGGAGAGATATGGAGGAATGATGGGTTCGATGCGATGAAGTTTGAGATGAGTTGGATGCCTTTGTCAGATTCTGGGTATTCTTGGTGGTTGGGATTTGAGTATTTGTTGTTTGGGACAAATGTTTTGACTGCACGTTTGTTGAAATGCGTTATAGATGCGTTTTCTTGTGTGCTCATTTATAATTTGGCTAAAAGGAATTTTGGCGAAGCAGTTGGCCGAATGGCTGCTGTTTTTTGTGCACTTATGCCAAACATGTGGTTCTATTGTGGCGTTACCTTGAAAGAGACGGAAATGGCCTTCTTGGTCATTTTGTTTGCTGAACGCGCTGACTTGGTATTGCGATCGCCTAAAATCAAGGTTGCGGGTGTTATCATTCCTGCTTTATGTATTTTGGTCATGTTCACCTTCCGTACTGCTTTGGCTGCAGTTATGTTTGCAGCTTTGGCTGCAGGTCTCGTTTTTACTTCATCAAAGCAATTGGTTCTTTGGAAAAAAATACTGTACAGTGCTGTATTTGCGGTTTGGATGTTCATGACGGTAGGCGTGGAAATTGTACAGGAAACACAACAAATGTGGGAAGGTAGGACGACAAACCAAGCAGAAGGCATGGAGTGGCGGGCTAACCGAGCGGGAGGCAATCAATTTGCCAGATATGCCTCTGCCACCTTGTTTGCGCCAGCCATTTTCACCATGCCGATATCATCGATGGTGGCTATCCGAAATCAAGAGAATCAGATGATGATGAATGGAGCCAATTTTATCAAGAACATCTTGTCGGGTTTCGTGATTTTTGCCCTTTTTTCTTTGTTGTTGAGTGGCGAATGGCGAAAACATGTACTGCCTATTGCATTGATGGTGGGTTATTTGGTGGTCTTGGTGTTCAGTAATTTTGCACAATCGGAGCGATTCCATTTCCCCATTTTGGCTTTAGAGCTGATGTTTGCTGCATACGGTGTTTCACTAATGAAAAACAAGCACAAGCGGTGGTTTGTGATTTGGCTTGTTGTGATTTGTGTGGCTGTTATCGGTTGGGCATGGATTAAACTGGCTGGTAGAGGCTTGGCGTGATGAGAATCCTGATCGTTGCTTCTTATAACAAGAAACGTTTTGCTCCTTTTATCTTGGAGCAAGCTGAAGCGCTTAACCGGCATGGCTGTGAAATTGACTATTTGGGTTTACAGGGTAAAGGCATCAAAGGTTATCTGAAAAACTTGCCTGCCTTGAAGAGAAAGATCCGTGAGGTTCAACCAGATGTCATCCATGCGCATTATGGCTTGTCGGGACTTCTTGCCAATTTGCAGCGGCGGATTCCTGTGGTGACCACCTATCATGGCTCCGATATTAACGAAAAAAAAACTTTTCGGTTTTCTAAAATAGCCATGAGGCTTTCAGCTTGGAACATCTTTGTTTCTCAAAAGACGTTGGACATTGCCCAGCCGAAAAAGCATTATTCCTTGTTGCCTTGCGGCATCGACCTGTGTGGGGCACAATTGACGGAAAAAAGTGTAGCAAGGCAGAAAATGAAGTTGGACGAGAAGAAAAAGTATGTTCTTTTTGCCGGTGCTTTCGATAATGCTGTGAAAAATGCACCATTGGCCATGGAAACTGTTGCGCTCATGCAGAAAGAAAATGTAGAACTGCTTGAATTGAAAGGCTATTCCAGGGAGGAGGTGACACTGCTGATGTGTGCCGCTGACGCTTTTTTGATGACCTCTTTTACAGAAGGTTCGCCTCAAGTTATCAAAGAGGCAATGGCGTGTGGGTGCCCCATCGTAAGTGTGGATGTTGGGGATGTGAAGGAACGGGTAGATGGCGTGGAAGGCTGTTATGTCGCATCGACGCGAGATCCGCAGGCACTGGCCGTCTTGTTGCAAAAAGCATTTGACATTCAAGGCAAGACCAAGGGAAGGGAAAAAATAATTGCCGATGGCCTTGACAACAGCCAAGTGGCAGATAAAATGATGAGTTTGTACAACATTGTAGTGAAATCATAAGACATGAAAGCATATCTTGAATTGAAGAAACAGCCTGTCCCAAATTACGAGGCCAATGGTCTATGGAAGACCATGAGGCTTTCCGCGAGGGAACATGGCTATAGGTCTGCCTTGGTGTTTGGCTTTGTGCGTTGGAAAGACCACATGCTCAATGTTTGGGCACAGACTTTCCCGTGGAACAAGGCACGCATCAAGATGCAACGCTGGAGAGGCGTGAACATCGGCAAGAATGTTCATGTGGGCACTTATGTCAATATGGATTTGCCCTATCCTTATTTCATCACTGTGGAAGATGGGGTCTCTTTGGCCGGTAGCATTACCATCCTGACCCATAACAAGCCTTTGGAGTATCATCGGAATTGCAGTGAGTCTTATATTGCCCCAGTGACGGTGCATAAGAATGCTTGGGTGGCTGTTAATGTTACCATCTTGCCTGGCGTGGAGATTGGCGAAGGCGCCATTGTGGCATCCAATAGTTTGGTGAACAAGGATGTGCCGCCATTGACATTCTGCGGTGGCATTCCTGCTAAAGTCATCAAGGATTTGTCAGATAAACTGAAAGATAATTATACGCCGGAAGAGTTCGAACGTATCCTTGCAGAACGAAAAGAAAAATATGGTATTTGATGAGATTTGATGATTTGAAAATAGGACAGTTTTACGAAATGAGTAGAATCTTCACCCAGCAAGAGGTGATGGATTTTGCTCAATTGTCGTATGACACGAATCCGATACACACGGATGCCGATTATGCCAAGACGACCCAATTTGGTCAACTTATTGTTCCTGGCTTTTTGACGGGTTCGATGTTTAGTGCTATCATTGGGACGAAATTTCCTGGGTTCGGTAGTATATATTTGAACCAAAATATGAGTTTCCGTAAGCCGGTCTTCCCAAATCAGCCTGTGACCGCTGTTGTTCGCGTGAAAGAGCTTTTCCCTGAAAAGCATAGGGCTTTGTTGGAAACCAATTGTTATGATGAGAATCACGTTTTATTGATAGAAGGAACTGCATTAGTGAAATTGCCATGAACATCCTTGTCCAATTGAGCCATCCTGCTCATTTCCATCTTTATAAAAATGTGGCAAAGAATCTTAAGAATGATGGTCATGAAGTCTTTATTCTGATCAAGACAAAAGATATTCTTGAAGATTTGCTTAAGCAGTCGGGACTGCCTTATTATAACATCCTGAAGGAAGCCCATCGTAAGAGCCAGATGGGCGTTCTGTATGATATGTTGCTTCGCGACTTTCGGATTTTACGTTTCGTACAGAAACATAAAATCGATTTGCTTACTGGTTCTACACCAGAGGTGGCGCAAGTGGGCTGGATGACACGGAAATATCGTGTGAATACTGGCGAGGACGATATGAGGATTGTGCCATTATTTCAAAAAATAGCAGGCCCTTTTATTCAAACCATGCTTTCGCCAGAGACTTGTGACAATTGGAAATTGGAACCGAAAACTGTCAAATATGCAGGGTATCATAAACTGGCCTACCTTCATCCAAACCAGTTCACACCCGACAAGAGTGTGGTCGAGAAATACTTCTCAACAGTACGACCCTATTTTATCCTGCGCTTTGCCAAATTGAAGGCCTATCACGACATCGCATCCGATGCCCATGGCATCAATACGGTAATTGCCCAGCATTTGATTGATATATTGCTACCCCATGGGGATGTCTACATTACCTCAGAACGTGAGTTGGAACCACAATTTGAGAAGTATCGCCTGCAAATCAACCCTCTAGATATCCATCATGTGCTGGCTTTCGCCAAATTGTATATTGGCGATAGCCAAAGCATGGCTGTTGAGGCTGCTATGTTGGGTACGCCAAGCCTTCGTTTTAATGATTTTGCGGGGAAAATAGGCGTGTTAGAGGAGTTGGAACATAAATACGAACTCACTTTTGCCATTCCATCCTCAACCCCTCAGATGCTTTACGACAAAGTGAACGAATGGTTGGAAAAGGAGGATCTTAGTGAGACTTTCCAGGCTCGCAGGCTGAAAATGCTGTCTGATAAGATTGATGTCACCGCCTTCTTCACATGGTTCATCGAAAACTATCCAGAGAGCCGAAGAATAATGAAAAAGGACCCGAGATATCAGTTACGGTTTAGATAAAGCTCTGTTATTATTGTCAATCCGGTTTTTAATAATAATGCCTCAAAGGTGGTTCCTAGATGTAAGTGCGTTTTCTTCTAATTTAGTTTTGTAATACATGGCTCGTTTGGCTTCTTTGCCGCGTCAGGCGGAATGGGAAGCATACGTGTCGCAGTTTCAAGGCTGTGCTGCTGGGGCGAGTTCGGCAGAGAAGTGGCAGAGGATGGAGAAGATTTTTTGATTATCGTTTTTTTTTGATGAAAGTGTAATTGATGGACTTTACCTTAAAGAAATACAGAGAGTTGCTTGAGCAACTTTTAGACAGCCATTATCGTTTTGTTACCTTCGAGAATTATTGTACTCAAAAATCCAAGCCAGAACGCTTCGTTATCCTTCGCCATGATGTGGATTTAAAGGCAGAGAATTCATTGGCAACCGCGCAGATAGAGCATTCACTTGGGGTGCAGGCTTCCTATTATTTCCGCATTGTTCCACAAAGCAATAAACCTGAAATAGTAAAACAAATTGCGGGATTAGATCACGAAATCGGATACCATTATGAAGATATGTCTATTTGTGAAGGGAATGCTGAAAAGGCCATAGAGCATTTTAGTAAGCAGTTGGGCTATTTCCGTCAGTATTATCCTGTGAAAACCATTTGTATGCATGGTGCACCGCGTAGCAAATTTGATAGTCGTGATTTATGGAAACATTATGATTATCACAATTATGGTATCATAGGTGAGCCTTATTTCAACGTGGATTTCTCGAATGTCTTCTATTTGACTGATACGGGTCGCCGATGGGACGGGTTTCATGTGAGTGTAAGAGACAAGGTGCCTATTTACCAAGAGAAATGGATTAAGGAAGGTAGGGTATATCATTCTACAAATGACATTATCAGTGCCTTGAAAAATGGAACGTTCCCTGAATGCTTGATGATGACTACCCATCCGCAACGATGGACAGATAATCGTTATCAATGGTTCGTGGAATTGTTGGTTCAACAAGTGAAAAATAGTGTTAAACGCATAATTGTCGGCAAAAAATAACTTCTTAGCCTCATATAGATAGGTGATTTGGAAATATATTTGTATTTTTGCACATTCTTAAATAGATAAAAATGAAAAAGTCTAGAGTTCTCATGCTGATGTCATTGGTCATGTTGGCTTTGATGTCATCGTCATGCGTTACTTCAAAAAAAGTGCGCTTTTTGAGGGATATGCCGGAGTACGGCGTGCCATTGAACGATAAGTTTGAAGCCACCATTGCCCCTTATGACGAGCTCCGTATATTTGTCTTGGGAGACGGTAAGAACGAAGAATTGGTGAAGCCTTTTAATGTGTTAGGGACGGCAGGTAACAATGTTTCCAACAATCAAATGGGCTATCTGGTGGATGTCAACGGCAATATTGAGTTTCCCGTTTTGGGAGAATTGCATGTGGCAGGCTTGACACGTTTGCAGCTGCAAGATATGATTACAGAACAGTTGAAATCCAATGGGTATTTGAGCAATCCCAATGTCATGGTTCGCTTCCTGAACTTCAAGGTGTTTGTTCTTGGAACTGAAACAGGCAAAGTTCTGAATATTTCTGAGGAGCGGTGCACCTTTTTAGAAGCATTGGCTTTGGCTGGCGGTTTGGATCTCTACACCCGACGCGACCGTATTGGTGTGATGCGTGAAGTGAATGGGAAAATGGTCATCCATTATTTGGATCCGCGTTCTACGGAAATATTCAATGACGACTTTTACTTGCTTCAACAGAATGATATTATCTTTACCGAAGTGGGTACTCGTCGTTTCCTTCAGGAAAGTTATTCTAACTGGCAATGGATTGTTTCTGGGATAACATCTCTAGTGTCGGTGTATTTACTTTATAAGAGCATAAAGAAAGATATTGAAACGCCATAAGCAACTGTGGGTAGAATCATTGACATCATAGTCTTGAACGATAATAGAAATGGATAGCAATAAAAACAACAAACCTGCCAACGAAGCCGCTTTTTTTGACGAAGACACCAATAGCGGCTTTAAGTTTAAAGATGTAGTGTACCTCATTTTGAGGAACTTGCACTGGTTCTTGATTTGCGCCCTCATTGGAGGTCTGTATGCCTACTATAAGGTTAGAAATGAGGATAGGATTTATGCTAGCTCTGCTACTGTAATGATTAAGAATGGCTCTAGCGCGGGCTCGGAGAGTATGCGTAGTTCCGCAACCATTAATTCTATAATGGGTCAGGGCGTGGTCGTCAGCTCGGTGAATAATGAGATGATGGTGTTGAAGTCCCAGACAAATATGGAGAATATGGTGCGGCAACTGAACTTAAACACTTCGTATCGTTATAAGACCAAAGTGGCCAAACGCAATAAGGATTTATATAAATCTTCACCCATTGAGGTGAGTTTCCCGGAGATGGATGAACAGACCACTGCTTCGTTTACGGTTCGCCCATACGATAGCCAGCATGTTATCTTGGAAGACATAGGTTCGAATGTTCCATCCATGAAAGTGAGACTGAACGATACAGTTCGCATTCCTAGTGGCAAGGTTGTGGTTTCACCAACCTGGATTTATGGGGATTATATGAATGTTCCCATAATTATAACGCGACGTTCAGTTGCATCTGTGGCCTCTTCCTATCGTTCACGCATTCATGTGGCACGTGATAATGAGCGGAATACGATTCTTAGATTGTCGGTTCAAGATACCTCTCCTTTACGTGCGGCAGATGTGCTGAACACGTTAATTGATGTTTATAATAAAGAGTCAATTGATGACCAACAGCGAGTTCTGGACTATTCCGAGGCCTTTATCAATGATCGTATCACCTACTTGATGAACGACATTCAAGACTATGAACAGGTCTTCGTGGATTTCAAGCGTTCCCACAATCTGATTGATACCAAATCTTTTGGTCAGACTTATGTTGCTAGTAGCGCTGCATCAACTGAAGAAGCCAAACAACTGAGAGGTCAGGCCGCCAATGTCCAGTTCTTGATTAATTTTATCCAAGATAATCCTGGGCAGGTGATTCCTATTGGTGCTACTGGCTTTGGTGGAGATGCGGCTTCAATTATAAAGAAATATAACGAAAACCAAGCCACATTGGAAAGTTATAAGGCAGACGGAACGATTAACAATCCTGTTGCGGTAAATTTGCAAGAATCTCAAGTTACATTGCGATCCTCTATTTTGGCTATGTTGGAGAGCAATCTCCAAGGCCTCCAAACCCGAATTGATGCAGCTGAACACGAACGTAGTCTTGCCAATGCACAGATTCAGTCCGTACCTACGGCGCAATTGGAGCTTAACGAGGTGGGTCGTATGCAGGACATCAAGGAGAAACTCTATTTGCAATTGTTGACCAAGCGTGAAGAATTGCTCTTGACGAGTCCTCAATTGGAAGCGACCTCAAAAGTGATTGATTATGCCTCTCCCAACTCAAAGCCTGTTGCACCCGACGAAAAGAAGTCTGTTATGATTGGCGTGTTGATTGGCTTGGCGGTTCCTGCAGTGATTATGTTGCTGAAGAAGCTTCTCGACACCACCATTCATGACCGCATGGATGTGCAGAAGAGTTCTACCGTGCCTTTCTTGGGCGATGTGCCGTTTGAAAAGGGACTTACTGACCATGCCATTATGGTGCGTGAGAATGGGCGTGATTCGCTCTCTGAAGCATTCCGCTTGATACGTTCGAGCCTCGAGTACATGAAAGACCGTAAGGAGGGCGCACATGTCATTATGTTCACCTCATTTATGGTGTCATCAGGAAAGACCTTTGTGTCAACGAATTTGGCTACGAGTTTTGCTTTGGCCAAGAGAAAGACGGTCATCGTTGACTTGGATATTCGTAAAGGTACTTTGTTCAAGGTGTTTGACGTCAATACCAGAGCGGGTGTGTCTAATTACCTTTCAGGCAAGACGGATTCTATCGACGACATCATTCACGCTGATACCTCGGCATCAGGACTGGATATCATCTTTTCGGGTCCTGTGCCGCCTAACCCGGCCGAATTGCTGATGAGTACCCGTTTGGAAGACCTCGTCGCAGAGTTGCGTAAACGCTATGATTACATATTCCTCGATAACGTCCCTGTGGGCATGGTGGCCGATGCCGACATCGTGAAGCGTGTGGCCGATACTACCATCATGGTGCTCCGCGCTGGCAAGACCGACAAGCGTTTGCTCTTCGATGTGGATAAGTTCTACAAGGATGGCCATTTCCCCAACCTCTGTGTCGTGCTTAATAGCGTCAATAAGAAGAAGCGTGGCTATGGCTATTATGGCTATGGATATGGCTATGGATACGGCTATGGATATGGCTATGGATATGGCTATGGATACGGTTACGGCTATGGCAACGAGGAGGAGGGCAAGAAAAAGAAGAAGTGGTACCAACGTATCTTCAAGAAGAAACATCATCATCATTCCCATAGCCATCACAGCAGTCATGTTTCTGACGACGGCAAGGAGTAATTGAATCATGTTCGGATTAGGAAAACATAGTTTACCGGAAGACCTCTTCCGTGGCGCTTGCGATGTGCATTGTCACCTCCTTCCTGGGGTCGACGATGGATTCTCCACCTTGGAGAAGTCACTCCATGCCCTGAAAAAGCTCGAAGAGCGTGGCATCAAGAAAATGGTGTTCACCCCGCACTTTATGAAGGATTATCCCGATAACCATAGGGAAGCTATCATGGCCAAGTTTGAGACTTATAAGGCCGAGGCAGCCAAGGTCTGTGGTGTCGAGCTCCATCTCGCCGCAGAATATATGCTTGATGCCTGCTTTATGGATCACTTCAAAGAGGGTTTCTTGACTTTGGACAAAGGTGGAAACCATGTGCTTTGTGAGACGTCGTATATGATGTACGAACACGGCATCACAGAGATGATCTATGAAATCATGTGCGCCGAGTTTCAGCCGGTCATCGCCCACCCCGAACGGTATGAATATGCCAATAAGGACAATTATTTCCGTTGGAAGGACAAGAACTACAAGTTCCAACTGAATCTGTTGTCGTTGGCAGGTGCCTACGGCGGCAATGCAGTGGCCAAGTCACAGTATCTGCTGAAGGAAGGTTTCTATGACTATGTGGGTTCCGACATGCATGGCTTGAGCAATTTCGAACGCTTTCTCCCTGAGATTCGTTTGAATAATAAAAGCATCGAACAGTTGGAACGATTGATAGAGAATAACAAGAAACTGGTGGGCTAATCAGTTGTTATCAGATTATAACGGCAATCCCGATGAGTCTAGACTCGTCGGGATTGCTTGTTTTATGGCATTAGAAGTTGTAACCGATGGAAAGGTAGCTGGAGACTTGTTTCGTCCCGTTTGACCATTGCAAGGTGAACGAAAGGGGCCCGATAAAGCTATCAAAGGCGTACTTTAAACCAAAGCCTGAATAATGCACGTTGCTGTTATGCCCTCGTGTCGTCCCGAAAGGATAGAAGCCGTACAAGAAGTTGTATGAAGCTGTCAGATAATGCTTGCCTAAGAAGTTGTAGCGTAAGTCGAGGCGGGCGATGGAGGTGAAGTCAGGCGCTTCCTTCACGTGGGCGATGCCGATGAATGGCATCTGGAAATCGGTATGCCGCTCAGCCACCTCGCCGCCAACGACGTTCCATAAGTTGGCATAAACCGGCCCGCTGAAGATGCAACGGGTGTAGAGTTGGGGGATAATGGTGAA
>JAEEGH010025340.1_pt1 | contig 11899 bp, 10 predicted proteins | sample 9134181 | NCBI WGS metagenome assembly JAEEGH01 (sample SAMN16246544, study PRJNA631951) | gut metagenome | biome: gut microbiome; feature: rumen; material: DP-attached | host: Bos | place: Iran: Karaj | collected 2018-10
GAACTCTTTGGCCGTCTGGAGAACAAGACCGATGACAAGAAGTTCGACTATGCCAGGGAAGAGCTTGTGGCAGAGATGAGTGCAGCCGTTGTTGCCCATCAGTACGGATTTGATAAACATATCAAGGATGACAGTGCCGCCTATCTGAAATCATGGCTTGGCAGTCTGAAAGAAGACCCGTCCTTCCTGAAGACTACGCTTGATGATGTCAAACGTGCCTCTGGATTTATCAGTGGTAAGATTGAGGAGATGCGCCTTGATGTCAGGGAGATCCAGACCGTTTCCGTCGATGTCAATGGTGACGGCATTACTGACCTTGCCATCTCCGATGCCATTGCTGACAAGAAGCAGGGTGAGGACGAAAGAGATTCCCGGGAAGAGATTGCCGCTAAGGATATGCCCATGTATCGTGGCAGGTCTTAAAATCCCCCTCTAAAAAAAGATTGCCAGCATCTCACGACGGTGGCAACCAAGGTTCATAAAGATAATAATGTATAAAATATGCTACGAATGAATGATAGTATTATTCTAGTTCTTAACACCCTTTTTTATTTCATTTCAACAATTTTGAACCCTTCGAATGCAGGATGTCTATTAAAGGCATTGCTCCCACCCTTTGGCACATAGACAGTACATCTGTTCCTGTCAATGCCATCCATGCACTTAACGTCAATCCCTTTGACGTTCGTGTTCTTGAATATGATGGTCTCCAGTTGGTCACAGCCAAGGAAGCAGAATTCCCCTATCTCTTTCAGAGCCTCCGATAACACAATCTTCTGCAAGTTACAGCATCCACAGAAAGCCTCACTGCCGATTATCTGAACCTGAGAAGGTATGACAATCTCTTCAAGTGACTCACAGCCACAGAATGCCTGACACTTAATCGAAATCAGTGATTGTGGCAACTGAATCTTTTGAAGCAACAGACAACCTTTAAACAATTGGTATTCTATTGTTCTCAGGTTTTTCGGCAAACTTGCTGTCTTTAGTGAAATGCAGTTCTGGAAAGTACATCTGCTGAGATCACTAACACTGTTTGGCACATCGATCTTTCTAATGCTCTTGCAGCCTTCAAAGGCGTATTCGCCGATGCATTCAAGTTTCTTTGGCAGTTTGATTTCCTTTAAGGAACCGCAACCTTGGAAGGCATGACCACCAATTTTAGTCACTGTTTGAGGAATCTTTATATGCTGCAAGGCACTGCAATTCTCAAAAATGCTCTCAGACAAATATGATATTTTTGCCTTGCTGTCAACCTTCAGGAGATTACTGCATCCATAAAAAGCATTTGACCCAATATAGTTAACAGATGAAGGTATCTTGATACTCTGAAGGTTTTCACATTCATAAAATGCATTGTCGTAAATGTCCAGTGTTCCTTCCTTGACAGTGTAATCTCCAAGAGGGTATCTTGGAGCCGCCATTTTCAAAATATGGGTAGCATTGTCATACAGAACCCCATTCTCTGCCTGATATACTCTGTTATCTTCATGTACGCTGAGATTTCTGATAGTATTGTTCAGGAAGAATGCGTATTCATCCATGCTCTTTACAGAACTGGGGATATGCAATTCTTCAATTCGGCAGTCCTCAAAAGCACATGCTTCTATGGCCAGAAGTGTCTCTGGGAAATCCACATGCTCTAGTCTTTTACAACCGGAGAATGCAGACTCTTCTATGTTTATAATGTTAGTGTCCTTCAAAGACAAAGAACACAAGGCCGTACAATTGGCGAAACTCTCAAACTCTATGCTTCTGATACTTTTATTGAGTGAAATCGTATTCAGGCTCTTGCAGTTCATAAACGCGAAAGCTTCTATTCTCAGTACGCTTTCAGGCAGAACAACCTGTTCCAGATCCTCGCATTCGTAAAAAGCACTTTCTCCTATCAGCAAAAGGGATTTAGGGAAATCAACGCTTCTGATGTCCTTACAGCCGTCAAAGGCATGTGGCGCTATTATCTGTACGGAGTCTTCAACAGTGAAATAAGCTCCTCTATAGTTTGAGGGAACCCTATACAGGATGTCGCCGGAAATGTTATACAAAACACCAGATTCGTCCATGAAATGCTCATTGTCATAAGCCACATCGAATTTTTTCAGGGAATCACAACCCACGAATGCTGTTGGAGCGATATGCTCAAGTTCTCTTCCTATCGATACTGATTCCACATTCTTACAGTTCTCGAATGCAAATTCATCAATTACTCTCAGAGTAGATGGTAACTTGACATCACGGAATCTAGTGCAGCCAGCAAACGCACGACGTTCTATTCTTGACAGTCCTTTGGGCATTTCGACACGAATCAGGTCAGAACATTCTGACAGAACACACATTTTGAGCGACTCTAATTTGTTATGAAAGCAAATTGTCTTTATGGATGAATGGTGGAAAGCCCCCTCGCCAAATTCGGTTACGCTATGCGGAATATCCAATTTCTCAATTTTCTTGCAATAGGCAAAAGCATAAGGATCTATCTGCTTGATACTATCAGGAAGGTCATCCAGCATACAGTCACTAGTGGCTTTGATGACTCTGGTCATGTCTGTACTATACAAGACACCGCCGATAACGACAAACGACTTGTTATCAGGATGTACTTGGATAAACCGAATGTCCCTTAGCGGGTACATCGCCATTTCCTCTATAGTCGTGACAGTACTGGGAATAAACAACATATTAATGTCCCTGCTATAATCAAAAGCATCCTTTTTTATGTGGGTGATGCCTTCCGGGATAATAATCACACCGTCTATGGTATTGGCCCCAATTAGTTCTGTACCTTGATTAGCCGTAACCAGAAGGTTATATCCCTCTCTCCTTGCCTTGCCAATCTCTAAGATGTTATCTGTCTTTTCCGTTTTGTCAATAACAAGGAGCTTCCGTCTCGCGACGTCGGCTCCATGCTCTTTACAAGAGTCCTTTTGATAATTGTTTGGCAACAATCTACTGATCTTATTACACATTTCCATTTTCAAAAGCTTCATTAAACATCTGTTGTCTCATATTCACGAACTGCTCTGCACTCTCCTCGTCTTGTTCAAGCTCCCGGTCAGAACAGTAGTTCTCAAACTCCTCTGACAGTTCCTTTGACAGATGTGTTACGAAGGTGAGTACGGTTATCTTACCTGCGTCAAGAAGCTCTATCAGCTCTTCTTCACTCTTATATCCTGAAATCTCCATAGTTTATATGTATTACCTTAAATATGTATTACTGTCTATACGTCAATACGTATTTACATCTTCATTGCTTCAGAATGGCATGACTCCATATTGCGCTTCTTCGCCAGTTCCAGCTGTTCGCGTATCTCATCGGTGTATTCGGCTTCAGGAACATAATGGCCGGATTTGCCGTCCTCGCTGGCAATCCATACACCATACAGCCCGAAGTTGTACACCTCCTTAAAGTCTTTAGCCTGTCCAAGCCACTCATGAATATCACCTTCGGCAATCCTGATGCCGAAATCCCGTCGCAGGTCAATACCGAAAGTCAGCATCTGGACTTCGTTGTTCAGTTCCTCATCTGTCCATTCAACAGTTTGCGGTTCACCCTGCTGAAGACATTTGATGTTGTCATAGTCCAGTCCAAGCATATCGGCCAACACTCTGATATTCTCCCCGACGAAAGAGGTTGGTACGCTGAGTACCTGATTGATGTCATCGTCGTATTGAATAAAGTACTTACCTGTGTTCTCGTTGTTTCTCAGGTCGTTTGGACGCTGGCCGATGATGGTCTTTCCTTGTTTGAGCAGTTCCTGCTGTTCCAGAGAATAAAGCCCGATGCTCGAAGTCTCGATCTTTGGTTTCAGAACTACCTTGACCCCATTACCAGTACTTTGCAGTGAAATGCGTGAAGGATATTGCCATTCACCCATTTCCGTCTTCATCGTAATCGGCAGGAGTGGTGTGAACTCACCGTGAAGGAGCTTGTCCATGACACTCTGTGGAAGGTCGTCAATCATTTCATGAGTCAGACCATGCTTTTCCAAAATCTCGTAGGGAATATCCCTTTCTGTAAATGTCTCTTTATACATAATTCTAATATTAAAATTGTAATTTTGAGGACGCAAAAATATAATGATTCTATGTATTCAATTATTTTTTGAAGAAATAAATATGAGATTTAACATTTTGACTTGTGCGTTATGTTAAAATATAGAATTATTTGAATTTTCAGTTGCATCTTCCAAAAAATAAGTGTACTTTTGCAACCCGAAAACAGGATAATTAGTTTAAGGTAAAAAGATTAATGTTTCAGTGTAACCGTCTGTTCCTAATCATTTCATTGGTTTCGCAGACACTATGTTGTCAAGGGCAAGAAGATAGGGATTACTGGATAGAGCGCTATCTAAGTGTTTCCTACCCCTTGCAACATATTAATGTCACATCACCTTATGGGAACAGGAAAGATCCGTTTACGGGTAAGACCGCCTTTCACGGAGGCCTTGACCTGAAAGCCAGGAATGAAGAAGTCCTCTCCATGTTCGATGGCTATGTCGAACAGATTGGAGAGGATGGCCGTTCCGGTCGATATGTCATTCTCAGGCACGGCGATTACCAGGTCAGCTATTGTCACCTCTCCACGGTGACAGCTTACGAAGGTGAGGAAATCCTTGCTGGTGATGCTGTCGGCATTACGGGAAACACAGGCCGATCGACTGGTGAACATCTGCATATTACCTTAAGATATAAAGGTGAGCGTCAGAACCCCTATATTCTCCTTGCCAGAATCCAGAACATCAGAAAAGAATGTGCTGACGCACTCAGACGTGACGGACTGACGGACTCATCACAGGTCGCCTTTATTAAGACCTATGCCCCTGCGGCTATCGAGCAGCAGCGCAAATACGGTATTCCTGCCAGTGTCACGCTGGCGCAGATGGCACTGGAGAGCCGTTGGGGAACCAGCAAGCTTGCCGTGCTTGACAATAACTATTTCGGCATCAAGGCCAGCAGCCGTTGGCTTTCCGATGGCAGGCCGTTCAATACCTATGATGATGACAGGAAGGAAGAGAAGTTCTGTGTATTCTCTGATGCACTGGAGAGCATGGAATACCATTCGGCAGTCCTGATGGGCGAACGTTACCGTCGTTGCAGATCCTTTGCGCCAGATGACTGGCAGAACTGGCTTGTCGGCATCAAAGAAGCCGGCTATGCCACCAGTAATATCTATGTACAGGAATGCTCGAAGATCATCATGTCCCATCACCTTCAGCGGTATGACGCTATGGCCATGACAGATTATTAGTAACTAAAAAATATGTAGTAGAATGAAAATCTTAAGAAATCCCATTTACACGGCATTGACCGTTAGCAGACAAGAACTGATTGACTTGGTTGCAAGCATCGACTATGTATCTACGCCGGAATGTCTTCCGACTAACCCGATATATTTTCTTGTTCAGAATGAAGGCGAACTCATTAAGGGGATGGCTGGTCTGGACAAAGAAGAGTACCAGGTGCTTTATGTAGAAGATAAACTTGTAAACAAGCAGGATCCCGATGTCATGGAATACGAGCAGATAGAGCAGATGATGACTGAGCACTTCCATTTAAAGGATGACTCCATAGTGTACCTCATGGATGGCTGTTTCACTGGCAAAGCCTTTCGTCCCAACTACAATGTACCTGTAACGGACAGCGAAGGGAATCCTGCAGTCAACGAATATGAATAGTTCCAATCATATATTTATTTCATTTAAAAGAAAGATGGGGCCTCGTGATGAAGCTCCATCTTTCACTTTATTGGAATAAGCTGTCGATGCTTTTACTTTGCTCTTTTAGCCTTCCGACATCAAAGCAGTCTATCAGGCTCTGGATCTCCTTGACGGACGTAAACACGAACTCACCGCCACTGCATCGTTCAACCTCCACGCTTGTCCCTATGGCCATGTTGCCGCCTTTGACCGTGTACTCCAGTTTGCTGGTGCTCCATGCCACACGGCTCTTGCCATTAGCATCTACAGAGAAGTACGGAATCAGGAACTCCCACTGTTTGTTCATGTCAAACGTGCTTCTTGGCGGTCTGTCCCCGACATAGAAGATACTCCAGATGCCGCCCTTCGATCTCAGCTCTACCGGCATCTTCTTGGAATAGCCTGTGACATGGTTAGCCTTGGCGATGCTGTCCCATTCCGCATACTTGTCCCTGACCTTCTTCAGGAAGTCCAGGAATCTTGGTGTCTCGTCTGCATCGAATGACAGTCTGATTTTGGCGTTTGGCGTTTTGGTATAGGGGAAGATGGTACAGCCCGTATATCTGACGAAACGGCCATTGTCAAATTTGGCAGATACGCTACATGAGAATGTGCTGTCAGCCTTTGAGCAGAGAGCCGACATATAGAATCCGTTCTGCCTTGCAGAAACGGAAGATGACCATAAGATGGTGAGTGCTATAAGAATTTTCTTCATTTTCATACTATTAAGTTTTCAAATCCATTGCAAAAGTACACAATAATTCTCAAAAACGGAAATGATTTACAAAAATATTTCAAATTCTTCTAAATTTTCCACCAAGTCTATTTCTTAAAGAATTGCTGGAGGTCTTTCACCATCTTATTGACATCCTCTGTCACCTGGTTGAAGTTCGCATAAAGGATGCGTTCTCGCTCGTCTCTTGACTTAAAGTTATAGAACTTCGGCAGTTCCTGATATTCAGATTCCTCCTGCTTGATCTTCTCCATGTCGAAGTCCGTCTTGCAGAAGAACTTGGAGGTCTTGAACTCCTCCGCTTTCTGGATGTTCATCGAGTCACCACGACCGACAGCCGTTTCCACGAAGTCCCTTGCTGACTGCCCGCATATCCACCCAGTAGGCAGGTCAGAGATCTTCGATGCAGGCACGAGGTTATCCATGTTCTCATTGAGGTTGATGGAAGTACGGTCACGGTCGATGGTAACACCTTTCTTCATCTGTACCACCTTTCCGAAGATGTCATTAGACAGCCATTCCAGTGTTTCCTTCGAGCGTGCCGAGCCACTGACCACGTTACCAACGGTAGTGATAATCTTCTGCATACCCACCTTACCGTAGTCCGCTTCCAGCTGTGGCAGCTCCTGAAAGCCCAGTGTGACTGCCACTTTGTTTGAACGAGCCGTACCTATCAGACGGTCTATCTTATGGAAGTACAACGTTGGCAGCTCATCGACGATGATTGATACAGGCACGTTATGGCCATGACCACTGTTGACACGGGTGACAAGACGGTTCAGTATCAGGGCGTTCAGGGCACCGATGATACTCTCCATCTCCGGGTCGTTGGCAATCAGCAGATAACTGGGATGTGCAGGGTCTGAAACCTTCAGGTCAAAGTCATCACCGTCACGGTGGAAAATCCAATAGGACTCTTTCGTGGCCAGACGGGACGTATTGACACGGAGCGTACCGATCATACCTTCCAACTGTTCCATGGCGCGGTTCTTCAGGGCTGTTGCAAACGGGCCAAGCAAGGGTGCCACCTCACGGTCTGTTTCCAGCACCTGAAATATCAGCTTATAGTCCAGATTCAAGAATGAGAGGATATGCGGCATGTCCGAATATTTGCCCAGCCAGTAGGCAGGCTCGACACGCTCCTTCATGGTAGCATCCTTGAACACACGGCCAGTAGGCTTCCGCTGAGTCGTCTCTGGATCCTGAATCCGTTCTGCATATAACTTGTTTCCCTTATCATCATACGGCTCCTTCTCATAGTTCACGAAGAAATAGATACAGGCAGCGAGGAAGTTCACGGCAGATGTCTGGAAGAACTGGTCAGAACCGCCCCCTCCCTCCTTCTTTCCTTTCTGTAGGGACTCAATCAGCGTCTCAGCCGTTTCCTGTGCAGCAGCCAGATTGTTGATGTACTTCTGCTGGATAGGGTTCACACGGCGCGAATACTCCACATTCACGAAGTTGATGATGTTGAACGAGCAATTCTCAGGAATCCTGTTCAAAGCCTTGTTTTTCTTGTAATGGTAGTACAGTTTTGTAGCCAGTGCCGGGAACTTGTAGTCGTAGACTACCATCGCAAAACCCTTGGCGGAATGCTGCTTGATGAACGGCTCGATGATGGAGAAGGTCTTACCAGATCCAGGCGTACCGACTACCCATGTGCCTCGGAAGGGATTGATGATGTTCACCCAGCCCTTACGGAACTTCCCCTTGTAGTAGTATCTCATGGGGATGTTCACAGAATATTTGTTCTCCTGAAGCTCCTCATTCTGTTCAAACGACTCGTTTTCAAGATTGAAGCGGTCATCAAGGAGTCCTGTCTTCAGATGCTTGGACGCATTGTCAAGAGCCGTATGAACGAACAACGTTCCGAAGATGGACGCTATCATATACACCCAGATGTTGGCGCGGACTGCATATAGTCGCACAGACATGTCCCATCCGTATATCAGCACGGAGAGGATCAGCAGCACCAGTCCGGCCACCAAAGGGATGAATATCATCTTCTGGGCATCGAACTCAATCTTCTTCTTGTTCCTTGTGCCTATGCAGGTAATAATCACCAACAGCAGCGTGACCAGCTTACTGTAGATGAGATTCCCATGCTTATAGATGGCGAACTGCGACAGTCTGTCGTGAAAGTCCAGGCAGAGCGTTCCCAGTGATGCCAGTGTCTGGTAGGGCATAGCATAGACAAAGAACTCTATGAGCAAGGTAACATAAATCAGTGTACGGAATATCTTGTACACATTCTGTAATTCTTTGGTTTCTTCCATTTTTCTGTTATTTGTGTTTTGTATTCTTGGCATTCTTGGCACTGCTCATCCAGTCCTGATGACATCTGACGGCCACATCCTTCTTCGATGTCGGCGTGTAGTGCCTGCCAGTTATCTCTCGCCACAGGTCATTGAAGGAGGTATAGCGGATATACCTGCAGAGCAACTTGATCTCTCGGTCCAGTTCTCTGAGCTTTGGCCTGATTTTGCCCAGTATCTTCATCCGCTGAGCCTCCGTAGCCTTTCCCTTGGTGCTCATCATGAACTGACGGACATCCATAGCCACGTCCACGCCGGACTTCAGTACTTTCATGTAGATGTTGTTCTTCCTCGTGGAAAGAGCGACGGCAAAGGCATTCTCAGGGTGGTTGTCTATCTCCCTGCCAAGCCACTGGAGCGTGTTGGCCAGACTGTTGATGTCATAGTAGATGCCGTAGATCTCGGCAGCGTAGGTCAGCAGGCTATTGAACGTGCTGACATAATCGTTGAACTCCTTCTGGAAGTCCGTCACTGCGTCCACCTCCTGTCGCGTCCAGATATGCCCTGTTGATTGTAGCATCTGCACCTTGTACTGGGCATTCAAAGCCTTTTTCTCCAGCTCCGATGCCACGTCGATGGCGGCGGCACGGGCCGGATCGATAAGCGCATGCACCCTTGAAGGATGGAAGACTGTTGCCAAGAATAGGATGATGATTGCAAAGTTCCTCATACGCCTATCTTCTGATTTCCAATGATACCTTGGCAGCCCTTCTCCAACGGTCAAGAGCCTGTCCTGCCACTTCTCCCAAGCCGCGTCTTGTCAGTCCTACGGTAGCGTGGTTCCACACATCCGTCAGGTTATAGTAGGATATGCTGATGATGAGAGACCTGAGCTTTCTGTTCAGGTAGGCCAGCTCGTCATTCGCCGTCCAGAGCATCTGGGTACGCTCGGCTCCGTTGAGCATGTTCTTCGTGCCACCTTGGGAAACCATCGAGTTCAGGAGGTTATAGACCTTCAGGAACTCCGATGCCGTTTCCAGATACAGGTTGTTCATCGAGAATGTGGCAAAGGCACCTTCAGGATTACGTCCGATGGCCTTCTTGATTTCCCACAGATACCTGAGTGTTCTGACACCCTCCGAGTAGATACCCATCGAGGCCTTCAGGGATGTGCCATAACCCTGAGCGGTCTTCAGATACGAGTTGTACTTGCTTTCCCATCTCTTCATCATCGTATATTCCGATGCGATGGCACCCTGCAAGGCGGCTATCTCTGCCTGATTGCGCGTCTGTCCCTTCATGCCCTTTTGGATGACGGCATATCCTTCGGCGATGGCAGCCAGACACAGCGGGTTGGTTTCCACCACACCTGCAGAGGCAGAAGCGGCATATGCAGTAAGAACCGCACATGCCATCATCCGTCTGATTCTATTAGAAACGATTTGTAATCTCATAAATTCCTCTTCTTTTCTTGTTGTATTCGACTCTGATTCTTATCTGGTCAATGATTCTCGAACTCCCTCTGATGCCTCTGAGCGTCAGCTTAGGCAGAGAACGGTCACCAGAGAGTAGCGTGACACTTTTCAGTCCAGTCAGCTGTTGCATCGGACTGCGGTTCTCCTGATAGTCCACAACCCTGTAAAGCTCCATGTAGTCCGAGGAATGGAACAGTACACCATGCTTGAATACCAGCTGTTCGCCAGTCACGATATACTCTATGCGTGCAAAGTCTATGGCCTGATATATCAGATAGACCAAGAGAACCATTGCAGCATAAAACAGGAATTGCCTGTATGGAAGTGTCTCGTCCCCGGCAATCAGGAAGCTACAGCAGCAGATGACCAGCCAAGGCAGCTGATCGATGACATACTGGATCCAGTGCGGTCTCAGTCTGAAAGTGGTAAAAGGAGTCTGTGATTCTGCCATAATTCAAGCTATCTTCCAATACCCATTGACTCCTGCGGTGATGACTGCCTGCCCACCGACTCACTCTCAAACTGTGCAGCTGCAATCGTGGCAGCGTCTATCACGCCTGGCTTATGGTACACAGCATTTGCCTCATAGCGGTCAACATAAACCTCTGGAGCAGGTCTTGGCCTTGCGATGGATGCAGCGACACCTGTTCCTACAGTTAGGGCTGCGAGGATGGCAGCACCCACATTGACACCATTGCCATTACCTTTCATCTCCACCTCCGGGAACACCTTTGAGAACAGTTTCATCCGATGATAGTCATCAACAGCCATGAACTTATCATACTGCTTCTGTGTAATCTCATGACTCACACGCTGGCCATCGATGATAGCCGTCATACGGTATTTTCCCGTGCTCTGCAGGTCTGGCTCAACAGTGATGGCACCCACGGACACCTCACGGCCATGCGTCTCTTCCCGATACCAGCCCTTCGTGTCCTTCAGGCGGTTCAGCTCCCTGCCGTCCACAACACCAACCTTATGCTCGGCATCCAGTGTTCCCGACAAGTCATTGTCCCGTCTCACCATCTGTTGCTGTTCAGGGAATGATTCCTGTGGCCTTCTGATATGAAGGATTTCCGCTTCTGCCTCCGGCTTCAGTTTGATGTCCACCAGATTCCTGCTGTTAAGCATATCCATCGTGACTTTTCCTGCAAAGTCAGCGGCGATGACCCTGTTGATGATCTCCAGACGCGCATCCATTGAAACACCATCCTTGCCATTAATCTTGTTGTTCGTCAGCTTGGCATATTCCTCATCCGTCAGATGGTAGCGGATGTCCTTGGGAACTTCCGAGGACTGGATAGTTAACGTTTTTTCCTTCTCGTCGATGACGATGCCGTGAGAACGAAGCACCTCCTGAAGAGCCTTGTTGTTGAAATAGACGGGGGAGGTGATGCTCTCCTTATAGGGGATAGCCTGTCCGTTAACACGCTCGACGGGCTTCACATCCAGGTTCCCCAGATTTGCCAATACGTCAGCCTGCATCTTACCCTGATTCCCTTTGTAATAGAAGCCATAGCCTCCAGACTGTAGCTCGCCAGGTTTCATGACACCTCCCTGACGTTCCGGCACCATCAGTGGTGCAGCGGGATAAACCCTGCCGTCAATCCTGCGGAGCGGATAGCCCATCGGGGCCGGTCTCGGACTCCTTGCCAGTGGCGGCGTGGCCAATGGCGGTATGTCCGCACGGTAGCCGTTCAGTCCCATGTTCACATGACTGCCGACACTCTGGGCGTGGAC
>JAEEGH010025343.1_pt1 | contig 11899 bp, 14 predicted proteins | sample 9134181 | NCBI WGS metagenome assembly JAEEGH01 (sample SAMN16246544, study PRJNA631951) | gut metagenome | biome: gut microbiome; feature: rumen; material: DP-attached | host: Bos | place: Iran: Karaj | collected 2018-10
CACAGCTATCCGTGATTGCGATGAGGATGTGGCAAATATGCGTGAGGAGTACAACGACCGCCGTCGTTACCTTGTAAATCGCTTCAAGAAAATGGGCATCAAGTGCTTTGAGCCTTACGGAGCATTTTACATTTTCCCATCCATAGCAGAATTTGGTATGTCTTCAGAGGAATTCTGTACTCGCCTTTTACGTGAAAAGGAAGTAGCAGTAGTTCCAGGCACAGCCTTCGGCGAAAGCGGAGAGGGCAATGTACGTATTTCCTACGCCTACTCGCTGGAGAACCTGAAGAAGGCCATGGATAGAATAGAAGAATTTATTGAGGAATTACGTAAATGTTAAATGTTATACTACACGAGCCCGAAATCCCTGCTAACACAGGCAACATCGGCCGTACATGCTGCGCCACTGGCACAAGGCTCCACCTGATTGAGCCTTTAGGCTTTGTTCTCACAGACAAAACCGTGAAGCGAGCCGGCATGGACTACTGGGACAGGCTTGAGGTTTTCCGTTATGATGACTGGGACGACTTCAAGGCCAAGAATCCCGATGCTAAGATTTACATGGCCACTACAAAGGCCAAGCGAACTCACACCGAAGTGAATTATGAACCAGACTGCTACATAATGTTTGGCAAGGAGAGCGCAGGTATCCCTGAGGAAATCCTTGTTGACAATGAGGAGAATTGTGTTCGTATTCCAATGGGGCATGATATTCGCTCACTTAATTTATCAAATTCAGTTGCAATCATTTTGTATGAGGCACTGAGACAAAACGACTTCCTCGGACTTGAGACCGAGGGTAATTTACATAGACTCAACTGGAAGGAATAGTGGGTACCATGTCAATTATTAGATCAAAAGATTTAGTACATGAATATATTAGACGTGACGAAGAGGGCAACGTGGAGGCAATCCAGGTTGCTCTCGACCACGTTAATCTTAATGTAGAGCCAGGGCAGTTCATTTCGATATTAGGACATAATGGCTCTGGCAAATCTACTTTCGCAAAGCATATTAATGCACTTCTAACTCCATCAGAGGGAACACTTTTTGTTGACGGCATGAATACCTCAGATGATGAGTTTACATTTGCAGTCCGTCAGACTGCGGGTATGGTTTTCCAAAATCCTGACAATCAAATCATAGCTTCTGTTGTAGATGAGGATGTGGCATTTGGCCCTGAAAACATTGGGGTGCCTACTGAGGACATTCTCACTAGGGTTGAAAAATCGCTGAAAATGGTTGGAATGTACAAATATAAGAGTCATTCTCCTAACAAGCTTTCAGGTGGACAAAAGCAGCGAGTTGCCATTGCAGGTGTAATGGCTATGGAGCCAAAATGCATCATTTTGGATGAGCCAACAGCCATGCTTGATCCTGACGGAAGAAAGGACGTGCTTCAGGCTGTGCATACCCTTAATCGAGAAAAGGGTATCACTGTTATTCTGATTACTCATTACATGGAAGAGGTAGTAGACTCTGACTATGTATTTGTTATGGAAAAGGGTAAGGTCTTCATGGAAGGCAAGCCTCGTGAAATCTTCAAAGATGTGGAGCTACTAAAGGCTCACAGTCTTGACGTGCCTCAGGTTACATTACTTGCACATGAGCTTCGCAAGGCAGGACTTCCTTTGCCAGAGTGTGTTCTTACCAGAAAAGAATTGGTAGATGCAATTCTTCAGTACAATGCATCAAAAGCTATGGAGCAGCATAGACCATGGGACAAAGCTGTTCAGTCACAGCAGACAGCCGAGAAAAAGGATAATGTGTTGATTCTCGACCATGTATCTTATAAATATAGCCCTAATACAGCCTATGAGATTAAGGCTCTAGATGATGTTAGCCTTAGCATAAAGGAAGGCGAATTCATTGGAATTATTGGTCACACAGGTAGTGGTAAATCTACTCTTGTTCAGCATCTTAATGGATTGATTAAGGCTACTGACGGTACTATTTATTATCGTAATCAGGATATTTATGATAAGGACTACGATATCAAGGAGCTTCGTACTCAGGTAGGTATGGTATTCCAGTATCCTGAGCATCAGCTTTTTGAGACAACAGTTTTCAAGGATGTACAGTTTGGCCCTAAAAATCAGGGTCTTGATGAAAAGGAACAGATTAAGAGAGCCTATGAGGCTCTTGGCTTGGTTGGACTTCCAGAGGAATTCTATCTTGCCTCTCCATTCGAGCTTTCAGGTGGACAAAAGAGAAGAGCAGCTATTGCTGGAGTTATTGCTATGAAGCCAGCAGTGCTTATTCTTGATGAGCCAACAGCAGGTCTAGATCCTAAGGGACGAGATGATATTTTAGGATTAATTTCAGATATGCATAAGAAACGTGGAGATACAGTTATTCTTGTATCTCATTCCATGGAGGATGTGGCAAATTACGTTGATAGAATCATTGTAATGGATGCAGGCAAGCCAGCCTTTGATGGTACACCTAAGGAAGTATTTGCCCATTACAAGGAGCTTGAAAAAATGGGACTTGCTGCACCACAGGTTACTTATGTAATGAATGATTTAAAGGAGGCAGGTTTACCTGTTTCCACAGATGCTACTACAGTTGATGAGGCGAGGGAAGAAATTCTATGTTACGTGAAATAACTCTAGGACAATATTATCCAGCAGAATCGGTGCTTCACTCACTTGATCCACGAGTAAAGCTATTTTCTACACTGGTATTTATAATTACATTATTTGCAGCCAACAATGTTATTTTGTTTGCATTTGTTTTACTTACACTTTTTGGCATTATCAAAATGAGCCATGTTCCTTTCTCATTTATGGTAAAGGGCTTACGCTCAATTATTGTGTTGCTTATTATTGCTGGACTTTTCAATTTGTTTTTGACTCCAGGAAAGACACTGGCATCATTTTGGATTTTTACAATATCAGACGTTGGACTTAAAAATGCTGTTTTGATGACTAGTAGAATGGTACTTTTAATTATTGGTACTTCTATTATGACTCTTACAACTACACCTAACCAACTCACAGACGGTCTTGAAAAATCTCTTGGATTCATGAAGAGATTTGGAGTACCAGTTCATGAAATCTCTATGATGATGTCAATTGCCCTTAGATTTATCCCTATTCTTATTGAGGAGACAGATAAAATCATGAAGGCTCAGATGGCTCGTGGAGCTGATTTTGAGTCTGGCGGACTCATCAAAAAGGCCAAGAATATGGTACCTTTACTTGTGCCATTATTTGTATCAGCCTTCCGTAGAGCAAACGATTTGTCTTTTGCTATGGAAGCAAGATGCTATAATGGTGGTGAGGGACGTACTAAAATGCGTCCTTTGAAATATAGCTCATTGGATCAGAGAGCATATATTTGTATATTTACATACATTGTTTTATTTTTTGTAGCAAAGGGACTTTTATAATATGCGAGTAATGATAGTAGTTGCCTATGATGGTAGTAACTACAGTGGCTGGCAGATACAGCCAAACGGAGTAACAATTGAACAAAAGCTTAATGAGGCTCTTACAGATTTATTGCAAGAGCCTATTTCTATTATGGGTGCAAGCCGTACAGATGCTGGGGTTCATTCATTAGGAAATGTTGCAGTATTTGATACTACTTCTAGAATGCCAGCTGATAAAATCAGCTTTGCTTTGAATCAGAGACTACCAGATGATATTGTGGTACAGTATTCTTGTCAGGTTGATGATGATTTCCATCCTAGATATGCAGCTTGCAGAAAAACATACGAGTACAAGATTCTAAACCGCAAAATGCCAGACCCTACAAAGCGCAAGGATACATTCCACTATTACTATGATTTAGACGTAGAAAAAATGAATGAAGCTGCCGCTTATTTAATTGGACAGCATGATTTCACTTCATTTTCATCTGTAAAGGCGCAGGTAAAATCTCGTGTTCGTACCATCTACACTGCAAGAGTGTACAAGGAGGATGACGTAATTCACATCCGTCTTACTGGAGATGGATTTCTTTACAATATGGTCCGTATCATTGCCGGCACCCTTATCAAAGTAGGTGCAGGAGAGATGGAACCGATGTATATGCTTGAGATTTTCCGCGGTCGCAACCGTGAGCTTGCAGGACCAACAGCACCAGCTCATGGACTTACCATGATTGGAATTGAATATGAAGAATAATACTAGCCCTTGGCTCTCAAAGAGCCAGGGGTATTTTTCTTGACAACAATACGAGATAACCGTATTATTTATACGAGGAGATACGGAGATGAAAACTGTAGACGAGAATAAAAAGAAAAAAATATCAATCAATATATGTTACTTACTTGAGGTTGAAGATAAATCTAGAAAAAAAGTATGTGAAGACCTTGATTTTAAGTATACTACTTTTTGCGATTGGGTTAACGGAAAGACTGCACCTGGATATCATGTTCTAGAAAGACTTGGGGAATATTTTAATGTGGAGCCTTGGGTATTTTATGAGGATGTAGAGGTTATGAAAAGGGAAAGAGCTAAACGTCTTGGAAAATATGCTACGGGTTTAAGTGAGGGAAAATTATTAGATATGGATGTAATTGAAAAACTTAGTGATGAGCAAATTAGGGAATTGTTGGCGTCTGGTTTTAGATTTAGACATAGGACATTAGAGGAGTATATAGAACTTTCGGGTAAGCCTCTTCAACCAACAGCAGAATTTGATTGGGGAAAACCGGTAGGTAGAGAATTATGGTAGAACAGGGAGATATTATTAAAATTGAAGGTATAGGTCATATGGCTTTGGTTATTAGTAAAGACTCATATAATGAGTCTGGTATGGCTGTGGTCTGTCCTATGACAAATAAAAAAACAGGTTCAACTTTCGAAGCTGAAATTAGCGTTGATGATGTGGCTATGTATGTTGCTAGTGATGCAGTAAGACAAATCGATGTTGAAAGCAGAAGTTATCGTAAGGTTGGACGTGTACCGTACCGTAAGTTGATTTATGTAATAGATATGGCACAGTCTGTAATGGATTATTTTTAGAAGCTAAATATGTATAGTGCAGTAGTAAATACAACCTATAAATCCCTTGGCTCTCCGAACTAAGTTTTTTTTTATGCCACAGAATATTTATGGTTTAGATATGACTGAGCCAGAATTGGGCTACAATTTCTTTGATGACGGCGCAAGACTTAGCACTAATGGTGTATGGCATACAGACACATTTATAGCGAATGGTATTAACGCTCAGTATATCTGTGCTTGGATGCAGTCACGCGGACTTAATACTGCGTCTGATATTTATAACTATCTTGTTGCTAATGGTGCTACATTTACAGTAGACCCAAGTTTTATCTGCTATGATGGTACTAAGCAGTCATTTGTTTGTGTTCAGTGTCCAAATTTATCTTATGTAATTGATAATGACGGTTCTGGTACAAGCATCCTCTATAATAACGAGAATTTATCAGGTGTAAATGTGTTTGATATTTCTTCTGGAACAGGTGCTATTACCATTTCTAACGTTGTTGATTCTCAAATATTCGAGGATGTTCCTGTAACTCATTTTTACAGCGATATTCAGCACTAATAACAAAACTGAAAAGACAGGCCAGTTACCAAGTGTAACTGGTCTGTTTTTTCTTATAGATTTATTAAGTAATATTTGACAAATGTCAAATGATTTCTATTGTTCTCAAAAAATTATAAAAATCACTAATTGACTTAGCATATATATATAATGATTTGGCAACATAAAAGGTGCAGAGAATAGATATATGTGAGGTAAGGAAATGAGAAAGAAAGTTGGAATGCTACTTGCATTGGCAATGGTTGTGACAACTGTTGTGACAGGGTGTGGTGAAAGTGAACCAGAAGATCATATTTGGGCGGCTAAAAAAAGTATCAAGAAGCAGGATGTTTCTAAGGAGTTACCCTTGATGATTAATCATCAAGGGTAATTTTATGTCTTAAAATGCTCAAATGTTATAGAAATACCGCTTGACGATACATGCACATATATATATAATGCTTTTGTGATTTATGGCTTGTAATAATTGTTTTATGAGAGGTGAACTATGAAAAAGAAATTAGGATTATTGTTAGCTGTAGCAATGGTAATGATGATTGCAATCACTGGCTGTGGCAAAGAAGAAAAGAAACTTGATTTGAGTGGTTGCATAACATTGCACTATAGCGGAACTGATGGCAAAGGAAAATGGGGGTATGAAATTGACAAGGATGCTTTGTATAAGGAAATCATTAGCTTAGCAGGAGAGGAATCCGATATATACTTGGACGGTCAGGATACGATAGTGAATGGTATTCTTAATGATATGACAATCAATAATTGCATTTATGATGATGTTATGATGGACCGTTTTGAAGTAGAACAGAGTTTGCCAAATCAGGGAAAACTTTCAAATGGTGATGAAGTAGAACTTACCTGGGAGATATCAGGGACTAGTGCTTATTTGATTTCATCATATATTGATGGAGATGAACAAGACGTAATATCTGGAACAATTAAGGGCACAGTTAGCGGATTAGAATAATACAAATAATACTAGAGACTGCACAAAGCACATGGCATAGTGGATTTGTGCAGCCTTTTTTTGATATTATCTTTCTTGGGTAGGAGAAAAGATAGATGAAAAAGTTTTTTAAAGTTTTAATAGCCATAGTTCTTGTGGTCTGCCTCGGCGTAGGTGGATTCTTTGGCTACAAGTTTTACAAGAGCAAAAATGCTGGCGACAAGGATACTACTGAAAATACAGGTGATAACGGTCAAAATAAAGAAATGACTGAGATTGCATTTGTCCCTGTTTCTGAGGAGGATGCTTTATCAGAGGCTCAGTGGATGGAGCTTTTAAATACAGCTTTTGAATTCACTGATTATACAGAGTATAGCGAAGACAAGATTAATGGTACATATGCAATAACGACAGGCTTTAATAAGCTTGGTGGAGCCTGTACTGAATACTATTTAGATGGCAAGGAGAAGAATGATAAGAATTTAACTTCTATTGCTGTTGAAAGGGGATTGCTTGCAAAAGAATACCTTGATTCTTACATTGGGCAGGAACAGGCCGAAGAGTTTATAGAAAATCTAAAAACTCTTTTGCAGGAGAATTATCACATTGAAAAAAATGAGGTAAACTTAGCTGACGGTGTTGTAGATGGTCAGGCATGGTCTGTAGATTACTATAATCATGTGGAAAATGATGAAGCAGAAAATCCAGTTCAGGATGAGGTCATTGCCACAACAGGAGATTATGAGCCACAGGTAGATGATAAGATTGTTTATCTAGATGAATATGGCATCATGCATGGTGGACAGATAATTGCCGTTCAATCTACGGACGATGGTAAGTATGATATTCTAACTGTTCCAGTAGGGACTCAGGAAGACTTAATTGATAACTATACAATTGCTGGTTATGTAGATTGGTCTATGGTTCGTGATATGACAGGGGATACAGCCTTTGCTAATCCTCAAGCTTCAGCATGCGCTACAAAGAATAATGCATCTCATTCAGTGGATATTGTTATTAAAGGAACTGTTTCCAATGAGGGATGGGAGCTTTCAGAATTCTCCGTGGATGGCGTAGTTTTATCCGGCGACGATGAGGAAGATTCCGAAGAAGAGGATGAAGAAGAATCTGAGGAAGAGGAGTCAGACGAGGAGTCCGATGAGGATAATGAATCTGAAGAAACTGATGATGATTCAGAGGGAGAATCAGATGAAGAAGACGAGGACGAGGATGAAGGTGTCTCAGCTGAAGGCTCAGCTTCAGGTGATGTAGAAATCGTCTTAAAGGATGTTCAGATTTACGCATATGTAGAAGATGATAAGGATGTTAGCTTTGATGTTTCCTTTACACCATATGTAAAGCTGGAGAATATTACGGCTGACCTTGAGGTGGCATTACCAGCTCTTCCACTGGGTGTTGGTGTCCTTTCCTGCGAGGTAAGCCCAAGTATTCTTTTGGATGCGGACTTAGGCCTTACAGTGGAGTTTGAGCCACAGAATCCAGTGTGCCTATCAACAAACAACAACGAATCAGGCGGTGGAGCTTCAATTAATGAAAATACCAGTGATTTTGATATAGGAAATGTTAATTACCTAGAAGATGTCAGCCTTGATTTGGATGAGTTTCATGTTGCAGCAGGAGCTCAGCTTGGTCTTAGTGTAAAGCTTTGTGAGTTTATTAATGTTGCAGAGCCAAGCTTCACATCACGAATGGTGTTAGTTGGTAGAGCATTAGATGTGGTAGAGGGATACGAGTATCCTTGTTTTGAGGTAAAGGCCGCCGGCCCTATTTGTTCAGTGGCGTTAGCATCTGATGGAGCACTCTTAGATTACTTCTTGGATAAGGCTAGTCTACCAGGTGAAATTCAGCTTAATGGCATCAATGATGACAATGCATTATTATTTGCAAAGTACTATCATATCGAGGTGTTGCCTACAAAGCTTTTGGAGGATCCAAATGGTAACGCCTCGGTCTGCACACACTATAGACCTGACGAGGATCATGAATCGGATGAAAAGATAGCATTTGACTATGCAGTGGTTGAAGAAAGCGCTGATTATGATACAGATGCAGCGTACTTTGTTGAAATAAATGGTGAGCGCTTTGGTTTTGAGTTCGAGAATGATGAGTACGAAGAGCAGTACTTAGCTTACTTAGATAATCTGTCTAAGGAAGATATTATGGGCTATGGTACGACCTCTGCAGATAGCGCCGCTTTCAACGAGACTGATTACATTTTCAACAATTCCGAGTGGTTTTCTTTAAGCTATGAAGATAGAGAAAAAGTAAACATGTTCATGCCAGGTGATCTTGTTGTAGTTAATGGCTGTGACATAAGTGATATACGAATCCCTAGAATAATGTCCTCATTTTTTGGAGCTAGCTTTTTGAATTCAGGTTATGTTTACGGAGATGTAGTAGGGCATATTACATTTAATGACGAGAGTAGATTTGAAGACACAATAATAGATTTAGGAAGTTCATCTTTTTCCTATAGAAGACCATACAGAAATATGGAAAATACTGAAGAATAGATTTAACCCTTGATGATTATTCATCAAGGGTATTTTTGTGTCTAAAAATACTCGAAACGTTATAAAAAACAGTTTGACATTATATATATATATATATATATATAATGTTTTTTGTAAATTTAAAGAACTCTAAATGTGTGAAGAGTAAGTTGAGAAATGATATATGGAGGTACCTGTCAACATGGATAAGATTAAGTATTATTTAGGAGAATTATGGGATAAAGCAATTTCATTTTTTGCTGTTTTGTTTTTATTGTTAACAGCATTAGGCCTTATAATACTCGGATTTGCCTTTTGGGATGATGGTTCTGTGACAGCGATTATTTTGGGTCTATTATTACTTGTTGGGACAAGTATTTATACATATTTTAAGTTTTTAAAACCATGGCGTTGCCCAAGTTGCAAAAAGTTCTTTGCTATTAAAGGTAATGGTATTGATGAGCTTGAGGCAGATGAATTTTTTGTTAATGAAACATCCCATTCTGTTAAGACTTCTAAGGTTGAAACTGGATTGGGTACTTTCAAGGTAGAGACACCTGAAAGTCATACTGAGCAGGTTAAATATACCCAAAGAAATTATCAAAAAAAATATATTTGTAAATACTGTGGTGAGGAATTCTATAAAACATTTTCAGGGGCTAGGATGCGAGGATAACAAGGATATGATAAAAAGAATTGTAAAAAATTTATTGGCTGTTTCTTTAGTATTGGTTATGTTATGCTCTTGTGGCACATCTCATTCTGATAAATACATGGATTTAGGTGCGAAGTATTTAAAAGAATTAGATTATGACAGTGCAATTGAGGCTTATACATCTGCTATTGAAGTAGATCCTTTAAGTATTGATGCCCATGTAGGCTTGGCAAAAGCTTATCAAGCTAAGGCATCATCCGTAGATGATACTAGAGAATCCTTAGATTCATTAGTTTTAGCATGGAATACGTTAAATGATATGATCGAAGATGTTGATGTTCAATATGAAGGCGGAGATGAGACTATTGAATCCGCAACAGATTTAAGAGTACAAATTGAATCTGAATTTTCGGAATTATATTTTCAAGAACTGTATAGCTTAAATTGTAATGAAGAAGGTTATGAGGAAATCAATTCTTTTAAAGATAAGTACCAATCATACATTTATGATTTCTTAGACTTGCAGGAATCAAAGACTATAGATGAAATAGATTTATCAGAGGAATCAAAAGAGGCATATGATAGTTTCTTAAATGATGGTAGCGTCGCTGTTTTTCATTTAACGGATGGTTCACAATATGGCACGATTGATTTAGATGATTACCTTGAAAATAATGCAGAGTATTCCCTGTCTGATATCCTTGATGTTTATAACAATATTGAAAATGTTACTTTAGGAGATATTACAACTTCATATATTGATTGTGGTAAGGATAATGATTATGAGATGCTCGTCCATATTAATTATACATATGAGATTAATCCAGAGATTGTCCATTATAATACAGCAAATCTTGTAATTAAGCTGATTGAGACAAAACTTGAGATTTGTTATCACGTTGATGGAGAAGAAACTCATTTTGTATCTGACTTTGGAGATGAAGTATATAAGCGACCATCTATGATTTATAATAATGGACTGGTATATTCCTGCGCTGAAACCGGTTCGAGTCCTGTATGTTATGAATATAGTGTTGGTTATATCGATGAAGACGGAACATATAATTTATGGTACGAATTCGAAGAAGAATATATAGATGAGGAGGAATGTAGAGTATCTGATAATGTCATTAGAACAGCTGATGATGAATATTACTATTTAACTGTTGGTTATACAGATGTTATGTCTGGTTATAAACCTTTACAAATATTAGATTTTCGTGTTGATGCTTCACAGCTTTATGCAGATGAATATAATTACGCTACGTCAGAAATAGGCGATAAACATCCTATTACCAGTTTTTCTGACGTGATAAATATAATTCAAGAGAGAAGACTTGAAATAGGATTAACGGATAGTATTTATTACAAATAATTGTTGAAGGAATAGAATAATTAATGATTATGTTGGACTGCACAAGGGACATGTTAACATGGACTTGTGCAGTATTTTGTATTTATAAATAAAATAATTAAGCTATAGCAATTCCCTTATTCTTTGTAATAAATGCTTTGAAAAAAGTAAATATGAAGCATTTTTGATGGGATAGAAGAGGATAAATCAGAAGATTTCAGATTGTGAATTTTATGGTTGACGAAAGTATAATCCTATTGTACAATGTCATGGTTGATGTAGTAAGGAGACTTGTGTCCATTAGCCCGGAGACAGGTTTTACTATAACATTCCTTGCAGGTGCCCGGACATCACCGGCTTGGGAGCTTTTTTAGATTTATTTAAGGAGGAATTCTCAATGAATACTTATATGCCAAACCCATCTCAGATTGAGAGAAAATGGTATGTAGTTGACGCAGAAGGACAGACACTTGGTCGTCTTTGTGCAGAAGTTGCAAAGGTTTTAAGAGGTAAGAATAAGCCAGTCTTCACTCCACACGCTGATTGTGGTGACTATGTTATCGTAGTTAATGCAGAGAAGATTAAGGTTACAGGTAAGAAGCTTGATCAGAAGATTTACTATCATCACTCAGACTATGTTGGTGGTATGAAGGAGACAACTCTTCGTGAGATGCTCAACACACACCCTGATAGAGTAATCGAGCACGCTGTTAAGGGCATGCTTCCAAAGGGACCACTTGGTCGTCAGATGTACACAAAGCTTTTCGTTTACGCTGGACCAGATCACAAGCAGCAGGCACAGAAGCCAGAAGTGCTTACATTTTAATAGGAGGTAGATCATGGCTAAGAATACAACAAAGTATTATGGAACTGGTAGAAGAAAGTCTTCAGTTGCTAGAGTATATCTTGTA
>JAEEGH010025349.1_pt1 | contig 11898 bp, 9 predicted proteins | sample 9134181 | NCBI WGS metagenome assembly JAEEGH01 (sample SAMN16246544, study PRJNA631951) | gut metagenome | biome: gut microbiome; feature: rumen; material: DP-attached | host: Bos | place: Iran: Karaj | collected 2018-10
CGCCGCAGGGCGGGGTTCCCGTTCTGGACGATACGCATTTTCTTGGTTTTAAGACGTCGGAAGATATTCCGCATGGTAATGGCCTTTTTGTTTCAGGCGTTCCGGCCGCCGTCGGCGGCCTATGAACGGCATTTTAATTCAACTAATAAACTTACTATAAAAATGAAAATAATCAAGTTAAATGAATGGTAAAGGGGCGGTATTTGATGTTGTATGTTGCAAGAGCCGGAAAAACGATTATATTGGTGAAATACCGTTTTGTGTCTCGCCGTTGGCGGGTTTATCAGTAACAAAAGAGACGATCATGAGTTTTTGGGCAGTGTTATTTGGCTTGCTGGGGGCCGTATCCGTATGCGCCGCCAGTTTTTTCAACGACCGCATTCTGAAACAGACGTATTTGGTGGGCAACAGCATGCCTGTATCCGTATATGGCGTCTTCATCGTCTTCGTGGCGTTGATCAATCCGTTTCTGGGGAAGCGTCGTCTGAGCGCGGGGCAGATCGCGGTCGTGATGGCCATCGCGTTGGCGGGCTGCCCGATACCGGGCTCCGGCCTGCTGCGGACGTTCACGTCGTCGCTGATCATGCCGGTCCGCTACCAGCAGACGGAGGCGTCATGGCGTGAACACAAGATTCTGGATCTTGTTCCAGAACGGATGCTTCCGGATTACAAGTCCAACGACAAAGTGGTGGAAGGCTTCTCCGCCGGCCTCGGCGAAGGCGACAAACATGTGGCGTGGAAGGACGTGCCATGGAAGGAATGGAAGCGGCCGATCGTCTTCTGGACGCCGATGATCATGGTCCTGTGGTTCGCGATGATCGCCTTGGGCCTCATGCTGCATCAGCAGTGGTCCAGCCATGAGCACATCCCGTATCCGATCGCGGGATTCGTCGATTCGCTTCTTCCGGAAGAGGGCTCGCTGATGAGCCCTGTGTTCAAAGACCGTTTCTTCTGGGTGGGGCTAATCGCCGTCATCTGCATCCATTTGAACAACTATCTGTGCGTCTGGTTCCCCGAAGAGCTGATTCCCGTGAAACTGACGCTGCCGTTGTGGGGCTTCGGCAAGGTGTTCCCCGTGATCGTGCGCGGCGGCGGCGGCGGCCTGTTCGGCCCCGTGATTTATTTCTGCGTCATCGGCATCTGTTTTTTGATTCCATCCGATATTTCGTTTACATTCGCATTGGCGCCGTGGCTGTGGGCCTTCGTCTGCGGCATGCTTGTGAAATACGGCATCACGCTGACGCAGACCATCGAAGGCAGCTACTGGTACAACTGCTTGAACGCGAAGATGTTCCTGCTGTACGGCTCCACGCTGGGCCTCTTCCTGACGATTTGCTATACGGGGCGTCACTACTACTGGCATGTCATCAAGACGGCCATCGGCTTGAAGCGCGGGGAGGGCGCCGCACCCGCCATGCAGACGTGGGGATGCCGTATCTTCCTGCTGTGCATGGTCTATTTCATCGGCAATCTAGTCTACGCGGGCATGGACTGGCAGCTGGCCATCATGTACGCGGGCGTCATCGTGATCTTCTATGTCGTCATGACGCGCATCATCTGCGAATCCGGTCTTTTCCACTTGCAGCTGAACGTCTTCCCGTGCTGCATCATCTGGGGTATTCTCGGCTCGATCAATTTGGGGCCGACGACGCTGCTGCTCATGCAGCTGATCTCCGTGATTCTGATCTGCGACCCGCGCGAATCGCTGATGCCGTTCATGATGAACTCCCTGAAAGTTTTGGAGCGGCGGAAGCAGCCGTTGGGGAAGACCAGCGCGTGGTGCGGTATCGCCATGGTGATCGGTCTCGTGGTGGCGTTGTCGTTGACGCTGTACATCCAATATGACCAGGGCAGCGCGATTTGGGAAAGCTGGGCGGAGGAATGCGTGCCGCGGATGCACTTCAACAACGCCATCGCCGTCAAGCAGAAGTTGTTGGCGCAGGGCACATTGGAACAGGCAGAAGCCGTTTCCGGCTGGGGGCGCTTCGCGCATATGCAGCCGAATGCGACCTGTATGTGGTGCATGGGCATCGGTCTTGCGCTCGTGCTTCTGTTCAGCGCCGCCCGTCTCCATTTCACATGGTGGCCGTTGCATCCGATGCTCTTCGTGACGTGGAACACGCCGCACATGCCGCACTTCGCGGGATCGTTCTTCATCGGCTGGGTCATCAAGAAACTCGTCATCAAATACGGCGGGACAGGCGTTTACAACAAGGCACGCCCCTTCATGATCGGCCTCATCGCGGGTGAAATCTTCGGCGCGATCCTGCCGAGCATCGTGGCCGCCATCTACTATGTGGTCACCAATGGTGAAATGCCGAAGGCATTCCACGTGCTGTTGGGCTAAAACGGCATTGCGAGGCGGACTGTGGATCAGGAAGCAACCGGCGTCATTTTCGAAGTGCGCGAATTCTGTGTGCATGACGGGCCTGGCGTGAGGACGACTGTCTTCCTGAAAGGGTGTCCGCTACGTTGCGCATGGTGCCAGAATCCAGAAGGGCAATCATTTGAACCGCAATTGCTTGTGACGACAAAGGAGTGCGTTCATTGCGGAGCATGCCAGCGGATTTGCCCGCAAAAAGGGAAGGCGTGCACGGCCTGCGGCGCGTGCACGCATGTCTGTCCGCAGGGCTGCCGTCGGCTGTGCGGAACACGGATGACGGCGGGCGAATTGGCGGCCCGTGTGATGAAAGACGCGGATTTCCTGTCGCAAAGCGGCGGCGGCGTGACGTTTTCAGGCGGCGAACCATTGGCGCAGGCGGATTTTGTCCATGAGGCGATTCAGCGGATGCGGCCGCTCCATGTGGCGATCGAGACTTCCGGTTATGCGACGCATGATGTCTACCGTCGTGTCATACAAGACGTGGATCTGGTCTATCAGGATGTGAAACTTGCGGATCCGGAAGCCCATCGGAATTGGACTGGATCCGATAACACTTTGATACTCAAAAACTTGGCTTGGCTGAAAATGTCCGGCAAGCCGTTTGTGGCACGGATTCCGCTGATTCCGGGAGTGACGGATACGGCGGACAATTTCGCTGCCATCGCGGAACTGCTGAAAGGAAGCGTCAATCTGCGCGAAGTTCAATTATTGCCGTATAATTTCGCGGCGGGAGCGAAATATGCGTTGGTGGGGCGTGAATACAAGCCTCCATTCAATGAAAAAACGCCTGTGAATACAGATTTGACGGTATTCAAGCAGGCGTCTTTGCCATGCAGGGTGATGTGACAATCTACTGGCATTCTAGATTTTTAGGCATCTAGATTTCTAGAGCACAATTAGTTACAGAACTCTTCTCCACCGTTTTGTCCATCTTCTTGATTTGGCGTAGCTTGCTTGTGGAAATGCCTAGCATGGCGCAGATGAAATTTTCTTTGAAATTAGCGTTCTTCATATTTGTGTATGCATTCAGCAATGTTTCATCTCTTCCTTTCTTCTCACCTTCCTTTCTAATATAATTTGTAAACCAATCCATTATTTCTCCTCTTTTACACAGAGGCGAGGCTAGCTACAGCCATCTTCTTGATTTGGCGCAATTTGCTTGCGGAAATACCCAGCATGGTGCAGATGAAATTGTCTTTGCAATTGGCCTGCTTCATATTTATATATGCCTTTAGTAGTGCCTTATCTCTCCCATTTTTTTCCCCTCTCTTCTCGCCTATAGCCTCGCCTTCCTTTCTAATATAATTTGTAAACCAGCACATCTTTTTATCCTCCTTGTTATATGTATCTATATAAAAATACTTTTCCAATATCTCCTGTTTCTTCTCCTCGGGCATCGTGTAGGAGAGGAGCACATACAGGAACCAAAGCGCGTTCTGTTCATGCTCTGGTTCCATGCCGTCCTTCAGGAAGAACACCCATGATTCCATGAGATCGGCCGAAACGACGTCGCGGATCCGTTTGGCAGTGCCGCCGGATATCTCGTCTTCAGTCCAATGGAACCGGCGCACTCTGTTCGCCATTTTCTTCGGTGCATTCGGTACCACCCAAATGGAAATCACACGGCAGAGACGGCGGTAGTTCACCTTGCCGCCCATCATGTCACCAGGTTGACGGCAGACTAGACGGCATGGATAATATATCACTCTTTTGTGAAATACCATCCTTTTCCCATATTTTTTCTGCATCTCTGCGTTGAAGATAAGCAAAGGCGCTTCCGGCGGTGCTCCAGGCAATAAAAGCTCTGTGCGGAAATCGTAGAAAACCTTTCCATTTTTCGTGCTGTTGTCCTCTGAGCCGATGACAGGCATGTGCGGACGGGCATCTTGCTTGGCCGTTTGTGTCTGTGATCGAAGGTTTGATTTTGCGAGCCAGTCAGTGATCTCCTGAATCTCCATGGATTTGAATTCCGGAACGCATTCCTTCAATAACCAGGCCAAGATAAAATCGCATTGGAATAGCTGTTTGGCGATGGAATCACGCTGCATGTCACCGCCGTTCGACAGCGTTTCCGCCAGTTCTTGGGAATGTCGTTTTTTCATGGCTGGTCCAATCTCTCTTATGAGAGGATGCCTTCGGTTATATGTTTTATGAAATAGTAGGAAATGCAAAACAAGAAAACTATAGCATTCATTTATAGAATGTCAAATTCTTGATATTATAAATTATTGTTTGAATAAAAGAATAAAAATAGTAAATATAATTTGATTTTGTTAAATAAATTGAATAAATTACTGAATAAACATGAAAAATCTGTAAAAGTCATAAGAAATCATATGAATTATCCGTAAAAGTCATAAAAAGTCATCAATGGATTTTATGCGAAAAAAAGAAGGGCGCCGATTCCGTCGGAATCGGCGCCCTGTGGCGATAAAAGTATTCAGATGTTTCTATAGCAATTACTTGCAGAGTTCGCTGGCCAACGCGTCCAGCTGGGCTTTGCTGGCGTCGTTCAAGGCGGATTTGATCGTGACGGTCGTTTCTGTGAACGTGAGATTCTTGCTCTTCTCGAAGAGACCGCGCATGACTTTTGCGGCGACGGGCATCCAGCTGCCGTTCTCGATCAAGGCGACGGTGCGGTTCTGGAAGTTGCGCTCCGTCAGATGCGTGATGAACGTGTGCATGAAGGGGAAGATTTCGGCGTTGTACGTCGTGGTCGCGAGCACGAGCTTGCCGTACTGGAACGCGGCTTCCACCGCTTCGGCCATGTCGTCGCGGGCGAGATCGAACACCTTGACGTGGCAGCCTTTGGCTTCCAGCTTCTTGACCAGCAGCTGGACGGCTTCCTTGGTATGTCCGTAGACGGACGTGTAGGCGACGGTGATGCCGGCGGATTCGACGCCGTAGGAGGACCATGTGTTGTAGAGGTCCAGATAGTAGCCGAGATTCTCCGTGAGGACGGGGCCGTGCGTCGGGCAGATGATGGCGATGTCAAGCTTCGCGGCCTTTTTGAGGAGCGACTGGACTTGCGCGCCGTATTTGCCGACGATGCCGATGTAGTAGCGGCGGGCTTCGCAGGCCCAGCCTTCGGGATCTTCGACGTCGTTGGCGCCGAATTTGCCGAACCCGTCCGCTGAGAAGAGGACTTTGTCCTTCGAGTCATAGGAGACGATGACTTCCGGCCAGTGGACCATGGGGGCGGTCACGAAGGTGAGCGTATGCTCGCCGAGGGAGAGCGTGTCGCCTTCGGCGACGACGACGCGGCGGTCTTCATAGTCTGTTCCGAAGAAGTTCTGCATCATGGCGAAAGCCTTGGCGGAGGAGACGATGGTCGTCGTCTTGTAGGCGTCCATGAAGGCGGCGATATTGCCCGCATGGTCCGGCTCCATGTGGTGGACGACCAGATAGTCGGGGGCCTTGCCGCCGAGCACGTTTTTGATGTTGCCGAACCATTCGTCACGGAAGCGGACATCGACCGTGTCGATGACGGCGGTCTTGCCGTCGAGGATGGCGTACGAATTGTAAGCCATGCCGTTGGGGACGATGTACTGGCCTTCGAAAAGGTCGATTTCGTGGTCGTTGACGCCGATGTACCGAATGTCTTTGGTGATGTTCATGATAATTTGTGGTGTTTTTTTAGATTGATTAAGAAGTTTTTCCATAAATAATATACCATTTCACCATGCGCATTTCAATTGTTCAGCGTGTTTGAAAGGCATGGTTCGTTGGGCGGAAAAACGTCTTGCGCGTCAGCGGATGAGGAACGGCTGCCCTCCCTTCATGGCGGATTTGTGCATGAGGCGGCAGGCCCGCAGATTGCGGTAGCCGTCCTCCGCGTCGATGGGCTTGCCGTCGATGATGGATTGCGCATGTTTCGCGATGATCTGCTGGTAGATGTTCTCCAACTTGCGCGGATGCAACGTCTTGACACCGTCGCGTCCAAAGTCCGCCTCCAGGCGGATGCCGTACGGTTCGTCATCCCGGCCGGAAAGCTGGAAGAGGCCGCCGTAGCAGCGCAGGACGCCTTTGTCGCCATAGATTTCATAGCCGAGATTGGACAGCGTGCCGACGAGGCCGCCGCGCGGTTCGCTGAAGGCCACCTTGATGGAGCCGCTCATTCCATTCAGCAATTCAAAATGAATATAGGCACCGTCTTCGGCCTTGATGGACAATGTCTTGGGAAGATAGACGCACTGGACTTTACGGACGGGGCTGTCGAACATGAATTCCGCCATGTAGAGGCAGTGGCTGGCGACGTCGCCGATGGGGCCGCCCATCTCCTGGACATCGTTGCAACGCCATGTGGCGGCTTCCTCCGGCGTGGCGCCGTAGAGGAATTCCATGTGGAAGCAGGAGTCGTTGACGACGCCGAGTTTCCCCGCCTTCACAAACTTGCGCGCCAGCTGGTTGTAGCCGTTGTACACCATCATGTGGTCAACGGTGAGGCTGAGCTTGTACTGCCGGGCGAGCATGTTCATCTGCCGGGCGTCCTCCGAGGAGGTGGCCATGGGTTTTTCGACCATGACGTGCTTTCTCGCCTTCAAGGCGCGGATCGCCAGTTCGGCGTGGCTGGCGTTGTTCGTCGCGATATAGACGGCGTCTATGCTTTTGTCCGCCAGAATGTCATCGATGCTTGCAGCCCATTTAAGGCCAAGTGCTTTGGCGGCCTTTTGACGGGCCGGATTCATATCCGTGACGCAGACGAGTTCAGCGAGGGGATGTCCCGCGAAGCGCGTCTTGTCGCATCCGAAGCCTTCCTTGGCGATGCGGTTTTCCGCAATGCCGCCGAAACCGATCATGGCGTACTTGATTTTCATCGTGGTGTTCCTTTTCGATTGATTTTTTGTGAAAAGAGTCGTTACTTTATATATTACTTGTATGAAAATGGAAGTCAAATTAATTCAATGGATAATTTTCTTTTTAATGGGGCGCGCTTTCGCATGGTGTGGCGGAGGCATCCCGCCTTCGTCCGACGGCTTCCTCCAGCGGTACTGGACAAGAAATAACGGAGGGGATTAGCAAGGCAGGATGTACAAAAAATGTCAGGCTACTATACAAAAAATGTCAGGCAACTTGAATTTCTTACGATACTGTTGAGCATGGAAATAATATGGCATGGTAATTGCTATATAATGTCAAACGGTGACGATGCCGTCCAAAAGTCTTTCGGTCCAATTAAAAACACAAGGAGAAACACATGCGCGACAACATGAATAAAAACGGAGATGGAAAGCCAACCACAACTGCGTCGGTAGAAGAATTTGTTATGTCAAAGCATATTTCAATAATGTTGTTATGCCTTGGGGCATTGTTTATGGTATCCTGCATTCCAAATCATCTAGTCTATGATAAATCAGGCTTGTATGCAGATTGCCGGCTTGCAGGTAGGCAGGGGCTTGTTTCCGTAAAGACACTTGCGAAAAGTTGTGTTATGAAAAATTTATTTATTGAATATGATAAAATTGACAAACAGGACACCGCATTGTCGGGTGTTAATCTTTTGCTAGGCGGAAAACGTATCAATCTTGCGTCTGTGAAATATGAGGATGTCGAGGAAATCACTCCTGATCAGCCCTGTAGAAAATGGGTTAGTAAAAACGACTTTGATAAAAACGATGTCTTTTACGATGTGAGCTTCGACTTCTATGGAGAGGGGAGAGAAAAGGATTATCTTGTCATGGCTCATTTCCATTTTGATAAGGATAAGAACATAAAATCGTTTTCATGTAGTTTATTTAACAAACAGAAGACAGGCTGTTTGGCATTTGAGAATATGACTGACAAAACGGTAATTGAACCACCATTGAAGGTGGATGAACTGAAGGCTTTGTTTGGTGCAAACGGTCATATTTCAAAAGCATATTGCCTGAAATAAATATTTTCATGTTTGAAAAGTAGAGAATTTGTCGGAATGAAAATCCATCTTGGGAGGCAGTCCATTTTAGAAAAGAGTGTGGATTTGTAGGACAGGATGGCTTTGTGCGGCTATATTATATGGTAGTAAATAATAGAGAGTCGTCGTCCCAGAAAGGAAACAAAAACGTGTTGTTCCGTAACATATTGATCTGCCTTGCCTTGGCCGTCGCCGTTTATGGCGACGACCAATCCGTCATTTTGCGTCGCCTGCACGAAAGGGCTTTGGCCAATGCATCGGCTTATGTGTCTGAATTGCCGAAGGCGATGGCGTCTTGGCGGAAAGACGGCTCCTTTGCCGACGTGGAGTTTGATGAAGTCGGCAAGGAGGACCATTGGGACGGCATCCGTCATTGGGAATATCTGAACGCCATGGCGTGGGCGTGGGCCGCCCCCCAGTCGTCCAGGCGTCAAAGCCGCGAACTTGGCGAGCGAATTTATAAAAGCGTGATTTTCTGGCATCGTGTCAAACCATGGCCATTGAACATTTGGTGGGGGCAGATAGGCGTGCCGCGGCGAGCAAAAGATGTGTTGGTTTTGGCATATCCATTGTTGCAGCAGACGTCAGAAGGGCGGGCGGCTCTCATGACGCCGTTGCAACGGACGGCGCTGAAGGACGATGCGGAAATCGTTTTCATTCGCGCGCTGCTGGAACATGATGTCCGGCTGATGCGTGAAGCCGCCGGTCAGTTGACCGCCACGTTGAAAATGTCGTCTGTCAATGAAGGCGGCATCCAGGCGGACGGCAACTACAATGCGCAGGCGATGCTCCAGCAGAATCAACTTGGCATCCATGGCGGAAAATGTTTGGAGAGCTCTCTGGCCTTCGCGAAACTTGTCAAAGGGACAGGTTTCGCTCTGGACGAAAACCAGATGAATGCGATGCGGCGGCTGGCCTTGGATGGCATGGCGTGGTTTTTATGGAAAGGGCGGATGGATCTTCATGCAATGGGAGGAGTGTTTGATGAAGAGAGCCGAACCGCCGCGGCGAATCGTGCGGTTTCATGCTTGCGGAATTTGGTCGAGTTTGACGAGGAATATCGGCGCGGTTATCAGACAGCATTGATGGGCAATGAATTAGGTGGGGAGAACGCCTTCGTGGGGGCACGTGTTTACTGGTTGACTGACAATGTGGTTGTTCGGCAGCCGAAATACTATGTGTCGTTGCAGATGGCGTCGAAACGGACATGCCCCATTATGGAAGACTTCGTGCAAGACCGGCAACTGGGGCGCTATTTCTCTGATGGCACGTTACTTCTGCTGATGTCGGGAGACGAATACAATAATGTGCCGTCCCAATGGAAGTGGACGCGTCTTCCCGGTACGACATCGCCTGATTTACCGGTCTATACACAGAACGTGTCCAATGAGACGGCTGGGGACGGTCAGTCGCAGACGACATTTGGCATGGCGCCTCGTTGGACAGGAGAATGCGATTTCACGGGAGCCGTGTCCAGCGGATTGCACGTGTCCGCCATCTATAGTCAGAATGTTGATGGCGTTCAAGCACTTAAGGCGTATTTCTTTGCTCCTGGCGCGATTGTCTGCCTTGGGGCGGGCATCACGTCTGATTCGCCTTATCCAGTGGCGACGACAGTTGAGCAACGGCTGTTGGCGAACGACTTTGTGGAACGGGCCGGAGGCATCTGGCATGGCGGTGTCGCCTTCTTGGGAAACGGGATGCTGTCAAAAGTCGAAAAGGCTCCGTTGTCGCAAGATAAGACGGATGATAATCAACATGATTTCGGCAACAACGCGCCGGATATGCTGACGATTGGAATCCCTCATGGAACGGGATGCCATAACAAGAGTTACGCCGTTGAAATCCGCCCATGTGTGGAGCGGGAGCGGTTTACCGCCTTGAAGCCGTTGGGGCGTATCATCAGCAATACGACAGATTTGCAGGCCGTGGAATTTGCCGATGGAACCATCTGCGCCGTGTTCCATAAAGAGGGGCGGCTGGGGGATTTCAAAACAGACACGCCATGCTTGCTGGTTTGGGAGAAAGACAGGATGTATTTAGCTGATCCGACGCATCTTGTCAAAACGATGACATTTAGCTTCCGCGGACAAAGCTACATGCTTACGTTGCCGGGCGGGCCGATGACAGGCTCGACGGTGACCATCGGTATCAATCAACCGTAATCGTTGTCAATGAATGAATTGTAAAATATAAGGAGCGACAGATGAACATGCAGCGGATGTTGGTTTTCATGGTGGCCTGCGCGACGGCTTTCACAGCTTCAGCAGAGGAAATTCACAATGGACGTTTCAAGGGGCCGGGCAATCCGCAAGGGATTCCGGCAGGATGGTTCAATGATTCCCCCGCAAGCGTCAACGGGACGTTCGAGGTCATGCAGGAGAAGAATGTCGGCATGGTGCGTCTTCGCCGTCAGTCCGCCATGGACAATCTTTATTTCCGCATCTCGCAGAACGTGAACAATGTGGAAGCAGGCGGAACATATGATTTCAGCATCTGGATGATGGGCAAGGGAGCGCCGCAGGTGATGCTCTATGGTTTCAGGCCGGATGGAACGTATTCGTCGAAAATGCTTGCGCCGCCTGCCGTGACGGATTTCTGGCAGCGTGTCCATTATCGTTTTGAAGCGGAGCCGAATGCGACGCATTTCAAGATTTCGCTGATCGCAGGCAACAACCAGGGGGATGCATGTTTCCGCGACGTGTCGCTGCAGCATTTGAGCGGTGTTCCGCAATGTGTGCTGAAACGGCTGGTTGCGAATCCGGAAAACAAACTGGATTGGGAGGCCGCGGAATGGCAGGACGCGAACGAATCAGGCCCGTTTACGCTTCTGACATCCAAATACGCCGCGCCAAAGGCGGCGACGGATGTGCGTTTTGGATTGTACGGCAAAACGTTGTGCATCCTTTACCGTTGCGAGGAGACGCAGTTTGACGAAGTGGTCAATGGCGTCCAAAGCTGGAACAACGACATCATAGAGTTCTTTTTGGAGGATCCGAAAACCAAGGCGGCCTATCATTTCGGCGTCACGAGCGACGGAGAGGAATACGCACAGGTGGAGAGCGGCGAGACCATCGGCTACTATACGGAATGGTATTCCAACGCGACGAATCTGAAGAACAAGGCGAAGATCGACTTGCCGGAATGGCACAAGAATTTCCGTCGTGCAGGTGGTTGCTGGTATGCGTTGCTGAGCATAGAACTGCCTGAATCGTTCTTCGAAGGGACGCGTCAATGCAGGATGCTGTTCGGGCGGTCACGGAAGTTGAAGAATTTGGTTGAGAACAGTTCATGGGGACATACAAAGCAGGCTTTTTTCCGTAATAGCGAAGGTTTTGTGACGGTGGCCGTGCCCGCCGCCGTGGATGCCAAGCAGGCACGGCCTGCGATCGATGTGCCGTCGGCGGCGAAGCCAGACGGTCGTATCGTTCCTGAACCGAAGCAAGGCCGCATCGGTTCAAACTATGCCCGCGAGGCGCTTCCGCTCAAGGTCTTCGCTTCCAAAGGCGCGGAGAAGGCCTGGCTGGTGGCGCAACGTGTCTTCCGGCAACGCTTCGCCGTTGATATTGAAAAGGTTGATGATCCAAAGGAGGCGGCTGTCGTCTTGAAAATGACGGACAAG
>JAEEGH010025353.1_pt1 | contig 11896 bp, 9 predicted proteins | sample 9134181 | NCBI WGS metagenome assembly JAEEGH01 (sample SAMN16246544, study PRJNA631951) | gut metagenome | biome: gut microbiome; feature: rumen; material: DP-attached | host: Bos | place: Iran: Karaj | collected 2018-10
TCACACGACCTTGCATTAAAGTCTGCAAAGCTTCAGCGCAAATCATTTAAAGATTTTGAAGAAGAGCTTGAACCAGGAATCATTACAGGTCAGAAAACAATTCCTGTAGAAACTGCAGGCTGTTATGTTCCAGCAGGCCGTTTTCCACTTGTTTCTACTGTAATAATGACTGTAACTCCTGCTGTTGCTGCAGGAGTAAAAAATGTAATTATGTGTACACCTCCACGCGTACACCCTGATGATAAAATTGCTGCTGGTAAAACAGGCGCAGGTGTTCCAGGAAAAGCATTTGTTGGCGGAAAGCCTTATGCAGACGAAGGAATTATGGCTGCTGCTTATATCTGTGGTGTAAATCACCTTTATGCAGTTGGTGGTTCTCAGGCAATTGGCGCAATGACTTATGGAACAGATTCTATTCCAAGAGTTGATGTAATTGTAGGCCCTGGAAACAAGTTTGTTCAGGAAGCAAAAAAGGCTGTATTCGGCAGTGTTGGAATTGACTTTATTGCAGGTCCTACAGAAGTAATGATTATTGCAGATACATCAGCAAATCCAGCGTGGGTTGCCGCAGATCTTTTAGCACAGGCAGAACACGATGTTGTTGCTCAGCCAATCCTCGTTACAGATGATGAAGATTTTGCTCACAAAGTAAGTGCCGAAATTGAAGCACAGCTTGAAACTCTTACAACAAAAGCAACTGCCCGCCAGAGTATTGATAACTGCGGAAAAATCATCCTTGTTGAAAAACTCGAAGATGCAATTGAAGTTGCAAACCGCAAAGCCCCGGAACACCTTGAACTTGCAATGGAAGACGGAAAGCTTCGCGATAAAATAGAAAAGAATGTATTTAATTACGGTTCACTTTTCATTGGTCACTACGCTGCAGAAGTTTACGGAGACTATGCCGCAGGTCTTAACCACACTCTTCCAACATCAACAAGTGCACGTTATACAGGCGGCTTGAGCGTAAGAATGTTCCTTAAAACTGTAACAACTCTTCGCGTAAAAGCTGGAAAGGTTGGAACTGTAAAAAGCGGTGCCGCTGCAGGATACCTTGGCGATTCAGAAGGCCTTGCAGGACACGCAAGAGCAGCCAGACTTAGAATAGGTAAATAAACTATGGTATTGGACGTTGTTAAACTTGGAGAAGAAAGTCTCAGACAAAAATCTGTTCCTGTAGATGAAGTAAATGATGAAATCAAACAGCTTGTAGAAGATATGTTTGAGACAATGATTGCATACGAAGGCGTTGGTCTTGCAGCACCTCAGATTGGTAAAAATATAAGAATATTTGTTCTTATTGCTGATGATGATGTTCGCCGTGTATTTATCAATCCTCAGATAATTAAAACTTCAGAAGAAGTTAGCGATTATGATGAAGGCTGTTTAAGTATTCCTCAGGTTTACGAAACAATTACACGTCCGGTTCAGGTTACTGTTCAGGCTCTTAACGAAAAAGGTCGTCCGTTTACTCTTGAAGCAGACGGACTGCTTGCAAGAATTATTCAGCATGAATATGACCATCTTGACGGAATCCTTTATATAGACCGTGGTGACAAAGCCTTTGCCGAAAAAACAGAAGCACAGTTCAAAAAACGTGCAGAACGTGCAAAAGAAAAAGAAAAGGCTAAGGCTGCTAAAGCTGCTAAAATTGCGGCAAAAATCGCTGCAAAGGAAGCTAAAAAGTCAAAATGAAAATTATATATGCAGGAAGCCCCGATGCGGCTAAGATAACCTTGGAAGTTCTCTATGAAAACCAGAAAGAATTTGGTTTTGAGATTGCAGGTGTTTTATCTAATCCTCCTACTGCAAAAGGAAGACACAAAACCCCTACTCCAACTCCGGTTGCCGCATACGCTTTAGAAAAAGGACTTCCTGTTTTTACACCAGAGCATCTTGATTCTGCTGCACGCGAACAGATTGCTCCGCTTGGCGCAGATCTGCTTGTTTGCTTTGCTTATGGTCATATTTTCGGGCCAAAATTTCTTGCGCTCTTTCCAATGGGCGGTGTAAATCTTCATCCTTCATTCCTGCCAAAATACAGAGGCTGTACTCCTGTTCAGCAGGCAATCCTCGAAGGAGACGAGCTTCTTGGAATCTCTGTTCAAACTCTTTCTCTTAAAATGGATGCGGGTGATATTCTTAAGCAGGATTTTGTAAACATCACCGAAAACGATACAACAGAATCACTTTTGAATTACAGTGCCAAAAGAGGCGCTGAACTTATCTGTGATATTATAAAAGAAAGTGCCACTACGGGTGCCCTTATTAAAGGAAAGCCACAGAGCAAGGATGATATTTCTTACACCTATACAATCACAAAAGATATGGCAAAAATAAACTGGGAAGAAAGCGCAGAAACTATTTGCCGCAAAATTAGAGCCTACTACCCTGATCCATGCTGCTGGTGTCTCGAAGAAAATGATTCTCCACTTAAGATTGCAGCAGCGTCAGAGGTTTATGTTGCAGATGCACAGGCAATCTTAGAAAATGATCCTGCATTTGGGCCAATAATCCAGGACAACGTATACAAAGCCTTTCCTTGCGGTAAGGTTTTAGCATATAATAAAACTACAAACGGAATTTACGTTAAAACCGGCGATGGAATTCTTAGTATTACAAAGCTCCAGCGTCAGGGAAAAAACATGATGTCTTATAAAGATTTTATGAACGGTGCCAAGGATTTTCTTGGAACTGTATTAAAATAAACTCGAGGAAAACAGATGAGCAAAAAGGCAAAGAAAGAAACTGAAGAAGAGATTATAGAAGAAAAAGAAAGTTCATCAGAAGAGGTCCTTCAACAAGCTCAGGAAGCACAGACTGAAACAGGAGATCAAACTGAATCAGAAGTTCAGGAACCTGCGAAGGAATCAGAAGAACAGGAAGCTGCTGAAGAAACAACTGAACCAGCTACCGAGGTGGTCTCTGAGCCTGTCGAAGAGCCTGCAGAAGAAGCAGTTGAAACACAGGAACCTGCCCCTTCAAAAAAATCCAAATCAAAAAAATCATTCTCTCCAAAGAAGGTTCGCTTCAGTTTTTCAGAAGGCTTTGATCACCTTCAGTCAAATCTCCCAGCCCTTATTATTGCCTGCGTTTCTGCTTTTATCATCATGATTATTGCGGGCTGCGCTGTTTTCTTTACAAATGTAAAAGGAGCCGAAAAGGTTCTTGTTCCAAATGTTGTTGGTAAAAAATGGGACGAAGCATTTATTGAAATGCAGATAAAAGAGCTTTATCCAAAAATCAATCTGCGCTATTCAAATGTTCCGGGAGACGAAGGCCTTGTTCTTGAACAGAGTCCTCAGCCAGGTGCAATTGTTAAAGGCTACAGCAGAATCAATCTTGTAATAAGCCGTGGTGTTGTAATTGACGCAGTTGGCTCTTATGTTGGTAAAAATCTTTCAGAGGTTCAGATGTCTCTTCAGACACTTTTTGCAGGACAGACAAAACCTCTTATTACTCTTGCTACTCCATCATACATTCCTGACGCTTCAGAAGCTGGAACAATTCTTGAACAGGATCCGCCGGAAGGTTCAAAAATCTCAGAGCCTGTAGTTGTAAATCTTGTTGTAAGCCGCGGACCAAATTATGAAAATACACGCCGACCATATGTAATCGGCCAGAGCATAAACGATTTGCTTCAGACAATCGCAAGAACAAAAATTGTATTTGATATAACTTCTCATCAGGCAAGCGAAAGTGAAAAGCCTGGAACTGTAGTTTCTCAGCAGACAATTGAAGATGAATATGTTCCTAACTACACAAGGGTTACTGTAGAAATGGCAATGCCAGAAGGTTCTAATGATGACAATGCCTACGGAATCTTCCAGGAAAAATTACCAGATTATCCGTACCCTGTTCCTATGAAGCTGGAGGCTTACCCTGCAGAAGGAACAGCTTATACAATCATAAACTTTAATCATCCGGGTGGAAACTTAACAATTCCATATGAAGTACCTCGTGGTACAACTTTAGTACTCAGTGTTGCCGACAAAGTTGAAGCTAGAAAACTTGTTGAATAAGGATGCTGATTGATAATGAATGCACCGTTAATATGTCTGACATTAACAGGAAAAACTCTGGAAGAAGACAGACAGCTCGTACAAAAATATTCAAAATTAATTGATATTGTTGAGCTTAGGGTTGATCATCTTACAGAAGAAGATCAGCTTTATGCCAGACGATTTCCTGCCATGATTCACGTACCTTGTATACTTACAATCAGACGTGATGTTGACGGCGGATTATTTAATGGCAGTGAGTTTTCAAGAACCTGCCTTTTTAGCCGTGCGCTTGCATTTGCAAATCAGGATAAAACAAAAAATTTTGCCTACGTAGATTTTGAAGAGGATTTTCATATTCCAAGCATTCAAGATGCGGCTATGGCTTTTGGTGTAAAAATTATCCGCAGCGTACACAGCATGGATGAACCAATTTACAATTTGCGCGACCGCTGTGATGAAATGCGTAAAACTGGTTATGAAATTCCAAAGATTGCCTTTAAGCCAAAAAAGCTTTCGGATGTTGCAAATCTTTTTAAAGAAGGAAGCCAGATGACAGACTATGAGCATATTCTTTGTGCCATGGGTCCGGAAGGTTTGCCTTCGAGAATTCTTTCTTCATTTACAAATTCATATTTAACATATGTTTCTCCAGAAGAGCTTATAGAAAATATGTCGGGCATAGGGCACATTGATCCTGTAACACTTACTTCACTTTATAATTTCAGATCGATTACAAGAAATACAAGACTTTTTGGAATGACAGGCTGGCCTCTTTATAAAGTTTCGGGCCCCGAGATTCACAATTCAGGTTTTAAACGTGCCGGCATAGATGCAGTATTTCTTCCAATCCGTTCGCAGCTTGCTTCTGAAGCACTTGTATTTGCAGAACAGATTGGTATTGAAGGACTTGCAATTACAAATCCTCATAAAGAATCAATCATGTATTATTTGAATGAGCAGACACCAGAAGTTATTCAGATTGGAGCCTGCAATACTGCAATTTATAAAAACAAAAAATGGATTGGCTATAATACAAACGCTTACGGCTTCAGGCGTGCCCTCGAAGAGTTTTTAGGTCCAATCCGCATTAAACGAAAAAAGGTTGCCATCATTGGAGCAGGAGGAACTGCAAAAGCAGTAGCTTATGTTCTTAAACAAATGGGTGCACGCGTATGTATTTTTAACAGAACAATAAGCCATGCAAAACAGCTTGCAGAAAGATACGGCTTTGAATATTGCCAGCTGGAACCGGAATGTGCACCAATCCTTGATGAGTATTCAAATCTGATTATTCAGACAACTTCGGTTGGAGCTACAAGAGAAATAAAAGCAGGTGCACAAAATGCCCCGGAACCAAACGATCCTATTTATTTTTATAACTTCCGTGGCAATGAAATTCTTTTTGATATTCTTTATCGTCCTGCAATTACTCCAGTTATGAAGAGGGCTTCTCTTGCGGGCTGCCGCGTAAGCAATGGCTACAAAATGCTTGAGTATCAGGCTTATGCCCAGTTCAAGCTTTTTACCGGCGTAGATTTTGAAATGGATACTAAGGTAGATATATAAGGAAAAAGGATATGACACAAAGCGAACAGAAAACACTCGTTGCAAATACTGCAATTGATACTCTTATTGAAAAAGGAAAGATTTTCAGCGGAATGAAAATTGGACTTGGAACAGGCTCTACTGCTATTCCTGCTGTATACCGTCTTGCAGAGCATATTAAAAGCGGCCAACTCAAGGATATTAAAGCTGTTGTAACAAGCTTCCAGACACAGAATGCCTGCCAGGATTTAGACATTCCGGTTTATTCTATGAATGACAGAATTATCGGAGGCCACTTAGACCTTTCAATTGATGGTGCCGATGAAGTTACTCCAGACTGCTTCTGCATTAAAGGTGGTGGAGCTGCTCATGTTCGCGAAAAGTTAGTTGAATATAACTCTGATATTTTTGTTGTAGTTGCAGACTCTTCAAAAGCTGTAGAAACAATTGGAACAAAGTTTGCTGTTCCAGTAGAAATTATTGAAAGCGCACGCGTACCTGTTACAAATGCCTTGAACAAGCTTGGTGCAAAATGCGTGCTTAGGGAAGGTGTGCGCAAAGCAGGGCCTGTAATTACAGATAACGGAAATCAGATTCTTGACTGCACATGGGACTCTCCAATTGATGTTGCAGAAATGGAAGATAAGATAAACGGAATTGCAGGTGTTGTAGAAAACGGACTTTTCTCTAAGAACAAGCCGATTGTTTTTGTTGCAACACCAGATGACAAGGTAGAAATAAGGAACTGGCACTAAGCCTTTCCCGTTACAGGAGAGCGAATGTTTCCACCGTTCCCTCAAGAACTAGCCCGTCACTACTGCATGGAATTTATTTCAGGCATAGAAGACGGGTCTATTATTTTACAGCAGATTTCTAAAGAAAGCGAAGAACGCAAAGGCCATGGAATTATGGTTGGTGCCCTGGTGTGTACAGACAGCAAGGGTCAGCGCCTTGTTCTTCATGCTGTTAGCGGGATTTCGGTGGAAGCGACAATGAAAAAAGCCCCTTCGGCAGGCTCAGGGACCGCAGAAACAGGCTCAGGGACCACACATATTATCGTGCCGCCAATTGTAAGCGAACGTGCCATTGCCGCTGCCCTTGCCAAAAATGACAAGAAAATTCATGAACTGACTGAGCAAATAGCCGGGGGCCAGAAACAAATATCCGGGGTCCCTGAGCCTGTCGAAGGGCCCCTAATGCAGGCACTAATCAAACAAAGAACCGTCCTTACAGACGAATCCCTCCGCAAGGTTTTTGACTTATATGAGTTCACCCGCTTTGACGGTAAAAAAATCTCACTTAATGAAATTATAAAAGAACACAAAGGCCGTCTTCCACCAACAGGAACCGGCGACTGCTGTGCACCAAAACTTTTGTCTTATGCCTTTGAACATGGTCTTACCCCAATAAGCATGGATGAAGTTTTTTACGGCCGTGACACCCCGAACAAAAAGAACGGAACTTCCTACCCTCCCTGCGACGAACGCTGCGGTTACATTCTGCCATGGATTTTAGGACTTGAAATTTTATACCGGGACTCTCAGTTAGTCGTAATTAACAAACCAAGCGGACTTCTTTCTGTTCCGGGCCGAACACCAGACAAACAGGATTGCGTAGTAAGCAGACTTAAAAAACTTTTCCCTCACTGCATAGAGCAGCCTTCTGTTCACAGACTTGATATGGAGACAAGCGGCCTTATGGTTTACGCACTTACACGGGAAGCTCACCGTAATTTGAGCCACCAGTTTGAAGATGGCACAGTCCATAAAAAATACATGGCTCTGCTGGACGGCACTTTTAATCACAACGAATACAAGGGCCAGTTGCAATTAAAGTTCCGCCTTGACGTAAACAATCGCCCACATCAAATTTACGACGAAGAAAACGGCAAACTTGGAATTACAGAATGGGAAAAAGTCGGCACAGTTTTATACACTGCTCCAGATGGAAGTAAACGCCGTACCACAAAAATAATCTTCACTCCAAAAACAGGCCGCACCCACCAGCTGCGTCTTGCCGCAAGCGATCCTCATGGATTTGGAATTCCTATTGTTGGAGATACATTATACGGACATTGTGAACCAGGTGAACGACTTATGCTTCATTCATTTGAGCTGGAGTTTAAGCATCCGATTAGCGGAGCGCAAATGAAGTTTATTTTAGGAACAGACCTTTAACAAGTGGCACACAAATAACAAAAATAACTTCAATCAAAAGCGCTGGTAAAAAGTTTGCGGTTTTGATTTTTTTGAGGCCAAGCAGGTTCAAACTAATCATAACGATAATTGCACCGCCACAGGCAGAAATTTCGTTGAGAAGAGAATCTGTTACATACGGCTGAAGAAATCCAGAAAGAAGTGTAAGTCCGCCCTGATAAATCAGAATAAGAATTATAGAAAAGACAGTTCCAACTCCCATTGCGGCTGCAAAAGAAATTGCCATAAAACCGTCGAGGATTGATTTTGTAAAGATGATTGTATAATCGTGTTCAACACCAGCCTTGAACGAACCAATAATTGTCATTGCACCAACACAGAACAATACAGAGGCGTTAAGGAAGGCATAGGCAAAATTATGTTTTTTCTGTTCTGCCAGAGCAATATCAGAACCAAGAAGATCGCCTTCTGTTGCAGCCTTTTGTTTTGGTGTTGTAATTTTCTGAAGCCAGCCACCAAGCCGAAGGATTGCTCCGTCTATATCAATTGCATAACCTATCATTGCACCAATAATTAGTGACAAGGCAAGGTAAACAATGCTTTCATATTTAAATGCCATCTGAAATCCAATTACAATAGTAATTACACCACAGGCAGTCTGAATCATTTCCAAAAGTTCATCAGTGAATTTTTTTGAAAAAAGAAGTCCTATAATAGAACCAAGAATAACCGTACCACAGTTAACAAAAACAGCAAGCATTTCTTTTACCTCACAATTTTTTACAAAAAAAAAGGGAACTGCTTTTATGCAATTCCCTTTGATGCGGAGGAGCCGACTTGAACGGCCACGACTTACGCCACAAGCACCTCAAGCTTGCGTGTCTACCAATTCCACCACCCCCGCGTAGTAATGAGCTACACTGGATTCGAACCAGTGACCCACGCCTTAAAAGGGCGTTGCTCTACCTACTGAGCTAGTAGCCCATCGCATTCTGATGAATGTCCTATCATATTATTGATTTTACATAAACATGTCAAGACGTGTGAATACTATTTATTCACTTTTCTTGCAACATTCTGCCATATTTGATAAAATCCTAAAAGTTGAAAAAAAGTTTTAAATAGAAAAATGTTTGGAGAGTTTATTAACAATTTTATTTTTTAAGAGGTTTTCTTATGAAAAAACTTTTTTCTGTATTGGCTGTTCTTTTCGTTCTTGGAACAGTAAATGTATTTGCACTTGGTATTGGTCCACAGGGTGGATACGATGTTGGAGGATCTCCTACTGCTGATCTTACATTCAAGCTTGATTCAACACCATTTGTATTTGCAGCTGGAGCTAAGCTTGGCAAAGATACTTCTATCGGAGTTACAGCAGATTATTGGCTTGCAAATCCAAAGATTGAAGGAACCTGGGGTTACTACTATGGCGTTGGTGCCGCTGCAAACATGCATGTTACAGGAGAAGCTGGTCGTTTCTTTGTAGGCGGTAGAGCACTTATTGGAACAAACGTTTTTGTACTTGATAAGTTTATTGAACTTTACTTACAGCTTGCATGGCAGCCAGGTATCGGAATCAATAATGAAGGAATTGGATACGAGCACTCGTTCCCAGTAAACATTGGTCTCCGCTTCTGGTTCTAATTTAATAAAAATGAGGTTTGGGTTATGAAAACAAACGCATTAAAAGGAATGAAAGATATTTTACCTCAGGAACAGCGACTGCGCGATTATGTTCAGTCAAAAATTCTTGAAACATACAGAGCTTCGGGATTTGAACGCATTTCAACTCCTATGCTCGAAGATGCAGAAAATCTTGATAAGTCCGATGGCGGCGACAACCTGAACCTCATTTTTAAAGTTTTAAAACGTGGTGATAAACTGGAGTCTGCACTTGCTGCAAATCCTGTAGAAGAAAAAAATCTTTCTGATATGGGTCTTCGCTATGACCTTACACTTCCTCTTACAAGATTTTTTGCCGCAAACAGAAACGAACTTCAGTTTCCTTTTAAAGTAATTCAGACAGACAGAGTATTCCGTGCAGAACGCCCACAAAAAGGCAGAAGCCGTGAATTTGTTCAGTGTGATATTGATATCCTTGGCGACTCTTCTCCAAATGCGGAAGTTGAGCTTATTGATGTAACTGCCCGCGCACTTTTGAACATTGGCTGTACTGATGAACGATTTAAAAATTTTACAATCAATATTAATGACCGCCGCATTTTGCGCAACATGCTTGAGAATATGGGCTTTGCTCCAGAAACCTTAGATTCAGTTTGTATCACCTTTGACAAGCTCGATAAAATTGGAGTTGATGGAGTTCGTGCAGAGCTTACAGAAAAACAACTTCCTGATGCTGCTGTAAAAGCACTCGCAGATTTTTGTTCAGCCGCAGCAGGCAACCCAGATGGCTTTAGTATTGACGATGTTGTAAGCAAATGCGCAGATCCTTCTATTGCTGATGACTTAAAATACATCATTGCAACAGTAGAAAAAATCTCTGGCGGCGAATACAAAATCAAATATTGTCCAAACCTTGTTCGTGGTCAGGGCTACTACACAGGCGTAGTTTTTGAAATTGCAAGCACTTCATTCTCTGGTGCAGTTGGTGGTGGCGGCCGCTATGACAACCTTATCGGCAAGTTCATTGGCCAGCAGGTTCCAGCAGTAGGATTTTCAATTGGCTTTGAACGCATCTGTTCTATTTTGCTCGACATTGGATTTTCAATTCCTGGTGCAAAAGAAAAATGCGCCCTCCTCTATGATGACTCAATCGACTTTACCTGCGTTCTTTCTGCAGCCAAAAAACTCCGCGCTTCATACAATGTTGCAATCCTTAAAAAAGCCAAAAAGCCGGGCCCTCAATATGATATGCTCGAAAAACAGGGCTACACAAAATTTGCAACATTTAAAGATAACGAAGTACTGGTAAAATAATCACAACCATTTTTTTTCATTTTAACAGTTGAATAGAAGATAATTTTTCATTAAAATAGAAAGACACTAAATTTCGAAAATATTTTATTTGTAAAGAGGTATTAATATGGCTTGGGATATTTCAAAAGTAAGAAATATCGGTATCAGTGCCCACATTGACTCAGGTAAAACAACAACTTCAGAACGTATCTTGTTCTACTGTAACAAGATTCATGCTATTCACGAAGTTCGTGGTAAGGACGGTGTTGGTGCTGTAATGGATAACATGGAACTGGAACGTGAACGTGGTATTACAATCCAGTCTGCTGCTACTCAGGTTCAGTGGAAAGACTACACAATCAACCTTATCGACACACCGGGACACGTAGACTTCACAGTAGAAGTTGAACGCTCACTCCGCGTTTTGGATGGAGCTATCATGATTTTGTGTGCCGTTGCCGGTGTTCAGTCACAGTCAATCACTGTAGACCGCCAGCTCAAACGCTACCATGTACCTCGTGTTGCATTTGTTAACAAGTGTGACCGTCAGGGTGCTAATCCAATCCGCGTACGCATGCAGCTTCGCGAAAAACTTGGTCTTAACGCTTACATGATGGAGCTCCCAATTGGTTTGGAAGACAAGCTCGAAGGTGTTGTTGACCTGGTTGGAATGAAGGCAATTTATTTTGACGGACCTAACGGTGAAGATGTTCGCATTGCAGAAATTCCTGCTGCCATGAAGGCTGATGCAGACAAATACCGCGAAGAGCTCCTTGATGCTGTTTCTATGTTCGACGATTCTTTGATGGAAGAAATCATGGAAAACGGCTACGAAGGAATTGCAGAAGAAAAGATTATTGCTGCTGTTCGTAAGGGAACATTGGCAGAACAGTTTGTCGGAGTATTCTGTGGTTCGGCTCACGTAAACAAGGGTATTCAGCCTTTGCTCGACGCTGTAGTCCGCTACCTTCCTGCTCCAGATGAAGTTGTAAACACTGCTTATGATCTGGACAACGGTGAATCAGAAGTTACACTCGAATCTGTAGATACAAAACCAACTGTTGCTCTTGCATTCAAGCTTGATGATGGACAGTATGGTCAGCTTACATATACCCGTGTATATCAGGGAAAAATCAAGAAGGGTGAAGAACTTTACAACACACGCTCTAAGAAGCGCTTTAAGGTTGGACGTCTTGTACGTATGAACTCTGCTCAGATGGAAGATATCAACGAAGGATGTGCAGGTGATGTCGTAGCACTCTTTGGTGTTGATTG
>JAEEGH010025356.1_pt1 | contig 11894 bp, 7 predicted proteins | sample 9134181 | NCBI WGS metagenome assembly JAEEGH01 (sample SAMN16246544, study PRJNA631951) | gut metagenome | biome: gut microbiome; feature: rumen; material: DP-attached | host: Bos | place: Iran: Karaj | collected 2018-10
GGTAAGTTTAACGGTTCCGATTTTGTCTATCTTCTCGTCCACATCATTGGCAGCCACTAAATCAGCATACTTTTTCTCAGCAGCCTCGAGTGTAGCGAGTTTTGTAACCAGTGCTTTCTGATCAGCGGTCAGTGCGTTGTACGCAGCCCGGGCAGCATCGATGAGTGCCTTCGAAGCGTTGGTAACGGTTCCAATTTTGTCTATCTTGTCGTCCACAGCCTTGGCTGCAGCAATATCACTTTGCGTCACCCATTTCCCTTGGTAGTGTCCTTCGCCGTCTTTCTTATCGCTCAGCACGAAGTACGGTTTGGACTCTTTCCATGTCAGTTCGCCCGTTTGGAGTGTACCGTTGTTGAAGATAACCCGGTCATAGTCTTTCGGGAACTCAAACGCAAAGATATTATCAGCGCTCTGCGCTTGATTTATCTCAACGCCCGGCCAAGGTTGGTACGGATAAGTCTTACCGCCTACCTTGCACAAAACATACGCGTACACTTTTTCCCATCCAATATTGTTGACTGCATAGATGGCAGAGCTACTGCGCGTACCCAATAGCAGGTCCAAGTCATCCGTCACATTAGCATGTTTAGTCTTGGCCAAGGTTTTGTCCTGTACGAGAGACTGAACAGGCTCTTCTACATCCTCTTTCATAACATTATAGCATTCTTCTGCTACAAAATCCCATCCCAAAACATTCGTCAGCATATCGATCATGCCTTGCTTGAACGCTTCGGCATGTTCTTGACCTTCTTCCGGGTGGCGAGCCTCGCTGGCTTCGGAATAGAAAAGATACAGATTGATAGCAGGATCGCTTATATACGTTGATGTAACCTCTGCCTGCTCTGCATCGGTCTGCGGTAAAGCCATTTTAAACATTGCCGCCATGGCTGATCCAATCATAGGAGCGACTTTTTCGTCCCATTGGTCCAAAATCTTTCCCCAGAATCTGTGAGCCAGAGAAGGAATCAAATTCGCCGTGTGCTCTGCCATCCACTCGCGGCTATAGGTGTTGAAATCATCCGCGACGCCGGGTAAGGAGTTGATATACTCGGTCGTTACTTCGATAGACTTGCGGTCTTTGGAGAGCGTCATCCAACGATAAGGACACGGATAAGTGATCGGCGAACCGGTAGTGATCTCTACGAGGCTGTCTTGCGTCAAACCGGTAGTGTCGCGGAACGTGGTGATACCGCTTACGTGGAAGTGACCGGTGAGCACGAGGTGTACACCATTATGCATGAGTAGATCACGCAACTCGTCCGGTTTCTCAAAACGGCTGGCAGGCTCGATGGACGCCAAGCCGTCAAAATGCTCCAGAATCTGCCAGTGCGTCATTGCGATGACCGTGTTGCCCTTGGCTTTTGCGGCTTTCGCCTGCGCTTCAACCCATGCTAACGTAGATGCGGATAATTTACCAACGGAAGCTTTTCCGTCCGAACCGTCGATACCGAGAACCGTCACTCCGGGAAGAGGCTCCGATGCAAACGAATACGAACCGGCATCTTCGGACACTGTGTTTTTGAACGTTCCCGAATAGTGGGTCTTCCAAGCGTTCGAAGCGGGGATATCATGGTTGCCGGGGATAACCAGCACAGGGATACCGGCTGCTTCCAAACGGTGAATACCGGCTGCTACGGTGTCGTGAGACGCTGCCTCACCATCCTTGGTCAAATCACCGGGGATGAGTACCAAATCCGGTTTGTACTTCAAAGCGGTGTCTAACAATGCATGCCAAAGCGGCTCACTGTGCTCCAACATCTTACGTTGGGTCTTCATGTATTGGTCAAAATTGGCTTGCTTGTCAATTTCCGATAGCGGATACACGTGCGGGTCTGAGATGACCATAATACGCTCTTGAGCAAAGCTCATCATAGACAGCATCAATGCTGCTAATGTAAGAAGGAAGATTTTTCTCATAAGTATAATTGTTTTTATGGTTATTTTCGACGCACCGCTTTTCGGACGCTTACTAAATGCGCCGCAAAGATACGATATTTTTTGGAATTATGCAAATAATTTTGAATTTTTATGAAAAATTCTTGCATACAATGAGATTTTTTTGTACCTTTGCAGCGCAAAATCATTTTTAACCATATAGACCATGAGTAATTTTAGTGCACAAGACCTTGAGCAACTGCAAGCAAAAGGCATTTCGTTGGAGAAAGCGGAGCAACAGTTAGCGTGCTTCCGAAACGGTTTTCCGGAGTTGGACATCGTAGCGCCGGCATCGACGAAGAAGGGCATCCTCGCCCCGAAGCGTGCGGAGCAAGAGCAGTATATCGCTGCTTGGCAACAGTACCTGGAAGAGGGACACAAGATATTGAAGTTTGTTCCTGCTTCGGGTGCGGCCAGCCGTATGTTCAAGAACCTGTTCCAGTATTTGGAGGACGGCATTGAGACACCGTTCATTCAGGATTTCTTAGCGCATAAAGACTGCTTTGCGTTCGGTCCTCAACTCGCTGGCAAAGAAGGTCAGGAAGCGGTTCGATTCCTGCTGCAAGACATGCATTACGGCGACCTGCCGAAGGGGCTGCTTCTTTTCCATAAATATCGCGACGGCGCGCGTACGCCTGCATTGGAGCACTTGGTAGAAGGTGCACAGTATTGCGTAGCACCGGCGAAGAAAGGCGAGAAGCCGACCGTCTATCTGCACTTCACCGTCAGTCATGATCACCTGCCGCTCTTCCGTCAGCATATCGCAGACAACCTCAAGAAATTCGAGGATAAGTACGATGTGAAATATGATGTAACCTTCAGCGAGCAGTTGCCGAGCACGGATACCCTCGCCGCCAATCCCGACGGCACGCCGTTCCGCACGAAAGACGGTAAGTTGTTGTTCCGTCCGGGAGGTCACGGTGCGCTCATCGAGAACCTCAATCAGCAAGATGCCGATATTGTGTTCATCAAGAATATTGACAACGTGGTGCCCGACCGTCTGAAGAAAGATACGATCCGTTACAAACAGATCCTGGCCGGCGTACTTGTCACTGAGCAGAAACGTATCTTCGAGGCGCTGAAGGATCCGAACCTGAGCGACGAAGAGCGCGCGAAACTGAACCGTCCTATCCGCGTATGCGGCGTAGTGAAGAACACGGGTGAGCCCGGCGGCGGTCCGTTCCTCGTTCGTGAGGCCGACGGTTCGATCAGTTGCCAGATTCTTGAGTCCACGCAGATCAGCAATCCGGAACTGATGAAACAATCGACTCACTTCAATCCGGTGGATTTGGTATGCGCTATTCGCGATTTCGAAGGCAAACCGTTCGACCTGCCGAAGTACGTAGATCCTCAAACGGGCTTCATTTCCAATAAATCGAAGGACGGCAAGGAACTCCTAGCGCTCGAGTTACCGGGTCTATGGAACGGCGCAATGAGCCGTTGGAACACGATCTTCGTAGAAGTGCCCATCTCGACCTTCAACCCAGTGAAGACAGTCAATGATCTGCTCAGAGAGCAACATCAGTGATAAAGTTGAAAGTTGAGCGTTGAAAGTTGAAAGAAGTTGCAAGAAATTAGGGCTGCCGTAGCAGCCCTAATTTCTTGCGAATCGTATTTACGAATTTGTTTAACGATCTCGTGCTCCTTGCAGATTGTAAATCGCCTTATCGCGGATGATGTCAGATACGTGCTCTCGAGGTCGAGGTTTCCGCGTGAAACGTTATAGACTCCGGAGTACACATATTTTGTGGAATATGCAACTTTTTGCTGCCCTAAATGTCGAAAAAGTATATTTTGTAAAGTTGAGTTTGCAATAATTCTATTCAACAGGGAGTATCGAAAGATGGCAGAAGGTAGCAAAAAGCAGCAAAGGGGTAGCAAAATACCCCGTTCGGACCCCTATAATCTCGCACTTACCGCGTACTTATGACGCACTTATCACGCACTTATCACGCACTAAATTTTGCACGCGTTTTCGTTTGTATTATATACGTAGTATATAATACTAGAGAGTTAGCGTAAGTGGGCAATAAAAATGCAAAAAATGTCCTGTTTTATTGCAGGAGGGTAATGCCGTTTTGGGCGCAGCGGGCGAGTTCTTCGGCGGACCATTCGCTCACTTGGACTTCGCCGATATGCCGTTTGTGGAGAAGCGTCATACAGAGTCGCGACTGACCGATGCCGCCGCCGATCGTGAGCGGTAAAGTGTTGGTTAACACGGCTTGATGATAGTCGAGTTGAGACCAATCGCTATGCCCCGCTGCGGCTAACTGACGCTCCATCGATTTTGCGTCCACGCGGATTCCCATGGACGATAATTCGATTGCTTTGTTCAGAATCGGATACCAGATAAGGATGTCGCCGTTGAGTGCCCAATCGTCGTAGTCGGCGGCGCGGCTGTCGTGCGGCTGGCCGTTCGAAAGCGGAGCGCCGATGCCTTCGATAAAGACCGCGCCAAACTCCTTGCAGATCACGTTCTCGCGCTCCTTGGTGGAGAGGTTAGGGTAACGTTGCAACAGGTCTTCGGAGTCGATGAAAGTGATCGCATCAGGCAGGAAAGGCCGGAGTTCCGGATAGCGCTCGCAGACCACATATTCGACATTCTTGAGCACCTTATAAATATCGCGTACGGTCGTGCGCAAATACTCACGCGTGCGGTCGGAGGCGGTGAGCACTTTTTCCCAGTCCCACTGGTCCACATAAAGGCTGTGGATGTCATCCGGGGTCTCGAAGGTGCGGATGGCGTTCATGTCGGTATAGATGCCGTAGCCCGGTTGCGCGTCGATGCGCCATAACTTCATTCGCTTCCACTTGGCGAGCGAGTGGACGATCTCGCAGGTGCGGTTGAGTTCCGGCACGAAGAACGTGATCGGTTTCTCCACTCCCGTCAGGTCGTCATTCAGTCCATGCCCCGACTCCACGAAAAGCGGCGCCGTGACGCGGCGGAGTCTCAAAGCGGAAGATAGCTCTTGTTGAAAGGTGTCTTTGACCAGTTTTATAGCGTGTTCTGTTTGCATCATTTTGTTTTGCGTTGAAAAAGGATGGTTACAATGACGGCGAGACCGAGGAGGGCAGGGTAGAAGAGATAGGGGACGATGGAGATCGCGGAGATGCCGGCAAGGCCGCTCGCCATGAGCAGTTGGGCGCCATAAGGCAGGATGCCCTGGACGCAGCAACTCGTCGTATCCAAGAGGCTGGCGCTGCGGCGCGGGTCGATGTCGAATTGCTCCGCCACGCGCTTGGCGATATCGCCGACAGAGAGGATGGCGATCGTGTTATTGGCCGTGCAGATATTGGCGAATGCAACGAGTCCGCAGATGCTCCATTCGGCGCCTGCGCGGCCCTTGATATGCCGTGTCATGCGGTCGATGATGAAATCCAATCCGCCGACATAACTGAAGATAGCGAAGATACCTCCGGCGAGCATGGAGATGAGGATGAGTTCGCTCATGCCCATGATACCTTGCGAGGCGCTGCCGATCCATCCCATCAGGTCATAACTGCCGTCGAGGATGCCCGTGAGGCAGGTGAGGATATTTCCGGCCGTGAGGACGACCAGCACATTGATGCCGCAGGCTGCGCAGATAAGGACGGCGAGGTAGGGTAGGACTTTCCACCATTCGATAGCGCCCGTGGCGGTGATATCCGCGGCTTCGCCGCCGAGGAAGACATAGGCCACCGCGACAATCAAGGCCGCCGGCATGACCATGCGTACGTTATAGCGGAACTTATCGCTCAGTTGGCAACCCTGCGACTGCGTGGCGACGATCGTCGTGTCGCTGATAAAACTGAGGTTGTCGCCGAAGAACGCACCGCCGACGACCACCGCCGTGACGAAGGGAACGGAGGCTCCCGTGGCCTCAGCGATACCGGCGGCGATAGGCGTCAGCGCAACGACGGTGCCGACGCTCGTGCCAATGCTAAGCGAGATGAAACATGAGGCAAGGAAAAGGCCGGATAACAATAAGTTATCGGGCAATAGTTGAAGCGTCAGTTGAACCGTAGCATCGATGGCACCCATGGCCTTGGCCGAACTCGCAAAGGCTCCGGCAAGGATGAAGATCCAGACCATTAGCATCACGTCGGGATGGCCGGCGCCCGTCGAAAACATATCGATGCGTTGGCGAAGGGACAGGTGTGGCGTCGTGGCAATGGCGTACAGGCTCGTGACGAGGAAAGCTACGCTAATGGGGACGGCGTAGAAATCACCCGCAACGACGCTGACTCCCACGTAAACGATCAGGAAGACGGCTAAGGGACTGAGGGCTAACAAACCCTTGTTCATACGGATTGACGATTTGACGGTTCAGGTCGCAAAGGTACGCATTTTTAATGAATAAATGATAAATAATAATGATAAATGACAAATAATGGCGCAAAAAGGCAAAAACTTTCAACTATCAACGATCAACTATCAACTTTTTATTACCTTTGCAGCGAATTTATAATCATTCATTCATCAATCAGGTATTCCATCTATGAAGATTGTTACTTTAGGCGAGATTATGCTTCGCCTTTCCCCTTCAGGCAACGACAGGTTTATTCAGAGCGAGAGCTTCCGCATCATCCCAGGTGGCGGTGAGGCTAATGTGGCTATCTCTCTGGCCAACTACGGTCACGAGGCTTATTTCGTGTCGAAGCTGCCCAAGCATGAGATTGGTCAGATTGCCGTCAACGCGCTGCGCCGCTATGGCGTTGACACGCGTTATATCGTTCGCGGCGGCGATCGCATCGGTTTGTACTACGCCGAGACTGGTGCCTCGATGCGTCCGTCGAAGGTTATCTACGACCGTGCTCACAGCGCCATCGCTGAAGCCGAACCTTCGGATTTCGATTTCGACCAGATCATGGAAGGCGCCGACTGGTTCCACTGGAGTGGCATTACCCCTGCCATTAGCGACAAGGCAGCTGAGCTGACGCGTCTGGCCTGCGAGGCTGCCAAGCGTCACGGTGTCACCGTGAGCGTGGACCTCAACTTCCGCAAGAAACTGTGGACGAGCGCAAAAGCCATCTCAATCATGCGCCCCTTGATGCAGTATGTCGATGTTTGCATCGGCAACGAGGAGGATGCAGAACTGTGCCTCGGCTTCAAGCCTGATGCCGACGTCGAGGGTGGCAAGACCGATGCATCCGGCTACGAAGGCATCTTCCGTCAGATGCGCGAAGAGTTTGGCTTCAAATATGTTGTCAGCACGCTCCGCGAGAGTTTCTCGGCTACACACAACGGTTGGAAGGCCCTCATCTTCGACGGCAAGGAGTTCTACCAGTCGAAGCGCTACGACATCAGCCCGATCATCGACCGCGTCGGTGGTGGCGACAGCTTCTCCGGCGGCTTGATCCACGGCTTGCTGACGAAGGCCACGCAGGGCGAGGCGCTCGAGTTTGCCGTAGCAGCCAGCGCTTTGAAGCACACCATCAACGGAGATTTCAACCTCGTCAGCGTCGAGGAAGTGGAATCCCTGGCTGGCGGCAACGCCAGCGGTCGCGTGCAACGATAACTTAATTGGACAATTGTCTAATAGTCAAATTACCAAATAGAATCAGATGGCTCGTTTTGATAAGTTAGCTGTTCTCAGCAAGATTAAGGAGGCACCGATGGTGCCAGTGTTCTACCACAAGGATGCCGAGGTCGCCAAGCAGGTCATCAAGGCTTGCTACGATGGCGGTGTGCGCGCCTTCGAGTTCACGAATCGTGGCGACTTCGCGCAGGAGGTGTTTGCCGAATGTGTGAAATTTGCCGCCAAGGAATGTCCGGAACTGGCGTTGGGCATCGGCAGCGTCGTTGATGCACCCACGGCTGCAATGTATTTGCAGCTCGGCGCCTGCTTCGTCGTCGGTCCGCTGTTCAATCCCGAAATCGCGCCTGTCTGCAACCGTCGTCTCGTGCCTTACTGCCCCGGTTGCGGCAGCGTCAGCGAGATCGGCAAAGCTCAGGAGCTGGGCTGCGACCTGACCAAACTCTTCCCCGGCGATGTCTATGGACCTAACATGGTGAAAGGTCTGATGGCTCCAATGCCTTGGTCGAAGGTGATGGTCACGGGTGGCGTTTCGCCCGATGCCGAAAACCTGCGCGCCTGGTTCAAGGCTGGCGTCTTCTGCGTCGGTATGGGGTCGAAACTGTTCCCGAAGGAGAAAGTTGCCGCCGAGGATTGGCAGTACGTGACCGACAAATGCCGCGAGTGCCTTGACATCATAGCCTCCTGTAGATAATCCGTTCATGCGCCGGTTGTTAGCTCTTCTCCTGCTGCCGTTGGTGGCTGTCGGCCCGATGTTTGCGCAAAGCGACTTGTGGCTTGATGGCGAACCTTTGGCACACGGCATAGAGCGCACGGTCTTGATGCCCCCGTCGCTGCGTGAACTGATTCGCGGGCGTTCGTTGGCGTTCCGTCCGTCTTCCAACCGTCAAAGTTCCTCTCAGGCACGGCTTGTTCGGCGGTCGTTGGAAGGGAACTCAGCGCCCATCCAGCCTGTTGCTCCGCTGCTGTCGTCGATTCGCGACCAGGAGGCTCCGTACAACCTGCTGTGTCCTCGATGGACTTATGACGACGGCACGGTGAGCGAAGAGCGCTGCCTATCAGGCTGTGTGGCCACCTGCATCGAGCAAATCATGGCATACTATCGCTATCCCGAAGCGTTGCTCGATACGCTGCACGGCTGGAAGACAGACAACTATATTATCGACGACCTAATGCCCGGTACTCGCTTCGACTGGGACAACTATCTTCTCGACTATCGCCAAGGGTGGAACGAAGATCAGGGCAGTGCCATCGCTTTGGTGTCGCTGGCGTGTGGCATGGCTGTGAGGATGAACTACGGGCTTCATTCTTCGGGTGCCAACACCTACAATGCCGTGGAGCCCCTGAAGCGAGCTTTCGGCTACGGAATGGTGCGCTGCACCGATCGCGTGTTCTACACCCCCGAGCGCTGGCACGCGCTGATTCAGAACGAATTGCGCAGTGGCCGCCCCGTGGCCTACACGGGTCATAATATGGAACTCAGCGGTCACGCTTTCAACATCGATGGCGTTGATGCTCGCGGGTATTATCATGTCAACTGGGGCTATGATGGCAACTACGATGGTTGGTATGACCTCGACTGGCTGACTCCCTGGGAACCTTACGACGACGACACCACGGGTGTTCCCGAAGGGTTCTTTTGCAATCAGTCGTTGCTCATGATGCATCCTTCGCCTGATGTGGAGCCGCTTGCTTTGGACACGATGAGCCTTGATGCCTTGGGCGTTCAGCTTCAAGACGTTACGTTCCTTCGCGAGCCCGACCTTCAGGGCTTCGTCCCTGCTGACTTCCATTTCCTGAACACCGGCGACCAGACCGTCACCTACACCTCCGAGGTGATGACCTATCTGCCCACCGACACGGCCGTCTTCTATCAGGCCGATTACGTTGGACTTTCTGCCCTCACCCTCCAGCCTCATGAGTCGCGCTCGCAGCGCGTCTATCTTCGGTTCACGGAGAAGGGCGACCGCCTGCTGGGCATCTCTCATGACGATGAAACGATTCCTTTCACGATGCCCGTGACGATTGGTCAGGGCAAGCCACCAAGGCTGGAGTGGGGTAGTGCGACGGTCGAGGTGAAGCCGACAGACGGAGGTGAATATGAGGCCACGATCTCGGTGCCCGTAGCCAACCGTGCCACTTCGGGCTTCGCTGGTTCTTTGGTCACTTTGTCGTTGGCTCCCGATGGTCAGGAGGAAGATCTCCGTCATTGGTGGGTGGTCGATTTGGCCGGCGGCGCGGAGGAAGTGCGAACGGTCACCTTTCGTCATCTGCAGCCCGAGACGCGCTATCATTTCTTATTACGCTGTCCTTGGGTCGTAAAGGCCGAGGCCGATTTCTGGACAAGCATCCCGGTCGGCATCGACAATCGCGCTTCCGAAGCCGGCTCATCGGTTATGTATCCCGCCTTTGACCTGTCCGGCCGTCCGGCTCAACGAAGCACCCGTGGTATCATCATTCAAAACGGAAAGAAATGGAATCTGCGATAACCTCTTCCGATCCTTCATGCTGGCTGGCTGTTGTCGATAAGTACTACGCCGACAACGAACCGTTGCGTCACATACTCCTGACCCACAGCTGCAGCGTTGCTGATTTCGCGCTTGACGTAGCTCGTCGTCATCCCGAGTTTTGTCTTGATCTGCGTTTCCTCGAGGAAGCCGCAATGCTCCATGACATCGGTATTTTCCTCACCGATGCTCCTGGCATTCAGTGTTTTGGCCATGAGCCATACATCCGTCATGGTCTTCTTGGCGCCGAACTGTTGCGCCGCGAGGGACTTCCCCTTCATGCCCGTGTCGCCGAGCGCCACACTGGCACTGGTCTGACCGCCGAGGCCATCGTCAGCCAGCAATTACCGCTGCCCGTCCGCGATTACCTCCCCGAGACTTTAGAGGAACAGATCATCTGCTACGCCGACAAGTTTTTCTCAAAGACACACCTCGAGCGAACCCGTACGCCGGAGCAGGTCTTGCGCAGTTTGGAGAAGTTCGGCGACGAGAGCGTACAGCGCATGAAGGCTTGGTTGGAGCGCTTTGCGGACTGACCCTACATGCGCCCCGAATCCTAAAATCTGTGCAAAAGGCGCAAATAACCCTTAAATTATTTGTTTATGCGCGCGAGTTAGTGTACTTTTGCACGAGATTTCGCGCAAGGTGCGCCATTCTTACTTAGAAGTGAATCGACATTTAACCCTTAGATGGCTCATTGCCAGCATACTTGCCATCCTCGTTGCCGCCTGTTCCACGACAGCTCCGCGTAGCGAGCGTTCTGCTGTTTCTGCACAAGGCAGCGTACGGCTTGACACCACCGGGCGCCTCGGGCAGCCCGTCGATTCCCTCGTTCCAGCCACCACGATCGGCGACACGGCGCTGACGGATGCCGTCGCCGAAGCCGTTGCTGCCGTGATTCCCTCGTCCGACACGCTCGTGGCGATCATCGACTCCACGTTGACCAAGCTCGACAGCCTTGGCGTTGTGGACTCCCTTTCGTTGAGCAAGCTGTCGAATGCCTTGCAGCATGACACGCTAAGTATGGATTCGCTGGCCGAGCGCATCCTCAACGATTCCACACGATTCCTGATCGTCCGTGGCGACACCGTCTATCTCGGCCGCTCGGGTCACACGGGAGTTGACACCTTGAAGATCGATTCCTCGAAGCAGAGCAAGAACGCGTTGGATGCGCCCGTGGATTTCAAGGCCAAGGACTCCATCACCTTTGACTATCTCCTCAATCGTGTCAATTTCTACGGCGACGCCAAGGTGAACTACCAGAACCTGGAACTCTCGTCTAACCTCATCTCCATGAGCGTGGACAGCAGTATCGTTCATGCTTACGGCACGCGCGATTCCTTGGGTAATATGGTCGTTCCGCCCACGTTCAAGCAAGGCGAAGACACCTATGAGCCCGATGATATAGCCTATAACTTCAAGACGCGTAAGGCTTTCATCCATAACGTATTCACCGAGCAGGGCGAGGGCTACATGACCAGTCAGGAGAGCAAGCGTGACTCGGCGGGTACGATGTATGTCGCTCATGCCAAGTACACGACCTGCGATGCCAAGCATCCTCACTTCTACCTTGCCCTTTCCCGTGCCAAGGTGCGACCCGGCAAAGATGTGGTTTTCGGTCCCGCTTACCTCGTCGTTGAGGACGTGCCGCTGCCTTTGGCCATCCCCTACGGCTTCTTCCCCTTCTCCAACACCTATTCCAGCGGTATCATCATGCCGACCTATGGCGACGAATCGACGCGCGGCTTCTACCTTCGCGACGGCGGTTACTATCTGGCCATCAGCGACCGCGTCGATTTAAAACTCTTAGGCGAGATCTACACGAAAGGTTCGTGGGGCATTTCGGCACAGAGCACTTACAAGAAGCGCTACCGTTTCAGCGGTTCGGTCAATTTCGCCTTCCAGAACACGGTCGGGGGTGAGCGTAATATGCCCG
>JAEEGH010025357.1_pt1 | contig 11893 bp, 11 predicted proteins | sample 9134181 | NCBI WGS metagenome assembly JAEEGH01 (sample SAMN16246544, study PRJNA631951) | gut metagenome | biome: gut microbiome; feature: rumen; material: DP-attached | host: Bos | place: Iran: Karaj | collected 2018-10
GAATCTGTTTGATCAACTCGCGAGCATAATCGGCGTCAAACTTCTTCTGCTCATAATGCCGCCCTTGATAGACACAAAGCTGGTCGAGCCACACATTTGTTTTGGGCACACCTATGGTATAGAACGTTGTCAGCACCACCGAAATGAACATGGCACCAGCCAACACTAGCCTCCAAAGCTGTTTCTTCAATTTGGCAATCACCATAAAGGACGAAATGATGAGCACGGGCATAAACTCCACTGAATATTGGAGTGAAATACCCCAGAAAGTGCCGTCGGACGCCAACATTTTCTGTGCCACCAACGGAATCAACATAATCAGGTAGTTAGGTTTCAACAAAGTGAGCAACATTCCAGTGGCCAAAGCACAGACATAGAATTCCTCCTTCACCCCATCGAAACGCGACAGCCCACTCGTGTTGACATACAGCAGCTCCAACGCCTTCCCCGGATGCATCAGCAGGTTCTTTGCGATATCGAGATAATTGTCGCCCAAATGGGCATAACGCGAAAAGCCACCTCCCGATCCACCCAACGCAGGCATCACTATCATATTGATAATGAAGAAATAAGCCAAAGCAAACACAGCATAGCCGACCAAATACCAAAGGGCCTTCTTGTCCTTCCTATAATCCCACATCAAAGCGATGGCGATGAAAAACAGCCACAGCGACATGTTCTCCTTCCCGATGACGAAGAGCACCACAAACAGGCTAGCGAGCCCAAAACGCCTTTGCTTCAGATAATACAATAGCCACGGTAACATCATGGCTGTCAGTACATTGGAATGATAATCAAAAGCGAGGGCATGAATGATACCGAACGAGAAGAAGAAGGCCGCCATCGCAAAAATAGGCAGCAGGTCGTCGTCGGTATATGGTTTTATGAGTTTATAGACGCCCCATCCACCCAGCAAGACACCTGCAATCTGGACAATGAGCAAGGTATAGCTCCCAAACACGTAGATCAATGGCGAGAGCAGCATCAAATACAGGTCGAAATGGTCGCTCAACACACTACGAGGCGCCCTGCTATAAATGAAGTAGTCGTCGATGCGGAAATGGGCGTAGTCATACATGATGTGGGTGTAAAAGCCCAAATCAAGCGAATAGGTCTTGAAGAGATAATGGTTGACCAAGGAAATGAGGCAATACAGCACCCCGGCGACGGTGAAAACCGCCGCCAAGGTGATGGTTTTTGGCCGTTTGCCTAGGGTCACCGTCTTCATATCAACCCAGCGATTATTCCGCTTGGAACAAGGTGATGATGTTCAGGATGACCTCCGATGCCTTCATCATGCTTTCGAGCGGCACATACTCCAACTTTCCGTGGAAGTTGTGTCCACCAGCAAAGATATTGGGACAAGGCAGTCCCATGAACGAGAGGTTGGCCCCGTCGGTGCCGCCACGAATAGGTTGCACTTTCGGCTTGATGTTGGCCATCTCCATAGCCTTGATGGCTCTTTCGACGATGAAGAAATGCGGCTCCACCTCTTGGCGCATGTTGTAGTACTGGTGCTTCAGCTCCAATTTCACCACATCGCCATATTTCTTGTTGAGGAACTCCGCCACCGAGGTAATGAGGGCTTTCTTCTCCTCAAACTTGGCGCGGTCGTGGTCGCGGATGATATACGACATCGTGGTCTCCTCCACCGTACCATTGATTTCGGTCAGATGGAAGAAGCCTTCATAACCTTGCGTGAAGCGCGGACGCTGCTCCACGGGCAGCATGCCGTTGAGTTCCATGGCGATGAGCATGGAGTTCACCATCTTGTCCTTGCCATAGCCAGGATGGATATTGCTGCCTTGGATGTGGATCTTGGCACCTGCGGCATTGAAGTTCTCATACTCCAGTTCACCGATTTCACCGCCATCCATGGTATAGGCGTATTTGGCGCCAAACTTCTTCACGTCGAATTTCACCACACCGCGACCAATCTCCTCGTCGGGCGTGAAACCGATCTTGATCTCGCCATGCTTGAAGTCGGGATGCTCCATCATATACTGGGCGGCGTACATGATTTCGGCCACGCCAGCCTTGTCGTCAGCGCCGAGCAGCGTTGTGCCATCGGTGGTGATCATCGTTTGGCCTTTATACTGTGCCATCTCAGGAAACTCAGAAACACGCAACACAATGTTCTTTTCCTTGTTCAGCACAATGTCGTCGCCGTCATAGTTCGGGATGATTTGCGGCTTGATGTCGGCGCCCGAAGCGTCAGGTGAGGTATCGACATGGGCAATGAATCCGATAGCAGGGATGTCGCGGTCGACATTGGAAGGAATGGTGGCCATCACATAGCCGTATTCATCCAGTTCGGCCTTGATGCCCATGGCTTGCAGCTCGTCGCGAAGCATCTTCAAGAGGTTCAGCTGTTTGGCGGTGCTGGGTTGTGACTCGGAATTTTCGTCGGAGGTCGTCTCCACGGAGACGTATCTCAGGAATTTATCTAAAAGTTTTTCCATTTTGTGAGGTTTAAAATTGGCACAAAGATAAGCATTTTTTCGATACCAAATCGCGGATTACAGATCCGCGAAACGATCCGTGCTGCATGTCCTCACTATGATATAACAGCGTGAGTCTCTTTACTTACGGACGCTTACAGCCGCATTCGGTGCAGAATTTGCCATAATTAATGGTCCCGCATCTGCATGTCCACATGGAAGCACCTTCAGTATATGTTTTCTCGTAGTTTTCGGGCTTTTTGAAAAAAAACATATCTAACCTATCGGTTTTCTCGTAGTTTGCACGCTTGTCGGGATCCTCGATTCTCTCAAGGAGACCTTCCATCATTTTCAGATCCTCGCCCTTGCCAGCCGCTATCACCGCGCTGCGATCAAACCCAAGTTCCACAAAAAGTTTTACGCCACGTACTGTGTAATGGAGGGAAATCTTCCCGCCCGCGGAACTAGAGTAGTCGTAGCAGAATGACCTGGGGTCTTCCTCAATTCTGAGTCCGCGCCATGACGCCATGTCAGTCTTCTCTGCCGCAGCGCGGATCTCCTCTGCCTGCTCTGCACTCAGATTCCATGTAGACACTTCCTTAATAAAGCCGTTAATATCGGTCCGTTGCAGAATGACCGTCCCATCGGGTTGCCAGATGACTTTCTCGGTGACACTCTTAGAGCTGTCAATCGACATACCTGAAGATGATGAGCAGAAGCTGATTTCGCTGATTTCATCATATGTGTAGTTACTCATAGTTCACCTCCTCCTTTATCTTTATCTTTTTATTTTAAGGGTTGAATTGTGGTACAAAAATAATCTTTTTTTGATACAAAAACAAAAACCGCGGCAGAAACGACTCTGCCGCGGCACCATGAAAAAACAATCTTACTACTATCTATTATTTTAACGCTTTTCAGCGTGTTTTCTTGTACGGTGGCGATCTTTTGCCCACAAACCATAGACCTCACTAACGTTACCAGCGGTGGTGAAGGCATTGATCTCGTTCTTTCCGAGATACTCCATCAACTTCGAGAACTCGTCGTTGGTGAGCAGCGATTCCAATTCAATCGACTTTTCGTTGGTGTAACCACCGATGACTTCATAAAGCGTACAGCCACGATGAAGCTCGTCGATGATGTAATGGCGAATGCGGTCGTAGTCCTTCGAGACAATACAAACGCGCTTGCGCTGGTTCAAGTTGGCCGTGAACATATTGACCACCAAGCCATTGATCCATGTGGCGATAAGGCCGATGACGACCATTTGGAAGGGATTGATGGCAAAAGCCGTAAGGCAGATGATAGCACCCGCCACGCTCACCGACTTACCCATGTCGAAGTGCAAGTACTTGTTGACAATCTTTGCCAGAATGTCAAGACCGCCTGTGGAGGCGTTGATGGAGAACATCAGCGTTTGTGCGGCACTGAGGATGATCACGCAGCAGAGCAGGTCGAACCAAGGATTACCCATCACGGAATAGGCCGAGCTGGGGTCGACGCCCATATTGACCAGATAGCTGTTGGGCGTGGCAAAGTTTTCCCAAGGATAGATCCACTCGCAGACCTTGGTCATGGGACCGAGGATCATGGCGCAATACACCGTTTTGAGGCCGAACTCCTTGCCGATGAGCAAGTAGGCCAAAATCAGCAGGATGGCATTGATGATGGAAATCATCATGGACAAGCTGATGTTGATGTTCATGCTGTTGAAGATGTTGGTCAACACGATGGAGAGACCCGAGATGGAGCCCACAATCAGCTTACTGGGAACGAGGAAATAATAGACGCAAACACCCGTCATAAACATGCCGAAAGTCATGATCAGCAGCTCCACCCAGAACTTTTTGCTGACCAAAGCCTGGCCAATTTCCTTCATTATGTCGTTAAATTTTTTCATAAATGTTTGATTTATAAATTCTTAATTAAATTCTTACCCTTGATTTTTGAGGCTGCAAAGGTCGGAATTCTTTTTGAGATAAAGAAGGGTTTTCAATAAATAATTATCTTTGCAAAAAAATCGCGGAATGACCCTGCTCGACTGGCTCCCCATAACGAAGAAAGAAACCGACCTGCGCGGTTGGGACGAGGTGGACGTGGTGTTCGTCACAGGCGATGCCTACGTCGACCATCCCGCGTTTGGGGCCGCCGTCATTGGTAGGGTATTGGAACACAACGGTTTCCGCGTTGCGCTCATCCCACAACCCAACTGGCGTGACGACCTGCGTGACTTCAAGAAATTCGGCAAACCGAGATTGTATTTTGGCGTGTCAGCAGGCTGCATGGACTCGATGGTGAACCACTACACCGCCAACAAGCGCCTGCGCAGCAACGACGCCTACACCCCTGGTGGCGAGGCGGGCTTCCGCCCAGATAGAGCCACCATCGTCTACTGTAACATCCTCAAGCAACTCTATCCCGATGTGCCCGTCATCGTGGGCGGCATAGAGGCATCACTCCGAAGGGTAACGCATTACGACTATTGGGACGACTGCCTGAAGCCCAGCATCCTGGTCGACTCAAAAGCCGACCTCGGCGTGTACGGCATGGGCGAGCTCACCATGGTGGAAATCGCCAAGGCCATTCAAAACGGCAAGAAAGTCAACGAACTGACTGACATCCAACAAACTTTCTTCCTGCAAGACAAAAAGGCTCCTCTCCCCAACTTTGATGGCGAGACCATCGAACTCGTGTCGCACGAGGTCTGCTTGAAAGACAAGAAAAAATACGCCTCCAATTTCAAGCATATCGAGGAGGAATCTAACAAGAAACATGCAGCAAGGTTGATTCAAGACATTGGCAACCAACGGCTTGTCATCAACCCTCCTTTGCCAACCTTTACCACCGAACAGATTGACGCTTCGTTCGACCTGCCCTATACGCGCCTACCCCACCCGAGATACGCCAAACGCGGCATCATCCCAGCCTATGAGATGATACGACACTCCGTCAACCTTCACCGAGGCTGCTTTGGAGGCTGTGCTTTCTGCACCATTTCTGCGCACCAAGGTAAATTTGTAGCCTCTCGAAGCAAAGCATCCATCATGAAAGAGGTGGAAAAGGTGACAGAGATGGAGGACTTCAAGGGCTATATCAGCGACTTGGGAGGTCCTTCGGCCAACATGTACCGCATGAAGGGCAAGGACGAACGCCTCTGCGAGAAATGCGCCCGTCCCACCTGCTTACAACCCAACGTCTGCAAAAACCTCAACACCGATCACCACCCTCTGATCGAAATATATAAAGAGGTAGACAAGAACCCGAAAGTGAAGAAAGCCACCATTGGATCGGGTATCCGTTACGACCTGTTTCTGCACGACAGCACACCCGAGGAGAATAAGGCGATGGGCTATGACGAGTATTTCCATCAGCTGGTTACCAGACATGTGAGCGGACGACTGAAAGTCGCTCCCGAACACACCAGCGACGCCGTGCTCAAACTCATGCGCAAGCCCAAGTTCGATATGTTCGTGAAACTGAAAAAGAAATTTGACCAAATCAATGAGAAGGAGCACCTGAACCAGCAACTCATCCCCTATTTCATCTCCTCCCACCCTGATTGTTATCTCGAGGATATGGCAGAGTTAGCCGTGAGAACCAAAGAGTTAGGATATCACCTGGAGCAAGTACAAGACTTCACACCCACTCCCATGACCTTGGCCACCGAAATCTATTATTCCGGTTATGATCCCTACACCTTGGAACCCGTTTTTTGCGCCAAAACCAAAGAGGAGAAACTCGCCCAACAACGCTTTTTCTTCTGGTACAAACCCGAGAACCGCGAGTGGGTGAAGAGTGCCTTGAGACGTATTGGGCACACAGATTGGATTAAAAAGCTCTTCAAGTCATAAAAAATCACTACTTTTGCCGCAAATTTCCAAATCATAAAAACCAAGCAATGAAAAAGCATCTCATCGGAGCCATCGTGCTCTTCGCCGCCCTTGCCTTCACGGCCTGCGGCAACGACAATGAAAAGAAAGAAAAAGAAGAAGTTACCGGCGCTGCCACCGAGGCAGAAGCCAAAAAGCCCGAGCTGCCCAACCGCATGCTCATCATCGTCGACCCACAAATCGACTTCACCACGGGTAGCCTAGCCACTGCCAAAGGCCCCGAGTCTATGGAATACCTTGCCAAAGCCCTGAACGACGGTGCATGGAAGAACTACAAGTGGATCATCGTCACCCAAGACGCCCACCCAGCCAATCACTGCTCTTTTGTTGAGCAAGGTGGCGTGTTCCCGCCTCACTGCGTGCAAGGCACCGATGGCATGAACGTCTATCCCGCCCTCCAGAAAGTGCTGACGGACATCATGCCCAACATTCCGAACATCCATTTCATGCAAAAGGGTGACCTCGCAGAAAAAGAGGAGTTCAGCATCTTCCAAAACGAACGTAGCGGAGCAAAGCTTCGTGCCGTCATCGAACAAGAGAAGTTTGAAGGCGTTGACGTGTGCGGTATCGCCACGGACTACTGCGTCTACGAGACCACCAAGGACTTGATGGGATTCTATCCCGCCAAGCAGATCCGCATCGTCACCAACTGCCTCGCCGCCGTCGACGACAACGACACCAAGCTCGCCGACCTGATGAAGGAAAACGGCATCGAAGGCATTGAGTTCTAATCATGTCTAAATTCAAATCATTCCTACAGCGCAAGGGCGTCGACATGACCTGGAAGGCCTATTTTGTCGACGCTCTTGGCGCTATGGCACTAGGTCTATTTGCCTCGCTGCTCATCGGCACCATCTTCCAAACTTTGGGCGACAAGACGGGCATAGAGGCCTTTGAGACCATCGCCAAATACGCCAAGGCCGCTACAGGCGCTGCCATTGCGGTTGCCATCGCCTACAAACTCAAATGCGAGGGCTTGGTGCTGTTCAGCGCCATCGCCGTCGGCATTGCAGGCAACGAGCTGGGCGGGCCCATGGGCGCCTACGTCGCCGTAATCGTTGCGGCAGAACTAGGCAAAATCGTCTACAAGGAGACCCAAGTTGACATCCTCGTCACGCCTGCTGTGGTCATCATCAGTGGTGTGCTGATGGCTTACGCTGTAGGTGCTCCCATCCAAAAGGTGATGACCGCCCTCGGCACCTTCATCGAGAACGCCACACAGATGCAACCCTTCCTCATGGGCATCGTCGTCTCGGTGGTCATAGGCTCGGTGCTCACCCTGCCCATCAGCTCGGCGGCCATCTGCCTCGCTATCGGTTTGGGCGGCATCGCAGGAGGCGCTGCCACAGCTGGCTGCTGCGCCCAGATGATTGGTTTTGCCGTGTTGAGCTTCAAGGAAAACCGTTGGGGCGGGCTCGTGGCACAGGGTCTCGGCACCTCGATGCTGCAGATGGGCAACATCGTGAAGAATCCAAAGATCTGGATTCCCGTCTTGCTCACCTCCGCCATCACAGGACCCATTTCAACTTGTGTCTTCCATCTGGAGAACATCCCCATCGGTTCCGGTATGGGCACCTGCGGTCTCGTCGGACCCATCGGCATCTACACCGCCATGCCCGAAGGCGGCATGAACATGTGGCTTGGCATGGCTCTGGTTTGCTTCGTGCTCCCTGCTGTGCTTTCTTGGCTCTTCGGTATGATTCTGAGAAAGATTGGCTGGATCAAGGAAGGCGACCTCAAAATCGACTGCTGATGCCGAAAAAGCCCCAAAAGCCCCTCACGCCCGACCAGGTTCTTGACAAAATGGCCAAATACTGCGCCTATCAGGAACGTTGTGTAAAAGATGTGAGAGAAAAGCTGAAGACCTTCGATATCTCCGAGGAGGAAAAAGCAAAAATCCTTGATTATCTATTGGATAATCGATTCGTCAATGATGAGCGCTTTGCCATGGCTTTTGTTCGAGGCAAGGTCAACCAAAGCGGCTGGGGCGTCAACAAAATCCGTTTCCACCTCATACAGAAAGGCATTGACAAGGAGATCATCGATGAAGCATTGGGACAGACCGATGAAGAAGTCTACCGCCAACGTCTCATCGACATCCTCAAGACAAAATCCAAGACTATAAAAGCCGAAACTGACTTCGAGAAAAAGCGCAAACTGGCCGCCTACGCCATGCAGAAAGGCTTTGAAAGCTCACTGGTTTGGGAAGTGATAAAGGATTTGGCATTTTGACAAGTTTTTGTATCTTTGCCGCTCAAATCTTACCAACCTGATGAAATACACAAAGAGACTGATCACACAAACGCCTGAGTGTCTGACAGAACCTGTTGGGCAATCGCTCAATGTGATTATCTCGACGCTCTTTGCATTGGTGTTTCTGACGGCATACGTGCCCTTTTCGGGAACGGCATGGTTCCAAGTCGGAAAAGGCAGCTATTTCTTCACCACTTTGGCATTCGTGGGCACCGGCACCTTGTTCTTGGCACTTAGCCGAACCTTCATGACATGGTTGGTCCGCAAGATGCGACATTTCCCCTTCTGGCTTTACATCTTCTGGCTTTTCCTAGAAATTGTGCTGATTGCCGTGTATTACACGCTACTCTCCTATTTCCAAATCCAGACAACCGAAGCCATGGGACATAGCTTTGCCTTCATCCTGGCGAAAAGTTTCCTCGTCTCTTTAGTAGCCTTGGGGGTGCCTTACACCGTCACAGACTTGGTTATCTTATTGAAAGACACGCAACAACGCCTTATGCTTACCAAGAGTGACACGGTGGAGTCGGACGACGAGGTGATGCCCGAGCACACCGAGATCATCAACCTAATGGATAACAACGGCAACCTGAAGCTATCCGTCAAGCTCGACAACCTCTACTATATCAAGGCAGAAGACAACTATATCAACGTGTTTTACCAACGCAGCGGCGCCATAGCCAGTTATCTGCTCCGCTGCAAGATGCAGACCATCGCCGACAACTGCGTGGATTCCAGCTCGTTGATGCGCTGCCACCGTTCCTATATCGTCAATATAAAAAAGGTAAGCGTGCTTCATAACGAGGCCGACGGCTTCGTCATCGACTTCGAGCGGGAAGGATTAGAATCCATACCAGTTTCTAAGACCTACTCAGCAAAGGTATTGGAAGCCTTCAACAAGAAATAAAACAGAAAAGCCCCGCCAATTAGCGAGGCTTTTCTTCTGCAATCGTTTTCAATAAAATATTTCTATACTCAAGGTTTCGGCAGCGCAGTCTTGCGTCCCAAAGTCCTCAGTCTTGCGTCCTTTTAGCAATTCATGCCGCCACAGCAGTGGATGACCTGACCCGTGACATACGAGCTGAGATCGCTGGCGAGGAAGAGGGCCACGTTGGCCACATCTTCAGGCGTGCCGCCGCGACGCAGCGGAATCAGGCTTTCCCAAGCCTTGCGGACGTCTTCGGGCAGGGCATTGGTCATGGCGGTGATGATGAAGCCAGGAGCAATGGCGTTGTGGCGGATGTTGCGCACACCCATCTCCTTGGCAGCGCTCTTCGTGAAGCCGATGATACCAGCCTTCGAGGCGGAATAGTTACACTGGTTGGCATTGCCTGAAACGCCCACCACGGAACTCATGTTGATGACGCTACCACCAGCCTGCTTCCACATCACAGGCTGCACAGCCTTGGTGAAGTTGAACACCGACTTAAGGTTCACGTTGATGACGGCATCCCATTGTTCCTCGGTCATGCGTTTCAGAGCGGTATCCTTGGTGATACCTGCATTGTTGACGAGGATGTCGATGCGGCCAAAGTCCTTGACAATTTCGTCGACGACCTGGTGCGTCTCCTCGAAATTGGCGGCATTGGAAGCGTATGCCTTGACCTTGACGCCAAGGGCTTGCAGTTCCTTTTCCGTTTCCATGACGACATCGTTCAGAGCGATATCGGTGAAGGCGATGTTGCAGCCTTCCTGGGCAAAACGCATGGCGATTGCCTTGCCGATGCCACGACCGGCTCCCGTAATAAGAGCCACTTTATTGTCTAATAATCCCATGATTTTCTGTTATTTAGTTTTCTTTTGGTATTTCTCAATCATATCATACAAGTCGCCGACGGTTTTGACGTTGGCCGTATCGTCCTCGGAGAGCTTCACGTTAAATTCGCGCTCCAGGATCATGAGAAGCTCCACGACATCCAACGAGTCGGCGCCCAAGTCGTTGAAAAGGTTCTTCTCTGGCGTGATTTCACACTCGCTGACATTCAGCTTGGTAGCGACAAACGCCTTCGCCTTGTCTTGAATCGTTGCCATGTTGTTATTTGTTTCTTGTGTCAGGAAGCAGGGCAAAGGAAAGCTCACCCTTCACGCACATCTTGCCACCCACGCTAAGCACAGCTGAGCAGATGTAGATGTTGGCACGATGATAGGTCAGCGTGGCTTCCACCTCTACGGTGTCGCCTGGCTTGACGCTGTTCTTGAAACGCACCTTGTCGATGCCTGTGTAGAAGGTCAGCTTGCCGATGAGGTCGTCCTTCATCAGCAGGGCGCACGACTGGGCCATGATTTCGCAAAGGATGACACCAGGCACTACAGGTTCGCCAGGGAAATGACCTTGCAGGAAGAACTCCTCGCCCGTCACATGGTACTTGGAATGACACACATGGTTCTCGTCGAGGTTCATCTCGTCGACCAAAAGCATAGGCTCGCGGTGTGGGAGATACTGTTTGATTTCGTCTCTGTTCATATTGTTGATTATTTCAAGATTTCTAATTTCAAGATTTGAGGCTTCTGGCCTTTGGCTTCTGGCAGTTTCACACTTTTCGTGATGCTGCCAGAGGCCAGTAGCCAAGAGCCAGAGGCATTATTAGATTTTACGTATCGCCAGACAAGCATTATGTCCACCGAAGCCCAAGGAATTGGAAATGGCAATGTCCAGGTCTACCTTGAGCGGGTTGTTAGGCGTGTAGTCTAGGTCGCACTCGGGATCGGGTTCATCCAAGCCGATGGTCGGAGGCACGATGTTGTTATTCAAAGCCATCACACTGATGATCAGCTCGATGGCACCTGCTGCACCAAGAGCGTGACCCATCTCCGACTTGGTGGAGCTGATGTGGGCCTTATGGGCTTCCTCCTCGCCCATCGCAATCTTGATGGCGCGGGTCTCACCGCTATCGTTCATCGGGGTGCCCGTACCGTGGGCGTTAATGTAAAGGCTCTCACCAGCCTTGAACTTGGCTTCTTCGAGGGCTTGCTTGATGGCCAGGCTCTGTGTGGTGCCATCAGGACGCGGAGCCGTGCTGTGATAGGCATCGCATGAGTTGCCGTAACCGCAAAGTTCGGCATAGATCTTCGCACCACGCTGCTTGGCGTGTTCGTATTCCTCAAGGAGCACGATGCCCGAGCCCTCGGCGATGACAAAACCAGCGCGGTTCTTGTTGAACGGCAGAGAGGCGTACTTGGGATCTTCCGACTTCGTGAGAGCCTTGCAGTTGGCAAAACCACCAATGGAGACAGGGTTGATACCAGCTTCAGAACCACCAGCGATGATGGCATCGGCATAGCCGTGCTTGATGGCACGATAGGCCTCAC
>JAEEGH010025358.1_pt1 | contig 11893 bp, 3 predicted proteins | sample 9134181 | NCBI WGS metagenome assembly JAEEGH01 (sample SAMN16246544, study PRJNA631951) | gut metagenome | biome: gut microbiome; feature: rumen; material: DP-attached | host: Bos | place: Iran: Karaj | collected 2018-10
ACCAAGCTCGACGCCAGCAGCTACAACATCGTCATTGCCGCCAGCGAACCGACCTGGAACAAGGGCGGGTTCCTGGCGCTCTGGGAACGATGCTATTATTTCTCTGTGGCGGTAGGTGGCACCCATCAGGGCGTAGGCGGCACCAGCACTAGAGTGGTGAAGCCAAATGTGTGGGAACACATAGCATTCTCGTATGCAGGCACAAAGCTCGCCATCTACGAGGACGGCAGCTCTGTTTACTCCAATGGTTCTGCAAAGCAGTTCATCGATGCAGGGCAGGACGTCTGGACGGTGGGTTCGTACGTTACGCAGACGGTTGATAGCTTCATCGGGCAGATGGACGAGATCCGCCTCTACAATGGCGAGGCCTCTGCGGACTGGATCAAGGCGGAGCACGACACCGCCACGGACCCGATGTTCCTGATCAAGGACGAAATCGTTCCCGGAGGTGCTTTTGACGCCATCGCCTATCTGCAGGCTGTGGGATACTCGGGAGGCGAGACGCTCAGCGGATTCCCGTTGGCGGTGCGCCTTAGCGCGGGTTTCCCGAATGGGTTCGCCTATGCTGACGTTGCCGACCCTGCAACGGACATCCGCTTCTTTGATATGGACGGCAAGCTTCTGCCGCATGAAGTGGACACCTGGAACCCCGATGGAGAGTCGCTGGTATGGGTGCGCATGACTACGATGCCGACGGGGGGAAGCCTGTTCAAAATGGGCTGGAAGCCGAATGCGCAGATTCCGCTCGCCGTTAATGTGCCAAGCGACGTGTGGACCAGGTATGTGGCGGTGCTGCATGGCAGCGACTACACTAACGCCTCCGATTCGGGGCTCGCGTGTTCGGCCGGCGGCACCACGCCCGCAGATGCAACCAGCAAGGTTGGCGGCGCCGCGTACGGCATCGCCCAGAACACAATGGGCATTCAGATTGCAAACCCCGTCAAGAACGGCAAGCTCACTGTAAACGGCGGCGTGACGGTCTCGGGCTGGTTCCGTCCCACCAAGCTCGACGCCAGCGGCTACAACATCGTCATCGCCGCCAGCGAACCGACCTGGAACAAGGGCGGGTTCCTGGCGCTCTGGGAACGATGCTATTATTTCTCTGTGGCTGTAGGCGGCACCCATCAGGGCGTCGGAGGCACCAGCGCTAGAGTGGTGCAGCCAAATGTGTGGGAGCACATCGCCTTCTCGTACGCGGGCACGAAGCTCGCCATCTACGAGAACGGCAGCTCTGTTTACTCCAATAGTTCTGCAAAGCAGTTCATCGATGCAGGTCAGGACATCTGGACGGTGGGCTCGTACATTACGCAGACGGTAGATAGCTTCATCGGACAGATGGACGAAATCCGCCTCTACAATGGCGAGGCCTCTGCGGACTGGATCAAGGCGGAATGCGACTCTGCGACAATCGAGAATTATGTGGTGGAAATTGATTCTTCGACGGTAGTGCGCGCAACTTGGACGAATGCCGGCGAGAATGGCAATGTGTCCGATCCCGCCAACTGGATCTGCTACAACTCCTTTGGCGATGTCGTGGCGAATGCTCTGCCTTCAAGCGAATCCACGACGGCGCAGGTGGTTGGCGAGACTTCGTTCAGCATTGCCGCTGGATGCTTGCCGATCTGGAAGAACATCTTGCTCTCGAATGCTGTGCTGACGAATGCCTGCGATTGGTCGGCCATGGGTTCGGACTATCTCCTCGAAGGGCCGCTCGATCTTAATGGCCATGACCTGCGGGTTGCCGGCTATCCGGCGACCGGCACGATAACCGACGCCAAGGGTGGGGCTTCATTCATCCTGGACGTGCCGGCTGGAACGGTAGTCGGCAATGGCGCCGCTCAGCTCACCGGTGCGCTCAAGTTCGTCAAGGAAGGCGTGGGGACATTCCGCCCCAGTGCAACGACGCAGTCCTATACTGGTGGAACCGAGATTCGTGCGGGCATTGCTAAGAACATCGCAACGGCCGGAGTCGCCGCGTATGGTCCGGCCATGTCGACCATCAAGGTATGCGAAGGGGCGTCTTTCGACTGGAAGGGTGCACGTGGCACGGCCTACTCCCTTGACCTCGCAGGGCATGGTGTCGAAGACAAGGGAACGGTTTACAACACCGTGCTGGACACCGCGTCTAATTTCTACCAGATAGACCGTGTGGCGAACATAACGCTTTCGGACGACGCGACCATGGATTCCTCGGGCGGACTGTTCGGCCCGATGTATGTGAATTCCAACCCAGCCTTGCATGAAATCCATCTCAACGGCCATACCTTGACCATGACATCAAACGGCACGGGCTGGCAGTATCGCTTTTTCATTCGCGGCATCAAGACCGTGGGCATGGGTACCATCTTTGTCAAGAACGTGGGTGGAGTCTTCTATGGCCCTGCCAGCGATCTCTCCTCCGCAACGCTGGAAATTGGTTCGCTTGCCACTGACAAGATGTCATTTGAGATATCGCCTGTCGTTGGAACCTTCATTGATCATCGGTTGGTCGGCAGCGATGTCGACAGTGCGCACAATACGGTATATGTGAGTTCGCGCCTTGTGCCGTATGCCAACGCACCGATGGAAAATCTCTGTCTCGGAACGGAAACGGCAAAGGATGTAGTGCTGGATCTTTCTATGCTTGAAGAACCGTTCAAGACCACGCAGGAGTCGCCGGTCCGCTTGTTGACCTTTGCCGAGGGAACAACCATAACCGTTGATCCGGGCACGCGTCTGCCGCCTTTCGGTTCTAAGTCGATGCAGCTGGTGGCATGGTCCGAGGCGCCGGCGGACGTGACGTTTAAACTGCCCAGCGAGCTGGGTCGGCGCGCGTATAGACTTGACGTGCGCGACACAGGATTGTACATGAGCTGCGACGGCATGCTCATCATCGTGCGCTAACGGCAGTTTCTTGGCAGTGAAGTCTATAGTCGGATTTGCCGCGCTTGGGCTATGCTGGTCCGTAGCCGCCCTGCCCTGGTTTGACGCCGGAGTCGGCGGGTATGTGACGTGGCCGCACTCGCTGTCTTCATGGTATGTGCCAGGTATTGGCACTTGGCAGGGAACGGCCGATGCCGAGCTGGTACAGGCTCAGGGCACCACGCGCGTGCAATTCTATGCCAATGCGGCTGGCCGTTCATTCGTATTTGACGAACCCAAACCGCCGACGGTGCAGCCGAAACTTTCCATCACTGCCGTTCTGCCGCCAGCAAATGTGTTGCCGGAGGTCGATTCAGCGGCGAAGGGAGCGCTGATTGCGTGCCGTTCGGCCTCTGGCGGCGCGACGAACTACTATGCTCTCGTCGCTGATGCAGGCACCAATCGCTGGGTGCGGTTTGACGCGCCTATCCCACTCGTGGATGCGCCGGTGACGCTGACCATCGAGTATCGTGCCGGGAATGAGATACGCTATGCCATTGATGGCGAGGCGCTGAGAATCGCAGAACGGGACTGGCTGCCGATTGTGCTGCAGGGCGAGGCGGAGGCGGTCTGCGCAGTTGACTTTCGCGGCGGCGGAGAGCTTCGGTCGTTTTCCGGCACGACGAACGAGACGCTGGGCGAGCCAGTCTCGCTTACGATTCCGTCCTTGACCGGAATGCGCGCGAACTTTGTGATGGCGAGAGGAGAGACGGTGCCCCACGATTCCGATGGCTCATACAAAGTGCCTGGCGGCGCAAGGGTGACAGTGGGGTTTGTGGCGGATGACGGGTATTTCCTTTCGGCGGCTACGATGTCGTTCTGGGTAGGCGACGAAGACTTGACGTTGCCGGAGAATGGGCGCCCCACGGCCTTGGCGGCGGCGGAATGGCTGCGCGTCAATGAGATTCTTGCAGCTTCGGAGAACGGTCCGGACTGGATCGAGCTGGCCAACGCCAGTGATTATCCTGTTGACGTGACAGGCTGGCTGCTTTCGGACAAGCCGGCCACAAAAGGCAAGTGGATGCCGATAGAGGGTGATGCGGTGATACCCGCAAGGGGGTTTGTCGTGGTGCGCTTCGATGCGGCGAGCACGGTGCGGTGCGATCTCGGGTTGTCGGCCGACGGCGAGACCGTGGCGTTTGCGACGCCGGGTGGAAGGATGGTGGACGAGATCGGATTCGGCTATCAGTTTAAGGATGTCTCTTACGGGCGCGACGCGACGGTGACGAACTGGGTCCATTTCACTGAGCCCACGCCAGGCGCGGTGAATGCCGCGTCCGGACGTTCTGTGCCCACGCCGCGGGTGGAGTTCTCGGTGCCCCATGGCTATTTCGCGCACTCGTTCACGTTGTCGCTGAGCTCTCCCGACAAGCCTGACGCGGCAATCTACTACACTACCGACGGCACGTCGCCCACTAAGGATTCGGCTCGCTATGCTTCGCCGATCACGATATCCCGAACCACGGTGGTGCGAGCTGCGGCGGTGGAAGCCAACTCGATTCTCCAGCGCGATGCTTCGTCCACATATCTCTTTGTCGAAGACATCGTGCGGCAGAGCGGCGTGCCATCTGGTTTCCCTGAGAGTGGCGCGGTGAACGGCCAGGAAATGCACTACGGCATGCGCAGCTCAATCCTCTCGTCGGACGGCGCACGGCTCGCGCGTGGCTTCACCAATGGTGTGCGCACGGTCTCGCTGGTGGTCGATCCCGCCAACCTTTTCAATGCGTCCACGGGCATCTACGTGAATGCACGGCAGGAAGGGCGCGCCTGGGAGCGGTCGGCGCTGGTGGAACAGATTCATCCTCTTGACCGACAAGATGAATTCGCCTGCGCCTGCGGCGTGCGCATCCGCGGCGCGACCAGTCGCTCCTCTTCGGCGCCAAAGCATTCGCTGCGGCTTTTCTTCCGGCGCGACTACGGCATGCCGCAGCTCGAACATCCAATCTTCGGCGCCGAGGGCGCCAAGGTATGCGACAAGATCGACCTGCGCGCCGACCAGAATCAGTCCTATGCGAACGGCGACAGCTGCGAGACCATGGTGCACGAGGTCTTCTCGCGCGACTCGCTGCGGGACATGGGGCAGGTGTCGCCGAACACGCGCTACTTCCACTTGTTTCTCAACGGCATATACTGGGGGTTGTACATGTACGAGGAGCGAGTGTCGCAGTGCTATGCCGCCGAGGTGAATGGAGGCGACGAAGACGACTACGATGTGATTCGCACACAGCAGCCGGGTTACGTTACGGACCTTGTGGAAGGCGAGCGCACCGCAATGGAGCGATTCCTGCGCATCGTGAATCAGGAAGGTTTTGCCGCGCCCTACCAGAACAACTACAACCGCGTGCGAGGACTGGGGGCCGACGGAATACGCGACCCCGCATTGCCAGTCTATCTCAACGTCACCAATCTTGTGGACTTAATGCTGCAGGTGCATTTTGTGGCGGATAGCGACTCGCCCGCCAGCGCCACATGTTTCATCAACCAGGAAAACAACATCATGGCCTTCCGAAACCGTCGGGATGGCGTTGGCCATGAAGACGGCTTCATCTACCTGCGGCATGATTCGGAATGGTCGATGGGATTCACGGAGTATTTAAAGTCGGCGTCAGAGGGTGCACGGCTCGACGTCACCGAGCTGGGAAAGAATTTCATTACGTTCTGCCCCTCTCGTTTCCACTGGCGCCTGTGCGACAATGCCGAATACCGCATGCTTGTGGCGGACCGATTCTACCGTCACTGCCTGCGTTCGGGCGGCGCCTTGACGCTTGAGCGCAACGAGGCGCGTTTTCGGGCGCGGATGGCGGAGATCGACGAGGCGATTGTCGGAGAAGTGGCGCGATGGGGGGCGGTGCCGAACGCGCACGCGAACCGCGAGACGTGGCTGAATTCGTGCGAAACATACTGCCTGGCCTTCCTGCGGGAGCGTCCACGCTATCACCTGGAGCATTACCGTAGCCGCGGATGGTATCCCGCTGTTGATGCGCCCGCGCTCAAGGACGCCAACGGGGAGACTGTGATCGACGGCGCTAGATTCGCGGCAGGAACGCAGTTGCGGCTGGATTCGGCTTCTTCTGGAACATTGTACGTGACGGACGACGGCAGTGATCCTCGGCGTGAAGGGGGAACGGTGAACCCCGTGGCGAATGTGGTGGCGGACGGCCAGTGGTTGTTGCCGGTGGGAACGACTACGTTGAAGGCGCGAGTGCTGTCCGAGACCGGCGAATGGAGTGCGCTAGAGGAGGTCCGCGTGGTCGGCGCAGATGCTCGCACCGAGGCACTCAAGGCGTCGCTGCGGGTGTGCGAGGTGATGAGCAGCACGTTGGATGCGAATGGGGACGGGGCGGAATTCATCGTGTTCACCAATCTGGAGACATCGGCAGCGTTGAATGTCACCGGAGTGCGGGTCACTTGCGCGAAGGCGGGCAAGGATCCTTCGCTTGATTTCACCCTTGAGGGCCAGCTGGACCATTTGCGCACCTTCGGCAAGTTGGCCTGCTGGCCGGCGCAGAAGATCACCAATGGCAAGGTGGAGATGGTTGTCTATGCGCCGGACGGCGAAGTCATCCAACGGCTGGGGTTCGATGCCGACTGGTGGAACGGAGCCGCCGATGGCACGGGAGCGTTCTTTGTGGCGCAGGATTTCGGCGATGTGGTGACCGAGGCATCGCAGTGGAGGGCGTCCTATCCAGCGTTGACCAACGGCGTGGGCGCGGCGGCCGTGGCGGCAATGGCTTCGGGCGAGGATGAACGTCGCGAATGGCTGGTGGCGCTGGGCGAAACGGAAGCGGGAAGGAACGCGCTGGCGGACTACGCACGGGACGAATGGCAGCTGGAAGCCTGTTTTCTATTGGGAATTCCGCCGGAGAACGCCGATCTGGAATTGTGGATTCCCTCGTTGGACTTCAGCGAGGAGGGTGATGAAGTGCTGTTGGGCGGCGCGTTGCGAGTGAATGGAACGAATGTGGCCTGCCGTCTGAATGGGCGGCTCAAGGTACGATTGAGCGATACTTTGTCTGGGGCATCGGTTGGGGAAATTGAACTGCAGGAAAGGGTGCTTCCGCTTCCCAGCCCAATCCGCCTTCCGGTCCAACATCGGCAGTTCTTCCGTCTGCTTGTTGATTGATGCTGAAGGCAATTAAGGATCCATTGAAACTTGCATGAGGCTATTGTGCGGGACGGCGGATTATAGTACAATGTAGTGAAATTTGATTGCGGCGCTTGCGCCGCACGCTCAAATGGCAACCAAAACGGAGAGAGAGAAGACAATGCGCAATTGCACAAGACTGGTTCGAATTTGCCTGGGATATGGCCGGGGCACTTTTCTCGCGGCTCTGCTCTGTTCGATCGCATGCAATGCGGCTGAATGGCAGAGCGGCGCGAACGGAGCTTTCAGCAATGGCGCGAACTGGGGCGGAACCGTTCCTGCCGCAGACGAGGCGCTGGTATTCTCGGGACCTTCTGGGGCATGGACTTCAATCGAGAACGACACAGCGCTTACCTATGGCTCCGCAGCGTTCGGCGCAGGGCATTTCCTCTTCACCGGGCCTTTGAACGTCTCTGGCGGCATAACCATCGACTCGACAGACAATCCCGTCGTCGTCAAGGAGAGCGGCGACTGGGCGGTGGGCACGGCAATCCAGATCGGTCTGGCCGCCAACTCCACGGCTGTATTCACGAACAAGAGCGGCAACGTGTCGTTCGTCAACATCAATCTGGGCCAGGCAGCTGGCGCGAAGGGCGTGTTCGTTCACGAATCTGGGCATCTCGCCGGCGGCACTACGGCCAACAACATCGGCGGACGGTACAACACGACTCTGGCCAACGCCGAAGGAGTGCTTGAGATAAACGGCGGCACCGCCACTTTCAACCGCGCTCTGCTTCTCGGCGAATCCGCAAACAGCATAGGGCGCTATTTTCAGCGGACCTCCGGCGATGTGAAGGTGAACGACTGGTGCCGCTTCGGGCGCGGTGCAGGGTCGTACAACGAAGTCGTGATCGGCAGCGGCACGTTCTCGATCGACAACAGTAGTCACAATCCGCAGACTTTTCTCGCCCAGGGCAAAAACTCGAAATGTGTAATGACAGTTGCGAACGGTGCAAAGTTCACGTCCACCTACTATGTGTATTGCGGATACGAAACATCTGCGGATACGACTTTGTTCGTGACTAACAACGGCAGCTTCACGGCCAGGCGGATGTGGTTGACCTCGTATAACAACGGCTCGCCCAAGAAGGTGAAGGGCAGGCTTGAGCTGAGGGATGGAGGAGAACTGAACGTCTCGGAGAACCTCTACGTGGGAAACGGAATGGAGAGCTCCGACACTACCATCATAGACGGCGGCGCGTTGAACGTGGGCTATCTCAGCATAGGGAACAACGGCGATTCCGTTGTCGTCATGGAGAAGGGCGCAATCACGGCGCGTGAGGTCTCCACCGGCGAAAGAAACGTCGGCTCCGCCGACATAACGGTGAACGGCGGGAAGATCAGCATCTCGGGAATGCTCGAGCCGGGCCGCGGCGCGTCGAAGTTCTGCGAGATAAACCTGAACGGCGGCGAGATCGAGACGGGCAACGTCACCAAGTTCGGCTATGACGGCGTCGTGTGCGCCAACATGAGGATGAATCTTAACGGCGGCGTGTTCAAGACCACGGGCCTTGTCCACAACAAGGGCGCGAACGACGCCACGATAAACTTCAACGGCGGCACGCTCAAGATACATGGCGACAGGACAGGCAGCATGCCGGACGGAAGGGACGCCGCCGACAAGACATGCTTCATACACCACAACGTTCCCGGGGACGCGGGGCGGGTTGTGTTCAAGATGCTGGGAGGAGGCGGCACGATCGACGTCTCGGGAAATTCCTACCATGTGTTCATCCCCGTCTCGTCCGGTGTGGCCGAAGGAAGTGACGGCGGCCTCGCCATCGCCTCCGACCCTGCGGGTGGCACGCTTACGATGACGAACTCGCTCTCCTACACTGGTCCAACTACCGTGAAGACCGGCGCCACTCTCGTCCTCGCGGACAGCGGAACGGAAGTCTCCAACGCGCTTGTGCTTGAGGCGGGTGCCACGAATGTCGTTGCCACCACGCTCACGTTCAAGCCAGGCTCGTCTCTTTCGATGGAGTTCTCGTCGGTGAAGGGCGATCCGGCAATCACGGCAGCTGCGGGCGTGACCACGGATGAACGCATTCCCGTCACATACACGGCCGACACGACGCTTCGCGGCAGCATGACGAAGACGCTCATAGGAGGCGGCAGCATCCATGGCCTGGGCGCGGGTTTCCGTCTCGCACAGGCTACCGAGTGCGGCGTGGACACCACGAGCCGCCTCGAGCTGAGGGTGGAAGACGGCAATCTCGTCATCGGCAAAAAGCGCGGCACCTGCGTCTGCATAAGGTAGAGGCGGCGCGAGCGTTGCTTCGACTGCTTTTCGCTAGGCACTTTGTCCGCGTTATGATACAATAGTGCCCATGAAGAAACTATTGATTTGTCTTGCCGCGCTCGCGTGCATCGCAGCCGCGGCCGATTATCCCATCGCCATGCCGCGCATGGGAAGCGTGAAGCCCACGGGCGGATTCTGGGCGGCCCGCGAGGCAACCAACCGCCTCGTCACCGCCACGGCGAACTTGAAGCAGAGCCGCGACACGGGCCGCATAGACAACTTCGTGAACGCGGCCAGGAAGCTGCGCGGCGAGCCGCACGGCCGGTTCCGTGGAATATTCTTCAACGACAGCGACGTGTACAAGGTCGCCGAGGGCATGGCGTACGAGCTCGCGATGTTCCCCGACGCGGCAGCCGCGCGCGAGCTGGAGGCGCTCATCGAGAAGTTCGGCGCCGCCCAGGAGCCTGACGGCTACATCTACACCGCGCGCACGCTCGGCGACCGCCACGAACGCGTGGGCACCCACCGCTGGTACTGCGACGACGCGCACGAGCTCTACTGCATGGGCCACATGATCGAGGCCGCTGTCGCGCACCACGAGACCACGGGCAAGGACAACTTCCTCAAGGTCGCCTGCAAGGCGGCGGACATGATGCGCCGCACGTTCGGCCCCGGCAAGGACCAGATCTGGTTCCTGCCCGGCCACGAGGAGATCGAGCTCGCGCTCTGCAAGCTCTACAAGGCGACCGGGAACAAGAAGTACCTCGACCTTGCGATGGACCTTCTCTCAACGCGCGGAATGCCGCGCGACAAGAGAGTGGGCGAGAGGAAGCGCGGCTTCCCCTCAAACCACGCCTACTACCAGGACCACCTGCCAGTACGCGAGCAGAAGGAGGCCGTTGGCCATGCGGTGCGCGCGGGATACCTCTACGCCGGAATGTGCGACGTGGGCGTGATGTCGGGCGACGATTCGCTTCTGCGCGCGGCCGACACGATCTGGAACGACATCGTAACGGGGAAGCTCTACCTCAGCGGCGGCGTGGGGGCGCGCCCCGAGATCGAAGGCTACGGCCCCGCCTTCGACCTGCCCAACGACCGCGTGTGCCTCGAGACGTGCGCCGCAATCGCCAACGCGCTCTTCAACGAGCGCATGTTCCTGCGCTCGGGCGACGCCAAGTATCTAGACATAGTAGAGCGCATCGCCTACAATGGATCGCTCTGCTCGATCTCCATCTCAGGCGACGAGTTCTTCTACCCGAATCCCATGGCCTCGCGTGGCGGATACAAGCGCTCCAAGTGGTTCGGCTGCGCGTGCTGCCCGCCGAACGTGGTGCGCTTCATACCGCAGTTCATCAACTGGGCATACGCCTCGGACGCCGCAAAGAACACGTTCTACTGGAACTTCTTCATGGAGAACGAGGCCGATCTCGGCCGCGTGCGCCTTTCGCAGAAGACTGACTATCCGTGGAGCGGGGTCGCCACGCTCACGGTCAACCCCGCGCGCGACGGCGACGAGTTCACGCTCAAGATACGCGTGCCCGGCTGGGCGAGAGGCGTGCCCGCGCCTGGCGGCCTCTATGAGCAGACGAAGCCTTCTCGCGCGGAGGACGTGCGCTGCACGGTAAACGGGAAGGCGGTCTCGTCAATTCCCGGCGCCGACGGATACATCTCCGTCAAGAGGGCGTGGCGGCGCGGAGACGCCGTGACGCTGAGCCTGCCGATGGAGGTGAAGCGCATCAAGGCCGACGACCGGGTGGCGCAGGACCGCGGCCGCCTCGCCGTGGAGCGGGGGCCGCTCGTCTACTGCGCGGAAGGCGTCGACAACGGCGGCAGGGCGTTCAACGCAGTGCTTCCGCCCGACGCCGAGCTCTCTCCCTCGCCGATCGTCATCGCCAACACGCCGATGACGGCGCTCAAGGGCGCAGGGCTCACGCTGGTGCCGTTCTTCGCGTGGTGTCACAGAGGCGCCGGCGAGATGCAGACATGGTTCGCCACGAGCCGCGAGACTGCGAGCGGCAACAGCCAGGGCGTGTTCGTGAAGGTGTCGTGCTGCTGGCGGCTCGACACGGTCGATTCCCTCTTCGACGGGGTGCTGCCTGCATCGTCGGCCGACGAGTCGATCCCGCGGTTCTCATTCTGGGACCATCGTGGCACCGAGGAGTGGGTGGAGATCGAGCTGCCCGCCCGCATGCCGGTGAAGTCGATCGAGGTGTACTGGTTCGACGACCACCACGCGGGACGCGGCGCCTGCACGCTGCCGGAGCGGTGGAAGGTGCAGAGCCGCCTCTTCCCGGGGCTGCCTTGGACTGACGTGGCGGATGCAAAGTACACCACGGTGAGGGATGCCTTTTCGTCGGCCACCTTCAAGGAGCCGATTGATTCCGACTCTTTCAGGATTGTCGTGAAGAGCCGTCCGAAGCTTTCGGCCGGAATGCTCGAGATGCGCGTCAACCGTCTTACAGAGTGATGGAGGTGTGGCATGGGAAGATTCGATGGCAAAGTGGTGCTCGTAACGGGCGGAAACCGCAACACGGGGCTCTCCCTTGTGGAGAAGTTCGTGCGCGAAGGCGCGAAGGTGTTCATGTGCGGATCGAGCGATGCATCGA
>JAEEGH010025362.1_pt1 | contig 11892 bp, 8 predicted proteins | sample 9134181 | NCBI WGS metagenome assembly JAEEGH01 (sample SAMN16246544, study PRJNA631951) | gut metagenome | biome: gut microbiome; feature: rumen; material: DP-attached | host: Bos | place: Iran: Karaj | collected 2018-10
TATGGATCTTATCATTACAAACGGACGTGGATACGTCAGCTCAGACAAGAACAAGAAGGATGATTGTCCTATCGGCAGCATCGCTGTAGATTCAATCTACACACCTATCGAGCGTGTAAACATGACTGTAGAGAATACTCGTGTAGGTCAGATTACTGACTACGACAAGCTCACACTTGACGTTTATACAAACGGTACAATCGCTCCCGACGAGGCAGTAAGCCTTGCAGCAAAGGTTCTTTCAGAGCACTTAAATCTCTTCATCAACCTTTCAGAGAAAGGCGCTGATTCAGTAGTACTTGAGTCCAAGGGCGATGATGAGAAGGGCAAGACACTTGAGATGAGCATTGATGAGCTCGAGCTTTCAGTTCGTGCATTCAACTGCTTAAAGAGAGCAGGCATCAACACAGTCAGCGAGCTTACAAACAAGACTCCTGATGAGATGATGAAAGTTCGTAACCTTGGACGCAAGTCCCTTGACGAAGTTCTTGCCAAGCTTAAGGATCTTAACCTTGAGCTCAGACAGTCAGAGGAATAATCTGATTATTACTTGTTAGACATCCGGTAAATCCATAAGAGTACGGATAGCTATAAAACCTTAAAGTTTAATGGATCAACATTATGTTCGGTATGTAAGACCAAAGTGCGAAGCCGGATATACCATGAAAGGAGAACAAAACTATGGCAATGTACAGAAAACTTGGCAAGACATCAAGCCAGAGAAAAGCATTACTCAGAAACCAGGTAACAATGCTCTTAAACAACGGTCGTATCACAACTACTGAGGCCAGAGCAAAGGAAATCCAGAAGATAGTAGAGCCTATGATAGCACTCGCTGTTAAGGAGAAGGACAACTTCGACGAGGTAACAGTTAAGGCTAAGGTTGCTCAGAAGGATAAAGACGGTAAGAGAGTTAAGAAGGAAGTTGACGGAAAGAAAGTAACAGTTTTCGACGAAGTTGACAAGACAATCAAGAAGGACAGACCTTCAAGACTTCATGCAAGAAGACAGATGCTCAAGACTCTCTACTCTGTAACAGAAGTTCCTACAGAGAACCAGGGCAAGAAGAAAGCTACAAAGACAGTTGATCTTACTCAGAAGCTTTTCGATGAGATCGCTCCCAAGTATGCTGACAGAAACGGTGGATATACCAGAATCGTTAAGATCGGACAGCGTAAAGGTGATGCTGCCATGATGGTTATCATTGAGTTAGTTTAATCTTAAACATGATAATTTTTAAAAAGCGTACAGAAATGTACGCTTTTTTCATAGAATGAAATTGTAACAGATATTGTTATTTTATATATAATCAGGAAGCGCAATGGCATTTATTGAGACTAAAAAGCTTGCATTTGAATATATCAGGCGGGATGAAGATGGCAACGTCGAGGGCATAACCAGGGCTGTCGACGGTGTCAATCTTTCTGTGGAGCAGGGCAGCTTTATCACTGTGCTTGGCGCCAACGGCTCAGGAAAATCGACACTTGCGCTTCATTTAAACTCTCTGCTTCATCCTACGGAAGGAACTGTGACTGTAGACGGCATGGATATCATGGACGAGAGTAAATCTTGGGATATCAGAAAGACCGCCGGTATGGTTTTTCAGAATCCCGATAATCAGATAGTCGGTTCCATAGTTGAGGAGGATGTGGCCTTTGGCCCTGAAAATTTGGGGCTTCCTTCCGGCGAGATATGGAAGAGGGTATCCTGGAGCCTTGATATGACAGGTATGGACGAATTTAAGCATAAATCCCCGTCCGCATTGTCCGGTGGTCAGAAACAGCGTCTCTCCATTGCCGGTGTGCTTGCTATGCATCCTAAGTGCATCATTTTTGATGAGGCTACTGCCATGCTTGATCCTGAGGGCAGAAAAGATATTCTTGAATTTGTCCGTGAACTTAATCGCAAACATCATATTACCATTATCTGGATTACTCACTTCATGGAAGAGGCTATAGAAAGTGACGCTGTGTTTGTTATGGATTCCGGCAGGATTGTTCTCTCGGGTAAACCTAATGCTGTATTTTCTCAAGTTGAGATGCTTGCCAATATCGGACTTCGTGTACCTCTTGCAACAAGACTCTCTTATGATTTGATTAATGAGGGTGTTCCTCTTAACAGAGGCATCCTTAATATGGAAACATTAGCCGGTGAACTAAATAAACTAAAATTAAATCCAAAATAAATAAACATAATGCGTATTGAACGCAAAAGCAATAATTAAATGCAAATTAAATAAATTTAATAGACAAAATACAAGTATAAACGCCTGATAATAAACGAGAAAAAAGATAATATAATACAAAAGATATATAGACATCATTGCGGATCACACGTATAAAACAGTCAATGAATAACATATAAAAACCTTTATTTTACATTAATCTGGGATTTATCAAATCCTGACCAATTATAATATCTTATTAGGTACAATAAAATATAACAAATATATCATGAGTTAACAACGAAACTTATATTAATTCAAGATTTAACAATATAAATGAAAATTATTATTAACCATGTGACATTAGAATATGATAAAAATCTTCCGAATTACTCGAAAGCATTGGATGATATAAACCTCGTAATTAACGAGGGGGAATTTGTTGGAATTGCAGGTCATACAGGTTCGGGAAAGTCTACTCTCATTCAGTTAATGAACGGACTCCTGAAACCGACATCGGGTAATGTCTATTTTGAGGGTGAAGATATCTTTGAGAAGGGATATGACAGAAAAGCTCTTCGGGGGAAAGTAGGTCTTTTGTTCCAGTATCCTGAACATCAGCTTTTTGCTGAGACCGTATTCGAGGATGTATGTTTTGGACCTATCAATATTGGATTTGACAGAAAGGCAGCTGAGCTCAGTGCTTATGATGCACTCAAATCAGTTGGCATGCCGGATGAACTTTTTTACCAGTCGCCGTTTAATATGTCGGGTGGTCAGATGAGGAGAGCAGCCCTTGCTGGCATACTTGCTATGAAACCGGAGGTCCTCATACTTGACGAGCCGACAGCAGGCCTCGATCCGGGAGCCCAGCAGAGCATCTTAAATACCATAAAGAAGCTCCATGAGCAGAAAAATATCACCATTGTACTTGTTTCTCACAATATGGATGATATAGCAGAGTTCACTGACAGGATGGTTGTCTTAAATAAAGGCAGGAAAGTTCTGGATGGAAAGACTTCCGAAGTGTTTAAAGAGAGAGAAATACTAAAAGAAGCAGGATTGTCCATTCCTCAGGTTACAGAGCTTTGCCATATGTTAAGTAAAAAGGGATTTCCCATAAATCCCGATATCACTAGATATGATGATGTAAAGAACGAGTTATTAAAAATACTAAAGTAAATTCGGAACACTAATTTGATAAGAGATATCACACTGGGACAATACTATAATACGGATTCCTTCCTTCACAGGCTTGATCCGAGGACAAAGATTATCGGCACGATAGTTTATCTCGTGACGCTGTTTTTGTATATGAATCCGTATGTGTACGGATTTGCCCTGTTATTTCTTATTCTTATGATTAAGAAATCGAATGTTCCCTTTAAATTCATGACAAGGGGCTTGAAGGGTATAGCGTTCATACTGGTATTGACGGCATTGATTAATATCTTCACTGTGCCGGGAGATACCCTGTTTATGATTGGATCATTTCCTGTGGCAAAGCAGGGAGTCAGAGTAGCCGTTTACATGATATTCAGACTGTTTTTCCTTGTTATAGGCTCGTCACTCTCAACTCTTACGGCACCGCCTGTCAGACTGACTGATGGTCTTGAGCGAACATTTGCTTTTATGAAGGTATTTAAGGTTCCCGTGCATGACATGGCAATGATGATGTCCATAGCCCTTAGGTTTATACCTATCCTTATAGAAGAAACAAATATTATTATGAAAGCCCAGCTCTCCAGAGGCGCTGACTTTGAGAGTGGCAGTCTTATTAAGAGAATCAAAAGTCTGATTCCTGTAATCATTCCACTTTTTATTGGCGCATTTAAAAAAGCTAATGACCTGGCTGATGCGATGGATGCCAGATGCTACAGAGGCGGGATTGCCCGTACCAGATTAAAGCCTCTTAAATACAGAAAAGGTGATTATGCAGCATATGTAATGCTCATATTATATGCAGCTGTAATAATATCCCTTGGAATTTGCGCAAAGTATCTGCCATTTGGCAATGACATACTTGGAATCGGAGTGAAATAATGGCCGAAACAAACGAACTCATTAAAAGACGAATAATGATAAAAGTCGCATACGACGGAACGGATTTTCACGGCTGGCAGTTCCAGAAAGGTCAGCGTACGGTGGAGGGCGTTCTTAACGCGGCCATAAGCGAGAGTCTCAAGGAGGACATTGAAGTAATCGGCGCCAGCAGGACAGATGCAGGCGTTCATTCCATGGGAAATATAGCAGTATTTGATACCCACGGCCGTATTCCTGCGGAGAAAGTGCCTTATGCACTTAATCAAAAGCTGCCTGACGATGTCCGTGTAGTTGCCGGATATGATGTTGCACCTGATTTCCACCCAAGAAAATGTGATACGAAAAAAACATACGAATATCATATATTTTGCAGTCCCTTCGACAATCCTCTTAAATCAAGATATGCCCACTGGACATACGAGACTCTTGATGAAAAGAAGATGGAAAAAGCAGGCAAATACCTTGAGGGCGAGCATGACTTCACATCGTTTTGCAGTGTAAATACCCAGTCGGAATCAAAAGTCAGAACAATATACGATGTAAGTGTTAGACGCGAAAGAGACGAGATAATAATCTCAGTAACGGGAAGCGGTTTCCTTTATAATATGGTCCGTATTATAGCAGGAAATCTTATGGAAGTCGGAAGCGGCAAAAAGGAGCCTGAAGTCATTAAACAAATTCTTGAAGCAAGAGACAGAACGGCAGGTGGCATCACCGCACCTGCAAAAGGTCTGGTGCTTAAGGAATATGAATTCCTTGAAAATCCTGTAATAACAATGTGAAAATAAAATAAATTGAATAGTTTAACCATAGAAGACTGTGTTGTTTTACACAGTCTTTTATATTTTCATATCCCTTCGTGTAAAAACAATTCGTGCATAAAATTGTTCAATTGGTGCATAACATGGCTGCCGATAAAAAATCTGTGTTAAAAAGTAAAATGTAATGAATGTTTCCTTCGGAAAATAAAAAGTGTAAAAGAAGGAAACTTCAAAAGGAGGAGAAAAAAGTATGAAAAATTTATTATTCAAAAGACTCAAGCGTCTTGTCTGCGTTGCACTTGCAGGACAGATGGTAATGATGTCACTTGCAGGATGTGGAGCAGAACCTGCACCCGATACAACTGCAGACACTCAGCAGGAAACAACTGCCGATGATCAGGTTGACGAGCCTGATGCAGACGTGGCTGATGTCGACGAACAAATTGACATGGAATACGATACAACAGGTGGATATCCCTGGATTAACTCAGATTTAAAGCAGAATCTGACGGATGACATGGAACTGTCACTTGTTGATGATTATCATCTTTACGTTAACTATGACTGGCTTATTAGTTCAGAGATTCCGGATGGAAAAAGGGGAATAAATTCATTTTCGCAAGTCGCGGATGATACCCTGGAAAGAGCTGTTGCAGTACTTACAGACGACTCTCTTGAAAGCCATGATGCAGAACTTATTCAGACATTCTATAATCTGATTCTTGACTGGGATACAAGAGATGAACTTGGCGTAACACCGATTCAGTCAAAAGTAGATGATATTTTGTCAATTGATTCAATTGAGGAATACGGAAATTTTATGAGCGACAATGACAGATGCAACGGTGTTGCCTGTCTCTTATGCTATTGGAATGACACAGATATGATTGACTCATCAATATATTCAACAGGCCTTTACTACGATGGATTTATCCTTGGTGATGCTTCGGAATACACCAATCGTACAGAGCAGGGCGACAGATATTATGAGGCATATTTATATCTGGCACAGGAGATGCTTGGCAGATTTGGGTATTCTGCTGATGAAGCACAGGATATGCTTGATGATGTCATCGACTTTGAAGCACAGATTGCAGAAGCTTCTCTTACAAGTGATGACTGGATGAGTCCTGATATTTATGACAGGATTTATAATGTTTACACTCCCGAGGAGCTTTGGGAACTTGCACCCAATCTCCCTCTTGAGCAGTATGCAGAAGCATTCGGATATGCTGATGCAAATTATTTTGTTATCAATGAGCCTGATCAGATAGTTGCTATCGGAGATTTATACACAGAGGATAATCTTGAAATTCTTAAAGAGTATTCTCTTGTTAAGTATGTATGCAGCATGGCAAGCTGGCTTGACAGTGAGGCTTACGATGCATATGTTGAAAGTACAAATATTATGTTTGGTACAGAGGGAAGAACTTCTGATGAAGAAATGGCATTCGATGCCGTTCGTTCATACCTGACAACACCTATGGACAGAGCATATCTTGAGTGCTATGACTACTCTGAAGCAAAAGAGCGTGTAACCGAAATCATTATTGAGATTATAGATTCATATCGTGAAGTTCTTTCAGAAGAAGACTGGCTTGCCGATGAAACAATTGATGCGGCTATTGAAAAACTTGATAATATCACCATTAACGCACTTTATCCTGATAAATGGGAAGATTACAGCAGTCTTGATTTTACGGGTATGTCACTTTGTGAAGTCCAGGATACGATGGGCACATTCTTTAATACTCAGAATGCTGAAAAAACAAACGGTACGGTTGATAAGGAAATCTGGGGATTTGATATCCTCGAAGCAAATGCTTATTACAGCCCTGTAGATAATTCCATAAACATAATCCTTGGTATTCTGGGTGAACCTTTCTATTATGAAGGTATGTCTGATGAAGAACTTTATGGTACACTTGGTATAATTATCGGTCATGAGATCAGTCATGCTTTCGATCCAAACGGCGCTCAGTTTGATAAGGATGGTAACTACAATTTCTGGTGGACAGAAGAAGATTACGAAGCATTTACAGACAAAGCGCAGAAATTGATAGATTATTATGATAGTATCTATGTATGGACAGATCAGCCTGTTTATGGCGATAATATCCAGACGGAAGCGATTGCCGATATGGGCGGTATGAAGGCAGTGCTTAATATTGCAGCAGGAATCGATGGATTCGATTACGATGAGTTCTTTACATCGTATGCAATTGTATGGCGAAGATTAAATACTTATGAATTTGAGTATTATGCGCTTACACAGGATACACATCCGCTTCAGTATCTGCGAACAAATGTGACGGTTCAGCAGTTCGATGAGTTCTACGAAACATATGGTGTAGAAGAAGGGGACGGAATGTATCTCGAACCCGAGGACAGAGTGGCTGTCTGGTAGTTAATTATAATAAAGGCTGCCCGGTGATTCATTGCCGGGCAGAATATTTTTATGAAAAAAATACTTTCAATTATCAAAAAAATAATATTTACAGTATGCGGAAAACTCAGATGGCTCCTTCTGATTTATGCTGTCTGCTGGGCATTTCAGATATTTACTTCGGTAAATATATGCTTAAACACACAGTTTAGCGGCATTACAGGTGAAGACGGTAAAGTAATAACTGAGACACCTGTCAAAATGGCGGATAATTTTTCGGTTAATAAAAAAGGAATTGTCGTGATGACAAAAGACAACGGAATCAGTGATCGTCTTATGGCATATTTTAATATTAATACCGGTGAGACAATTCATACATATCCTTTACTTGTGCCGATTGATACCTTGAAAGATGAATATTTTTTTCCGGAAAAATATGTGCTTACGGATGATAATACCATGTATGCTGTAGTAAAGCATACTAAGGGAGATTACAGTGATGATGTTTTGACGAAAGAAACTGTCGTTCGTGTATCCGATCAGCATGAATATATCGATGAAATATGTCAGATAGAATATGACGATACGGAGAACAGAAGAGACTCAAAAATTTCTGAGCTTCATTACAATAACGAAACAGTTTCATTTGCTGTAATGGATATAGACGGTATCAGACTGTATAAGATCGATACAAAAACAAATGAAGTTTCTATAAGCCATACTTATCCGTCAGATGAGAACGGAGTATGTACCGTAAATGTCATTCCTGTTGACGAAGGATTTCTGTTTGTCATGAGTAGCGGAGACGTTTATATGACTTCGTTTGATGAAAAATACGGTGAGTGCATTTATCATTTTGATAATACTGGAAATGCACCATTCTTTACGGATGCCGTAATAAGTAACGAACATACTTATATATACGATAAAAATAATCCGTATAAAGTATGGGAAATAAACGACGGTAATGCTGAAGTGATATTTGATGTCGCCTTGGTGGAAGGACATCAAACCGGCGATATAAAATATATCGGCTCATACAATCTTGAAAATGGTGATAACGCAATTGCGATATGTCTTGATGACGGTTTGTTTACATATTCGGACGGCGAATTAACAGAGAAAAATATTATCATCAAAATAAATAAGATGTACTTAAGATATTTCCGTGCTGTCTGGGAATTCATAGGAAATAATCTTCCGTATCTTATTATTGTCAATCTGATAATCAGGAAGAAAACACTTTTTTATAAGCAGATGATAGTCACTGTACCTGTATTTTCAGTAATAGCGATAGTGCTTGCCGTAAAAGTATATGATTTTACCGTAAACAGTAATTATGAAAAGATAAAGGATGAATTGGAGATAATAGACTTGTTCGGAGCAAGGGCACTTGAAGGATACGATTTCTCCGGACTTATGGAGATAGATGAAGATACGGGCGCTGAGTATCTTAAACTGTGTAAAAAATTAAATGAAATCAGTACAGGCCATACAATGGACTGGAGTTATGAATTTAATTTTTCGGTGGTTTATCGTATAGATGACAATCGGTTTGTGACACTGGCCTGTGATAATAAAACTATTATGCCCATGTGCTCCGATTACATTTATTTTTCCGATTCGGATGCCATTGATTTAAACAGTACAACAGGTGTATTTATTGATGAAAATATAAATAGCTTTATTTCTGATGAGGCAAGACAGAGCGAGATGTCTGCATATGGCAGAATAGATGACAGTAATAATTCGGGAAATATTTTTTTCAAAGTAACTACCGCCAACAGAAGCTTCTGGTATATGAGGAGGCAGCTGATACTTGGTATGGCATATTATGCAACTCTTGTTATCTGTCTGCTTAGCGCCATATCTTTGCTGACTTCGCTTTATATAAGAGGAGCGGTAAAAAAAGCGTCAGAAGTAGTAAAGAAGATTTCTGCGGGAGATCTGACGGCCAGAATAAAATATAAATCAAAAGATGAGCTTGGTGAAATTTGTACCCAGGTCAACGAAATGGGTCAAAGCCTTGAGAATCTATTTGAGGAAAAAGACAGAACAGAACGGTTCTATTACAAATTTGTTCCGGAACAGTTTAGAAAACTGCTTGGTAAGGATAGTTTTACAGACCTGTCGCTCGGTGATTCAAGCAGCAGGGAACTGACTGTACTCTTCTGCGATATCAGATCTTTTTCGATAAACTCGGAGATAATGACCGCAAAAGAAAATTTTGAGTTTGTAAATATTATTTACGGTATTGCGGGACCGATCATCAGGAAAAACGGCGGTTTTGTTGATAAATATATCGGCGATGCCGTGATGGCACTTTTTGAAAATGCCGATGATGCCGTTAAGAGCGGAATAGAGATATACAAATCCATAGTACTTGATCCTGCAACCGCAAAGAAGCTTGGTGTCAGTGATATCAACATAGGAATAGGTATTCATTCAGGCATGGCCATGGTCGGAATAGTAGGCGAGGAGGAGAGATTGTCGGGAACAGTCATTTCGGATACGGTCAATCTGTCATCGCGTCTTGAGAGTCTCACCAAACAATATAAGACGGCCATGCTTATATCAAAAGATACAGTTGACAGGATGAGCGACCCTGATTCCCTTGATCTCCGATATCTTGGAATTGTTCAGGTTGCGGGAGTAAATGAGGTGAAAGCCGTTTATGAGGTTCTTGACTGTATGCCTGACGGGGAGAGAGAAAAACGTCATGATAACAGTCATGAACTTCGTGAGGCGATCAGACTCTTCCATCTCGGACGCCGGGATGAAACCGTTAAGATGCTTCGGGATATATCTGAATCCGGCAATAGTGATTATGTGACAGAACTTTATCTTGAATATATCAGAAATCTGTCTCCTGAGGAAAAAGGAAACGTATTCAGATTTGTCAGAAAATAATAGCGATTAATTTTCGGCGGGGCCGTACAAAACCACGGAGACTGTAAACGTTCCGTCTTCGTGTGTAAATGTGCAGGCACCGTCGTATTTTTTTGCAGTTCTCTTTACCGAACTGATTCCGATACCGTCGCCTGCATGTTTTGTTGAATGGAATATTCCGGTATCAGATTCGGAAGGCTCAGTGCCGTAATTGTTTTTAACAATCAGAGTGAGGGATGGTGTTCCGTTAGTCGATGTTTTATATGTTGTATTCAGATTGATAAATCTGTCGCCCTCCACTTCTTTGCATGCATCTGTTGCATTCTCAAGTATATTTCCGAACATCACGGATAAGTCCTCTTTAGAAACAAAAATGTCATCAGGTATATTGGCCTTTATGGAAAACGAAATGTTATTGTTATAGGCAGTCTCCGAATAGAGGGCCAGAACGACATTTACCGTCTCGTTTTCACAGCATACAAGGGGCTGATTAAGAAGATTTTTTTCCGTGTATGTATTTATCAGTTCATCAAGTGCATCAAAATCTTTATTGTCTCTGATCTGTTTAAGCAGCGCCGTATGGTGACGGAGATCATGTCTTGTACGTCTCATATTTTCAAGTCGCTCGTTCAGACTGTTGTACTGCATTCTCTGGATTGAGAGAATGTGATTTTCAGCCTGAAGAGTCGCATTCTTTTCGTAAAGCTGTACCGTTTTTATAATAATCCTGTAAATCAGAACAGAGCCTGCATCGATAAGCAGCAAGTACAGTGCGTTGACGGGATTCATACGGTTTTCTGTGATGGAATGGCCTCCCGAATATGAAACAAACATCCAGATAAGATAAAAGACTGCAGGGATCAGCCAGAGATAATGCCACATGTATCCGCTTACGTCTGCGTTTTCAGAGTTCTCCTCTGTGTCGGAAGCGGGAGAAGACATATCCTTGAAAATAAAGAAATAAACCACAGGCACAATAATAATCAGCATAATTACAGTGAATATCTGGTTGGTATAATGATATTTGAGCAGAGCCAGCTCGGGGAAAAAGATACCCTCAAGGCACTTGGCACATACAACAACCAGTGTGCCCAGATTGGTCAGTACAAGGACGGAAAAAATCAGCTTTCCGATATGATCTTTTACTACGGAGAAAAAGAAAGCGACATGTATTACAGATAAAATAATATCAAAGAAAGCCTGTTTTCCGGAAAAAAGCGATATGGGGACAAGGATCATCTGTAATATTACGGCAGCTGCCAAAACGGAAATGGTAACCTTTTTGCCAAAGCGCCAGTGATCCTTAAAAGAATAAAGTGCAAGCACCATGTACGGAAACGAATTCAGGAAAGCATGAAGTACCGCTTCCCACACTGTAAAATTTCGGACAGGTTCTGCCATGATCGTTTATCCCCTCGTTGAACGAAAATATAGATATTTTCTCTCAATGTCAGATATTTTATCATATAAATGTGTGCCGGTTAAGTTTATCACCAAAATCATTTCGTGCATTATTTTGGATGATTCGTGCACTTATTGAATATAAAAATATAAACCGTGTTAAAAAAATCATGAAAGGAGGCTTTTTATGCTTATTGCAATTTGTGATGACACAAAAGCCGATGCCGAAAAAATAAAATTTTCACTTA
>JAEEGH010025368.1_pt1 | contig 11890 bp, 10 predicted proteins | sample 9134181 | NCBI WGS metagenome assembly JAEEGH01 (sample SAMN16246544, study PRJNA631951) | gut metagenome | biome: gut microbiome; feature: rumen; material: DP-attached | host: Bos | place: Iran: Karaj | collected 2018-10
GTGACTGTAAGGTGCGAAGCAACCGGACAGGTCAGCGAAACCGGAAGTGTGCCGGATGTTCTTAAGGCCGCTGAGGGGAGCAAACACATCAGAAAGTAGGATAATCAGATGCATCCCTTCCGTTTACGGAAGGGGTGTTTTTTAGTTTTATGAAAACCACCGCAGAGACGAAGACAAGTATTTGCGATATTATTTGGCCCCTGGCTGACGGCTGAGGCTCAACAGCGCAGATTTCACAGAAATTTAAGCACTGGCAAGTGGACGCTTCCAGGGGATAGTAATATAATGAAGGTGAGAAAAGACCGAATGTGAGAAAGGAGATGATGCTAAGTGATCATAGTAAAAATGAATGAAACAACAGTAGAATGTAGTATCGCGGCATCAGAGCTCCATGAGATTGGTCTTACTCCTGAGGCTGTGGTAAACGGCGCTGAGAATACCACATCATTCTTTGCACAGCTCAATAAAGAGGTTGGTGCGCAGCTTGATTACGACCCTGAGACTGAGGTCATGATGATGAGCAAGAATATGATGATGGATGGAAGCGTTCGGATATTTGCAGTCAAGATGAGCAATGATGATATCCAGAAGGCTGCAGACAGGATTAGAGGAGCAGCTGAGACGATACTTAAGACTCTTACCCAGGAGAGGGTAGACGAGGTCAAGAAGAAGACCGGACGGGAAAAGGGCGTTGCCCTCAACGAAGTTATCACCAATGTGACAGAAACTATCAACAGGATTTATGCAAGGGATATGGAGGATGCGCCGGCTCCTTCCCAGGGAGACTACAGCTATCAGCCGCTTACCGAATATGCCAGATATATGATGGAGTTTGATGCACTTGAAGAGGCAGAGCGTTTTGCCAAGGTTGTGCAGAGACTCCCCATTGTGGACTCGACGCTCTACAAGCATAAAGGCAGGTTCTATCTCCTGGCAGGACTTATGTCAGCCGAGGAGAGCACAATATATGACATGAGAAGGGCAGGAGTTGAGTACTCCGAAATGCTTACAGTAAATGCCCCTGAGGCAATGTACATTGAGGAGCATGGTGAATGCATCATGAAGGACGATGCGATAATCCATCTGGCTGATCTTACAAGATAATATGAATACTGATATCGCGATACTAAATTTTTCAGGAATCTATGAACAGGAGAGCTTTTATCTGCAGGATAAAAGCTCTCGTTTTGTTGATATGAAGGACATTTCCGGTACGAACTGCATGTGCGATGATGTGGCAAAAGAGGAGATATTGGCCCGAATTCGAAAGCCTTATGAGGGGCCGGGAGGTCTTTTGCCATATGGGCTGCATTTTATTGATAATGGGAATTATCATTACCTCTCGGCGCTGTATCTGAGCCTGGTAAAAGAGCCTTTCTCGCTTGTGGTTCTTGATCATCACCCGGACATGCAAAGGCCAATGTTTGACATACTGTCCTGCGGGGGCTGGATATGTGATGTTATCGATAATAATCAAAATGTGAGGGATATTCACGTTGTTGGCGCGGACAGAGGACTGATATCGCAGCTTCTGGAAGCGGATGCAAAAAGGGCGAAATTTTATGATTTAGGGGAGGTCTTTATGTCGGATGGAAGTATCAGGCTTCCTGAGACGGAATATCAGGTTTACCTTTCTATAGACAAGGATGTTATCATAAGGGATGAAATTGTCACGAACTGGGATCAGGGTGAGGCGACTATCGGTGGCGTTATTTCTTTTGCAAAAGAGCTCCTGGAGCGCGGAAGAGGCATGGCAGAAGGCAAGGTTCTGGGAATTGATATATGCGGAGAGTGCGCTCCGGACCAGGAAGAATGCGATCTTGGCGCGGCAATTTCGGGAAATGATGCGTTTAACCTGCAGGTTTTAAAGCTGATAGTGCAAAATGAAACGAAATAGCGTATACTATTGGGTGTAGTGTAACAGTCATAGCAACTAGACGGAGGAGTTATGGAGAAAAGGTTCAGAGATTATTTAAGGCATCTTGAGAAACTTGATCTGGATGTTATCTCAGAAGAGGAAATCTGGGAGGAAAGAGAGGGGCTGGAACTTAAGCTTACGCAGATCCATCAGGAAATGCTAAGGATTATCATTCCTACGATGGCCTTTTTTATCTGCGCGTGCATTTTCCTCGCGGTATTTTTTATGAATTTCTTTTTGGGAAGCGCTGTGATGGCAGCTGTTATGGCGGTATGTGCAGCATATATGGCACTTCGTTACAAGACCATGATGGATGCTGTTAAGCAGCTTAATGTTTATCTTGATAAGCTTAATATGAGGTCATGATGGATTATGTAATTCCTCTTGTGGTGGCTCTTATAATGGGAATTTCCGGCTATAATGCCGGGCCCGCTGCAAAGCCGCCCAATGTCACCGTTGTCATGGTTGGGGATATTCTCCTTCACGACAGGGTGGAACAGGCTGCCGCTAATGATGACGGCAGCTATAATTTTGATTTTATTTTCGACGGTACCAGGGATTATATAAGCTCTGCGGATCTGGCAATTGTGAACCAGGAGGTCATAATTGGCGGAAAGGAGCTTGGAATTTCCGGGTACCCTGCATTTAATGCGCCCGAAGAGATTGGGGACGCACTTGTAGGCGCCGGATTTGATGTGGTGTGTCATGCGACAAATCATGCGCTGGACAAAGGGAAAAAGGGGATTATTAATACGCTTAGTTACTGGGAAAGTGCGCATCCGGAAATGACTGTGCTTGGCATTAACATGAGCCAGGAGGACAGGGATGCTGTAACGATCGTTGAAAAGAACGGCATCCGAATTGCCCTTTTGAACTATACTTACGGAACAAACGGGATCTCTTTTCCCAAAGACATGCCTTATGCGGTGGATATGCTAGATGAGGAGCGAATCAGAAGAGATCTGGAGTACGCTGAGGCAAATGCGGACTTCACTATTGTATGCCCGCATTGGGGGACGGAGTACAATCTTGATGTGGATTCCAGTCAGAAGAAGTGGACTAAGATTTTCAGAGAGGGCGGAGCGGACCTTGTAATCGGCACGCACCCTCATGTTATAGAACCGGTGGAGTTTATTGAGGACGAGGTCCCGGGACATAGCAATAACCACGGCGATGGGGATATGCTTGTGTACTATTCCCTTGGGAACTTTGTGAACTGGACTTCAGGCACGGGCAGTGGCACCACTAATCGCATGGTTGGCGGGATCGCACAGATTTCTTTGGCAAAAGACACATCTGGAGAGGTTTACGTTTCAGAAAATGGCGTAAAGGCTGTTGTTTGTCACGTATCCCCTGAGCATCAGGGCGTAAAGGTTTATCCGCTGTCAGAGTATTCTGAGGATTTGGCACAGAAAAGTGCCATCCTTGTTCAGGACGGCACTTTTTCAAGAGAGAGATGTGTTGAACTTTGTAATAAAGTTTGGGGTAGTAGCTGGTACTAAAGGCTTTCTGTTAGTTTGTGAAGCTTACTGAGTCAACTATGTCAACCAGTTCACTGCTAACAGGAGCATCAAGCTCTTTTTCGCCACTGGTGTGTCCGGTGATCTCAAATACGAGAACTCCGTCCTTGTAATCTCTTGCAAGAGCGACCTTGTAAAGCCCCTTTTCCCCCTCATTCTCTGTGAGAGATACAAGATATCCTGTTTCGTTTTCTGTTCCGGGAAATACGCATTCACCGCTTACTGTGTTTTCTGCGCCCCAGGTCTCTGTAAGTCTGTCAGAGAGCTCTTTTCCACTCTCGCCCTCAACATAGGTTGCTGTTACGAGATTAGAACCTGTCTCATCGCCCTTTAAGACAAAGCTTACAACTCCAAAGTCATTCTCGACTTCAACATTTGCGGGATATTTTACGCTCCAGCCAGCTTCATCTACGTAAACATTTTCTACATTTGTGCTTACGATCTCTGATTTTTCTTTTGTGCAGTCATCTAAGACTTCCACATCTTCAGCAGCTATGACATCCAGTCCCATTCTTGATGATGTGCCGAATCCGATAACTACTGCAAGGAACAGCATTGCTGCAATTCCTATAGTCAGATTGCTGATAAAGCTTCCTCTTTCCATACTACTCAATCCCTTTCTTTATTGCTCTGTTCTGAAATCTATAATAGCAGTGATAATGTCACAGAAGTATCACACAGAATAAGGGCGAAATATGAACGAAATATAAAATCTCTGAATTGTTTGTTAAATAATCACATTTTGCTTTAATTTTGTAAAATATGATGTAATATATGATTAACCGCGTTTATAATTACTACTTGATGGAAATACTTGTTGGATGCAAAAAACATGATTCTGGTTTAGGACAAAGGAGGGTCTTCCAATGGATCGTTATAACAATATTCCACAAGCAATTCGTGAAGGCATTCTCTGCTTAATGGCAGGGGCTGTCGTTTTTTTGGGCAATTCTGTGACTGCAGAAGCCAGAGAAATCAATGACGATCAGAATCCATTAGACACAAATCCTATTGAAAATACTCAGAATGATGCTGTAGCAGCAGAAGCAGCAGAGCTCATCAGCCTTCCGGAGAACCCCGAAAGCACTTCAGAGTCCGTAACCCAGACATCCGCATCCGATACCAGAACAGAAAGAGTTTCTACTTATATTGAAGAAACAGAAAATGCAATTGCTACAACTGAAGAAACGATCACAGAGATTGTTACAAATCCTGAGTCATTAACAATAGATGAGGAAAGTGTTACTACCAATACAGAAGTAACAAGAACTACCAATGCTGATGGCTCAGTTACAATCACAGAAACAACTACCAGAACAGGATTAAATATAGAACCTGTCTCTGTAAGAGAGACAAGGTCTGTTACAGATATCGCTACAACAGACGAAGAACTGGCAGATGAGATTGCTGCACAGGTAAAAAGAGCAGAACAGAATAATACTGAAGATGAGGGAATAAACCTTGTTGATGTAAAGTCACACACATTTGTAGACAACAAAGCTGTAACTGACGAGCAGGCTGCAGAACTTGAAAGAATCAGCGATGGCTCAAAGCTCACAGTTGAAACTACTGATGGTGAGTCTGTTGTAAGTATTTACGACGAGGAGGTTCCTCTTTCAGCGTCTCTGAAAGATGCTATCGTAGAATCTTCAAAGGCAAACGTTGTTGAGGAGAAGACCACTTATAAAGTCAACGCAGCAGAAGTTTCCAAAGATGCTCTGGGAAATCTGGACCTGGATTCTTTAGGAAAGACTACAAATTTCACAATAACTGATAATGACGGACAGGTAACAATTACCTATGTTGATTCTGATGGCAAAACATGCACTGTAGATGATGAAACTCTTAAAAATACAATTCTTGATGCTGCCAAAGATACCACAGGTAATACTGAAAAAAGCGTAAAAGAGTACAGAGGAAAAACTGAGTACAACGTAAATAGTATTGATGATGAAAAGCTCCTGGACGATAAGGCAGAGCTTAAAAAAGCAGGATACACAAATGTCCGTCTTGAAGATGGAACTGCAACATATGTAGAAAAAACCATTGTAGAAGATACATATAAGACAGAGGAAGAGGCAAAAAACAGAGTTGCCGAGCTTAAAGAAGAAGGTTATGACACTGCTGACTATAAAAAGAGCGGCAATACATATGTTGTAACAGGAAAAATTAAGGAAGAATACTCTTCATCTGATGCTGCTCATGATGCTGCAGATGCCCTTGATAGCAATGTCTATATAAATGTTGAAGTTGTTCGTACTGCATCTGAGGCTGATGCTCAGGCTGTGGCAGCTGATCTTAATGATAAAGGTTTTGATAAGGTCCAGATTACCAGAAATGCTGACGGAAAATATACAGTAAATGCACAGGATGCTGCGCTTTATGGAACTCAGGATGCGGCAGCAGACAGGGTAAATGCTCTTAAGGCAGCCGGCTATGATGTTTCTTTCTCATCTGTAGTAATTACGGAAGATACATTCGAGGAAAAGACCTATTCCAATAGGGCAGAAGCACTAACAGATAGAGATTCTCTCAGTGATAAGGGCTATACTTATACTTTTGATGACAAATCTGCGAGTGAAGCAAATACTTTGGCAGCAGCTCTTCGTGCTAAGGGTTATCAGAATGTAGAAGTCACATGTGTAGACGGAAAATACAAGGTTAGTATAAACCGTGAAAGCTTCAGCGACGAAAGTGCTGCAAAGAATAAAAAGAGCGAACTTGAGGAAGCTGGCATTAGTACAGGTGAAATAGCATCAAAAACTGTTATTCAGAAAGGTGCTGTTTCAGAAAGCTATGGCAAGGAGAAGAAAACCGAAGCAACTGCGAAATTCCTAGAGCTTAATGAAGATGTTAATTATCAGAACGTTACTTTCAAAAAGAATGTAGCTCGCTCAAATGAAGCTACGGTAGAAGACTTTGATGGTTATTCTGTAACATCAAAATCTGAATACGATAGAATTAAGAATCTTCCAACTGAAGAAATTGAGGGTGAGACTTATTATGTTGAGTCCACCGAAAACTCAAAGACTTATTATAAATTAGATACAAAAGAAGAGCACTATTGCATATTGGCTCGCTCAACTTCAGGCGGCGTAAATCAGCATTTAGAGGGCGCTTATATTATTGGTGATGTCCATGGCGATGAGAATAGTGCCTGGGGGAGCAACGCAAGTAAAAGTGAATATGGCGTTGACTTTAGCGCTTATGTTAAAGAAGTGTCTGATCGCTTATCGGAAGCCGGCGAGAGAAACGAATCAAATACTTTGACTTGGGCCACCGGTGGTGAGAGATCTGAGAAAAATAAGATTCAGATCAGCAAAGGCGGCACATATTATGTTGATGGCGCAGCAATCACATTAGACAACATATACAATCAGGACGGCTTCATTTACGTTACCACAGATGAAAAAGTAACTATCATTCTTTACAATGATAACGGCGATACTGTTTCTGTACCAATTATTACAACCCGCTCCGATTATCAGACAAACCAGACAAAATATGGGGCAGCTGATTTCCAGAATTATGGTGCAGGTATAACACCTAACGTTACTATAGTAACTCAGGCAAAGAATGTCAGAATTCAAAATGCGCCAACTGTGGCAAATTTAGTAGCTCCTGATTCAACTGTTACATTTAATGCTGAGTCAAATTACTGCGGAACTATCGTTTGCGATACAATTGGCTCTGTAATCCAGGAATGCCATATTTATGATAACGGCTATACCGGATACCTGGTAGATAAGTGTACTGAATCATATACAACCACGACAACATATTCAGTTTCTGCAGATAAAGTTGAAACTACGTATTACGTATCAGGCGAAAAAGATGTCTTTAAGGCAACTTTGTCCGGCGTATTAAATACTGCTAAACAGGTTCTTTCTTCTACAAAAGAAATTGATAAGTGGAAAGTTACAGCAGATGAGGTGCTTTCTTACTTTGAGGTGGCATATGATAAATTGGCTCCTACAAAGGTTTTGGCGGCTGAAAGAGAAGCTGTAACACAAACAAAGCAAGCAACACTTACAAAGACAGAATACTCAAGAGCTGAGGCTACTCTGGATAGAACATATTCTGTTAAGATCAGCAGATATTCAAAAGAAAGTCTCTATGATCCATGGACAGAGACTACAGTGAAAGAACTGCCTCCGGAGAAACCAGAAACACCAGAAACACCAGAAACTCCAGAGACACCAGAGACACCAGAGACTCCAGAGACTCCAGAGACACCGGAAACACCAGAGACTCCTGAGACTCCAGAGACACCTGAAACACCAGAGACTCCAGAGACACCGGAAACACCAGAGACTCCTGAAACACCAGAGACACCGGTTACACCAGAGACTCCGGTTACACCAGAGACTCCTGAGACACCAGTGACACCTGTAACTCCAGAAACACCAGAGACTCCGGTAGCATTATCTGAGACTCCGGAGATATCATATGAGACTCCTACTGAGTCACAAGAAACTTCTTACGAGGCTCCTGAAGATCCATCAGAAGCACCTACAACACCTGTGATCATAATCGATGATGATTCACCACTTGCACAGGATGTTGCACAGGTTCTTGGCGCCAGAAGAACAGGAGGCCCCGCAGTACTGGGCGCAAGAAGAGGACGCACAGGTGATTCAGCTACTGATCCACTAGTAGCAACCCTGATAATCCTTGGTGCTTCTGCAACAGCTCTTGGAATGCTGGGATCTTCTAAGAAGAAGGAAAACTAATTATTTTACGCCAACTATCATTTTTATATAGTTCTCTTTTTCACCAAGTGCCATCGTACTCATAGTACGGTGGCACTTACTCATTTCCCGCACCTGCCACAAACTTGCCACGGGGACGGTTCTTTTGGCAGCCTGCCATGGGTAAAGGTGCTACCCGTACAGCAATGGTTAGTTCGAAATCATAGGGCAATAAAAAATAACCGCTTAGTTTGCGAGACCGGGCGGTTATTATAATGCTTGCTATTCCTACCGATGGAATAGCCTCAATCCGTTGATTGTCTGTAGATAAGATCTGTTTCTGTATAGGTGATCCTGTAGTTAAGATCCGGCTGTTCGATCCTGGACATAACGAGGTTGGCAGCGGAGTAGCCGATGATCTGGCTATGGATGTGGCTGGTGGATAGCGACGGAGTTACAATTTTGGACTCCGGAGAATCATCAAAGCCAAAGAGCTTGATGTCGCGAGGACACTCCACGCCCATTTTCTTTAGACAATACAAGAGGTCAAGTGCCACGAAATCGTTGGCACAGATAAACATCTCGGGAAATTCTTCCATGTTTTCAAGAGCTTTATACAGGTAGTCCTTGTAGCCTGCGCCGTGAGGGTGAACTTCTGTGAGACAGTAGTTATCATTAACTGAGAGGTTGTTGATGTACATTGCCTCTCTGAAGGCCATAAATCTTTCGTAGAAAGAGCGGCAGTGAGTAACCTGTCCGACAAAGCCTACCTTGCTGATACCTCTTTTGCTCATATCATTGATCACAGTATAGATGCTTGAAAAGTTATCCATGAGCAGAATATCTGCGTTTAGCGGCTTCCAATAGCTTGCTACCGGAGCATCGATCATAAGTACCGGTATACCCAGGCTGCAGAGCATCTCGCAGTAGGGATGATTGAACATCTCAATGCAGGCAATGGCCCTGGTATTGTCCGGTCTGAATGAGATCGGAAGACTGAGCTCTGAGACATTGTGCTCATCAACCCTGTGCATGGTCAGACTATATCCTAATATAGATATTTCATGCTGGAATTTATCAAGCATGGTAGAAGCGAAGTGTGAATTATTCAGAAAGCTTCCGGTGAAAAGAGCTATTTCTCCGGAGGCTTTTGTTCTTGCAACGGAAGGATTTCTTATTTCTGAAACGGAATTGGCATAAGAAAACTGCTTGTAACCCATCTCTATAGCTTTTTCCAAGACTCTCTGTCTGGTTGATTCTGCCAGAACTCCCGTATTATTGATTGCTTTTGAAACAGTATTGCGAGATACGCCCAGAGCGTCCGCTATATCCTGAAGGGTAACTTTAGTTGCCATTGATTCTCTCCGATATATTTGTATAGAATGTGTCTCTGCACTTTGGCAGTAAACATCATGTTCATTATAAAATGTAAAATAAAGTGTGTCAAATGTAAATTAAAAATATTACAAATGTAAAAATTTTATGTTGACACATACTTTAGACCATGTTATATTTTACATACGCAAACAAAACTTTTACAAATGTAAAAAAGAGGGGAGTTATATGAATGCGAAAGCAAAGGACAACAATCTGCATAACACGCTGGTGTATATAAGACAGCACTGGCAGCTTTATGTATTCTTTTTGGGGCCGGCACTGATACTTACCATTGTGTTTAAGTATCTGCCTATGGGAGGAATTCTTATTGCATTCCAGAAATACAATCCTTTTAAAGGAATCCTGGGAAGCGAGTGGGTAGGACTTAAGTACTTTCAGCAGTTCCTGTCCTCACCGGATTTCCTTCAGTATCTGATGAATACTTTGAAACTAAGTATTTTCGGACTTCTCTGGGGATTCCCGATGCCGATCATACTGGCACTGCTGCTTAACAGAATAGCCAGCAGCAAGATCAAACAGAAGATCCAGCTTGTGCTGTACATGCCAAACTTCATTTCAGTTATCGTCCTCTGTGGTATGGTCAGAATCCTTCTTTCCGTAACAGGACCGCTGAACATGATGATGGGAAGTAACATCAACTTCCTGACAATCCCGGCAGCTTTCAGACCTATCTATATTATAAGTGGTATCTGGCAGGGAGCCGGATGGGCATCCATCATGTACACCGCAGCTCTGGCAAATGCCAGCAAGGAGCTCAAGGAAGCGGCACAGATAGACGGAGCCAACATCTGGCAGCAGATCAAGGCAGTTGAATGGCCAGCCATCAAGGATATGGTAGTGATCCAGTTCATACTTCAGGCAGGAAACATTATGAGTATCGGATTTGAGAAGGCATATGCTCTTCAGTCAGATATGAACCTGGCATCATCTGAGATCATTGCAACTTACGTGTACAAGAAAGGTCTTTTGAACGGTGACTACAGTTATTCAACAGCCGTTGGACTTTTTAACACCATCATAAATGTAATACTTCTTATCACTGTCAATAAGATAGTAGAGAAGATGAATGATGGACAGGGACTATAAGGAGGAACTCAGATGGAAAAGACACTTACCATGAAAAAAAGTGAATTTGCGAGAGCCTCCATTGGAGACAAGATATTTCTTCTGACAGGATATATATTACTGGGGCTCTTCGTAGCAGCGATAATCGGACCCGTTGTGTACATCATCATTGCATCCTTCATGGATCCTATAACGCTGCAGAACAAGGGTATAGTTTTTGATACAAGCAAATGGACACTTACAGCTTATGAGAGAGTTATGACAAACTCTCAGATCTGGACCGGATTCTTTAACGCAGTACTTTACTCGGTGCTCTTTGCAGCAATCTCGGTTTTCATCACACTGCTGTGTGCGTATCCCATGTCCAGGGATGATTTTAAAGGGAAAAAGATCTTTAACACCATTTTCATCATAACAATGTTTTTCGGTGGCGGTCTTATCCCTACATATCTTCTTATCAGTAACATGGGACTTTTGGACAGCATGTGGGCTGTAATTCTTCCCGGTTCCTTCAGTGTATGGAACATGATAATCGCAAGAACTTATTACAAAGGAATCCCTACTGAGCTCAGAGAAGCGGCTGATGTAGACGGCGCCAATGAGCTGGTATTTTTCTTCAGAATTCTGCTTCCGGTGTGTACACCCCTTATCGCAGTACTCACACTTTGGCAGTTTGTAGGAATGTGGAACAGCTATTTTGACGCAATGATCTATTTGAACTCTGCAAATAAGCAGCCGCTTCAGCTGGTGCTCAGGGCGATTCTTATTCAGAACGAGCCTGATCCGGGAATGATCGCGGATATGCAGAGTACAGCTCAGAGAGCACAGCTTGCAGAGCTTCTCAAATATGCAACAATCATAATTTCCAGTCTTCCGCTGGTTGTGATGTATCCGTTCTTCCAGAAGTATTTCGACTCAGGAATTATGGTGGGATCGGTAAAAGGGTAGCTGAGAACACCTGACGAGGTACTTTCGAGTCTGGTGTGAACGTGTTCTGGCGAGCGCAAAGCGCGAGAGCAGAACTTCCGCTTAATCAGAGTCTCCTTGTTATTCAAGGATGATCTTATAAAAAAGAAGGTATAAAGGAGAGGAAAATGAAAAAGAAAACATCAAGGTTACTTAGTGCAGCCCTGGTAGCAGCTATGTCAGTAAGCATGCTCGCAGGCTGTGGAAAAGGGGCAACATCAAGCAGCGCAGCTGAAGTATCAGCAGATGATATCAGCTTCCCGCTGGCAGATCAGGTTACCATAACAGGTACCATCAGTTATCCGTCAGGGACAGAGTCAGATCCCAACAAG
>JAEEGH010025369.1_pt1 | contig 11890 bp, 9 predicted proteins | sample 9134181 | NCBI WGS metagenome assembly JAEEGH01 (sample SAMN16246544, study PRJNA631951) | gut metagenome | biome: gut microbiome; feature: rumen; material: DP-attached | host: Bos | place: Iran: Karaj | collected 2018-10
GGGAACTTCTCAATCAGCTCGGTGAAGTCCTTCTCGCCCGATTCGAAGTCGCCGTCGAAGATGTAGCCCATGGCGCACCAGTAGACGGCGTCCGGCATAAGGTCGCACTGGGGATACTTCGTGCGGATCTCCATGAAGCGCGCGCGGCACTGCTCGAACTCCTCTTCCATGAAGTGGGCATAGCCCAGAAGGTAGAGGCATTCGGCGGCCGACTGGTGGTTGGGGTGCGACTGCAGGACTTCGCTGAAATGGCGGATGACGGCGGGCCAGTCCTTCTCCGAGGCCATCATCTGCCCCATGATGAGTGTGAGCACATCGTACCACTCGCCGCTCGGATAGTCGTCCATGTACTTGCGGCCTATGGCGTAGGCGCGCGTGTAGGGCTTGATCTGGACGGCGCAGAAGAAGGCGAGGTAGAGCGATTCCTCGGCGCGCTCCTCTCCGCCGACCGCGTTCATGCGGAGGAAGAGCTCGCAGGCCTCGCGGTAGCGCTTCGACTCCATGTAGCCACGCGCGATGCGGAACATGAGTTCGGCGTCGTAGTTCTCGACGTTCTCCTGGAGCTGCTTGAGCTCCTCCTCGGAGTCGGCCAGCCACTCGTTCAGGCGCATGAGACGGCGCGGCTGGCCGACAAAACGCTGGGCCTGGGCGATCATCGCCTTGATTTGCTCGACATAGGCCTCCGTGCGCACCATGATCTCGTCGTACGGGTAGACAAGGCGGTGAATCCAGAAGGCCTCGCGGTAGCGCTCGTCGCCGAAGAGCTGGTCGCCTGCTTCAAGTGCCGCCATGTTGAAGGCTATGGAGCGGGCGGCGAGCGAATCGCGCGTGAGGAGGTATGGAACAATCTTGTAGATTTCCTCCAGGTCCATGTTCTTGAGGTAGGCCGTGGCGAGCAAAGTCGCGGCGCGGTTTCGGCGCATGTAGTCGGGGGCAGTCGCGAGGGCCTGTTTTAGTGGCTCGACTGCGGAGGGCCAGTCATCCTGGGCAAGGTAGCAGCGGGCGATTGCGGCATAGATGTCAGTCTTGAGGTCCGGTGGGTATGAGAATGTCTTCAATGCGATTTTGTACTGGGTTATCGCATCCTTGGGCTTGTTCGAATAGCGGAGGCAATCGGCGATGTAGACATACGACTCGTGTATGAAGAGGCCTCGCTTGTACTTGGCGTTGTAGCGCTCGTAGGAGGCCTTGGCGCCCGTGAAGTCCCCGGTGAAGAACTTGCACATCGCGGCATTCCAGTAGACCTTTTCGAGGGAGGATATGACGTGCGGATCTTTGCTCGCGCCCTGGATTTCGATCAGTTGCTCCAGATATGGAAGGGCGTCAGCGAATTCGCCGGCCGAAAAGTACTTGTTGGCCGCCTCGCGGATGGAGTTGATCGTCTCCTGCGCCATCGCAGGCGCGGCTACGAAAAGGCACAACGGCAAAAGGAGCGCAAGAAACGTCCTTTTAGCCGATACTTGGTTTTGAATATTGCGAAATGGCGTCACGCTAGATCCTTAAAGAAGCAATACGATTATATCAAAGCAGTGGCCTTGTATGGAAGAGATTTTCATCAATTGGCCGATGTCCCGCCTCTGTTGAATTTTCTGGCCAGCTCGCTTAGCGACGTGAAAAGCATCGTGGGGCGTCCGCGAGGCGAAGTGTATGGCATCTTCGTGCGCGCAAGGTCGTTGACAAGCCGCGCCATCGCCTCGGGGTGGAGCTGGACGACCTGCGGGACCGCCGCTCGAGCCGCACCCATCGCAACGGCCTTTTCCTTCCACTTTTCGGAGCCACGCCGCACGCCGGCGGTTTCGATTCCATGGGCGATGTCAGCGAGCAGCGTGCGGCAGTCCGTCGCCTCGATTCCGGATGGAAGCGCGTCGACAATGAATTCGCCCCGCCCGCCGAACGGGTCGAGGCCGAACCCCATCGCGCGCAGTATCGATATGTTCTCCTGGATGCGGGCGGCGTCGCCCGGCGACAACGTCACGCTTTCGGGGATGAGGAGCTGCTGCGACACAGGTTCCGTGGCTTCAAGCGCGGCCAGCATGCGCTCGTAGATGACGCGTTCATGCGCCGCCTGAGGATCGACGACGGCGTACCCGCCGTCGGTCTCGATGATGATGTAGCCGTCGGCGATCTGCCCCAAAACGCGGCACCAAGACCACGGCGAATCATCTCCCGCCAATTGCGGCAAATCGGATTGCGCCGCAGGCGGGGAGGCAGATGGCGCTTCCAGCGCGTCTGCCTCCCCGCCTGCGGCTGAAGTGGTTAGTGGTAAGTGGTTAGTGGTTAGTGGTTGCGACGCACCGGGAGTGGTTAGTGGTGAGTGATAAGTGGTGAGTGGCTGAACCGGGAACTGAGAACCAGAAACGGGGAACTGGGAACTAGGAACCGGGAACTGGGAACTAGGAACTGGGAACTGAGAACCGGGAACTGGGAACTGAGAACCGGGAACCGGGAACTGGGAACCGGGAACCGGGAACTGAGAACCAGGAACCGGGAACTGGGAACCGGGAACTTCCGTAGGAACGGCGATGGCCGTTCCTACGGGTGGCTTCGGCGCAATCCCTAGCGCCCGTGTGACGGCGGCAATGATGGCGTCACGGACGGCGGAGGCGTCGCGGAAGCGCACTTCGCGCTTGGTTGGATGGACGTTGACGTCGACCTCCGTCGGAGGCAGGTCGACGAAGAGGACGACGACCGGCTTTCTGTCGCCTTCAAGCGGCGGATAGGCCTCGCGCAGGGCGTATGGGATGACGGCAGCCGAGGCCGCCCGCCTGTTCACGAAGATGTACTGCTCGCCTCGGTCGGCGCGGTTCAGCGTCGGGATGCCGACAAATCCAGAGATATGGATATCGCCAATGGCGTAGTCGACGGGGCGCATGGCGGAGAGGAACTCGCGTCCGAAAAGCTCGGTGATGCGTTCGGACAAAGTGGCGCCGGCTGCGAGGTTGAACATGTCGCGTCCATCGGCCTTTAGGCGCAGCGCCGTTTCGGGATGTGCAAGCGCCTGCAGAATGAAGGCGAGGCGGATGTGGGTCTGCTCCGTCTGGAATGACTTCAGGAACTTGCGGCGCGCGGGAACGTTGAAGAAGAGGTCGCGGACCTCGAATGTGCTTCCCGTCGGGAAACCGATTTCGGTGACGCCCTGCAGCTGGCCGCCGGCCACCTCGATGCATGTGCCGACCGTGTCGCCTTCGGCGCAGGTTTTTATCGTAAGGCGAGAAACAGCGGCGATGGATGGAATGGCCTCGCCGCGGAATCCGTAGGTGGAGATGCGCTCGATGTCGTCGACGTCTCGAATCTTGCTCGTCGCCTGCGGCTCCAGGCACATGAGGGCGTTGTCGCGGTCCATGCCGCAGCCGTTGTCCGCGACGGAAATCAACTTGCGTCCGCCGGCGGTGACAGTCACCTCAACACGCGTGGCGCCGGCGTCAAGGGAGTTTTCAAGCAGCTCCTTGAGTACCGACGCGGGGCGCTCGACGACTTCTCCCGCCGCGATTTTGTTCGCGACGCTGACTGGGAGGAGTCGGATTTGCCTGCGGTCTGCCATTGTTCCTTGTGTTTGCAACTGATTATTGTACCAGAAATCAGCGTCTCTTCAAAGAAGTAAACGGATTTGGGTGGTTTTGTCAAAACCACCCAAAACCGTTTATAATGTTATATGTGTCTGTTTTCACTTCAACAATCACAAGAAGAAAACATTTTTTCCACACGTGAAGCAATTCGCATCATTCGCAGTTTTTGCGGCAGCGGCCATCATCGCGGCTATGACGGCTGGTTGCCGGGCGGAACGCGCTGTCACGCGCGGTGAAAACCCAGTCTTCTCCCCCGATGGCCGCCGCATCGCTTTCCAGCGCCTTGAAAGCGATGTTTTCAAAATCGGCGTCATCCCTGCAAAAGGCGGCGATGTCGAATGGATTGAGAGCGGCCCCGGCAACGCCGCGTATCCGGTCTGGACGCCAGACGGGGCGCTCATCTACATGGCCGGAAACGACACCGAAACCGCATACGAGGCCTGGAAATCCAACTCGCGAAGCGGCTATGGCCTGCGCCTCTTCAAGGACGGCGAAAGGCGCGACCTCACAGACGGCCGCTGCCGCGATTACACGCCGTGCGTCTCGCCGGATGGCAAAACCGTCTATTTCGTCACAACTCGGGGCGTCGAATCCGAAAGCTCCTCCTTCAGCCAGGCCGCCGCGACACGGATAGCAACATTGGATCTGGAGGCGGTGCGCGACGGCCCCGCGCCCCAAGACCATATGCCACGCATCCTCTTGGATTCGCCGAACGGCAACAATTCCGGCTATGTACAACCCGCCGTCTCGCCCGACGGCAAGATCCTCGCATGGGGCCACCTTGCGAGTTTCTTCGATTCCTGGCGCATCTGCGGGATGCGGCTTTGCGAGGGGAGTGAAGGTGCGCGGCCACTGGCCGCGCACATAACACCCTCGTCTCTCGTCGCTCTTTCCCCGCGATGGCATCCGAATGGACGCCTCATCTGCTTCACGGGCTTTCACAAGGGCGATCCTGGCTGGGGAGTATGGGTCGAGGACGTGCGCACAGGCAAGGTGAAGCGCATCGCCACGGGCGAAAACCCCTGCTTCTCCCCCGATGGCGCAACCATCGCTTACAATCGTGAAGACACAATCTTCGTCCGCCCCTTCGGACCTAAAGACGAACCGGACGAACTCCTGCCGGACGCCCGCGACGAAAACACGCAGGAAACAGTCCTTCTATCGACAAACAACGTCACCAGTGAAACCACGCTCGACATCGCCAACGACAAACGCTTCGCCTTCGGCGACGCCTCGACTTTCTTCGTGCGCGCGAAGGTTCGGTTGGCCGGAGTCGGAGGCGTCCGACAGATCGTCACTGGCGACTACGCCGAGAACCATCGTGCATTTCAGATCTATCACTCCGCAGGCAACATCTGGTTCTCGACGCGTGGCTTCGATGGAAAATGGCTCGGGGTGAAAGCAGAGGGAGGGACGCGCTCCCGCGCGTCCGTAGTCGCACAGGAGCCTGACTCCGAAGGCGCGGGCGGCTCGCCCGCGACGCTAGCCATTGTCGCCGTACGCACCCCCATGCGCCTTGTCCTCTCCATTGACGGCCGCGAGCCCAAGACCATAATCCAAGGCCCCTTCCTGTCGCTCGACACGCCTTTGCGTTTGATCACTGGTACAGGCCTCGGACAAGGCGACGTCATTGAATCCTTGGAAATTGGCAAAGGCTGGCCAAAGGAACTGCCAAAAGCTCCAACGCGGGAGGACCTGTTTAAATGAGATTCCCCTTTACGTTCATTGCGTTCTTTGCGGCTAAAGTAGCATTATCCTTCGACGTCGTGGCGCTTGTCGATTCGCTCGACTACGCGAAGAACTTCGACATCGAAACGGCGACGGGCACGGTCCAGGTGCTGGAACACGTCCTGCTCACGCACCCCACCGACATCTGGTGGCGCGACAAGGGTGGCGGCCGGATGCGCTATCCGAGCTTCTGCGAATCGTGGCAGGTCTCCGAAGCCCCGTTCGACAAGAAGCGCCTCCCAAGCGAGGACATCTACGGCTGGCTCCGCCTTGAATCCCCGCGCGCCAACGCCTTCCCGCTCGTGCTCAGGGAATGTTCGCGGCGGGGGCTGCGCTTCGGCATCCATACGACGCTGGAGGAGAACCACTGGTATTCCCCGCTCGCCTCGAACTGGACGCTCGCCCACCCCGAATACTGGAGCCGCACACGCAACGGCGAGCCGTGGATGGGTTGCTGCTCGATCTTCCATCCCGAAGTCATCGCGCACAAGTTGGACATGCTCGACGAACGCCTGGCGTTGAAGCCGGAGGCCGTCATGCTCGACTTCTGGCGCAACGGGTCGTGGTCCTTCGCCCGCGAATACACCGCGCCCGCCCTCGCCGAATGGGCGAGGCTTCATCCGGGCGAACCCGCGCCGCCGCACACCGACCCGCGCTGGCAGGCGATGGTCGGCGAGGAATTCGCCGACTACCTTCGCGCCTTTTCCGCACAATGCCGCGCGTCCGGCGCGCGGTTCGTCGTGGGGCTGCCGGGTCTCGACGCCGAAAACGACGTCGCGCTCCGCGCCCGCATCGGCGACTTCAACTGGCGCGGCCTTGCGCGCGAAGGAGCCTTCGACGCCGTCTATGTCCTGAGCGTCGCGATGGACCCGGCCGACCCCTTCGGCTCCACCGAGCGCATCTACCGGAGCGTCAAGGACGCCTGCGGCGCGACGGACGTCTACTTCCCGCTCGCGGCCTACAACATGGAGAAGTGCGGCATCATCGAATACGCGCGGCGGGCGGGCATTTCCGAAGCCGAGGCCGCGAAGCGGCTCATCAATCTCGCGCGCGACTGCGGCGGCCGCGGCGTCGTCCTCGAATGCGTCGACTACGGCAACTACAAGCCCGAAGTCCGCGACGCTATAGCCGCTGCGACATCGCAACCGTGACTCTACCGGAACAAGGTGGCGCGAGCACATCTTCCGAGCGTCCAGGAAGCCTGCGGCGTGACGGACGTCTATTTTCGGCATCATGTTTACAGACTTGACAGATCCCCGACTAGATGCTAGACTTAACCCAAAATGTGAAAGGATCACTCCACATGTTCTCCGACAGGTTGGAAATTATGTCTCCTGGCGGGTTGCCGAATTCCATGACCGTCGATGAAATCGACGAAAGACAGTTTGCCCGTAACGAACTTGTCTGCACATGTCTGTCAAGATGCCCTTTGCAGAAAAGATTTGCAGATGTTGATAGATCACGAATCATCTGCAGGGTCGGGTTTGACAACGGCGGATACTGGGAAGTGCTATGAGACCCCATTTCCTATCTCTTGTCTTCGCTGCATTCGTCGCAGTATCCGCTGCGCAGACGCGCAACCCTCCCGCCGCCTGGACAATCGAGGGTTTCGACGCCTTCCGACGCGGGACATTCGGCAATGCGGGGCAAAACCTCTACGTCTCGCGCGCCGGCGTCCTTCAGCGCATCTACCGCTTCGACGTGAACGGCGACGGATATTTCGACCTGCCCTTCGCCAACTGCCAGGAGCACCACGAATCGGCGCCGAGCTACGTCTATTCCATTAGCGGCGCGCGCCCGCGCCGTCGATGACCCCTCGCGCCAGACGAGCTGGATTTGGCTCGGCTCGCCGGACGGCTTCAAGATGAAGCGCCGCATCGCCGTTCCCACGAAGTCCGCCTGCTCGGTCGATGCAATGGACGGCATGGTCCTCTTCGGCCAGTGCGCCGCCGACGGCCATTTTACAAATGATTCGCTACTTTTCACGTTCAAGGGCGGTAGCCTCGACCCTGAGCCGCACCGATTCGAGGGCGAGGACACCCGCCGCGCCCGCCTCTTCCGCACGCCCGACGGCGAGGTCCGCGTCGCCCTCGTGAACCATCACGCCCGTCGCTCCGACGGCTATGACAAGGTCTACATCTACACCGGCGGCGCCGACGGCTACCGCGCCGACCGCAAGATCGACGTGCCCGGATGGTGCGCCGTCGACACCGTGACGGCCGACCTCGACGACGACGGCTTCCCCGAAATGATCGTCTGCAACGACTCCGAAAACGCCTTCCACCTGGATCCGGGCCACCATGTCCACCAGTTCGGCCCCAATGGCTTCGAGCCGGAGAAAACGACGCTCCTCCGCACCGACATCGGCTGGGGCGCCGCCGTGGCCGACTTCGACCGCGACGGTTTCCTCGATATCCTCACGGTCTGCGACCACTGGAACGCCCTCGCTCTCTTCACAGGATCGCCGGAAGGATTCAAACGGACAAAGGACATCGAGGTTTTCCCGCAAGACGCGAGCCGCGTCCGCCACAACGTCGCCGGGTCGCAACTGAAGCGCCCGGACGCGGGCGGGCTCCGCTGGATCGCCGTCGCGGACTTGAACGGCGACGGCTGGCTCGATGTCGCGCTCCCGGCGATCCGCCCGCGTTCGTATGTCCTGTGGGGCGGTCCTGACGGTTTCGACTTCTCACAACGCCAGGAGTTCGCAACAGGCCCGTCAGCTTCGGCGCGCGTCGCCGACCTCGACGGCGACGGCCTGCCAGAACTCATATTCGGGTCTCACACGATGCAGGCCAGCGGCGACGGACAAACTCCGCAACGACAGCCTCACCACTCGTTCCTGCACATCTACTGGAACGGACCGAAGGGATTCGCGGAGAGCCGCAAGTGCATCCTGCGGGCCGACGCCGTGACAGCATTCTGCATGGGCGACTTCGACGGCGACGGCGACCTCGACATCTTCTCGGGAAGCTACCAGGGCGAAACAGACCGCGACATCAATTCGTTCATCTACTGGAACTGCGGCGGAGACTTCTCCGCCACCAACCGCCTTGACCTCGTGACGCACGCAGCATCGGGCTGCCTCGCGGCGGACTTCAACGAGGATGGTCTCCTTGACCTTGCCGTCGCCAACCACAAGATTTTCGGAGACCACCTCGGATACTCCGAAGTCTGGTGGAACGGGGCTGAGGGTTTTCTGCCTACGCACACCACGAAGCTCCCGACCCGCGGACCGCACGGCATGAGCGCCGTTGAGCCTGGAAACATTCTGGATCGAGGACCATCGGAATACTGGACGTCCGAACCGCGTCGCGCCGAAGAGGCGCTCGTCGTTGACCACGTCGCCATTGCTGCCGATTGCCCCAGGAAGACATGGGTCAAGGCCACGGCCCGTGCGGCGGCATCCGAGGCCGCGCTGGCATCCGCCGAATGGCGCGACCCCGCAGGACTGGCCGTCCCCGCTGGCGGCCTCCTCCAGCTCCGCATTGAACTCGGCGCGAAGCTCTCACTCTCCTCGCCGCGCGTCAAACGCGTTGAAGTCAGCTTCCGCAAGAACCCATGAGAATCTTTCCAACTGGAAAATTACTCTTGATTTCCGGCTGAGTTTTTGTAATAATATTCAATGTCGTGGAAATGAAGAATCCATCGGCAATGGTGGGGTACCGAAGTGGCCAACCGGGGCAGACTGTAAATCTGCTGGCATTGCCTTCCTTGGTTCGAATCCAAGCCCCACCACCATTTTGAAACCCCAACCGCGAGATTGGGGTTTTTCTTTTTTTCGAAAGGACAATTGACATGAGCGAAAAGGAACAGACAGGGGAATCCGCCGAGACGGCGGCAGCGATCGGCGCCGAAGAGGCGGCGGAGGAGCTTCGTGAAGAAGCGCAGGGAACCGCACAGGAGGCGGAACCAGAAGATAAGCCCGCCGAGGATCCCTCCGAAGCGCTACGCGGCGAACTGGCGGCCGAGAAGGACCGCAACATGCGCCTCCTCGCGGACTTCGATAATTTCAGGCGGCGCGTGACGCGCGAAAAGAACGAAACCTACCAGCGGGCCACCGAGGCCGCAATTACCGAGTTTCTCCCCGTGCTGGACAACTTCGACCGCGCAATCGCCCAGGCCCCAGCGGCCGGCGACCCCTTCGCGGACGGCATGCGCATGGTCTACGAACAGTTCTCCAACGTCCTGTCGAAGGCCGGAGTGACGCCGATAGTCGCAATGGGGGAGGCATTCAACCCCGAAATCCACGAGGCCATCGCCTACCAGCCTTCGCCCGACGCCCCTGAAGGACAGATAATCTACGAGGCCAAGCGCGGCTACCGCATGGGCGACAGGGTTGTCAGGCCGGCGTCCGTCATCGTCTCCAGCGGCGCGCCTAAGACCGAGGCGGCCACCGCGGAGGCAGAAACGGCTGAAAGCGCCAAGGACGACACAACCGGCGCAACCGAGCCCCAGGCAGACAAGGAGAACTAGCCATGGCTGAAAGCAAACGCGACTACTACGAGGTTCTCGGCGTCGAACGCACGGCCTCGGCCGACGAAATCAAGAAGGCCTACCGCAAGCTGGCCATGAAGTACCACCCCGACCGCAACCCGGGCGACCAGGAGGCGGCGGAGAAGTTCAAGGAGGCCTCAGAAGCATACGAGGTTCTCAGCAACCCCGACAAGCGCCAGCGCTATGACCAGTTCGGCCATGCCGGCACCAATTTCGGACCTGGCGGCTTCGACTTCAACCGCGACTTCACAGGTGCTGCAGACTTCGCCGACATCCTCGGATCGCTCTTCGGCGGCGGCCTCGGCGACTTCTTCGGCGGAGGACGCCAGCGACAGCGCAACCCGAATGCGCCGCAACGTGGCGCGGACCTTCGCTTCGACCTCGAGATCGACCTTGAAGAAGCCATTTTCGGCGTCAGCCGCGAAGTGGACCTCCCAATCGGCGAGGACTGCCCCGACTGCGGCGGAACAGGCGCCGCGAAAGGCACCAAGCGCGAAACGTGCCGCCAGTGCGGCGGCCGCGGCGTGGTCACCACCAGCAACGGCTTCATCCATTTCCAGCAAACCTGCCCCATCTGCCAGGGCGAGGGAACTGTCATCCACTCCCCCTGCAAGTCTTGCGGCGGCACCGGCCGTCGGAAATCGCGCCGGAAGATCACGCTCAACATCCCGAAAGGCGTCGACACAGGTTCGCGCCTGCGCCTCGCCGGCAAGGGCGAGAGCGGACTCCGGGGCGGCGAGCCGGGCGACCTCTACGTCGTCATCCATGTGCGCGAGCACGACATCTTCGAGCGGAGCGATGCCGACCTCGTGTGCAACGTCTTCGTCCCGCCCCATATCGCCGCAGTCGGCGGCATGGTTCAGGTGCCCACGCCGGAAGGCGAGGCCTCGCTCAAGATCCAGCCCGGAACGGCGAACGGCAAGGTCTACCGCCTGCGCGGCAAGGGCATGACAACGATCCACGGCGACGTCGGCGACCTCCTCGTCCGCGTCGAACTCGAAGTCCCGCAGCACCTCTCCTCCTCGCAGAAGAAGGCGCTTGAGGCTTTCGGCGAGTCCTGCACCGAGGACAACTTTCCCGAGGCGCGCAGGATGCGCCGCGGAATTGACAAGTTCATGGAACGCCGCGGGGCGCTTCTCAACGCACAGAAGAAGTAGCCGTGCATCGACACTTTGTCCCGACGGAAACGCTGAAGGACGAGCGCATCACGCTCGACCATGCGAATTCGCGTCACTTCCTCAACGTGCTGCGCCTTAAGCGCGGCGATGAAGTCGAGCTTTTCGACGGACGCGGCGCAACGGCGCGCTGCGTCATTGCCGACGCCTCGCGCGGTTGCGTGGCGCTTGAGCGACGAGGCGATGTTGTCCGCCGTCCCCCACCCCGCTGCCGCCTCATCCTCTGCGCCTGCATCAGCAAGGGCAAGCGCATGGAATGGACGATTGAAAAGGCCGTTGAACTCGGCGTGGCCGAAATCCTGCCAATCGCCTCCGACAACTCCGTCGTGCGCATGGACGAGGAAGGCGGCGCCGACAAGCGCGAACGCTGGACACGCATCGCCATTGACGCCGCGCGGCAGTGCGGCACGGCATGGGTACCCGAAATCGCCGAGCCAATGCCGCTCGACTCAGCCCTCAAGCGGTTTGCCACCGCTTCCGATGACACCGCCCTCTTCGCCGGCGCGCTGCAACCAGACGCCATTCCCATGCGCGACGCACTGTCCGCGATTCGCGCCTCAGGTCGCACAATCAAGACAGCCGGCTGGTTCGTCGGCCCGGAAGGCGACTTCTCCCCCGCCGAATACAACGCCCTCCGCGCAGCGGGAATCGCCTTTGTCTCGCTCGGAGACCTCGTCCTCCGCACCGAAACCGCCGCCATTTACGGCCTTTGCGTCCTCGGCGCGGAATACAACGTACATTCCTAGTCCAACTGCACGACTTCGTCAGTCAGCGGCTCTAGTCCGGCCATGAGGCGGCGGAAGTCGGAAATCGACACCTGGCGTCCGTACTGCGTCAGCTCGAAGGTCTCGGCGTAGCGGATGGTGCGGCCGTCGTCGCCGTATGTCTCGATTAGGACTTGCCGCGCGCCTTCCGCGGCGATGCGGA
>JAEEGH010025370.1_pt1 | contig 11889 bp, 10 predicted proteins | sample 9134181 | NCBI WGS metagenome assembly JAEEGH01 (sample SAMN16246544, study PRJNA631951) | gut metagenome | biome: gut microbiome; feature: rumen; material: DP-attached | host: Bos | place: Iran: Karaj | collected 2018-10
TCCGTTTCCGCCTGTTCATAAGAAAAGGAGGCATCTCTGACCTCGATGACATGTTCCATATATCAATCCTCCCTGGTCCAGCGGCCCGTTGCGCCGCAGGGCAGATACAGCCCTGTTTTCTTAACAGGCAGCCCCAGTTCATCACATGCAGTATGTCCTCCGTATTTTGCAGAAAACAGGCTGTCCGAAAGATAACCCACAACCGAGGGAGCAAGTCCCGTGGTGTAGGAATTGATGATCACGAACAAAGGATTCTCAGACAGAACGCCGGAGCAGAGCTTTACGAAGTCATACAGATCCTTCTCCAGCTTCCATACCTCACCGGAAGGACCGCGTCCATAGGAGGGAGGATCCATGATAATGGCATCATACTGTCTGCCGCGTTTGATCTCCCGTTCCACGAACTTGGCGCAGTCATCCACAATCCATCTGACGGGACGATCCTCCAGCCCGGATACCTTTGCGTTTTCTCTTGCCCAGGATACCATACCTCTGGCAGCATCCACATGACAAACCGAGGCGCCCGCAGCGGCACACGCCAGTGTGGCACCGCCGGTATAGGCGAACAGGTTCAGAACACGGACAGGCCGTCCCGCAGACCGGATCTTTTCCATCGCCCAGTCCCAGTTGGCGGCCTGTTCCGGAAACACTCCGGTGTGTTTGAAATTCATGGGTTTGACCTGAAAGGTCAGCTCCTTGTACTCTATCGTCCATTTCTCAGGAAGCTTCTTTGTGTTCCACGCACCGCCCCCGGTACTGGACCGGGCATAGCGTGCGTCATATTTCTTCCAGAGTTCCGGATCCCTGGCAGTGTTCCAGATTACCTGCGGATCGGGACGCACGAGGGTATACTTCCCCCACCGCTCCAGCTTTTCTCCAGCAGAGCAGTCCAGAACCTCATAATCTTTCCAGTCCTTCGCTATCCACATGTGCGCCGCCTCAGCCTTCCTCCGGAGATGTCTCCGGGGATTCCTCCGGCGACGGTTCGGGTTCCGGTTCGGGTTCGGGTTCAGGCTCCGGCTCCGGCTCCGGTTCGGGTTCCGGCCCTTCGACAGGCTCAGGGACCGGAACGGGCTCTTCGACAGCTTCGACAGGCTCCGCAACTGGTTCGGGAACCGGCTCTTCGGCCGGCTCGATAACCGGAATCTCCTCGACCACCGGCTCGGGTTCGACCACGGGTTCGGGCTCCGGGAGGTCGGAGACGCCGATTTCCATGTCGGTGAAGTCCGACTCCTCGACGGGTTCCTCCGCGGGGAGCTGCCGGAGGGCTTCCAGCTTGTTTTCGAACTGGAGAACCTTCTCCTTGAGCGCGGCGAGTTCGGCTTCGAGTTCCCGCAAGATTTCTGTTCTATTATTCTCCATAAATGACTATCTTTGCATAAGTCAACCTAACAAAGTTAAGGAAATGTTTTTGGAAAACACAAAAAAATCGGGCAGCATCGAGGTCATCTGCGGCTCGATGTTCTCCGGCAAGACGGAGGAACTGATCCGGAGGCTCAAGCGGGCCCAGTTCGCCAAGCAGAAAATCGCCACGTTCAAGCCCACCATCGACAAGCGCTACTCGGACCTGGACGTGGTCTCGCACGACTCCCACAGCATTTCCTGCACCCCCATCAAGACCCCTTCCCGGATGCTCCAGATCGACCCGGACGTGGAGGTCGTCGGCATCGACGAGGCCCAGTTCTTCGATGACAGCATCATCAGCGTGTGCCAGGAACTCGCCGGCCGGGGCGTCCGCGTGATCATCGCCGGCCTGGACACGGACTTCCTCGGGAAGCCCTTCGGCCCCATGCCCGGCCTGATGGCCATCGCCGAGGACGTCCAGAAGGTCCATGCCATCTGCGTCCGCTGCGGCTCCCTCGCGAACCATTCGCACCGCCTCTCCGCCAGCAAGAAACTGGTCGTCCTGGGCGAGAAGGATACCTACGAACCCCTCTGCCGCGACTGCTACAACAAGGCGGTCCAGGAGGACAAGGAAGCGTGACAACCTCCGGGATGCAAAGAAAAAGGACAGCCCTCGCTGAGAGCTGTCCATTTTCTTTCAAGATGCTTTCAATCTTAGATTTCAGCAAAACTGTAACGTCCGGAGCGGCTATCGAAAACAACGCCGTAAGTCTTGCTCGGAAGAGGCTTTTGCCCGATTTCGTCATAGATATCAAGGTAGAGGAACGCGGCCTTGAAATCGATGTCAGCTTTTTTTGTCAGGTCCAGGAAGAAGGATTCCAAGTCGCTTTCCGTAAGGGTGGTGTGATGGACGGAATACTGGTTTGGCCCCCAGATTTCAGGGGATTTCCCATCATAGAGCAACTCTGCGGAAGCATTCACCGACAATTCGATACTATAATGGCAGGCGCTTGTGGCAAAGAGCGCGCAGGCCAGCGAAAGGAGGGCAAGGACGCGTTTCATAGGCCGGATCAGTCTTCGACGTTGTCCAGGGCGGCCCGGATCTTGGCCTCGATCTCGTCGGCGAGTTCGGGGTTGTCCTGGAGGAGCTTCTTGACGGCTTCGCGGCCCTGCGCGAGCTTCTGGTCGTTGTAGCTGAACCAGGAGCCGGACTTGGCGATGATGCCGAGCTCCACGCCCAGGTCCACGAGCTCGCTCGTGTGGGAGATGCCTTCGCCGAAGACGATGTCGAATTCCGCCTTCTTGAACGGCGGGGCCATCTTGTTCTTCACGACCTTCACCTTCACGTGGTTGCCGAGGGCTTCCTCGCCGTCCTTGATCTGGGTGGTGCGCCGGATGTCCAGGCGGACGGAGGCGTAGAACTTCAGGGCGTTGCCGCCGGTCGTGGTCTCGGGGTTGCCGAACATGATGCCGATCTTCTCGCGGAGCTGGTTGATGAAGATGCAGCAGGTGTTCGTCTTGGAGATGTTCGCGGTGAGCTTGCGGAGGGCCTGGGACATCAGGCGGGCCTGGAGGCCGACCTTGTTCTCGCCCATCTCGCCTTCGATTTCCGCTTTCGGAGTCAGGGCGGCGACCGAGTCGATCACGACGATGTCGATGGCGCCGCTCCGGATGAGGTTGTCTGCGATCTCGAGCGCCTGCTCGCCGTTGTCGGGCTGCGAGATCAGGAGGGTTTCGAGGTCCACGCCCAGGGCCTTCGCATAGGTCCTGTCGAAGGCGTGTTCCGCGTCGATGATGGCGGCGATGCCCCCGGCCTTCTGCGCCTGGGCGATCGCGTGGACGGCGAGGGTGGTCTTACCGCTGGATTCGGGGCCGTAGATCTCGATGATCCTTCCTTTCGGGTAGCCGCCGATTCCGAGCGCGTGGTCCAGGGCGATGGACCCGCTCGGGATGACCTGCGCCGCATCCCATTCTGGCTGATCTCCCAACTTCATGATGGTACCTTTCCCGTAATCCTTCTCGATCTTGTCGATCGTCGCCTGCAATGCCTTCAGTTTGGCGGCATTGACTTCCGCACCGGTCTTTTCTTCTACTGCTTTAGCCATAATGTTGTTTGTTTTTCGTTTCCCGGGCGCTTCGGCCCGATTGGTACAAAGTTAGGAAATAAAATGGTAAAACAAAGGGGAAATCAAGGCCCTTGTCCGTTTCCGCGTGCAAAGATCGGCCCATTTTGTGCCAGATTACGGTACATATAAAGAGTCTTTGTTATATTCTTGCAAAAATGTTAAATTTGTAGACCTTATGGAAAAGACCAGGCTCCTCGGAAAAACGCCCGCCGAACTCAAGGAAATCGCCCTTGCGGCCGGGCTGCCGGGATTCACGGGCGGGCAGATCGCCCAGTGGATCTACGGCAAGCGCGTGCGCTCCATCGCGGAAATGACGAACATTTCCAAGGCGGGGCGCGAGCGGCTGGAGGAGCGGTACGAGGTGGGCGTCGCCCTCCCGCTGGACAAGGCGGAGTCCGTCGACGGCACCTGCAAATACCTTTTCCCCGTGAACGGCGATCCCGGCAACGCCGTGGAGGCCGTCATGATTCCCGACGGGGACCGCAAGACCCTGTGCGTGTCCTCCCAGGCCGGCTGCAAGATGGGCTGCAAGTTCTGCATGACGGGCCGCCAGGGCTTCCACGGGAGCCTTTCCGCGGCCGACATCCTCTCCCAGTTCTTCGGCATCGACGAGGCGGCGGAGCTCACGAACACCGTGTTCATGGGCATGGGCGAGCCCCTGGACAACTGGGAGGAAGTGAAGCGCGCCATCGAGGTGCTCACCGCGGACTGGGGGTTCGCCTGGAGCCCCAAGCGCATCACCCTCTCCACCATCGGCGTCCTGCCCAACCTGAAGCGTTTCCTGGACGAGTGCAAGTGCCACCTGGCCGTGAGTCTCCACAACCCTTTCCCGGAGGAGCGCTTCGCCCTCATGCCCGTGCAGAAGGCCTATCCCATCCAGGACGTCATCGCCCTGATCCGCCAATATGATTTCACCGGCCAGCGCCGCGTGAGTTTCGAATACACGATGTTCGCCGGGCACAACGACACGCCCCGGCACGCCGACGCCCTCCTGCGCCTCCTGCACGGCCTGGAGTGCCGCGTGAACCTCATCCGGTTCCATCAGATCCCGGATTTCCCGTACGGCACCAGCCCGCAGGCCGCGATGGAGGCCTTCCGCGACCGCCTCGCCCGGGGCGGGATCACCGCCACCATCCGCGCGTCCCGGGGCGAGGACATCTTCGCCGCCTGCGGCCTCCTGGCCGGGCAGCACAACCACGCTTAGTACCATGAAGAGATATCTGCTCCTGCTGTTCCTGTTCGCTTCCGCGGTCCTGTCGGCGCAGACCACCACGTCCGCCGGCTTCGGCCTGGACCCGTCCGACGAGAAGGCCGTCGCCGAGATGAAGGCCCGGATGGAACGGATCCGGAAGCGCCGGCCCACGCTGGCCCTCGTCCTGAGCGGCGGCGGCGCCAAGGGGGCGGCCACCGTGGGCGCGCTCAAGTACCTGGAACAGTACAAGTTCCCGGTGGACATGGTCGTGGGAACGAGCATCGGCGGCCTCATCGGCGGCGTCTACGCGATGGGCTACACCCCCGATTTCCTGGACTCCCTGATGCGGAACATCGACTGGGACCGCACGATGAGCGACCGGATCGACTGGGAATACATCCCTTACGGCCGCCGGCGGTACAAGGAGCGGTTCGTCCTGTCCATCCCGTTCTTCTACAGCGCCAAGGATTTCCAGAACCAGCTCCAGGAAGACATCCGGTACGCCAATCCCACGGACGGCAAGCTGCATCTCGCGGCCGGCGACGACCAGGCCGAGGGCATGAAGCTCCAGCGCCTGATGAGCAGCCTCCCGTCCGGCTACATCTTCGGCCAGAACGTCCAATATCTCATCTCCAGCCTCACCCCGGGCTATGCCGATTCCACGGACTTCCTCCGGCTGCCGGTCCCGTTCGCCTGCGTGGCGACGGACGTCGTCTCCGGCCGGGCGAAGGTCTGGCACAACGGCAGCCTCAACACGGCGATGCGCTCCACGATGTCCATCCCGGGCTTCTTCTCCCCGGTCCGCACCCGCGGCATGGTGCTCGTGGACGGCGGCATGCGCAACAACTTCCCGGTGGACCTCGCCCGGCAGATGGGCGCCGACATCGTCATCGGCGTGGACCTCTCCGACTCCAAGTCGGGCTATGAGGAGATCCACAACATCGCCGACATCCTCTGGCGCGGCATCGACATGTTCGCCGAGGATTCCTTCGAGCGGAACATCCGCAACGTGGACGTGCGCATCAAGCCGGACCTCACCGGCTACGGGATGATGAGCTTCGACGCCGTGGCCATCGACACGATGCTCAACCGCGGCTACAAGGCCGCCGAGGAGATGAAGGAGGAACTGGACGCCGTCCGCCGCTGGGTGGGGACCGACACCCTCCGGTACGCCGGTCCGAAGGCCATCGACATCGACCGGACCCCCGTCCTCATCGACAGCATCGAGATCCTGGGCGTCTCCGGCAAGGAAGCGGACTACCTGCGGGCGAAACTGAAGGTCCATGCGGGCGACCGGGTCTCCCGCGACGACGTGGAGGACGCCCTGAACACCATCTTCGGCAAAGGTTCCTACGAGTATGTCAGCTACGACATGCTGGGCAAGGAGGAACCGTTCCACCTGAGGATCAACTGCAAGCGCGGCCCGAAGCACCTGCTGGGCGTGGGCTTCCGGCTGGATACGGAGGATCTCGTGTCCCTGCTGCTGAACGTGGGCCTGAACACGACGGCCATGCGCGGCTCGTCCCTGGACCTGACCGCCCGGGTGGGCGCGAACCCGTACCTGGACGTGCACTATGCCTACGAGACGCCCAAGTGGCCTACCTTCAACGTCCGGGCGGACCTCCGCTGGACGGACCACAACAACTTCCTGATGGGGGAGAACCGCTTCAACGTCGCATACCTGACCTCCACGCAGGAGGTCTATGCCTCCAACATGGAATGGTCGAACTTCGACGTGAAGGGCGGTCTGCGGAACACCTACTTCAACATCGCGCACCTGCTGGCGAGCGACGTGATCGGCGACTATGACCGCTCCCTGTGGAAGATGGACTATCCGGGCGTGTTCATCGACGGAACCGCCTACACGCTGGACGACGGCTATTTCCCGCGCCAGGGCTTCTCCGCGCACCTGCGCTACGACCTTGTCTCCCGCATGTTCGACGGCCCCGACTATCCGGGCTTCTTCGGCATCGTCTCGGGCTCGGGCCAGATGCCCGTCCCCATCGGCCGGCGCTTCACCCTGTCGATGATGGGCGGTTTCCGCTTCATCTTCGGTGACGACATCCCGATCCCGTTCGCGAACGTCCTCGGCGGCGAGATGGCCGGACGCTACGTGGACCACCAGCTGCCGTTCATCGGCATCAACAACGCCGCGTTCCGGCGCAACAACCTGGTCGTCCTCCGCTCGGATCTCCGCTACGAGATCTTCCGCAACAACTACATCACCGCGGCCTTCAACTACTCCCGCGACTTCTTCAGCTTCCGCCAGTTCGAAACCGGCGAGAACCTCTACGGCTTCGGCCTGGGCTATGCCTACGACACCGTCGTGGGCCCGTTCAAGGCCCTCGTCCACTGGTCTTCGATGACCCGCAAGGTGGGCGCCTACCTGTCCCTCGGCTTCGATTTCTAGGCCCATGGAAGAGAAGAAGGTCCTCGAACGGCTGCAGCGCCAGTGCGCAAGGATGGAGTACTGCGTCTCCGACATCCGCCGCAAGGCCCTGAAGGCGATGGAAGGCGACGAGGACGCCGCCGAAAGGATCGTCGCTTCGCTGGTCAAGGACCGCTTCGTCGACGACCGGCGCTACGCCGCCGCCTTCGCCCGCGAGAAATCCGCCCTGCAGGGCTGGGGAACGGTGAAAATCCGCTTCCAGCTCCGCGGGAAAGGCGTTTCCGACGAGATCGTCACCGAGGCCCTGCAGGAGATCGACCCTGCGAAGGCGGCTTCGAAACTGGATAAACTGGCCGCGGAAAGATACCGCATCCTCAAGGACGATCCCCAGTGCCGCCTGAAACTCCTGAAGGCGCTGCTTTCCCGGGGATACGGCTATGACGAGGTGGAGGCGGCCGTCAAACGTGTCATGCAAAACCAAGACTGATGAAAAGAGTCCTTCTGTCCATAATCACCCTTCTCCTGGCCCTGACGGGCCTTGCCGCCCGGGACTTCGACCAGGATTTCGAGAATGCCACCCTGCGGCTGGACTATGTGTTCTGCGGGGACCACGCGCACCAGGCCATCTATTTCCAGCAGGCCCTCCGGACTTCCGTCTGGGCCGGCCGGCGGCACAACCTGTCCGCGCCGCTGCTGGAAGGCAACGGCCAGATCCGTGTCCTGGACCCCGAGACGGGGGAGTGCCTGTATGCCAATTCCTTCTCCACCCTGTTCCAGGAATGGCAGGTGGAAGAGGAGGCCACGCGCGTGCAGCGGGCTTTCGAGAACTGTTTCCAGGTCCCGTTCCCCAAGCGGCCGGTGGACATCGAGGTTTTCCTGATGGACACGCACCGGAACCGCTCCTCCTGCCTGAAGCACCGGATCGACCCGGCCGACATCCTGATCCGGAAAGTGACGGACAACGGCTATTCTTCCACCGTCGTCTGGCAGGGCGGCCCGGTGGAGGAGACCATCGACATCGTGGTGGTCTCGGAAGGCTATGACGCCTCCCAGAAAGCCAAGTTCTACGGCGATGCGGAGCGCGTCGCGCAGGCCCTGTTCCACCACGAGCCCTTCGCCTCGCGCCGGAACAAGTTCGCCGTCCGCGCCGTCTTCGTGCCCTCGCCGGATGCCGGCGTGAGCGTGCCCCGCCGCGGGCGGTGGCTCCGCACCCCGCTGGACAGCCATTTCGACACCTTCTATTCCGACCGTTACCTTACCACCTCCGCCCAGCAGAAGGTGTACGACGCCATCGGCACCGTCCCGTTCGAGCACATCGTGGTGCTGGTCAATACGGCCATCTACGGCGGTGGCGGCATCTACAACTCCCTGACCATCATGAACAGCGACCATCCCACCTTCGCCCCGGTGATGGTCCACGAGTTCGGCCACGCCTTCGGCGGCCTGGCCGACGAGTACGCCTACGGCGAGCAGGTGGAAACCCCGTATCCGGCCGACACGGAGCCCTGGGAGCCCAACATCACGACGCTCCACGACTTCGCGTCCAAGTGGCAGGACATGCTGCCCCGGGGCGTGCTGGTCCCGACGCCGCTCGACGAGCTGGACAAGCAGGACGTCCGCCGGATCTGGAGCACGTTCAACCAGGAGCAGAAGGACCTGCTGAACCTGAAGCTGGGCGTGTACGAAGGCGCCGGCTATCAGACGAAGGGCGTCTACCGCCCGGTCCAGGAATGCCGGATGCGCATCAACGAGTGCGAGGAGTTCTGCCCCGTGTGCGCCCGGGCCATTGTCCGGATGATTGATTATTATACTCTTTAAGATATGAAACGAATCTTGACCCTGGCCGCGCTCGCGCTCTTCGCCCTGACGGCCGCCGCCCAGCCGGACACTCCGGTGGTGAAGTACCTGAAAGGCGACATCCGCCGCGCCGCGTTCAACACGCATTCCTACGAATTCGAGCCCGTCAAGGACACGCCCGCCCCGAAGGGGTACAAGGCGTTCTACATCAGCCACTACGGGCGTCACGGCTCCCGTTCGGACTGGGGCGGCCCGCAGTACAAGCTGGTCCGCGACCTCCTCACCCAGGCCAATGAGCAGCATCTCCTGACCCCCGCCGGCGACTCCCTGATGAAGGAGGCCGCCCTCATCTATGAACTGCACAACGGCATGGACGGCCGCCTGACGCCCCGCGGCGTGAAGGAACACGCCCGGCTCGCCGAGCGGATGTACCACCGCTTCCCCGAGGTGTTCAAGAACGGCAGTAAGCATCTGCGCGCCGTCTCCAGCACCACCCCGCGCTGCATCGTGTCGATGAACGGCTTCACCGCCCGCCTGCAGGCCCTCCAGCCGGACCTGGACATGGACCTGGACACCGGCGAGAAGTACTACGCCTACATCGCCCGGGGCGAGAACAGCGTCCTCACCGCCCGGACGAACAAGGCCCTGGCCGATTACAAGAAGACCATCCAGTGGGACAATGAGACCGTGTACCGGACCCTGTTCACGGATCCGGAGGCGGCCAAGAAGCTCATCCCGGACGCCTGGGATTTCCAGAACGCCATCTACGACTGCGCCCGCGTCTCGGATCCCTTCGACATCCCGGACAACATGTTCCGTTACCTCCCCTTCGAGAACGTGGTCCATTTCCATGAGCTGAACTTCCTCTCCGCCTACCTGAACCAGTGCGACTCCAAGCTCAACGGCCAGATCCGCATCCCGCGCTCCCAGGAGCTGGTCGACACCCTCATCAGCCAGGCCGACGCCGTCATCGCCGGCAAGGTGCAGAAGGCCGCCGACCTGTGCTTCGGCCACGACTGGCCTTTCCTGGGCCTGGTGTGCTACCTGGGCCTGGAAGGCGTGAGCGAGCGCTACACCCTCGAGGAAGCCGCCGCGAACTGGCTCCCTTCCTATTACTGCCCGTTCGCGACGAACCTGCAGATGATCTTCTACCGCAGCAAGAAGTCCGACGACATCCTCGTCAAGTTCCTGATGAACGAGCGGGAGACGAAGCTCCCGGCCCTGCAGGCGGTCGACGGAATCTATTACAACTGGAATGACGTCAAGGCGTGGTGCGCGAAACGCATCCCGAAGACGCAGATCGTCGCCCACCGCGGCTTCTGGGAAGGCAACGCGGAGAACTCCGTCGCCTCCTTCCGCAAGGCCCAGGAATTCGGTCTCTGGGGCAGCGAGTTCGACATCCATCTGACGGCCGACGGCGTGCCCGTCATCTATCATGACCGGAAGATCGGCGACCTGGACATCCAGACGAGCAACTTCGAGGAAGTCCGCGCGAACCGGCTCGCCAACGGCGAACACGTTCCGACCCTCGCCGAGTATATGGCCCAGGCCGCGCGGAGCCGCGAGTGCCTGCCCGTGCTGGAACTCAAGCCGCAGACCACCGTGGAACGCGAGGATGAGCTCGTGGAGAAGTGCCTCCAGGCCCTGAAGCCGGCCGCCCCGCGCAATGTCCCGCCGGAGTTCGCCTCCTTCGCCCGCCGTTCGTCCGAGCCCACCAAGGTCGTGTTCATCTCCTTCAGCCGCCACATCTGCCAGGAACTCGCCAAGAAGGCCCCCGGCTACACGGTCCAGTACCTGAACGGCGACCTCTCCCCGGCCCAGCTGCACGCGGAAGGCATCAACGGCATCGACTACCACTACAGCGTGTTCAAGAAGCACCCGGAATGGGTGAAGGAAGCGCACGACCTCGGGATGAGCGTCAATGTGTGGACGGTGGACAATCCGGAGGACATCCGGGCGATGCGCGACCTGGGCGTGGACCAGATCACCACGGACAAGCCCGCCCTCGCGCGCGATATCCTTTGGGAGCGGTAGTTGGTAAATCCCGCCCAAATGCGTACATTTGTAAAATTTCAAGAATATCATGGTAAAAGTAGACGTTAAAGGTTGCTGCGGCTTCGTGGATGGAGCCAAGTATGACGCGTATGTGGGCAAGGCCCTCGATGCTTTCGATGTCCTCGTCGCCGGAAACGGCGCCGGCAATGACTTCCTGGGTTGGAAGCACCTGCCGTCCGAAACCCCTGAAAGCCTGATTGCGGATTGCGAGGCGATCCGTGACGGCTGGAAGGCCAAGGGCGTGGACCTGGTGATCGCCATCGGCATCGGCGGTTCGTACCTCGGCGCCAAGTGCGCGATCGAGGCCCTCAGCCACAACTTCGCGAAGCAGCTTGCGAAGAAGGACGCCGCCGAGGTGGTCTTCGCCGGCAACAACCTGTCCGAGGAATATCTCGCCGAACTCATGGACCTGGCCGCGGAGCGCAACGTCGCCTGCATCGTCATCTCCAAGTCCGGCACCACCACCGAGCCCGCCGTCGCCTTCCGCATCGTGAAGCAGTACCTGGAGGACACCTACGGCAAGAAGGAGGCGGCCGAGCGCATCGTCGCCATCACCGACGCCAAGAAGGGCGCCCTCAAGACCCTCTCCACCCAGGAAGGCTACAAGACCTTCGTCGTCCCGGACAACGTGGGCGGCCGCTTCTCCGTCCTCACCCCCGTGGGCATCCTGCCCATCGTGGTGGCCGGATTCGACGTGCGCGCCATCCTCGCCGGCGCCCTCGAGGCCGAGAAGGCCCTCGCCGTGAAATCCGCGGAGAACCCCGCCGTCGTGTACGCCGCGATGCGGAACCTCCTCTACAAGGAGTACGGCAAGAAGGTGGAGATCCTCGTCAACTACAATCCCAAGTTCACCTACCTGGCCGAATGGTGGAAGCAGCTCTACGGCGAGTCCGAGGGCAAGGACGGCGTGGGCATCTTCCCCGCCTCCGTCAACAACACCGCCGACCTCCACTCCATGGGCCAGTTCATCCAGGAAGGCGACCGCG
>JAEEGH010025371.1_pt1 | contig 11889 bp, 9 predicted proteins | sample 9134181 | NCBI WGS metagenome assembly JAEEGH01 (sample SAMN16246544, study PRJNA631951) | gut metagenome | biome: gut microbiome; feature: rumen; material: DP-attached | host: Bos | place: Iran: Karaj | collected 2018-10
TGAGGGAGATGGGATTCAGAATCTCGCCGGGGAACTGCGTCTGGTTCAGGTTGATGCCGATCCCGACGACGGACCAGGCGATGTCCGGCCCCGCCAGGCCGTTTTCCACGAGCATCCCGCAGATCTTGCGCTTCCCGACGTAGATGTCGTTCGGCCACTTGATGACCGCGGGGACATCCTCGCCGCGGAGCGTGTCCCGGACGGCGAGCGTCACCAGGCAGGTAATGGCCATCACCTCCCGGGCCGGAAGCCTTTCCGGCTTGAGCAGCAGGGAAAAGGTGAGGTTGTCCCCGGGGGCGGAGAGCCAGCGGTTTCCGCGCTGTCCGCGGCCCGCAGTCTGGTTCACGGCCGCGACCACTGACAAATTGTCATAGTCCGAAATGTGCCTCAGAAGCACGTTGTTCGTGGAATCCGCCTCCTCCAGCCACTTTATCCGTATCTTGTTTTCCATTGGCGAGGATTTTGTTTATATTTGTAAGACAAATATACTAATTATCCCGATATGATCACACACGACCTTCGGCTGATTGCCGATGCAATCATAGACAAGAAGGGCCAGGACGTAGTGTCGCTGGACCTGCGGAAGATGGATGGTGCCATCACGGACTTCTTCGTGGTCTGCGACGGCTCCAACACCACCCAGGTGGGCGCCATCGCGGACAACATCGCCGAGAAGATGCAGCAGGAGGGGCACACCCTCTGGCGTTCCCAGGGCGAGGGCAACAACTTCTGGATCATCCAGGACTACGGCAACATCGTCGTCCACATCTTCCTGAAGGAATACCGCGAATTCTACCGTCTGGAGGACCTCTGGGCCGACGTTCCCCGCAAGGAATACAAGGAGCGCCGGAAGCCGGCGGCCGCAAAATCCCAAGAATAGATGGCTGACAAAAAGAAAGATCCCAAAGGCGGGAAGACCTTCCGCGTTTCCTTCAATTTCTCCTGGCTCTACCTGCTCCTGATCATCGGCATCGGCTGGCTGCTGTTCTCGAACCAGCAGTCCGCGGATCCCCAGAAGATCGAATGGCAGCAGGTCCAGACCATGGCCGAATCCGGCGACATCGAGGAGATCGTCTTCGTCCGGAACGACATCCGGGGCGAAGTCAAGGTCCGTCCCGAGCGCCTGGCCAAGTACGCCGACCAGTTCCCGGGCGGGAACGTCCCGCGCCGGGCTCCGCATTTCTACTTCCTGGTCTCCGCCAAGTTCGATCCGGAAACCAGTTTCGCCGCGCTGAACGCGAACCTCCCCGTAGGCGACCAGTTCAAGGTCGTCATGCAGAATGCGGACCACACCTGGGCCGAACTGGCCCAGTGGATTTTCCCGACGCTGCTCCTCATCCTCTTCTGGGTGTGGATGTTCCGGGGCATGAACCGGGGCGCCGGCGGAGCGGGCGGCGGCATGGGCAATCCCTTCAACGTGGGCAAGGCCACCGGCAAACTCGCCGACAAGGACGAGGTCAAGGTCACCTTCAAGGACGTCGCCGGCCTGTACGGCGCCAAGGAAGAGGTGATGGAGATCGTCGATTTCCTCAAGAATCCGAAGAAATACACCGCCCTCGGCGGCAAGATCCCGAAGGGTGCGCTGCTCGTCGGGCCTCCGGGTACCGGCAAGACGCTGCTTGCGAAGGCCGTCGCCGGCGAGGCGAACGTCCCGTTCTTCTCCATCTCCGGTTCCGACTTCGTGGAAATGTTCGTCGGCGTGGGTGCCTCCCGCGTCCGCGACCTCTTCCGCCAGGCGAAGGAGAAAGCCCCGTGCATCGTGTTCATCGACGAAATCGACGCCGTGGGCCGCGCCCGGGCGAAGAACGGCGGTTTCTCCTCCAACGACGAGCGGGAGAACACGCTGAACCAGTTGCTAACGGAAATGGACGGCTTCGGCACCAACTCCGGTGTCATCGTCCTCGCCGCCACGAACCGGGCCGACATCCTGGACCAGGCGCTGATGCGCGCCGGCCGCTTCGACCGGCAGATCCATGTGGAACTCCCGGAACTCAAGGAGCGCGAGGAGATCTTCCAGGTGCACCTGCGGGGCATCAAGGTGGCTCCGGACTTCAACGTGGAGTTCATGGCCAAGCATACGCCCGGTTTCTCCGGCGCCGACATCGCGAACGTGTGCAACGAGGCGGCCCTCACGGCGGCCCGGCGCAACCACGAGACCGTGAGCCAGCAGGACTTCCTGGATGCCGTGGACCGCATCATCGGCGGTCTCGAGCGGAAGAACAACACCATCATGTCGCCGGCCGAGAAGCGGACGACGGCCTACCACGAGGCCGGTCACGCCCTGGTGGGCTGGCTCCTCCCGTATGCCGATCCGGTGTTCAAGGTGAGCATCATCCCGCGCGGCAACGCCCTGGGCCTCACCTGGTATCTGCCGGAGGAACGGAAGAACTGGTCCCGCAGCGTGATGATCGACCGGATGTGCGCCCTGCTGGGCGGCCGCGTCGCGGAGGAAATCCTGAACGGAGAGCCTTCCACGGGCGCGCTGAACGACCTCGAGCGGATGACGGGCATGGCCTACAGCATGGTCCAGTACTACGGCATGAGCGAGAAGGTCGGGAACCTGTCCTTCTACGATTCCACGGGCGCCCGCGGCTACAACCTCACGAAACCCTATTCGGAAAAGACGGCCGAACTCATGGACGAGGAGGTCAAGGCCATCGTGCAGGAAGTGCATGACCGGACACAGGCTATCATCGAGGACCATAAGGAGGGATTCATGCAGATGGGCGCGCTCCTTCTCGAAAAGGAAGTCATCTTTGCGGAAGACATCGAACGGATCCTCGGCCCCAAGGTGAAACCGGCGGAAGAGAATCAGCCCGAACCGGTCCTGCAACCCGAAGAAACCCCGGAAAATGAATAACACGGTCAAAAGAACCCTCTCGGGCATCTGTTTCCTGGTTGTCGTCATCGGCTGCCTCCTGATCGACAAGTACCTCTATGCCGCGCTCCTCACCTTCATGATGGTGACGATGCTCCACGAGTTCTACCGGATGACGATGGGGAACCTGTTCCCGCGCACCCGGGCGCTTGCCATCGTCCTGGGATGCTGCTCGTTCCTGAGCCTGTTCCTGGTGATGGCTTTCCGGCTGGACATCCGCCTGGTGGGCATCAGCGCCATCCTGCTGCTCGTGCTGATGTCCTCCACCCTGATGGTGAAGGACAAGGCCGACTTCAAACTCTTCGCCTTCCTGTACACCGGCCTGATGTACATCGGCGCGCCGCTGACGCTGTCCAACTTCGTGGTATTCTCCCCGAACGGCGTGTTCGACGGCCGCCCGATGCTCGCATTCTTCATCATCATCTGGGCTTCCGACGTGGGGGCTTACTGCGTCGGGATGCTGTTCGGGAAATACAGCAGGAAACTCTTCGAGAGCGTGTCCCCGAAGAAAACCTGGGCCGGATTCTGGGGCGGACTGGCCTTCGCCGTCCTGGCGGGCCTGATCCTCGTGTGGACGGGCCTGTGGACCTATCCCTGGTACCATGCCATCGTCCTCTCGGTGATCATGCACGTGGCGGGCGTTTTCGGCGACCTGTTCGAATCCCAGTGGAAGCGGGTGTGCGAGATCAAGGATTCCGGCAACATCATCCCGGGACACGGGGGGATGCTGGACCGGTTCGACAGCGCGCTCTTCGCCATCCCGGCCGGCGTCATCTATCTGGTAATCATTGGCCTGCTCTAAACCGACCCTTATGAAGCGACTGATCCGAAGCATCCGCATCGACAAGGACTCCTACGAGACGATCTTCATCGCCTGGTGCATCTGCGCCGCCCTCATCTGGCTGAATGCGCGTTTCATCCACAACCCGTGGATCTCGATTCCGATCTCGGCCGTGCTCGTCATCTTCATGTGTTTCATCACCTGGTTCTTCCGCGTCCCGAACCGGACCGTCCCCGATTACGAGAACGACCGGCTCGTCACCTCCGTGGCGGACGGGAAGGTGGTCATCCTGGAGAAGGTGTTCGAGAAGGAATACCTGCAGCGGGACTGCATCCAGATTTCCGTGTACATGGACTTTTTCGATGTCCACTGCAACTTCTGGCCGATGAACGGGAAAGTGACCTATTACAAGTACCATCCGGGCCGGTATCTGCTGGCCTTCCATCCCAAATCCTCGGAACTGAACGAGCATTCCTCCAGTTGCCTCCGCAACCGGTACGGGGAAGTCTTCTTCAAGCAGATCGCCGGTACCTTCGCGCGCCGGATCGTCTGCTATTCCGAGCCCGGCAACATGGAAAACCGCGGTGACCAGTGCGGCGTCATCAAGTTCGGATCCCGCATCGACCTGTTCCTCCCGCTGGATGCCGACATCAAGGTGAAACTGGGGGACAAGGTCAGGGCCGTGGAAACGGTGCTGGCAGAGTTGGCGGAATAGGGCTTATTTCGAACCCAGATAGAGGAATACCATTCCCAGCAGGACGAGGGCGAGGTCGAAGGACTTCGCCTTCAGGTTTTTCTCCCGGAACACGAGGGCGCCGAACAGGAAACTCACGAGGACGCTGCCGCGGCGGATCATCGACACGATGGAGATCATCGCGTCCTCGTCGGTCAGGGCCCACATGTAGATGAAGTCGGCGCCGCAGAGGAAAAGGCTGATGAAGGGGATGGTCCAACTCCAGTGGAACGGCGTGGTAGCGGCACGGCGGGGGTACCAGATGGCCAGCAGCACGACGGCCATCATGCCGGCCTGGTACAGATTGTACCACGAAAGGACCTGCAGCCGGTCCAGGGAGGCGCCCGCAGGGGACATCAGGAACCGGTCGTACAGGGCGCTGCAGGCCCCGATGAGGGCGGCCAGGGCCGCGCACCAGATCCAGCGGTCATGCTTGAAGTCGATGCCTTCGCGCTTTCCGCTGCGGCTGAGCAGGAAGAACGATACGGCCGCGAGCGCCACGCCGATCCACTGATACAGGTTCAGCCGCTCTCCGAAGAGGATCATCGCGCCGATGAGTACCAGCACCGGGCGCGTCGCATTGATGGGTCCCACGATGGTGAGCGGCAGATACTTCATCGCATAATACCCGGCTATCCAGGAGGACAGGACGATGCAACTCTTGAGAAGGATGTACTTCTGCACCTCCCAGCCTCCCCAGCCGCTCCGGATGGCGAAAGGGAGCAGGATCAGCGCGCTGAACACCGTATTGAGGAACAGCACGGGAATCACCGCATTCCCTTTCAGGGACGCTTTCTTGAAGGAATCATAGAACCCCAGCAGCGCCGCCGAGGCGAAGGCCAGTGCCCACCACATGGAAGGTGCCCGTTACGGAAGTCAATAGATATCGTCCAGGGTGACCGACGCAGAGCCCAGGACGGGCATCGTCGGATCATCCACCGTGCAGTCGATCACCAGCGGCTTGCGGCCGATTACGGACACCTCCAGGAAGCGTTTCTCTTCCGGCCAGTTGGCCAGCATGTTGGCGGCCATGTCGTGGCTGTGATCGACGTAGCGGTAAATCTGATAGGTATAGCCGGCGGGCTGGAGGACCTCCTTCACGAGATAACTGCTGCCGAACATGCCCCAGCGGCCGAAGCCCATCTTGTCGTAGGCGACGGCGCCGTCCTTGGTGCCGTGGATGAGCAGTTGCGGGCACGGTGTGCGCTGATAGGCAGGTCTCCCGGAATCGGACATGATCGCCCCCGCAAAGGACATCACCCCGGCGAAATGGAAGCCTTCGGGGAGATATTCGATGGCGCGGGAAGTCCGGTTGCAGGCTTCAAGTTCGCAGGAGAGGGAGATCATCGCCCCGGCGGAACTGCCGGAGATGACGATGTTGTCCAGATCCACGCCCAGTTCCTCCGCATGGTCCGCCAGGTAACGGACGGAAGCGAACACGTCTTCCACGCCCATGTCCACGGCTTTTTTCGTGTAATTCGCGCTCTGGATGAGGTGGAACAGGTCGAACCGCATCCGGACGCCCTTGAGGCCCAGGCGGTAATCGACCGAGACCACCCGGTACCCGTTCTCGTTCAGGAGTTTGAACCAGGGCATCACCCAAGGGTCATCCCGCTGGCCCATGATGAAACCGCCGCCAAAGACGAACAGGATGGTGGGCCGGTCCAGGGTGTCGCCGGGGATGGCGACCGGTTCATACACGTCCATGTAAAGGTCGCAGGTGTCACGGTGGGCGACCAGATAGGTAGTCTTTTCCTGTGCGAAGGAGAGGGCGCACAGCAGCGCGGCCAGCAGGGTCAGGATCGTTCGTTTCATCGTTCGGATTCGATTAGTTCAACCAGTTTATCGACAGCCTCGCTGTCGGGGATATGCCGCAGGACGGGCTCCTTGCCGCGGTAGATGGTCACCTTGCCGCCGCCTTCACCCACATAACCCCAGTCGGCATCCGCCATCTCGCCGGGGCCGTTGACGATGCAGCCCATGACGGCGATGACGACATCCTGCAGATGCCCGGTCCGTGCCTTGACGGCCTCGAAGGCTTCCTGCAGGTTGTACATCGTACGGCCGCAGCCGGGGCAGGCGATGTACTCGGGCCGATAGAACTTCCGGCGACACGCCTGCATCAGTTCGTCGGCGAGGTACGCCCCGAACTCCGGTTCCAGTTCCGGGAAGGAAACGGTGTCGATGGTGCGGTCCAGCAGGGGTTTTCCGTAATCGCAGGCGGCTTTGAGCACAATGCCGTCCCGCTCCGGAAGGACAGGTGCCTCAGCGGCGGAGTACCGCGCCGCCAGGTACTGTGCCACGGGGAGTTCGTTCTCCGGCGGTTCGGTGAGGGAGACGCGGACGGTGTTGCCGATGCCTTCGGCGAGGAGGGTGGAGATGGCAACGCAGGATTTGATGCGGCCGGAATCCCCGTTGCCGGCTTCGGTCACGCCCACGTGCAGCGGGAAAACCACGCCGCGCTCCTGCATCATCCGGGCCAGTTCCCGGTAGGCCTCGATCATCACGACGGTGTTCGACGCCTTGAGCGAGACCACGACCTGATAGAACGCGGCCTCGAGGCACATCTCGATCCATTCCATCGCGGCCAGGGCCATCGCCTGCGGCGTATTTCCATACCGGTCCACGATGTAGGCACCCAGCGACCCGTGGTTCAGGCCGATGCGGATGGCGGTCCCGTACCGTTTGCATTCCTCCAGGAAGCGGGCGAACTGGCGCCGCGCCTCGGCGTGGTCCCGGTGGAAATTGCCGGGGTTGATCCGGACCTTTTCCACGACGGAGGCCACGGCGATGGCGGTTTCCGAGGAGAAATGGATGTCCGCGACAAGCGGGACATCGCAGCCTGCCGCACGGACCCGGGCCTTGATCTCCCGGATGTGCGGTACATCCTGCAATCCGGGGACCGTGATCCGGACGAGTTGCGCTCCGGCCGCGGCCAGCCGCAGCGTCTGGGCCACGGTGGCATCGACATCATCCGTATGGGTGTTGCACATCGTCTGGACGACGATGGGGTTGTTTCCTCCGATAAGGACGTCACCCACCTTGACTACACGCGTTTCCATAGTTATTCCTTGTCCTGTTCCTTTTCCATCTCTTCCGTCACCATCCGGCGCGCCAACTGGCGGAGCGAACCGCGGGTATGGCCCCGGCGCTTGGTCAACTGGTAATAGACGCCGAGGGTGACGGCGCCGTCCAGCGGATAGGCGAAGCGGTAATAATACGGGCTGGCCACGTCCGGCTGATAGAAGGAAGACCAGCCCCACTTGACCTGGACGTTCAGATGGACCTCGACCGGGTCCAGCATCAAGCCGAGCCCGAGTCCGCCCTGGACGCCGTACGACCAGCGGATATCCGTGTCCTTGAACGCATTGACGATCGCGGGATCGACACGCGGACCGCTCCGGGTGATGTTCGTGCGGTAGCCGCCGAACACGCCCGCCTTGAGGTTCACCTTCACGAACTGGCCCATATCGACATGCCCGTGGGTCAGGAGGAAAACCTCGGGGACTTCCATATAGGCCTCGTAGGCTCCGTCGATGTCCTGCCGGTACTTGTGTCCTTCCATCTCGTATTCCTTGAACCGGTAACCCTCGTAATTGTGCTGGAAGCCCACTTCCATCCCCAGGTTCGGGAACGTGTTCATCATGGTCGCGAACCGGGTGATGGAGACGCCCCAGACCGGTTTGTTCGGGTAGAAACTCACCGTACGCGGCGGATTGAAGTATCCGTGCTGCACGGAGACGCCGCCATGGACGCCCACGATCCAGTAGTCGTTGATCCGGGCCTTCTTGGGAAGGGGCGTATTGTCCAGATAATCGTCCGTGACCGAGTCGGGGAGATGGAAGAACTCCTCGTCCAGGTCGATGGATTTCTTTTTCTTCCCGCTCTGTGCGGAGAGCGGAAGGACGGCCACGAAAAGGACCGCCGCAAGCAGCAGTGCGACCTTTCTCATCGGAACAGTTCCTCCATGTCGATTTTCTGTACGTACTCCGTCCGCTCCGGGATGTCCAGCAGGAACTGGTCCATGATCTTGTAGAACATGACCTTTTCCGGCTGCCGGTGCTCCAGGATGCTGCCCGTATCCACCAGGCCGTTCCCGTTGCTGTCCTCCGTGATGCGGACGCAGTACTTGCCGGCCTGCACGTACGGGAAGTGGACCGCCTGATCGTTCTCGATGATGAAACTGCGGATCACCTTGTCGCGTTTCTCGGTGAGCAAGTCGATGATGTAGCGGTGCTTGACCTTGCTCATCTCGAATGTGATGGAACTCAGTTTCTCGTCGTTGGGAAGCGTCACTTTCAGTTCGGTGCTGTCATTATAATAGCCGTTCACGTCCCGGAACTTCCGGTAGGGGATCTTCAGGAAGTAGTCGAACCCGGTCTGCAGTTTCTCCCGGGGCATGATGGTGTATTTGCGCAGGTTGTCGGGATCCCGGGTCACATCATACCGCTCCACCTTCTCCTGCTGGCGGGGGTTTACGGAACGGAAGGTGAGCGAATCCCAGGCGTCCTGGATCAGCGGGTACTGGAATTCCACCGTGAATCCGTACTGCTCCACGGTCGTCGGGTCCACCGCGCCCTTGAACACGGCGATGGTGTCCGTATGCTTGATATCCCGCTGGGAACTCTTCTGCAGTTCCGCCCGCAGTTTCTTGTCCAGGGCGAGTTTCACGACTTCGTCGGTCGGGACCAGGTTCCCGAGGGTGTCCGTCTTGTCATAGTTGATGAGCAGGTGCAGGGTGTCCGGCATCTTCCGCTGGTCGTTCACCCACAGTTCCAGGCTGTCCTTCTGCGGATTGAACTGGGAGATGAGTTTTTCCGCGGGAAGGCCCCGGAACTTCATCGAATTGATCTTCGCATTGGGGGCCATGAACGTCAGGAAGGCCGTCCTCAGGCCCACGCGTTCCTTCTTGACGATGAACTGCTTGGAGGGTTTCTCCCGGAAAACGTTCAGTTCCACGTCGGTCTTGCGGGCCAGGCAGAGGGCGGTGTCCTTCATGTTGAACTTCTTGAACTCGTAGAGGGAGTCGTTGAAGACGGTCTTGGGGCGGTAAGGGTCGCTCAGGAAGGCGACACTCTCCTGGTCGGGTTCGTACTTGTTGTTGTTGTTCGCGTCCTTCAGGGCATAGACACGATAGATGGTATCCTTGATGTTCCTCAGACTGAAGTACCCCCAGTCGTCGGTCTTGGCGGCGGCATCGGGACGGTGCAGGAAGATGGCCGAGTCCGCATGGTCCTTGTACAGCAGGACCGTCGCTCCCTTGATGGGCATCAGGGTATTGCAATCCTGGACAAGGCCCGTCATGCACATCGAGTCGATCTGGGACCCGGTGGAGAACACGAGGGTGAATCCCTCGTACCAGTTGTTCTCGTTGTTGTCGGCGACGGCGCCGGTGATGTCCAGCGTATAGGTCGTGTTGGTATCCAGGTCGGATTCGAAGGAAACGACGAGGGTCTTCCCGGACATGCGGAACTTGGGCTTCTTCTCCAGCGGGGGAGACAGGAAGATGTTGTTGGGCTCCTTGACCACCACATACTCGTCGAAGGTGAACTTGACCTGCGTGTTGTGCGTGGGGACGTTCACCGTTCCGGGCAGGGGAGCGGTCTTCACCAGCACGGGCGGGATGGTGTCCTTGGGGCCGCCGGAAGGCGGGGTGGTGGTGTTCGCGCATCCCGACGGGAACATCATCGCCCCGAGGACCAGGGCGGCCGGGATGAGCGGGATATATTTCGACAGTCTCTTCATACTCAGTTTATTACAAGTCGATTCGGGACACCGACTCGATGCCCTCGATGGTGGTGAGTTTCTTCAGGATCTTCTCCAGGACATCCTTGCTGTTCACGTACAGGTCGATGTAGCCGTCGAAAATCCCCTTGTCCGCATGGAGGTTGATTCCCCGCATGTTGGCCCCCATCACCAGGGACAGGAAACGGGAGATCTCGTTCAGGATGCCCACCCGGTCGAGTCCTTTCAGCGAAATCCGTACCAGGAAGGCATTCGACACGGCGGCTTCCAGCCACTTGGGCACGACCACCCAGTCTCCGTGCGTGGCGGCTATCTCCTCGGCGACCGGACAGGATTTCTTATGGACCGTGATCTTGCCGTCGGGGGACTTGATGCCCACCACGGCATCTCCCGGGATCGGGTTGCAGCAGGTGGCGATGACGAACTGGCGTCCGTCGTCGTTCTTGCCGCCGATGATGTACTCTTCCGGCTCCTTGGGCTTCTCCTTCGGCGAGGAAAAGATCCTGCGCAGCAGGGAATAGCGCTGCTTGGACTTGAGGACATCGGCCAGGTTCTCCAGTTTGCAGGAGCCGATGCCGATCTTGAAGAAGAAATCCTCGCGGTCCGTGGCCCCGTAAGCGGCCTCGACGCGCTGCATCGTCGCCTCGTCCAGTTTGTAGCCGTGCAATTTGACCTGTTCCTCGAGGACCTGGCGGCCATAATCCACCGTCTGCTTGCGCTCGTTCCGGAAATAGTCCATCACGAGGTTCCGGGCCTTCCGTGTCTTCAGGAACTGGAGCCACTCCCGCTTGGGATGCTCTTCCCCGGCCGTGATGATCTCGATCTGGTCGCCGGTCTTGACGACATAGTTCAGGGCCACCAGCCGCTGGTTCACCTTGGCCGCGATGGCCTTGTTGCCCACCTCGGTATGGATCTGGTAGGCGAAATCCAGCACCGTCGCCCCCTTTTCGATGGACCGCTGCTCGCCCTTGGGCGTGAACACGTAGATCTCCGCGCTGGTGAGGTCGTTGTGGATGATGTCCAGCAGTTCCAGGGCGTTGACGTCCGGATTCACGAGCACTTCCTTGATCCGCTCCAGCCAGAGGTCCATCTCGCTGTCGTTCTCGCTCACATAGCCGTTCTGCTTGTAGGTCCAGTGGGCGGCGATGCCCTTCTCGGCGATGTCGTCCATGCGCCGGGTACGGATCTGGACCTCCACCCAGATGCCCGAAGAACTGAGCAGGGTGCAGTGCAGGGCTTCATAGCCGTTGCTCTTGGGATGCTTCACCCAGTCGCGCAGGCGCTCGGGCATGTACCGGTAGATGCCGGTGATGATGGAGAAGACATGGTAGCACTGGTCACGCTCGGATTCGTCCTTGGTCCGGTCGGGATCGAAGATGATCCGGATGGCATACAGGTCGTACACCTGCTCGAAGGGAATCTGCTTGACCTGCATCTTGTGCCAGGCCGAGTACGGGGTTTTCACCCGCTTCTTGATCTCGAACTGGAAACCCGCCCGTTTCAGGGCGATGTCGATGGGCTCGATGAACGCGTTGATCTCCTTCGCCCGCTGCTGGATGTTGCGGTTGATCTTGGTGCTGATTTCCTCGAAGGCATCCGGCTCCTTGTACCGCAGCCAGATGTTCTCCAGTTCGCTCTTGACACTGTACAGGCCCAGCCGGTGGGCGAGGGGGATGAACACGAACATCGTCTCGCTCAGGATCTTGTCCCGCTTGTGCTCGGGCATGAACTCGATGGTCCGGCAGTTGTGGA
>JAEEGH010025372.1_pt1 | contig 11889 bp, 7 predicted proteins | sample 9134181 | NCBI WGS metagenome assembly JAEEGH01 (sample SAMN16246544, study PRJNA631951) | gut metagenome | biome: gut microbiome; feature: rumen; material: DP-attached | host: Bos | place: Iran: Karaj | collected 2018-10
CTTACAAATCTTAAAGAAACAAGATTTTTTGAACGTGTTTTTGGTTCAACTCCAGAATTTGTTGAAAATCATACTCCAAGCGAAAAAGAAACTGTAAAAATCCCTCTTAATCCGCAGGCAGATGATGTTGTTATAAAGGTGGAACCGGAAGAGAAAAAATCTGCACCAAAAGAAGAGACAGACAAAAAAGATTCTGCTCCAGAAAAAGCACAGGCCTCAGAAAAAGCCGAAAAATCCGACGCTCAAACCACCAAAAAAGAAGAAAAAGCTGCAGAAAAAACAAAACCTGTTGAACCAGCCTACACAGAGCTCATGCTTTGTTTTATAGAAATAGACGGCGACGGCTCAATCAACCGCAAACTTGTAAAACGTTCCGTTCCAAAGAATGATTCTCCACTTACAACTGCAATAAAGGCTGTTCTTGCAGGCCCAGACACAACAAAATCAGAGGAACGCAATTGTATTTCTCTTGTTCCGGAAGGCACAAGACTTTTAGGAGCCCGTGTAAGTGGCGGCGTTGCATATCTTGATTTTAATGATGCCTTTGAATTTAATACAAACGGCGTAGAAGGCTACAACAGTCAGCTCATGCAGCTTGTTTATACCGCAACTTCCTTCTCGACTGTAAACAGCGTTCAGTTCCTCATAGAAGGTCAGAAAAAAGATTACCTCGGCAGCGAAGGCCAATGGATAGGCTCTCCGCTTTCAAGAACTTCATTTTAGACAAAAAAAATATTAATTGATAAATTCCCCTTCACAACTTATAATATTCTCATGAAGAATACTATAATTTTATTAAAATCAAAACGGATTGGAGGGGTGTTTCTTTTTGCGTTAACACTCCTTTTTTTTGCATCGTGTGGCAGTGCCTTTAATTCAAAACAGGCTCAAACTGCTAATGTAAGTCTCTCAATTCCAGAATCGGTTTTCAGAACTGTAACAGGAGACTCTTCAGAAAACGAAGACCAGCTTCAGGGTGAATTAAAAATATCCCTTTTTGTAAATGATGCAGAGCCTTTAACTCAAACAATTTCCAATTTTTCACAATCACAGACTATTACATTTAAACAAATTCCGATTGGCGCAAGTGTAAAAGCTTCGGCAATATTCCGCTATAAGGACAAAGTGTATACCGGAGAATCGGAGCAGGCAGTAGTTACAGAAGAAGGTGCAAAGCTGTCTCTTTCTATTGTAATCATCGTGGATAAACAGGAAGAAAAACAAGAAGAAAAACAAGAAGAAAAATATCCAATGACAGTAACTCCAGCAGAAGAAGGAAATGTTATTACAGTGAGCAATCTGCCTGTTGGAGAAGGAAATATGTTCTGGATTTATTGTAATATCACAGGAACAGAACAAAATGACCTGCTGTTTAATTGTAATCAAATAACAAAAGATACCTATACCTTTACAGATAAGTATGTAAAAGCCGGCGAAGAGAGAATTTATATTTTATGGGTTCATGATGAAAAAAGTCAGAATTATCAGGAAGGAATGTCACCGGTAAAAGTAACTTCAATTGGTGGTGAAAAATATCTTCTTTCGGCAAATCAGGACAGCTACGGAATAAAGCTGGATATTCAGACTAGTATTACTGATAATATAATTGTAAGACGCGAACTTAAGGAAGGAGAAATTGTTTCTTCAGCAACAATTACTTTAAAAGGAGAAGGCGATAATTCTATTGTCGACAGATTCCTTGTACCAGGCAATGACTATGTATATTTAGCAGCCAAAAAAGATGGCGAAGAAATAGAAACAAACCTGTATTATTTACCAATTAGTAATATCATTACAGTAACACCGGCTGCCGGCTTTGGCGCAATAAAGCTTAACAATAAACCTGCCGGAACTTTTGATAAGAAAACAAAGATTATTACTTTTACAACTACACCAGAAGTTTCAGAACCAGTCCTTTCAGAAAGCCTTGTTACTTCTCTTGGAGTACAAGTGAAGAACCCAAGGTTTATCTTTAAATATCGTGAATACTGGTCAGACGATGGATGGTCTCAATATGATTTCATATACATTTTCAACGGTAATAATACCCTGGATGTTGATGTTTTAAGAGACTCAAGTAATTACGGTTATCCATTTAGAATTTTACCGGATTGTTATGGAATTTATTTTGAAGAAGGAGGCGAAAATCTTTCATACAAAATTGATTATTATGATTCTTCAATTGATTTAAGTGGAATGCCTCAGGAATTGCTTGTAACTGCAGAGGATGAAGAGCAGGGACAGGGAAGTACTACTTATCAAAATTATTATTTCTATTATGATGATATTTTTCTTTATAAAGCACCGGACGATGTTGCTAAGACATATGTGGATAATAGCGAAATGATGACACAGTATTTTACAATAAGCGAAGATAAAATATTATTCACAGATGTGGGATTGGAATCATCTTTTTCAGAACAAGACGAAGATGGTAATACAATTCCTATTGTAGCTTATGCAATCTATAATAAAACTCTGGTAATGCCATTAAATCAGGATGATTTTACTTTATATCAAAAACGCATGGTAGAAGATACTGATTACAAGGAAGTATTAAAGGGCCAGAAAAATCAATTTATTTTCCTTGATTTGACAGAATCTGGATACCAGAAACATCTTATAATTGCAGCAGAACAAGAAAAGATACCAACTACTCTCAATGTGCCTATTGCTTTTGATAATCGTTCACTTGTAATATCAATTACTTGCAATCCTGCTACACTGGTTATAAATCCTCAGGACGAACAGACAATTACATTTACAGCTGCAAAAGCCGATGGTTCATATTTTGCTAGCGGAGAAGAAGATTCAATCATTTGGGATGCTGTACTTTATTATGACGGAAAAGATATAAATTCCTATACATCACCTGATACACCATTCTACACAGTGACTGGAAATATTCTTACATTTAATCCGGAGAAGTTAAGCCCATTAGAAGCAGCCGGCGTATATCAATTATATGTTACTGCAAAATTCCCTATGGTTGGGGCTACAGCATATTCTAACGATGTTGTAATCAGCAGTCAGACCTTTAATATTACAATCGGGGAAGACTAATTTAAGAGGAGAAGGAAAAATGAGAATAAAGAATAAATTACACCTTGATATATTTGCTTTTCTGTTTGCTCTGCTGCTTTTTGCAGGCTGTTCAAATTCAACCCAGAATAAAAAAGGTGCAGAAACTGCTGCCCAAAAAACTTACATTCTGCAAGGAAGTGTAGCGCTTTCGAATAGCGGAAGATCTGCAACAACATCTTTTGCAAAATTAGATAATATGACATACAGGGTTACCGCTTACAATGATGAAAGTGAAACTTATACAGAATCTAATCCTGCGGTGGCAAATCTTGTAGAAGAAGAGGGTAATCTTAAATATTCCTTTGAAGTAAAAGATGCAGGTACCTGGGTTATTAAAGCCAGTGCTATTATAACAAAAGAAGATAATACTACCCTTGAAGTTATGTCAAATTCAAAATCCTGGATTGTTGACGAAAATGCAGTAACAGTTGGCGTTGAAAAAATTGTTTTGAATGTACAGGGATATATTGAAGACGTAAAAGGCAGCATAGACTTAACAATTTATGATAATACAAATAAGGTAGAAAAGGTTAGTATAAAAGCAAAGGCCTTGATTACAAGCTTGCAGAGTGGAGAAGATGCCTTAAAGAAAACCTTTGAATTTTCCGGAACTTACACAGGTCGGGGAGGCTTCCGAACTGCAAATATTAAGCTGGACGATGTAATTCCAAACTGTTACGAAATAACCTTTAATTTTGTAGATAACAAAGACAAAATTTTGTATTCCTGCAAAGAAGCCGTTACAGTTTTTGGCGGTTACAAGACCGATAAATGGGTCAATAGTACAGACTCTAATAATTCCCACCTTGTTTATGACTCAGACTTGGAAGAAACAAAATTTGTTATTAGCAATCAATTGTTACAGGGATATAATCAGGCTGGGGATTTGGATTATCCGATTGTGTTGTGGAATGCACGTACTGACGAAAATGTACCGTATAATTGTGACTATGAGATGCAGAATGGTACAAAAACCTGTTTTATTCTAACAGAATCAACAAAGAGCGACCCATATCCTGTTGGTATAAATGCTTTTGGAAAAATAAAAGAGGATACTTCGATTCTTAGCAGCATGGGAGATTTTACAAAAGCTTTCTGTTTTGATAATCATGAAGATCCTCCTGTTATTTATGCATTAAATGATTCTTATGAAGAAATTTATATTTATAAGCAGTCTTATGCTTCTTTTAAAGAGGAAGATTCAATAGATTTGAATTCGATTATAAATGAAAGACTGGATGAGGGAACAGAATTGGACTCTATTTACCCGGCAATTGCATATTCTAATCCTTATATTTTCTTCTTTTTTAAGACGGTTCAGGATACTTATCATCTTGGCGCAATTGATGTAAGTGCTTCTGATCCAAGCGATCCCGATAATTTTACTTTCTGCGATACAAATGTAAATCTTAATAATATTACTTGTATGGATGTAGATACTGTCCAGGTTTCTGATGGAAGTGGAGGTTATAATGATAAAACTGTAATCTGTTATGCATATGGTGACAGAAATTACCAAGATTATGAGATAAGTATAAGGGAGTTATCTTTTGAGGGTAATTCAATTTCATTTGGAGAGGGAATTAATACAACGGTATCTGCATCTGCTTCTAATCTTGGAATAACTCTTCCAGGAGCTCAAATAAAACCAGAGATAACAGATTTACAAATATTAAATGATTTTCTTTATGTAGCCCTTTCCATGCATTCGACATATTTAGAGATGTATCAGAATGGTTTTGTAAAAATAAATGGCGAATATGTTCTAAAACCAATTATTATAAGTAATGGTGGAATTGCTAAAATTAATTTGGCTAATCCAGGAGAAGGTGGAATTTATCCTTTTGATAAATGGGGAAATAATCAAATATTATTAGGATGGAGAACAGGACGTATTTATAGAGATAATCAGGGCTCGAATCCACGAACAGTTACTTTGCCACCATATCCTTACAATGATGATGATGGTGCCGATTACAATGAAAATGATTATTTTTATGGAGTAAGAAAATTTGTAGCTCGAAAACCCGAAGAACTTGTAGTTGCAGATGACGGCGGATATATGGATATTGAATATGATGAAGACGGAAATCTTGTTTTAGGATCTGTAACTGCTGAAAATATTAATCGTATAGTAACTGTAAATCTTGCATCAGAAACACTTAGTGCTGTAGATGTTGATGTAACCTTTGATATGACATTTTCATCTTATGATGGTAGTGATTCATATTATGGTACAGGTTTTGATAATAACTAATGACCACCCCTCTCGTATCCGTCTGCATTCCAGTATACAACACAGAAACCTCTCTGCGCCGCTGCCTTGAATCGGTGGTGGGGCAGGAGTTTACAGGGCTTCAGATTGTTGTTGTAAATGATGGTAGCCCTGGTGGTAAAGATAAAAAACTCACCTGTAAAAAAATCGTAAAACAGTTTAGGAAAGAACATAAGCTTGGTAAAAATCAGGTCTTGTATCGTGAGCATAGGACTAACCTTGGGCTTTTAGAGGCACGGCGCACTGGTGTAGAAGCGGCCGAAGGCGATTATGTTTTTATGCTCGACAGTGATGATGCGTTGCTTCCAGGGGCTCTGGCAACTTTATACAAGGCTGCAATTGACTCTGGTGCCGATATTGTTCAGGGGCAGACTAAGGTTGTATGTTCCAATGCAGATGGCGCGCCTGTGGAAGAAAAGGTTCTTCTTCGACAAAAAGAAATGCAGCAGGTTGTAAACAAAATTTATGAAGGCGAGCTTACAGGTTCTGCGATTTTTGATGGATATATGCTTCATAAAAATCATACAGGCTTTTTGTGGGGCAAGCTTTACAAGCGTGAACTTTATTTGCAGGCGCTTTCGCATATTCCGTTTTCGCGATGTATTCGTTCCGAAGATTTTCTTCAATATTTTTTCATTTCTTATGAAGCTCAAAAATATGTTGGAATTGCGCAGTCTGTATATGAATATTCTATCGACACAGGAATTTCGGCATTCAGTAAAATAACAGACTTAAAAAAATGGGAGCAGGTTTGTACAGCCGCAAATGTATTTACAATCCTTTTTACTGCTGTAAAGGAATTGCCTGTGCAAAGAATTACTCCTGAACATATGCAGGCTATTCGTTTAAGAAGTCGTTTTATTCTTGCTAATACACTCAAGCAAATGAATTCAGATGTAGACCCTTCAATTTTACCCGAAGCCCGTGCCTTAATGTGTCAGTACTGGGGAGAGGATTTTGTGAAATTTGAAGAAGCGCGGGCCCTGAGCCTGTCGAAGGGCTAATCCTTAAAGGTTTTCAACAATTTAGTATAGTAACTGCTCTTTTCCAAAAAGTTGTCTTCAAAGGCAGCGATTGAAACGTAGCTGTTTAACTGGGCGCTTGGGTTAGTTGTAATTTCTTTTATTACGTAAACAACCTTGTTATTGTCTGGCTGAGAAATATGAGCAGTTACTTTCGTTATGTATTTTTTTGGATCTTTTGAAAGTTCCATGTTTTCTATGTCTGTGTAAGAACCACTTGTGCTTTCTGTAATGCGGCGTAAAACAAACAGGGTGTTCACATCGTTGTCTTCAAAATATCCGGGAATTGTTGCAATTGAAATAGAAGCTTCTTCGCCAAACATCCAAAGGTTATCCATTTTCTGTTCCCAGTTGCTATCCAGTGTGATTGTCTGGCCATCCTGTGTTGTGAACTTCTTTGATTTTCCCTTTACCTTTTTTACAGTTGGCGCATGATATGGTTTAGAAGGAAGCAGGCCTTTGAAATCTTCGAAGGATGTATCTTGGGCATTTATAATTCTTCCGTAAGTTACGCAGGTAAAAGCAATGTTGCCATCCTGCTTATTTTTGATGCTCTTTATATTAAAAAGAGGGATAAGGCTGTCAAAACAGATTTCAACCTGGCCACCAAACTGTTCATATTCTTGTGTTGAAAAAACAGGCTGGGCGCCAAGCTCATCACACTTTATGCGGCGTGAAGAAAATTCATACAAAATGTCATGAAGATAATTTAAGATATCAACGTCATCGCCATAAGGATCAATGTCTGTAATAATCTTTTCACCTGTCATATCAAAAAAGGCAGCCTCTGGATCTACAGAAAAAAGCAGTGCAATAGATTTTTCTGGAACAGCAAAGTCGCGGTTGGCAGGAGTATAATATCTGATTTGATAAGACGTATCATCATAATTTAAAATTCCAATGTATGTTTCGTGCGTAAAAGAATAGTCACGGTAGTAAACATATTCCCCAGCAGTATCAGGAACAAATGGAGTATAGCCGGGAAGGGCAAACGTTGCCGCTACCTGACAAAGAAGAATAGTCATTATCAAAATCAGTTTTTTCATATTTAGCCCTTATGCGTTCAACTTAGCAAGCTCTGCGCGAACAATTTCAACAGCCTTTGCAGCAGCACTTTCTGCTGGAACAAGTTCAGGATCCTTTTCAGAGCGTCGTTTAAGTTCAACATTAGGAAGATTCTTGTCACCAACAACAATACGGATTGGGTAACCAATAAGGTCAGCATCCTTGAACTTAACGCCTGGGCGTTCGTCGCGGTCATCAAGAATTACATCAATTCCGGCAGCAAGAAGCTCTTCATAAATCTTATCAGCAACTTCCTTCATTTTTTCCTTATACATAACAGGAACAACTGCAACCTGGAATGGAGCGGTACTCATTGTCCACATAATTCCGTTGTCATCGTGATGTGCTTCGATAATACTTGCAAGGGTGCGGTCAACACCAATACCGTAACAACCCATGATTGGAGTAACAAGCTTTCCGTTTTCATCAGGGTAAGTTACGTTCATTGATTTTGTATATTTTTCGCCAAGCTTAAAGATATGTCCAAGCTCGTTTCCTTTTTTAGAATAGAAGGTTCCGCCACATTCTGGACAAATATCACCGGGTTTTACAATGCGAACATCTGCAGTCATAAATGGAGTAAAGTCGCGGCCTGGTTCTACGTGAATAAAGTGAAGGTCCTTTTTAAGACCGCCTGTTACAGCGTCGTGCATTGTCATAACAGTTTTATCTGCAATAACCTGTGCCTTCTTAAGACCAACAGGGCCTGCAAAACCAACAGGAGCGTCTGTGATTTTTACAACATCAGCTTCTTCTGCAAGTTCAACATTGCTTGCTTTAAGCAGTGCGCACAATTTAGCTTCGTTTACATCAAGGTCGCCGCGAATACAAACAGCAACAAAGTCACCGGCAAGTTCAACTCCAGGATTTTCTACCTTGTAAATGAGAGTCTTAATAAATGCCTGTGGAGTTGTCTTAAGGAAGTCGCTCAGTTCTTCAATTGTGCGAACATTTGGAGTAGGGATTTCTTCTACGCTAGCAGTAGTTGTAACCTGAGGTTTTCCGTCTGCACCAAGAGCCACGTCATCGCGGCAGGCAGCCTTTTCTACGTTAGCAGCATATTTACAGTCAGGGCAAAGAATAAGTGTATCGTCGCCAACTTCGCTTTCTACCATGAATTCTTCAGAACCAGAACCACCCATAGCACCTGTGTCTGCCTTTACAGAAATTGTAGCAAGGCCCATGCGCTTAAAGATGCGTCGGTAAGCAGCTGCAGCATTTTCGTAAGAAGCGTCCAGGTCTGCCTGATCTTTGTCAAAAGAGTAGGCATCCATCATTGTAAACTCGCGGCCTCTCATAACGCCATAGCGTGGGCGAATCTCGTCGCGGTATTTAGTATTAATCTGATACAAAGTAAAAGGAAGCTGCTTGTAAGAAGTAAGTCCGTCGCGTACAAGAGCAGTAAAGGCTTCTTCTGCAGTTGGCGAAATTACCATATCCTGTCCACCACGATTCTGCGGCTTAAGCATTTCAGGACCCATTTTTTCCCAGCGTCCTGACTCTTTCCATATTTCACCAGGCTGAACAACAGTAGGCTTCATCTCGAGCATACCGGCTCTGTCCAGTTCTTCACGAATAATTTTCTCAACTTTACGGAATGCCTTAAGTCCCATAGGCATATAAGAATAAAGTCCGTTTCCAAGTTTGCGGATAAGACCAGCTCTCATCATAAGCTGATGACTAGAAATAACTGCGTCATTAGGAGCCTCGCGCAGCGTCCAGTTAATAAATTTTGATGCTTTCATAGTGAAGATATTATAGTAGAAAAAAATGGTTGTGAAAATAGGGGTGTAGGAGAGGGAACGCCACCAGGAAGAAAATATTATTCTGACACTTTGGATTTTTACTGTATTAGACTTTAGGATTTTACCACTCTTGACTTTAGGATTTTACCATGTTAGACTTTAGATTATCACCATCTCTATACTGGAGGTAATCTTATGAATGTTTCAAGAAAAGCAAAGGATGCACTTTTGCGGCTTGCAGGTCAGTTTCCTGTTGTTGGAATAACTGGTCCACGACAAAGCGGAAAAACAACTCTTGCAAAAATGACATTTCCCGATAAGAAATATGTATCTCTTGATGATAAGGAACTGCGTACACTGGCGGCTTCAAATCCAAAAGATTTTCTTGAGGCATTTCCTGATGGTGTAATTATTGACGAAGCACAAAAGGTTCCAGAAATATTTGATGCGGTCAAATTATTTGTAGACAGTCATAAACATGAGCCGGGGAAATACATACTTACTGGTTCAAGTCAATTTAAACTAAAAGAAAACATGACTGATTCTCTTGCAGGTCGTGCCGCTTTTTTGCAGCTTCTGCCTTTTTCACTAGGTGAATTAAAGGATTCAAAACTTGTTCCACAAAATCCTTATGACCTTATTTTCAAAGGTTTTTATCCACCTCTTTATGACAGCGAAAAACATTTTATTCCTGATGACTGGTTTGAAAGTTATATAGACACTTATCTGGATCTTGATGTAAAAGAGCACATAAATGCAACAAATATTTCAACCTTCAAAAAGTTTATACAGATTTGTGCACTTTATTCGGGTCAGCTGCTTTCAATGGAAAGTATGTCAAAAAATCTTGGAGTGTCCGCCCCTACTGTAAAACAATGGCTTTCAATTCTAGAATCTTCCTTCATCATTCATTTTCTTGAGCCAGATTTGAACAATCTTGGACGTTCCATTGTAAAAACACCAAAGCTCTATTTTACAGACACAGGACTTTTATGCCATCTGCTCAGGCTTGGTTCAAAAGAAGAATTATTGTTAAGTCCACACAAAGGCGCTGTAGTAGAAACCTTTGCTGTTGCTGAACTTTTAAAATCCCGCTACAACATTGGCAAAAAGCCGGAGCTTTCATTCTTCCGTGATTCAAAGGGTTTTGAAGTTGATACAATCGCCGACTGGAAACACACCTACGCAATCGAAATTAAAAGTAACTCAGACACAGAACAAAAGCTTTCTGCCAATACACGAAAATATGTTTCCCTCCGTGCAGATACCAAATGTCAGGGTGCAGTTTTCTATCTTGGTGATATTACTTGCACTATAAATGGCATTCAGTATGTAAGCTGGCATGATTGGGACAGTTTGATTTAACTTACAAATATTGTGGCATCCTTTTTTTTAAACGGTCCAGTTACATCTCCATGAAAACTCTGAAGTCACACCCACTTGTAATATCCCCATAAATATCTATAATTAAAGATAGCAAACAAAAATTATTACTAACCCAAAAGGACTAGCCTTTTGAAAGGGCGCGGGTGCTGATGGGGAAGGAGAATTATTATGGAAACAAAGGTTGCTTAATCAGAATTCTGAAATTATTTGAATAATAGTTTGGTTAGACAAAAAAGTCATGAAATTAGATTTACTATGAGAATATGAAGAATCTAAAGTAAATGAAAATATTCCAGAGGAAATTACTGAGCTTGCTAATCAACGTTTACAAGCTAAACAAGAAAAAAATTACGCACTCGCTGATGAATTAAGAGCTAAAATCCAAACTGAATGATTCAATATTAAGGATATTCCTTGAGGTTTTGAAATAGAAAAAATTTAGTAATTTAAAAAGCCTCGATTTCGAGGCTTTTACTTATTAATTTTTATTTTTTATTTCATCAGCACACTTTTTGATATTTTTTGTATGCTGCGGGATTGGATTGTGTAAGGAATATTCTAGGATTGTTTAATATCTCTATCAACTGTGAATCATTTTCTGTTGTAATACTTATAGTCAAATTCCTAATTTCTACATTCTCTGAACAATCTGTATACATAATCTTTGATAATAAATGTGTCTCTGTATTGTAACGACCTTGTAATTTAAAGTCTCATAATGTGAAATCTACTATGAATTCATCAGATTCTCACTCTATATCATGTATATCATCTGGAACCAATTTGAAATGTATACGGAATTGGTTGAAAATATCTAATTTCTTCTCGATATTGTCATCCTGAGTCTCAATACTGAAATCTATAATAGATGTAATAATTGTAGGAGTTTCATCTTTCATAAACATTACTCATTCAAGTTTCTTTTTAAGTTCACTCTCCAAGGATTCATCGCTTATGGTAAATGACTTCAATACTCAATTTTCTAAATCGAAATTGTACTCAATATCTCACTTATATAAAGATATATGCGATTCGTCGCAAGTATAGACTGAAATATCTGATCTCTCTTGGATTTCTTCACAGAATGTTGGTTGATAATCGGCATCTTTAGACATCTTTTCATACCACATTCATACTTGTTCCTCTATATATCACATCATAGCATAAAATGTAGCATTTCATTCTTTTGCATATATACTCAATATATCAGTGAATTTTTGCTGGTTGGCTACTTTTATACTATCTACATACAATAGATTATCTTGCTTACGAAGTACCACTGTAATTTTAAGAGTTTCTCAATCGGTTGCTG
>JAEEGH010025379.1_pt1 | contig 11887 bp, 10 predicted proteins | sample 9134181 | NCBI WGS metagenome assembly JAEEGH01 (sample SAMN16246544, study PRJNA631951) | gut metagenome | biome: gut microbiome; feature: rumen; material: DP-attached | host: Bos | place: Iran: Karaj | collected 2018-10
ATTAACCAATATCGCAGATACTACACTGGATAACGTAAAAGAATTTTTCGCTCAGGAATACAGCAAAAACGAAATATGCTATAAATGTCCCGACGTTGCAAACTGCATGCAGGAACATGGCAAGAAATGTTTTTAAATAATCAGCTGCGATAAGTCAGAGTGTAAGGAAAAAATGTTTTTTAAGAAAGAGCCTGATTTTATATACAGGCAGCTGCTGGATCTCAGATAATACGGAAGGTATAAAGGGGAGTTTATTATGAGCAAAAACAGAAAAAAACTATTATTGCCGTTGATTCTCTCGACTTGCTTTGAAGTGTTTTATATCGTGATGTTGATAGCGTTTTGGGGCAGGATTTACAGCCCTGTTGGAGTAATAGTACTCGGAGCGATACTCACACTTTTCTTCGTGATGAGTATAGTGTTCTTCGTTTCCCCAGATAAGCTGTTTTCAGATGATAAAAATGATAAAAAAAGAAAAGTCCGTGCAATTCTTTTCGATACAAATGTTGATGTATATGATGACGGGGCAACGGATGAGTATATAAACGCCTGTATCAAGTTCTTTAACTCAATCCCCAAGGAAACCATAGTCAACAAGGCACACGAGCATTTTGAGCAAATTAGAAGCATCAGCGAGGGTCCCGGCATAGATGAAGTGGCTGATTACGGTGACGGTGATAATATTTTAATTTACATCAAACTCAAGGCGATGCATTTATCCACCGAAAAAGGCGGCGACCCCGAACATGTATGGTTCATCATGGAGGGAGACACTCCCTGGAGTGACGGCTTTGAATTTGTGGTTGCTGATAATCGGCTTGTTAAGGTTGGAGAGTATACTGGGGATTACGATATTTAACCGTATATGTGAAAGAAACGCAACTCGAAAACAATGTAATTAGGAAAAGAGAAAATGAAATCCTCACGAAGAAGACGAAACAAAAAAATAGATGAACTATGCTCGGCAGGATCTTCGATTACAATGTTGGTAACGTTGTATCTGGTGTTCAAATATCATGACTATTGGCAGGTTGTGGTTATTTGCATTTTTGTTGTATTACTCTGTTTGCTAGTTGCTGTAGTTGCAGTTACAAGTATTATTAAAACGATACGAATCAGTAGAGCAATGGTAATCGACGATTACGATTATATGTCGGGAGAAGATTTCGAATATTTTTGTGCTGATATCTTACGTGGAAACGGATTTAAAGATGTTGAAGTTACGAAAGCTTCTGGAGATCATGGGATTGACGTATTAGCTAAAAAAGATGGCGTAAAATATGCAATTCAATGCAAAAGATATTCCAAGCCAGTCGGAAATAAAGCAGTTCAAGAAGCGTATTCTGGGAAAGCAATTTATAACGCGGACGTTGCTGTCGTAATGTCAAATATGGATTTCACTCCTCAAGCTATAGAAGATGCAAGAAAACTAAAAGTTGAATTGTGGGATAGAAACAAAATTTATTCGTTACAAAGAAACGGAAATGTGGGTGTAGAACAATACATTACTCAGCCAATTGAAGAGAACTATTCTACACAAAACACTGTAGTAGAGAATATAAAATCTGACCAGACAGATACTCTTATTTGTCCAAACTGTGGCGGCAAACTCGTTTTAAGAACTGCAAAAAGAGGCGCAAATATAGGAAGCCAGTTTTATGGATGTTCAAATTATCCGAATTGTAAATATACAAGAAACATATAATTAAAAGATGTAAAAAGCGAGTGCTGCTCGCTTTTTTTAATGTGTCGTGTTTTCTAAATGCTTCGAAAATGGTGAATACCCTAGACAACTTTATAGAAGAAAAAAAATAAATTTGGTATAATATTTATTTAGGATACTAAAAATGTAAATGCAACAAAAACGAAATAAAACAATGAACAATATTAATGATTTACGCAAAGGATTTGAAACAGCATTTATAGATGGTTCTGTAGTTTCCGATCCTCTCTGCACACCACAATTTGTTTCTAACAATTACAAAGAAGGAAAGAAAGTTTTCTCATCCATAGAGGATGAGCTTTTGTCGTGCAATCAGTTTTTCATCAGTGTTGCATTTATTACTTTTGGCGGAATTGAACCGCTTCTGCTTACATTGCGAGAGCTTGAGAAAAAAGGCGTAAAAGGCCAAATTCTTACAACAAATTATTTGTATTTCAGCGAGCCCAAAGCATTAGAGAAACTCAGTGAATTATCAAATATAGAATTAAAAATGTATGATGTTGAGCAGGCAGAAGAAGGCTTCCATACCAAGGGATACATTTTTAAACAGGAAGAGATTTACAGAATCATTATTGGCAGTTCCAACATGACTAAAACTGCATTGACTACCAATCGTGAATGGAACACCAAGATTATTTCAACTGAGCAGGGAGAGATGGCTTCTGAGATCATAAAAGAGTACAGAGAACTCTGGTCATCACAGTATGCTTATGATTTCGAAGAATTTTATGAGAATTACAAAGAGAAGTTTAAGATTATCAAACATCAGCGTGAGATAGCCAGACAGGATGAGATAACTTCTCTTGAGAAATATAAACTTAAGCCCAATAGCATGCAGGTTGGGTTTATTACTAACTTGCGTAAAATAATTGCAGCAGGCGGAGAACGAGCACTGCTGATATCTGCAACAGGTACCGGCAAGACGTATGCGTCTGCTTTTGCTATGCGTGAACTAGGATTTAAACGTGTGTTGTTTTTGGTTCACAGAGGACAGCTGGCAAGACAAACAAAGAAATCATATGAGAGAGTGTTTAACAAGAGTGTTTCGATGGGATTAGTCGGAGCAGGCCACAGTGAATACGACAAAGACTATGTATTTGCAACTGTTCAGACTCTTAATCGTGATACTCATCTTTTTGAATATAAACCTGAAGAATTTGACTGTATCATTTTGGATGAAGCGCATCATTCTTCAGCCAATACATACCAGAAAGTCATGAATTATTTTAAGCCTAAATTATGGCTTGGTATGACTGCAACTCCGGATAAAAGAGATGACAACATCGAGGGCAGAAATATATACGAGATCTTTGACTATAAGATTGCTTATGAGATAAGACTTCAGCAAGCTATGGAAGAGAATATGCTTTGCCCGTTCCATTATTTTGGCATTAGCGATTTATCTGTGATTGGTGATGAACAAATTAAAACAAGACAACTTTCGTCCAAAGAGTTTGCATTATTAACGTCAGATGAAAGAGTTAAGCACATCGTAAAAGAGGCAGATTATTTCGGATATAGTGGAGAAAAAGTTAAAGGTCTTATTTTCTGCTCAAGAATAGATGAATCTGAGGAACTTTCCAGGAAACTGAATGCAACTGTTAATCCCGAAACCGGAAAGTTATTTAGAACACTTGCCTTAAACGGAAGCGCCAGCGAAGAAGAAAGACAGCAGGCATTCGAAAGACTTGCCGTTGATGAAGATGATGAAAGAGTTTTAAAGGGTGAAATCAGTCCTTTGGACTATATCCTTTCGGTAGAAATATTGAATGAAGGCGTAGACATTATAGAAGTAAATCAGGTTATAATGTTGCGTCCTACAGAATCTCCCATAGTCTTTATTCAGCAACTCGGACGTGGCTTAAGAAAAGCAGACGGAAAAGAATTTGTTGTTATTCTTGATTTCATTGGAAACTATAATAACAACTTTATGATTCCGATTGCTTTGTCGGGAGACAGATCATATAACAAAGACAATATTCGAAGATATGTTATGGAAGGCGGAAGGGTTATTCCCGGAGCATCCACTATCCATTTCGATGAGATAAGCAGAAAACGTATTTTTGCTTCTGTTGATAATGCGAATTTCAGTGATGTCAAACTCATAAAAGAGAACTATACAAACCTTAAAAACAAGATTGGCCATATTCCCGCATTAAAAGACTTTGATGATTATGGCGAAATGGATGTCTTAAGAATATTTGATAATAATAGTTTGGGTTCGTATTATAAATTCCTGGTTAAATATGAAAAAGAATATACAATCCGTCTCTCTGAAGATGAAGAGAAGATTGTTGAATTCATTTCCAAGAAACTTGCCAGCGGAAAGAGAATACAGGAACTTGAATTATTAAAGCGTATTCTCGCATATTCTAAAGGCCTGTCAGATATCGGATTGTTTGAAGGCTTATCCAAAGATTTACAGAAATACGGTAAGGCCTTAAGTGCAAATCTGAAAGATAATTTAGTTAATATAATGACTAATGAGTTTTCTTCAGGTTCAGGAAAAAAGACTTACGAAAAATGTATTTTTATTGAAGAGAACAAGGGTGATTATTTCCCTTCAGAATTGTTTGTTTCACTTCTCAAAAATGAAGATTTCTACAACATAGTTAAGGAACTTGTTGATTTTGGAATCAGCAGATTTGAAAGGGATTATAAGAACACTTATAAGAAAACAGATTTAGTTTTATATCAAAAATATACATACGAAGATGTATGCAGACTTCTTAACTGGGAAAACAGTGAAGTGCCTTTAAATATCGGCGGTTATAAGTATGATAAGAAGACTAAAACTTTCCCGGTTTTTATCAATTATGATAAGGCAGAAGACATTAGTGATACCACGAGATATGAGGATCATTTTACAAGCCGCCAGACCCTTATAGCAATTTCAAAATCAGGACGCAGCATGCAATCCGAGGATGTTCAGAATTTCCTTAAAGCAAAAGAGCGTGGCATACAGGTTGAATTGTTTGTTCGTAAGAATAAAGACGATAAAATCTCAAAGGAATTTTACTATTTAGGACATATGAACAGCAGCGGAAATGCAAAAGAATTTGTGATGCCAAATACTGATAAGAATGCAGTTGAAATTGAATGGATTCTTGATGAACCGGTAAGAGAAGATATCTACGAATATATTGTGAATGCTTAAACATTTTGGAGTTTATCATGGAGATTTTTACAGTCGAACAAATAACAGAAGCAGACTTCGGTTGTGAAGAAACTGAAAGAAAAGAACCCTTCGCGCTTCTCAAACTCAGATCAGAAGGAAATGAAAAGTTTGTCGAAGTTTCCGAAGCTGAGCTTGCAAATAAAGGAATTGTCGAAGGAAAGAAAGTCATAATAACCGATGCTGGCAAAGTATTAAAGTATGTTCGTGTCGTGGCAGCAGTTATAAGAGATGGAGACAAAATCTTTGCCACAGCAAGAGGATACGGTGAGTTTAAAGGCTGGTGGGAATTTCCCGGCGGAAAGATTGAAAAAGGAGAAACTCCTCAACAGGCTCTTGTTCGCGAGATAAAAGAAGAGCTTTCTGCAACAATAGAAGTCGGCGAATTAATAGACACCATTGAATATGACTACCCTACATTTCATCTTTCAATGGATTGCTTTTGGGCCAAGTTGATTGAAGGTGAGTTGATCCTTAAGGAAGCAGAAGCGGCCAAATGGTTATCTCGTGATGAACTGCTTTCTGTAAATTGGTTACCTGCGGATAGAGGGTTAATAAAATTAATATAGTTGTTTATTTCAAAACAGATATGTTTTATTCAAAAAAGAAATGTGTAAAAAATGCACATTTCTTTTTTTTAGGATATTATAAATATATCAAAAAATGAAATATTGAATCATATAATATATGGGGGTAAATCTTGTTCCCCCTTTTTATAAAACCTCTTATCTGTTTTAATGATATCAGAAAGGAGAATTAAGATGAATAATAACAAAAAAACTAGATTGTATAGAGAAGAGAATGGAGATATTAGAAAATTTAATACTGAGAAATTTCGGACTTCGATCGATACAAATAGAAGGCCTAAAAAAATGACAGTAGAAGAATACGTAAAAGAAATTGCGAAAAAAATGTCAAGTAGTTATGACACCATAGAAGGATGGCGAAAGGGGAAAAATGCTCCACAAGATATCAAGATGGTGTTTGAACTTGAAGAAAAAATGAATCTACCCAAATATTCGTTATTATATTCGGAGATTGAACATTTAAAGAATGAGATTCTTTTATATAAGAATAAACTAGAACTTGCAGAAAGAAAATTAAAGAACAAAGAAAGTCAATTAGAGAACAAACAGAATAATTTTGTTTTTGCCGAACGATTAAGCCCGTTTTGTTTACGATATGATGGTTTTTCTAATTTAATTGATATCCTTATAGGGTATTATTGGGGGGAAGAGGACAGCGCTAGTACATATGCTGAAGAGTTGTCATATATTATTAGTGATTATTTAAATACTATTGATTTTGCAGAACTACTTGGATTTAAAGGACAACGTTCGAGAGAAGAAGTAAGAGAGTATCTTGATAATACTAAAGAAAGAAATGATGAGACTTTTTTAAGGTGGCTCAACGAAGTAGTAGTTGATTCAAAGGGAAATCAACTTTATGACGATAATAATAAGATTAATATTCATGGTATTCAGTTATGGCAAAGATTAAAAGATAGTCCTATCTTAATGCCTTCAGATAAAGAAAGGGTAACAGCATTAGTAGAGGAACTAATAAATAATTGGAATGAATTGCAGGAACCTTATGCGACTTGTTCTATTACAATTCAATATGAAGATATAGTTCTTCAAGAGTTTCGTTTGGGAATGGGTTATTCTAAACCGACACATAATGATAGAATGGATGCTATTGTAGAATTGCTATTTTTAACGGATGGTAGAATTGAGCCATATACATTGGAAAATGCAATAGTTTTCCGTACTGATCAGTTTGAAATGGAAATGGAAATTGTTTTTGATTTAAGTAGATTGTAATATTCGCATATAAATAGAAATACTAGATAATCTTTTGGTATATGCAACGGGAAACATATAACTCCTTTCATTTTTACACAAAATAACCAATGTGCAAAAAAATGCACATTGGTTATTATATTATGGTATCATAAATATAGATCAATTTTATTTCTTTTAGGAGATACGATATGTTTGGAACAGGTACAAAAAAGATGTTAAATATGATGATGCTGGATATTCTTAAGGAGTATACAGATGCTGAACATAGGCTTCGTCAGAAGGATATTATAGACCTTCTGAGTTCAAACTATGGAGCCTCGTGTGAAAGAAGATCGGTTAAAAGTAATATCGTTTCACTTCAGGATATGGGTTATGATATCGCCGCGCAAAACGGATATTATCTTAAGACCAGAGAATTCACGGATGCGGAACTTCGCCTTCTAATTGACGGTGTTTTTACATCTGGAGCTATAACGGATAAAGAGGCGCATAAACTTGTTAGTAAACTGGAGAAGTTTTCTAACAAGTACTTTAAGTCACATGTGGCTTATGTACACAGCACATCCAGCGGAAAGAATGCTGAGAATCAGAATGTAATGGATTCAATAGCAGCGATTGATACCGCGATATCAAAAGGAAAGAAGATTGCTTTTTCATATCTGCAGTATGGAATAGATTTTAAACTTCATCCCAAAAGAAGTATCAGATATGTTGTCAGTCCTTATCAGATGATTAACAACAAAGGTAAATACTATCTGATAGGAAATTATGATGAGCATGATGATGTTTCACATTACAGGCTCGACAGAATTACTGATGTTGAAATTCTTAAAGAAAATCGCAAGCCCATGAAAACTATTAAAGGCCTCGAAAAAGGATTTAATATCCAGGAATACATTTCAGAACATGTCTATATGTATTCCGGTGAAAGCGAACGATTTAAACTGCGTACAAACGAAATTATGATGGATACACTTGTTGACAGTTTTGGTAAAGATTTCAGAGTTGAGTTTGGAGAAGGCAGCGATATCATTGTTTCTCTGAAGTGCAATCCGAACGCATTCTTTTACTGGGCAATGCAGTACGGAAACAATGTAGAAGTTTTAGAACCTGAGAGCATGAGAGAACGAATAAAAAAGACATCATTGGCGGTGTATAAAAAATATAAATAAACAGATTTTTCTTAAGGGAAATTATATGAGTGACGATAATAAAATTAGAGTAAAAATACATAGAGGCGCTTCGCAGATTGGTGGTGTATGCACAGAGGTGTATACAGACCATACAAGGCTTTTCTTTGATTTTGGAACACCATTAGAAGGTGAAGGGAATCAAGATAAGCTTGAGATAGAAGGTCTAACAAAGGGTGTTGTTAATACCGATGCAGTCTTCCTGACACATTATCACGGCGACCATGTGGGTGAAGTACCGAATATTATCTCGCAGATACCTGTGTACATGCACAAAACCGCTCGCAAAATACTCCAGGCACAGCAGGAACATAAGGTTGGTATTGGCGAAATAGTTTGGGCGAAGGATGTGAAGGATTTATCTGTTGACGAACCGATAACTATCGAAGATCTGAAGATTACTCCTTTGGCTTCTGACCATTCTGCAAGTGATTCTTTGATGTATTTGATTGAAGGCTATGGCAAGAGAATTCTTATTACCGGAGATTACAGACTTCATGGTTTTTATAGCGATAGAGTAAGAGAGACTTTCGAAACCATCGGACATATAGATCTTATGATTACGGAGGGTACAAATCTAAACAGAGAATCAAAGTTTAACCATGATGAGAAATGGGTTACTGATGAGTTCAAAAAGATAATAAAAAAATATAAATATGTTTTTCTTTTCACATCATCTTCGAACATAGACCGAATAGCTGCTTTTTCCAGATGTGTTCCAAAAGGAAAATATGTTATTGCTGATGAATATCAGAAGAAGATTCAGAATATCGCAGACGAAAGTCGCGAAGAAGAATTCAAATCAAATAAGGTTTTGTACTATAGTGATTATCTTAAACCGAAGTTTGAAGAACTTGGTGGCGGAATGGTTGTTAGAACCGGCGATAAGTTCAAAGAAATAGTAAGCTATTTTTCCGATAAATATCCTGAAGATACTTGCTTGATTTATTCGATGTGGAAAGGCTATGAAAAAAAGTTTGATTCTGTCAGAGAGATGCTTAACTGCTGTAAGAATGTTGAGAGAAGACATGTTTCAGGCCATGTTACCAAAGAGGATTTGGAAGAGATTTTAAGGATGGTGAGGCCGGAGAAGGTGATTATTCATCATATTTCATTAGGAAATGATGGGAAAGTTGAAATAATTGAGGATACAGAATATATACCGATTACAGATGGGGAAATAATAATGATATAAATGGATTTGAGGAGGCTTATTAATGAATAGTTTTGTTGATGAAAAGAAATATAAAATTGTTAAGGATTTAGCTGAAAAAAGTGAATATCCGAAGATTACAATAGAAGAGAAGATTTGTATTAAATTTAAATTGCAAGACATTATGAATAAAAACCTGCATGTTAATGAAACTACTTTTGAAGGATGGCTTTTTGCGCTAAGAGATTGTATTTCAGATAGTGACAAGAAAATCAAAATGTCTCTAGACAAAGAAATAAAAATTAAAGATTGTCGTAATAAATCAAAATATATAGGTGAGACAAAGCTAAATAGATTTTTATATCGTGTTATGAGATTTAGAGAACAGTATGAATGGTTTGAACTTGAAGATAAACTAGGAAAAAGTGTTGATGATTTTAAAAGTTATATTTCGAAGGGAGTTTTTACAAACAATATTGGAGCGGGAAAGGCGAATAAAAGTGTGGGAGATACACCTGAAAATTATGTAGAAGGTGTTTTAGCTGAAAAAGGAAAACTAAAAGAAATAATAACAAATGTAGATGTAGATATAGATATTGGTGATAATAATGTAAATAGACAACTTCCAGTTGGATTATTTGCCGATAAAGTTACGAAAACAGAAACACCTATTTTTACTCATGGACATTCGGCGATTGATTTGTGGACTTGGAATGGAGATGAATTTTATGTTGTGGAATTAAAGGCACACAACAATAATACTCTAGAAATTTTTTCGGAAATATTCTTTTATACAAATTTTATTCGTGATTTGCTTTGCCCTGAAGGAATATTCACATTAAATGAAGATAAGGAATATATTAAAAAAAGGTTGTATTGTGATAAAAAGAATAAGGAAGAAAGATTAAGAGGATATGATCATCTTAGAGAGAATAAAGGAAAAATAAAAAAAATAAATGGTATTTTGCTTGCTGATAATAATATTGGTTTTCATATTTTTGTTAATGACAATATATTAAAGATAATGAACAACAATAATGCAAGTATAAAATATTATTGCGTTAAATATGATGACAATATAATACCTAAAAAATGATTCTAAGAAAAGAATAACACTAAATATATCATAATAGCGTAAACTTGTTATGCGATGTGCTAAAAAAGGCACATCGCTTTTTTTATTATGTGATTATAAACGAACACAAACTAATCTGAAAGGAATTTATATTATGGAAAAATTATTTGAATATATATCTGCAGATCAAAAAGATGATAAGAGTGCGTTTGATGAAGTAATGCTATTGGGAAAGAATATGATAGAAGCAATTATGGGTGATGATGGTATTGTGATTCCGTTGAATTCTCGAGCATATTTTGCTACGGCTAAGTATTTTATTTCGTTTTTACCGGGGCTGTCTGAAGACGACGAGAAAAAATACAAAAAGGCTATTCTAGATGAATTTTGGAATGCAAAATACGAACGCAGTGATGAGATGTTGGATTATGGATTAGGTGAAAGGGAAAGGATTGCTATCGGTGTATCTATGCAAACCGCTTACGGATACTGTGATACAGAGAATGAGATTATGGAATGCGGGCCTGATTATCTATCAGGTGATGAAAACTGTAACGTACTATTTCCAAATGCTCCGATACTTCAGGTGTTTTACAGCGAAAGAGCAGATTATATTGAAAAAATGCTGGAAAAGAAAGAATTGGTATTTTCAGAACTTTGTGATATGGATTCGTTCGGTGTCGGTATTAAAATAGACGGCAAACAGATTGATAATGTAAATTCTCTTATTGAATGTGTACAATCGAAAAGAAAATGCGGAATATCTGAAGCTGTTGTTGAAGCTGCATTAATTTATGTAGAAGGATATTTGAACGGCCGGAAGGAGGATAATTAAGTTTCATGGAGATAAAGCTTAAATAGATATAACATCACTAAGAAAAATATGCGATGTGCAAAAAAATGCACATCGCATATTTTATGATGTAATCAGAAAAGCACAGGAATAGGAGGTGGGTAGAAAATGAATCAGATATATAAACTTAATGCGGAAATAATGAAATATTATCAGTCGCTGCTTAAGAAAAAAGGGAAAGAAGCGAAAGCCTTTCTTAGCGAAATTGATATAGATGAGGAGATTATTGATTGCTTTAACCTTGGATATTCCGGAACAGATTCAAATGGGCTCGTTTATCATTTTAATGCGTTAGGATTTGACGATGATTTAATTATTGAGTCAGGGTTGGCTGATTTCGATGAAGCCAATGGTATAGAAGACGTATTTCATAACAGGCTTATTATTCCTTTAATTGATGATGAGAACAAAGTAATAGGATTTTCCGGAAGGACTTTGGATATTGAAACACCGATATACCTTAATTCTCGTAAGTCTTTAGTCTTTGATAAAAACAAAAGCTTTTTTGGCCTTAATCGTGCGAAGGATTCTAGAGCAGGATATCTGATTGTATGCGAAGGTTTCATGGATGTTTTTTCATTACATCAAGCCGGATTGGATATGGCTATTGCAAGCTTGGGAACGAAACTTACAAAAAACCAAGCAAAGATCCTAAAGAAGTATACTGATAAAGTTTATATTTGCTACGACACGGATGATGTTGGAATTAAAGCGGCAACTAATGCAGTAGAGGTTTTAGAAAATGTCGGAGTCAAAGGACAGATAATTGATTTATCTCCGTACAAAGATCCTCAGGAATTTGTAAAAAAAGAAGGAGCAAAAGCATTTGAAAGACTTCTTAAAAAACAATAGGTAAAGAAGGGGGGTTAATTATGATTATTTTTACTATAGATTTTTCATCAAAAGAAAAACT
>JAEEGH010025380.1_pt1 | contig 11887 bp, 11 predicted proteins | sample 9134181 | NCBI WGS metagenome assembly JAEEGH01 (sample SAMN16246544, study PRJNA631951) | gut metagenome | biome: gut microbiome; feature: rumen; material: DP-attached | host: Bos | place: Iran: Karaj | collected 2018-10
TTTTAGGAGCCTCTCCTTTCTGGAAAGCTGTCTCTTCGGCTGTTCGCGATATACCACATTTTTTATGGCCTTCGGCGCTTTTTTGAGCGCCTCCTTCGGCACGGTTTGTATGGGTAAGGGGAGGTTTATGACGTTCTTTTCCTCTGTTTTGCCTGCCAGAATGTCCGTCCCCTCGTTTTCGTTTATCACATTCACCGCTGCGGGATTTCGGACAAAGGTCCGGACATTCGTCACCTCTTTTTGCGCCTCTGTATGGATGGTTGCAGCGCTGTTTTGTTTTTTCTGCAGTTCCTCAATTCCCATTGTATGCTCCTTTCAAGTAAGCGTTCACCAGAAGGGCGGACTGTTACCCTTTTACCGCTTCCCGGATCAGCTTTATTTCCTCTTTTCCCATACTGTCATCATCCAGACCCTCCGCCGGGATCTTGTCGTCGGACAGGCCAATCGCTTCGCGAAGTCTGCTCCAGTCTTCCTCCGTAAGCACCTCATCGGCATCCGGCCAGGGCATAACTCCCCTGAACTTCAGGAAAACATGCGCGGAAGGAATAAACTTCCTGACGGTTTCCATGGCTTCCTCACTGTCAAAAGTGCCGGTAACAAAATCATTCTCATCTCCGAATGCGGACCACTCCTCCAGCGAGCAGGCGATGAGTCCCAAAAGATCCTCTCCCGCATTTTTAGCCGGCCTTAAGCCCTCGCACCGGTAGGTGCCGTTTTCAAAGCGGCGAAACAGCAGCACCGACCGGATCCTGCCGCCCGCGATGACCACCGAGCTTACATCCTGGTCATACATTTCAAAGGGGAACACATGCCCCTCCATATGGTTGTTTGTATCGTTTAAAAACTCCCCTAAAAGCCCTGCCCTGTCATCTCCAAGCTCCCGAAGCGGCACTGCATCCAGTCTGCCGAATTTCAGAAGCTTTTTGGTGTCACACTCCGAGGGCTTTATCGCGAAATCCGCGCTGATAACCGGCGCAAAAGAGAAGCCCCAGCCGTCCAGAAAGTTTTCCAGTACCGCCTCTTCGTCCCTCTCTTTTTCATTCTCATACTGCCGGATGGGGACATCCACAAAAATCAGGGTTTCTTCCTGCTGCGCGGCCAGACCTGCCAGGCGCCCCATAAGGGAATTGCCGATGCCCTGCCCCCGCATGCCTTCATAGACCTGTATGTGGTTCACCGTAATGGAGCGGGGTTCGTACTCCGATGCTTCATAGATCGTGTAAACGATGGCGCCGGCGGCGCACACATCCCCTTCGATATGCCGCAGCGCGCCTATGGCATGCTTCCTGCCCATAACCACATCGTCGTAATACTCTCCCGGTATATAATCCTCAAAGGCTTCGATATTATCCGATGTGATAATCGTTTCAAGCGGCCAGTAAATCCCGGCAAAACTCGCAAGAAGCTCGCATCCCGCGTCCAGACGGTCCTTTCCGAAGCCCGCGAGAGGCGATATGGACTTCGACAGTTCGAACATGGTATCGATCACATTGAGGTATGCCCTCTCAACATCCTCCGCCGGTATTTTGCTCGCCTTATAATCTCCTGCGATTACCTTTTCCAGGATATTGACATAGGCCACCCTGTCCACCAGTTCCTCTAAAAGAGCGTCATCGAAACGGAGGATCTCGTCAAGGTCAAACTCCTCCGGATGATCCTCTGCGTACAGCTCCATCGTCTCCTCAAGCTCTTTTCGGATTTCCGCGGCAAGCTTTTCTACCGCTTTATCCGGCTTTGGCTCCTTGCCGTAAAACGATAAATTCTCCATAATTTCCGCATAAAAATTCTCTTCCACGATCAGCACCTCCCTTTAATTATGTTCCCTGTTCCACGCCATCTTCCACGCCAGATTGACCTGGAAGAGATCCCTTGCGGCGTCTTGCCGCCACTTGTCATCCTCTTCCTCATCAGATCTGTATGGCACGTTCTCATCCTCATAGGTATCTATAAGGCTTTTTTTCGCATGCATCGCCAGCCCCAGCCTCTCGGGGATATTGTCCTTGCCAAGAACTCTTGCCAGCAGCGTCTCCGTGATCTTATTGGCTTCAATCACATAAATACGTTTCAGCTTTGAACCCCTGCCCCCGGCCAGATCCACAACCATCCCCTTTACGGCGGACAGAATGTAATTCGCGTCCTTGTTTGTCCTTCCAAGGAGCAGATCGACCCGGATGCCATCGGCGACCTCAGTGCTTAAAATGACCGCCCGAACGTCATTGGCGCCGTCAAAAACTGCCCCGCTGTACTCCATCGAATAGAAGCCGGGATCCGAAAACTCCTCATCAATGCGTACAAAGCTGAGGAACGCCCCCACCTTCCGGGTCCGATTGATGTCCATTTCCCCAAAGCTGAAGTAGGCTGCTTCATCGGTGCAGAGCTGCAGGGATCTCCTGACGCATTTTGACGTGAGAAGCCTGTTTATATCCACAGCCACAAGCGGTGCTCCCTCGGCAATCTCATAGCCCATCTGCCTGAACACCTCCGAATCTTCCTCTGTGTATCCTGGAAAATCCGCCTCCATATAGACCGCGCCGCTTTCAAAAGCCTCCTTTTCCGCTTCGGATAAGAGCTTTTGCGCGGTATGGCCTGCATCTTCCCCTTCCGGGACCGTTAAGGACAGGATCCGCGCAGTCCCACTCCCTTCGGGCAGCAGAACGGTTACCGCTCCGCCTTCCTCCTCTTCTATACGAATCATCGTCTCATTTGGTGACGTTTTTACAAGTCCCATATCCGCCTACCTCACTTTCCCGATATATCCAACTGTTTTAGGCAGACCATCGCCGCGTCACTCTCCGGCCGTGTGCCTCCGGCAAACCTTGTGACCGCCGCCTGAAGCCGCGCGACGGCATCCATCGCGCTGTCAGCGCCCGCGATCACCTCACAGATCTGCTCCGAAGTGAAGCGCTCGCCATCGGCGTTTTCCGCGCCCGAGGAACCCTCTGTATATAAAAACAGCGCGTCGTCTTTTTTCAGTTCAAACTCATACTCACGGAAATTGACGCCGCTCATCATACCGACCATCCAGCCCGGCCGGTCCTCCGGGATCGGGAACGCGCTGCCGCCGCGGATGATAACCGGTGTCTCATGCCCGGCATTTACCGCGGTGATATGTCCCGTGCCGATTTCGTACTCTCCGTACCAGCAGGACAGCGTCAGATCATCCTCGTTATTGTCATACAGATAGCTGTTAATGGCGGAAAGGAGCATTGCGGGGGGAAGACGCAGCTCCGCGTAGTGACGGATCAGGATCTTGAACGCCACCATAAAAAGCGCGGATGCTGTGCCGCCGTCCAGCACATTGGCAATCACGATGGCGATATGCGAGTCGTCCGTGCGGAAGAAATCGTAGTAATCTCCGCCGATCTCCTCCGCCGCGTTCATGTCCATATAGAGGTCGAAGGATTTTTCCTCGGGAAATACCGGGTACATGTACGGCATCAGGCGGAACTTCAGCTTTACCGCCATGCGAACCTGTCCCTTAAGGTGGGCGTTTTCCGCCCTGAGACGGGTCAGCTCCAGCTGGTTTTTCAAAGCCACCTGTTCCTTTTCCAATAAATCAAGCTGATTTTCGTACAATTCCTTCTGTATCAGGCTCTGGTAATATTCATAAAGGATAATGGCGCACAACATGATTCCAAAAACATAGGTATGCCACTTCCCATTGAACAGCGGAGGGATCATGGCCAGAATCATTATGATGATCGCGAGCCACGGCGTGGTCAGTTTTTTCGCGTCGTATTTTTTGGAAAGCTTCTGGAACTCATACAGCAGATAGCCAAGAGACGCAAGATTTATGAGAACGGGAACAAAGTACAGAGGTCCGCGTCTGTAGTAGCCCATGGAGTCTATGCTGATGACGAGCTGGAAGGGAAGTGCCACCCATTCAAAGGCCATGTGAGCCAAGAGCGGGATGATGATCCGCTTCGGATGCTCTGCCGCGCCGCAGCCCAAAGCCATGAGCACAGTCGGCCACGGCACCGCGGAGAATTCGATGCATTTCATAATCATATGAGCGATTCTGTAGGAGCCGTCGATGTTCATCAGATCGCCGAGAGCCTCCGATGCCGCGACAATCATGATGCAAAGGAACATCAGCGCGAAGTACCGCTTTGACTTCGTTGAAAGAACGGAATTGTATTTTATGTGAAACAACATGGTCACAGCGCTGATGATGGATAAAACAATCATAAACAGATATACCATATTCATGGTTTCATTTCCCTCCCTTTTGTAAAAGCCTTCTGCAGTCGTTCAGCTGATTCTGACATTGGTAAATGCCACCTGATCTCCGGTCAGAGCGACATAAATCTCCCCCTGCTTTGTCACCGCCTTTTGGTACTGTCTTTTTTTGAGCATACTGGTTTATTATATCAGAAATAATGGACATGTGCCAATAAATCAGCCGAAGAATTCATAAAATACAGGAAACGAATGAAATTCGCGCGCGATAAAAGAATTTGTTCAAAACGGCGCAAAAAGTGCTATAATGAAACACTGGGTTTTTTTAGATATTTGGAGGATACACAGCGATGGAACAGGATCAGTATTTATCATTATTTCAGCAATATGCAAAGCGTATGCGGGAAATCCGTTTATTATCCACGCCTGATTTAAACGACATCAATGACGCGGATGAATACGGACAGATTTTGGTGGAAAACTTTTCCAAAATCGGAAAATTGGCCATAGAAAACCGGAAAGTCATCAATGATGTGCTCAAACCGATGATTTCTCCGGATGTGGAATTGACGGATGAGATGCAGAAAATCCTTCTGCAGTTTGACGAGCTTTTGGTGGACGAGGATTCCATGGAGGAGGTGGATGTCCATCTTTCCGAAATCATCAACCGGATTTTGACCGAGCATGAGCTTATGATTGGCGAAACGGATGATGAAAACGCCAAAGTACAGGCCATGGCGAAAAAAGTAAAAAGGGATTATTTCCTGATTTCCGCTCTGACCAGATATGACAGCGATGAGCTTGAGGGGATCCGAAAGCAGGCAATCGAAAACAGGAACGCACTGGCAGGCCATCTGGAGAAGGAAGCCTTCGCGGCCTTATCTCCCGAAGCGAAGGGCGCTGCCCTCCAGTTTTCCCTGATGGGAGCGCTGCTGTACGAAAGCAATCTGTATGCCATGCCAGATTTGTGGTGGGAAGAATGTCTTTCGATCCTGAAGCAGGCAGAGGAAATACTCGGAGACCCGTTTTACCGGGAGCAGCTGCCGGATTATAACTGGGAAGCCTACGAATTCCGGATTTACTATTACGGCAGCTTTCTCGCATACTCCCTGATCCCAAGGCATGTGGCGCAGAAAGTATATCTTTACGCTGAGAAGGCAGTCGATTTTCTTGAGCACAGTACCAACGAAGCGATTTCCGCGGCTGTCAATGTGCAGCAGGAAAAGGATCTTCGGTACATGGCTTCGGTTCTGGCGGGCTATACCTCCGCCAGAGAAGCATGTGATTCGTATTACAATGCGTATGAAGAAAGAGACGCAGAGGACTATTCGCTGACGGGAATCAATATGAATCTGGATACCCCGTCGCTGTACTTCAGTACCGCGAAGATCACAAATCTCGAGCTTACGGAAATGGACTTTGACCGATACATCGAAATCGAAAAAACGGTCCTGGACTATATTTATCGCATTCCGAAGCAGAGCAGCATTTATATGAAATGCGTGACCCTTCTTACGAACTTTCCGGAGTGCTTTCGGGAAATTCCGGGCGGTCTGACGATGGAAGACTTTAGCATCAAGGCCTTTGCCGCGGTACACCCGCCCACTTATGTCCATATCAATATGGTGGCGAGGTTCGCGGAATGTATGGCGAGACACCTGCTCGACATTCATCCGGAGCTCTTTGTCGGGTTTCCGGGCTGTGACACGACAGCTCAGGTTGTTTCCAAAAAGGAGGAGATTCTTTTCTACACATACCACTCCTCCCTCTGCCATGATCTGGGAAAACTGTTTATCGTGGACGTCGTCTCCATGTATGGGCGGAATCTCCTGGATGATGAATTTTCAATGATCAAGAGCCACCCCATAACCGGTGCGCGGATCGCGTCCTTGCATGCTTCCACCCGTGATTATGTGGACGTGATCAAGGGGCATCATCTGTGGTATGACTGTTCGAGAGGGTATCCGGCTGACTTTGATACGGCAAAGAGCCCCTATAAGACGATCATTGACATCGTCCTGGCGGCGGACTGCCTGGACGCGGCAACGGACACCGTAGGGCGCAGCTATAACAGGGGTAAGACCTTTGATGATTATGAAGAAGAAATCAAAGAGGGGGCAGGCACACACTATGCGCCGTTTTTGGTGGAGCTCTTCGGCCGGCCGGAAGTGCGGGAGGATATTCTTTATCTTCTCGGCGAGGGGCGCCGCAGGATGTATCGGGAGCTTTATATGCTTTTGAAATAATGGCGTTGATCGGATTACCATTCGCTGCATCCCGAGATATCGACGGAGGAAGCGCAGAAAGAGCTGTACAAAGAGCATGTGGAGGAGATCAAAAAGGTTTTTGACCGCGTGAAAAAAACCGGGCTGATTGACGAAAACACCGGAAGTGCAGCGGAAGAATCCGGACGCTCAGAGAGGATCTTTTCCACGACGGGACTTGATAAAACAGAGGATGTCAAGGACCTCACACAGGAACAGCTGGATCAATAAGAACCGTAAAGAACGCTTCCGTCAGCATAAACCGTGAGGAAGAAAAGGAAAGTCCTTGGGAAGAAGAAGCGGAAGAAAAGCAGAAGCAGTTTGATGAACAACAGGACAAAGCTGCGGCATTTGTAAACAGAGTCAATGCTCTTCGTTCCATAACTATGGATATGAACAAGAGCCTGGACCTTAATAAGGGATTTGACAAAAAAATGCTCGAAGAACAATGAGTGGAACAAGAACTACTGCAATATCCCTGAGGAAGGATCTGCTTAAATGATTGACTTGGCCAGGGCATTGCCCTATAATTTCATTCATATCTGGGTTGAAAAAGAAGGCTCGATGACTGGGCGTTCTGCGCAGCACGAAAGGAAGCAAAGCTATGGATCAGCTTTTTTATGGATTTGATACTGCGATCTATACATTAGTCTGGAAGTTTCAGAACGCAGTGACGATCGCGTTATCTGATATATGCCAGCACCTGGGAGGTGCTGCGGCCTACATCGCTGTTTTTGCGATTTCACTGATTCTTTGTTTTCCAAAGAAAACCAGAAAGTACGGAATCGCGATGACAGTTGCCTTCTTAGTGTCTTTTCTCCTGGTGAACGTCATGATCAAGCCAGGGGTAGGAAGGCTGAGACCCTATATCACACTGCAGAACACTCCTTTTTGGGAAACCTATCAGACTCACTGGATCAATGCCGGTTCGCCTCTTGAGGATGATCTGTCTTTTCCGTCCGGCCATACTGCTTTACATTTTGCCACATTCACGGCCCTTACGGCTGTCCTTTTAAAGGACAGAAAAAAATGGGCATGGCTTCTCCTGATTATCCCAGTCATCGTGGGATTCACAAGGATCATCCGTTGCGTGCATTATCCAAGTGATGTGTTGGGAGGGATGATCATTGGTATTGCTGCCGGATTGATCGGTTATGTCATAGCAATCAAAGTATTGCCCGCCCTGTCAAGAAAATCCAAAACTGTGACATAGCTGTTCAGCGCCCTGTATCGAAATCAAAAGTCTATCATTTTCGGTGTACACGCCTGCAGCTCTTCCTTTGGAATCTTCACGAAGATCGCGGCAATATCCCGATCCAGTTGTGTACCTGCCACGTCCTTTATGATTTCTATGGCTTCCTCACAGCTTCGCTTGTCCTTATAGGATCTTCGCATCGTTACTTTCTTCCTCTCCTCAGAAAGATCACTGAGATCCAGAAAGGTCTCTGATGAAGTGAGCATAAATGTGCTCGAAAAGAAGTTCCGTGACAAACATATCAGAAGGCTTCTCATCATTACGAAGGCCGGGAAACTGCTGGAATACCCAGACATGGAGATAGGAGATGTAGGTATCCCGGCATTTGTGTTTGAAGATGGAAGGATATCCATTGATCCTGCGGATGCAGGTCTTATCGAATATGGCACACCGGATGCCTGCTCCATAGAGGATCATAAGAGCGGAAGAAAAGGGTGCTGATATGGGATCCTGCGGATGGGCTGATGTAAACGAACGGAATGCTGCGGGCGAGAAAGTGACCGTTCGTTATGACACCATCGCTACTGACACGGATTATTGGTTTTCCGGTGATGATGTGGAGTTTAAGCAGGTCTATGACGGAGGGTATGTTTTTACCTTTGTAATGCCTGATCATGATGTCATTTTGAATGTGGAATCGCGTAACAACATGAGGATATAGACCGGGAACCCGGAAATCGAATCAAAAGACCAGAACCGATTATCTTGTGAAACGGTCAGTGGAGAATAATCTCTGCTGACCGTCTTTTTTATTATCTGAGAACTGCCTGAAGCGAGTCCGGATCAAGAATTTCAATGGCGTGCGTCCCGTAACGAATAATTCCCTGAGTTTCCAGATGTTTTAATTCCCTATGAAGTGATGGCCTTGAAACATTCATCATAGATTATTCCGAGAAGCTGACAGAGATCATAGCAAATAACGATATTAAGAGTGTAACCATCGTCCGCATGGAGGTTCCATGCTGTGGCGGCCTGCAGAGAGCGGCGGAAACAGCACTAAAAAACAGCGGCAAGTTTATTCCCTGGCAGGTAGTTACGATCTCAAGGGATGGAAAAATCCTAGACTGAAAGGAGGCCAGGCATGAATATCACAGTATGTTAAAAAAGATGAATAAGATCAAAGACGGTGATTGCTATCTTGTCCTATAGCAGGAGAAAAAGGGATATATTTTCTGTTTTCGTGCATAGTTATGATCAAAAATCATATGACCGGGTGATACCGGAATATACATATGGCGACTCACGGATATCCGATTAAGTTACCGTATCGTATCTTCCCTTACATGTTTAAAAAGCGGCTCAAATCGGCTCTTTTCAGAGGCAAGGCATACCAGGTAATAGTCAGCGCTGCACTCCGGATCGGCAATCGGGATGTTGATCCTATCCGGAAAAACTTCTCCTCGGTTTATGAAGTAACTGGAGGAGAAGATAGGATAGTCCGAATTGGATGCAAGTTCGAAAAATGAGTCATCCTCGACCTGCAGCAGATACTTGCTGTCAGGCGTTTTGGCTCTGTGGATCTTTGACCAGAACCCGATCCGGCTAAGCAAAAGGATGGTAAGACCATTCAGATCCTTAAGGTGTACCTCAGGATAAAACGAGAGAGGGTTTCCGGTTTTCAGAGAGATATAAAGGGCTTCGTGTCCGCATTTTACATAAGTAAAACAGGGATCTATCGGTTTTTCGTGAACAACGGCAAGCTGGTAGATCCCCTTTTTTATCTTATCAAGGAAACCTGCATCATCTGCCATGTCGGCGGAAATGGTCATGCCGTCGAAAGTGTTGTTAATGATGGGAGTAAGGACCGTCTGGGGTACGGGTGCACAAAAGCCGATGGCCAACGTATGAAGGCTTCTGTCATAGGCACGGACTCTTGATTCAAATTCCTGAGAAACGGAGAGTAACTGCGCTGCGTAAGCAGCGGCCATTTTGCCGGTTTCCGTCAGCCCAAGATGATTCTTGGTACGCGTAAAGAGTGATACTCCGAGTTCATCCTCCATTCTTTTCATGGAACGTGTCAGGGAAGGCTGCGAGGTGTTCAGGATTTCTGCAGCGGCTGATAAAGTGCCGCATTCTGCAAATGTTTTCAGCTGTTCCATCATATAAATATCTATCATAATAATTCCTCACTATTCAGAAATGTTATAGCAGTCGTCGATATTGGCATTGTACATTATTCAGAATCTCTTGTAAACTCCTAATTAAAGAAAAACAAAACCACTTCAAGGAGGTATTCATAATGGAAACAGTAAAACTTTATAACAACGTAGAGGTTCCCGTACTTGGCATCGGCACGTTCATGATCAGTCCCGAAGATACTGAAAAGTCAGTATATTCAGCGCTGAAGCTGGGATACCGCATGATAGATACCGCAAATGCATATATGAATGAAGAAGCAGTAGGCAAAGCGCTTAAGAAGGCGATCAATGAAGGAATTGTTACAAGAGAAGAGGTATTCGTATCCACCAAGATCTGGGCAACCCTTTATGAGAACGAGAACGCAGTGGATGACACGCTTAAAAGATTGGATCTCGATTATGTGGATCTGCTTTTCATCCACCAGCCGGCAGGCAATTACATGGCAGGATACCGGATGCTTGAGAAGGCATATAAGGACGGCAAGGCAAAGTCACTGGGCATCTCCAATTTTGAAGGGGAGAAGCTTGAAAAACTCCTGGCAGATTCCGAGATCAAGCCTCATGTGATCCAGATGGAGGCACATCCTTACTGCACAGAGAAGGAGATCAGGGACAGACTCGCAGAGTACGGCACGGCGACAATGGGCTGGTATCCGTTAGGACATGGCGACAGAGGACTTGTGAATGAAGAAGTCTTCACAAAGCTTGCGGATAAGTATCGCAAGAGCAATGCGCAGATCGTGCTTCGCTGGCATACCCAGATGGGCTTCATTACGATCCCGGGTTCCAAGAATCCCGACCATATCAGGGATAACGGCGATATCTTTGACTTTTCTCTTACCGAAGAAGAGATGGCTGAGATCGCTAAGCTTGACGGAACCAAGAAATACTATCATGCAGATGAGGAGCAGGTTGAGAAGTATGCGACCATGCACCTGCCGTTCGAAGGATAAGGAGGAGTAAAACGATGAAGAATCTTGTGCTTTATTTTTCGGTATATGGTACTGCAAAGATCGTTGCAGAAGAAATTGCAAAGCAGACCGGAGCGGAACTTGTGGAGATAGAGCCGGCAGTCCCTTATGACAGTAACAGGGATCACTACAATGCGCTGGCTGCGTATGCAAAGAAGGAACATGACGAGGATCAGCGGCCTGCGATAAAGAATGACATCGACATCTCGGGTTATGACAACATATTTATCGGTTATCCCATGTGGTGGTACACCTTCCCGATGATCATCTATACATTGTTTGACAAATATGATTTCGCAGGGAAGACCATCATACCTTTTAATACGCATATGGGTTCCGGTGATGGCGGAACTTATAAGACCATCAGGGAATTAGAGCCGAATGCGAAGGTTCTGGAAGGGCTGCCGGTTGAAATGAAAGCAGCGGAAAATGGTCCGGAGAAGGCAGTCAGCAGATGGCTCAAAAATACCGGTTTTTAAATTATTCAGGCTTTTCGTCAAGGAGCAGGTGCATGAAGAGAGCGTTGGTTTTGATATCAGCAGTAGTTTTATCACTCTGTCTCTCTTCCTGCGTAGTTTCCAAGAGAGAGACAGAGACTGCTCCAAGGCAGGATGAATCTATAGAAACGAAGCAGGCTTCCGGTCAGGATAAATCTGTGCTCATAGATGAAATGCCTATTGAAATGGGATCAGGAAACGATATGGTAGAGCATTCTATGACAGAGAACACTTCGACAGAAAAGTATACGTCAAATACAAGAATATCAGACGTGGTGGATGATCCGGTCTTTGGAGACTACGGCAGGCTGATCTTTCCGGTTAACTCCGGATATTACGGTGGTACCACGCTCGGCAATCTGTCGCTTGCCTGGTACAACTACGTAGATCCCGATATGACGGTGGAGATCTGCAATTACATGAGGGATCATGCAGCAAGTGGAGATATCATCTTTTATGACATTTATACGGAAGAGGAAAAGGCTGCAGATCCGGCAAAGGAAGATACGGGACTGTTCTTCTTCAAGGGCGATATAGGTGGGAAATTCGCTATCGTAAACGCAGGCGGAGGTTTTGCTTATGT
>JAEEGH010025386.1_pt1 | contig 11883 bp, 8 predicted proteins | sample 9134181 | NCBI WGS metagenome assembly JAEEGH01 (sample SAMN16246544, study PRJNA631951) | gut metagenome | biome: gut microbiome; feature: rumen; material: DP-attached | host: Bos | place: Iran: Karaj | collected 2018-10
CCTGTCCGATGCCCTGAAAGACGCGGGCTTCGGCGTGGACGCGGACCTGGAGCGCCTGTATAGCGGATATGCCGCCTTCGCGGATGCCGACGTGGCCCTCAACCACAAGGTCAACGTCCATGTCGGGAAGGCCCAGACGCCGGAGCTGGAAATCACACGCGCGCTGATCGACAGGAAAGTCAAGGAAAGCGACCTTGCGGTCATCACCCTGGGACGCACTTCCGGAGAGGCCCGGGACCGCATCCTGGACCGGGAATTCCTTTGGAATGAGAAAGAGACCGGCCTGGTGAGGAACGTCTGTGAAGCGTTCCACGCCGCCGGCAAGAAGGTCGTCGTCGTCCTGAATATCTGCGGCCCCGTCGAGATGGCTTCCTGGCGCGACCTCCCGGACGCCATCCTCTGCGCCTGGCTTCCCGGTGAGGAGGCCGGCCATTCGGTCGCCGATGTGCTGACCGGACGCGTCAACCCTTCCGGGCGCCTGCCCATGACATTCCCGGTGGATTATTTCGACATGGCCGGAGCCCGCGATTTCCCGTATGATTTCGTCAGCGACCGGGCCAACGAGAGCGCCGTCCATCCTGAGCGCCGCGGCCTGCCGCTGAAGAATCTGGCCTATACGGATTATACGGAAGACATCTTTGTCGGTTACCGCTATGCCTTGACAGAGGGGAAGCCGGTCGCGTATCCCTTCGGTTTCGGCCTCAGTTATACCTCTTTCGACTATTCCGACGCTTCGGTGCGGGTCAAGGGGGACCAGGTGGTCGCGAGCATCACGGTGACCAATGTCGGCCCGGTGGCCGGCAAGGAAGCGGTGGGCCTCTACTTCGCGGCGCCCCTGGGCAGCTTTGCGGAAAAGCCGGCGAGGGAACTGAAAGACTTCGCAAAGACGCGCCTCCTTTCGCCGGGAGAGAGCCAGACGCTTTCGTTCTGCTTCCCCGTCCGTGACCTTGCGTCCTTCGATGGGGACCGCTCGCGCTGGGAAACGGCCCGGGGGATGTACCGGGTGTTCTTCGGCGCCGAAGCGGGGGCGGCCCGGGCGGAATGCCCCCTGCGTATCAGTCGGACCCGTGTCTATCCGGTATGAAAAACCTGATTTGCTGCCTGGCAGCCTTACTGGCGGTGGCTATGCTGCCGGGAACGGCACAGGAGAAGGTGGATAAACTCTTCTTCGATATGCGGACGTCCTTCCACCAGGAGTTGACGGAGGGCAACTATACCAGCCAGCTGGTGGGGGAGTATCTCAATTTCCACATCCTCGGGCACCTCAGCCCGACGGTGGACTACCGGGTGCGGCAGCGGCTCAACAAGAAGGTGTTCGACGAACGCAACATGTTCAATGCCACGGATATCCTCTATATCAACTGGCAGGCGACGCCCCGCTGGAGTTTTACTTTCGGCAAGCATGCGGTCCTGATCGGCGGGTATGAGTATGATGCGGCGCCGATCGACGTGTATTTCTACAGCAAGTTCTGCAACAACCTTTATCAGGGTTTCACCTTCGGAGCCTCGGCGGCTTACACCTACGCGGAGGACCAGAGTGTGGTCGCCCAGATCTGCAATTCGCCCCTGTCGCTCGGTTTCCAGAACATCTATGCCTACAACCTGGCCTGGTGCGGCCAGTTCGCGCCCTGGTGGAAGACCCTCTGGAGCTTCAATCTGGTGGAGGACAGCCGCAAGAAGATGATCAACTATATCGCCTTGGGCAACCACATCCAGTCGGGAGACATCCTCTTCGACCTGGACCTGATGACCCGCAACGGCCTGGCCCAGCAGCGTTTCCTGCTGAATGACTTTTCAATCATCTCGAAGTTCATCTGGAGCGTGGGCGCGTGGAACATCTGCGCCAAAGCCGGGTATGAGCGCAACGACGCCTCCAACGTGGATGCGGACGGGCAACCCTACGATCTCGTCATCGAGCCCGGAACCACCTATCTCTACGGCGGCTGCGGGCTCGAATGGTTCCCGATGGGACGGGAAAAGCTGCGTCTGCACGCGGTGTATTATCGCGACAGCGAGGCGCACCGCAACAATATCGAACTGGGCGTCACCTGGCGGGTCAACGTCATCGGGCGCCCGTAGTCTCTACCACTTCTTCTTGAAGATGCCCTTTGCCAGGCCGCCCAGGACCTGACTCGCCAGGTCCTTCTCCTGCCGCGTCGGCTTCGGCTCCACGTACTTGTCGACGAAGAAAGTGACGTTGATCCAATTGTCGTAAGCGGCATCCGAACGGTTGAACGCGTAGCAGACGCCGTCGATGAGCTTGTAATACGTGTCGGCGTTGAGGTCGAGGGGGTTGGCGCAGCCCTTCGCCTTGAAACCGGCGTTCCGCAGCTTGGCGGCATACAACTCCACCAGATAAGGGCGGCCCCGCAGACTCAGCCTCCAGACCGGGTACCCGTTCATCGGGGTCTGCTCCTCGATTTCGAAACGCTCGCCGCCGACGTCCCAGACCGGGTACTGGCCCAGGTTGGCCTCCCAGTTGTCGAAGACAGCCTGCTCCTTGGCCTGGCGTTCCGCTTCCTCCGCCTCTGCTTCCTTCTTGGCCATCGCGACGGCTCCGGAGAACATGCCGCTGAGCCCCTTCAGGGCGTCGAGGGCCTGCCTCTGCTGCTCCTTTTGCTCTTCGGTGAGGGGCGCGGTCTGCGCCTGTCCGCCGGCTTCCGCCTTGGCGGCGGCTTCATCCACGGCCGCCTCGGCCTTCTTGGCGACGTGTTCCACCACCTCCGCCTGTTTCTCGGCCACGCGCTCCGCGACGGGCGTCACGACCTTTTTCGTGGCTTCTCCCACGGCTTTTCCGATCGCGTCACTGACAGCGCCGGAAAGAATGTTTCCTAAAAGTCCCATATCCTAATGATTTAATAAGCGATTATCTTTCGTAAAGATGCATTTTTCTTCCCAAAAAACCAAATGTGTCAAGGCGTCGAGCGCTGCAGCGTTTTGTAGTGCCGCAGGGCCAGGGTGGCGTAGCAGTAGCGGCGTGTGTGGCGCCTGGGGACGAGGGCGTAGTGGAAGTGCTTCTCGCCCGCGACGGCGCGCAGGGCGTCCAAGTCGCCGTAGCCCGGAGCCGCCCAGGGGCAGCCACGGTTGTAGGCGGTGGCGGCCAGGCGGACCTGCTCATCGACGGGAAGGGTCTCCAAGCCTTCCTGCCGCCAGCTGCCGTTTTTGTCAACGGAGCCGTACGAAGCATATAGGAGCCGCAGGAACACGCCGACGTAGATGACCTGCCATTCTTCCTTCTGCAGGCGGGAGATGCGGATGCGCCGGGCCGTGGCGTTGTCGGCGGTGTCGAACCAGAGTTCGTACTGCCGGGCCAGGCCGCTGCGCATCCAGGCCTTCTCCAGTTCCTCGACGAAGGAGGGCTTCATCTGGAAGAGGCCGATGGAATAGTCGGGACCGCCGCCGCTGACGATATAGGTGCCATAGTTGGCGCTGGTCTCGATGAGGTCCTGCAGGCGGGAGTAGCGCTCCATTTCCGGCCAGACGACGGATTCCGCGATGAGCGGGTCCACGTCGTAGGACCGCCAGACTTCGTACCAGGAATCATGAGATACCCGGTCGGGGCCGGGCATGACAGAAATGGCAGCGCCCCCGGAAGAGGGCGCTGCCAGTAAGATAAAAGCCAGTATTACAGCTTGTAAGTGCATAGGACGATCTGGTACTTGCCGGCGCTTTCGCCCGTCTCGGGCATCCGGAACAGCACCCACTGGATGGCGTCCGAGCTCGCTTTCCAGCTGTCGGGGAACACCACGTCGCCCTCAGGCAACTGGATGAAACCGCCTTCGGCGTTGAAGACCACTTCCCGCTTGCCGTCCCGGGATGTCCAGGTCTGGCCGGCGGGCGTCTCGGTCTTCTTCATCTCGCTGAGCTCCTTGACGCGGGCGACGGTAAGGGGTGTCCACTTGCCGCCGCCGAACTGATAGACCTTGCCGTCGGCGTCGGAGGCGAAGATGTACTTGCCCGCGACAATCTCGTCGAAATGACGGGCGCCGAACACGGAGAACTCGGGGAACCAGCCCGTGGCCTTGCCGCCGGGCACGCCGTCCAGCGAAATCTCGCGGACCACTTCCTCGCTGTACATCGGGGGATAGTCGGAAGGGAACTGGCTGTAGGCCTCGGCCAGGATGTCGCCCGCAATGATGACCTCGTTGAGCGGGATGCGCCAGAGGGCGCACTCGGGGATGAGCTCGTCGGCGACGGCCTGGCGGTTGAGCTTGATCAGGGCGGACATATTCTCCTTGGCCGTGTTGAAACGCTTCTGGACATCGGCGGCCCAGACGGCCGCGGCCCGTTCACGGTAGGTCTTGATCAGCTCCAGCGCCTGCAGGTACAGGGGATTGTAGACGGAAGGGTCGTTCGTGGCATAGATCTGCTCCTTGAGGGCGAGCAGTTTCTTGCGGTCGGCTGCGGAGAAGCGGGCGTCGGCCCGGCTGTCGGGAATGAAGAGGAGCTTGCTCACTTCGGCGAAGTACTGGGCCATCTTCTGCTCCAGTTCCATCAGGGGAGCGGCTTTCTGGGCCGCCTGGGCCACGCCGCCGAAGGCTCCGAGCCCGCTGGAGGACATCACGGCCTTCAGGGACTCTTTCTGCATCCGCTTCTCGAAGGCGTCGGCCTCTTTCTTGAAGGAAGGGTCCTTGGCGGCCTGCTCCTTCTGGTAAGCCTTCATACGGGCGTTCAGGGCCTCCATCTCCGGGCAGGTCTTGTCCGGGTTGGGGGAATTCCTCTGGGCGCGGGCCGCAGCCTTGAAGTCGTCCGCGGTGACGCCGCAGTACTTGCGTATGTCGGCGGCGTTGCGGTCATAGACGGCGAAAGTGGCGGCCAGGGACTTGTCCGTCATCGCGTCGGCGACCTCATTGGCGGACTTGCCCTCATACTCGGCGGCCTGTTTCTCCAGGGCCTCCACGTCGATATCGCCCAGCAGGGCCTTGGCCATCTTTTCTTCCAGGCGCGCCCGCTCGGCTTCGGGAAGGTTCTCATCTTCGAGCTCGCGGATTTCGGCCTCGGTCAGGCCGAAGATTTCGCGGAGCATCTTGTTGCTCTTCTCGCGCCAGAGGAGGGTCTCCTCGTCGGCGCAGGTCGTGTCGGAGTTGAGCTCCTCCGCCCGCAGGGTTACGGCCTTGATGGCCTTGTAATAGGCGATCTGGGCCGCTTCCGTGGGGTTCGCCAGTTCCGCGGCGGACGGGACCGCCGGGAGTTCGTTCATCAGGGGAATGGGGAACTTGGCCTCCGAAAGGGTGACGGGGCCGTCCCAGCCGAAGGTGCTCTCGCGGCGGGGCGGGAGAGCCTGCTCGCCGGTAACGGCGGTAGGGGCTTCTCCTTCAGGACCGGCTTGATTGGCGATTCCGGGGATGGCGTCCTGGATCTTTTCGCCGATGGCGCCGCTCATGACATTGCCGACGGCTTCGCTGGCTTTTTCTTTCAGTTTGCCCAGTAAGCCCTGGGCTCCCGCAGGGGCGCAAAGCAGCGTCAGGGCCGCCAGCGCTACGATCAATCTTTTCATAGTAGAATGCTATTTGTCATGCCCGACCTGATCGGGCATCCCTTACTTCTTGATGAACTCCACGCGGCGGTTCTTGGCGCGACCCTCGTCGCTGCCGTTGTCGGCGATGGGCTCGTGCGAGCCCTTACCCACGGCGCGCAGGTTGAAACCGTCGACCCCCATGCCCTCAAGGGCCTTCACGACAGCTTCGGCGCGCTGCTGGCTGAGCGGATCGTTGATCTTGTCGGAGCCCTGGTTGTCGGTATGACCCTGGACTTCGAAACGGGCGCTGGGGTTCTTCTTCATATAGTCGGCGACCTTCTGGATCTCCGCCATGGACTCGGGCTTCAGCGTGGCTTTGCCGGTCTCGAAGAGGATGTTGTTGGTCACGAACTTGCCGGTTTCGGCGATGGCCTTTTCGACGGCGGACATATCCGTCACCTCCTGCGCATAGAGATCCATGGCGCCCTTGGCATAACGGAAGTTGGTCATGTAGTTCTTATTGCCGTGGAATCCACCCCATTCTGCCTGGTGGATTTTCATCCGGACGGCGGATTTGCAATTCGGGATGTTGATGACGCGCTTGTCGTTGATGTAGATCTTGAGCGCACGCTGGTTGAAAGACATGGCGAAGTGGTTCCAGTTGTCCTTTTTCATATCCCAGGTCTTGCCACCGCCGGAGTCACGCCAGTCGTCAGCGGTGGATATGTAGCGGCAGGTTACTTCCAACTTACTGTAACTCTCGCCGAGTCGGATTTCATATACATCGTGTCCTTCGCCATCAATGAACTCCAGCTCATAGCAGGTGCTCATTTCCGATTCCGGGTCGTTCATCCAGAAATCGAACTCCAGCGTAAAGACATCCGGGATGTAACTCTTCTGGTTCGTCATCAAAGGCTCGATCCTGGAACCGGGTTCGAAATGGATACATTTGAATCCCTTGAGGTTGGCCACGTCCGCAGAGCCGTCGATCAGGTCCCATTTCGAAGGGAACTCACCCATCTGTTCGCGCTTCAGGTCATCTTCAAAGAAAACGACCGAGCCGGGGACGAAATCGCTCTGCTCGTACACGGCGTCCGCGTCGCTGGGCTTCTTCGCCCCGCAGTCATCGCAGAACTTGCCGGTGTTGCCCGTCTTGCCGCATTCCTTGCAGGTCCAGGCCGCGGCGGCGCCACCTTCCGGACGCTTCGCGCCGCAGTCGTTGCAGAACTTGCCGGTATTGCCGGTCTTGCCGCACTCGGGGCAGGTCCAACCGGCCGCATCCGCCTTGGGGGCGGGCATCTTGGCGCCGCAATCCGCGCAGAACTTGCCGGTGTTGCCTTCCTTGCCGCATTCCGGGCAGGTCCAGCCGTCGTGGTCGTGCTCGTCAGCGTCCTGGTCCTTCTTGCTCTTGTCGCGTTTCTTGCCGTCCAGGATGTCGTTGACACCCTTTTCGACCTTGTTGCCGATATTGTTCTCGACGGCGTTCTTGGCCCGCTCGCCGAGCCGGCCGAGAATGTTCTGCGCATCCGCGAGGCTGCAGACCGTCAGCAGGGCGCACAGGGATAGGAGAAACTTCTTCATATTCGTTGTTTTTAATTTGGGTTAAAGATAAGGAAAAAAAGGAGAAATAGTTATGTATGACACTATCCTAAAGGGTGGAATTATTGAGAAATAATGGAGTTTGTCGGAATTGTCCTATGTTTTATTTATTTTTGGGACATGAGACGCTTCCTCCTTGTCCTCTTGTCCGGCTCGCTCATCGCGTCCCCGTCTTTCGGCTATTCCGATCACCGGGGACATAACGTGGATTCCCTGGAGCGGGTGGTCGCTGCCTGGACGCCCGAGCGCATTGCAGCCGCTGCGGATGCGGAGTTCGGGACCCTGCTCGACGCGCAGGAGGGGCTGATGATGGGTTATCTTCAAATCAACGGACCCCGAAGCGAATATTATGCCAGAGAGTTGCTCAGGACCGCCCGGAGCCGGGATTACCTGAGGGCCGTGGTCAGCGCCGAGAAGATCCTGGGCCAGATCTACTGGGCGCAGGAGTCCTATGACAGCGCCAAGGTCCATTTCAGCGCAGCCCTGGAGGCCGTGGAAAGGATGGCTGCGGGGGAGGGGCGGAGTTCCCGCGCCGAAGGCTTCGACGAAAGGACGGTCGACGACGCCCGTTCGGGCCTCTATGGGGCGATCGGCAACCTGTACAACATGATGGATTCGCTTCCGCAGGCGATGGCGTTTTATGCCAAGGCGGGGGAGATTTTCGAGAAATACGGCTGGAATGAGAGTAACGCCATCCTCTGGTACAACCTGGGCGAGACTTGGCTGGAGGAGGGCGACCTGTCCCAGGCGGAGGAATGCTACCGGAAGTCGCTGGATTATGCCCGCGCGTCCGGAGACTCGCTGCAGATTTCCAGTCCGCTCAAGGGTCTGGGCGCCTTGTATTTGCAGCAGGGGAAGACACGCAAGGCCTTGCGCTGCCTGCAGGAGGCTGACCGTTACTATTCCCTGCACGAAGACCAGGAATTCCGGGCGCGCCTGGAGACGCTGGATGTGATGAGCCGCGTCTTGGCGGAGCAGAAAAAGAGCCGCACGGTGCTGGCCTTGTTCGCGCTCTGCCTGTTGGCCCTGCTCGGCGTCCTTCCGTTCGTGCTGCGTCGCATGAAGGTCCTGAAGCGGGAGAAACAGGGGGCGGATGCCGTGATCGACGAAGTGCTGGAGCAGATGGATGAGGCGCCTGTCGCCCAAACCGAGTCGCCCGACGATCCCGCAAGCACAGACACGGCGGGTCCTTTCCTGTCGGTGCGCGAAAAGGAAATTCTCTCCCTGATTGCGGCCGGTCTGACCAGCCCGCAGATCGCGGAACGCCTGTACCTCAGCCTGCCGACCATCAAGTGGTACCGCAAGCGCCTGCTTTCCAAGTTCGAAGCGGCCAATATGGCGGACCTGGTCTGCAAGGCCAAGGAAGACGGAATCATCTGATTTTGAATCATAAACAATCGAATAAGCCATGGTATTCAAACGTAAAGTGGAGTATGATTCCCCGAGCGTGGAGTGGATCACGCTGGAGCCCCTCGCGGGGGTCCTGAACAATTCCATCGACCCAAGTTTTGAAGACGATGAAGAAGAATGGGAGGACTAGCGATGAGAAAGATTAGCATTCTGAGTATCGCGGTCGCCCTGACCGCCCTGACGGCCTGCCAGAAAGAAGCGCAGCCGCAGTCCGACGCCCGGAGCCTCGCCCCGGCTGTCCTCCACGCCAGTTTTGAAGCCCCGGCCACGACCCGTGCCGGGTTTGATTATGACGCGGCCGACAAGTCTTATTCCCATTTCTGGGAGACGGGCGACTGTATCGCTTTCTTCCCGAAGGAGGACCGCCCGGACCGGTACAAATGTACGGATCCGGAGGCTGGGACGTTCGAATTGGACTGGAAGAGCAAATTAAGCCATAAACGGGCGGACTATTCCCATAATTACGCCATTTATCCCTCGGACTATCCCATCGGAATCATGTTCAACAATTATGTCGAATACGACGAGGAATTGGTCGAACTGATGGAGATGGAATACGGTATGGGATATCCGATTACCACCACCAATCCACCTGTCCTGCAGATCGTGGTCCCGGGTTCTGAGACGTATGCGGAGGGAGACGGGACTTTCGGCTATGGCAACATTATGGTAGCTCGGAGCACGGATGACCAGCTCAAGTTCAAGTCGGTGATGGGATGGCTGAAACTGCAGCTGACCGGTGCCGCCCCCTTGCAGAAGATCCGGGTCACGGCGGACCAGACGGCGGGTTCCATCGCTCTCCAGGGAGCGGGCCGTATCCAATTCGCTTCGGACGGTACCCCGAGCCTGGTAATGGAAACGGAGTGCGAAGCTGCCAAGCCTTGGAAGGAGTATCGCTTCGGGAGCAACGTTGTCGTGCTCGATCCCGTGACGCCGACCTCCGTCTATCTTGCCTTGCCTCCGACGGTATTTGCGCATGGCTTCACCGTGAAGGTCACCTATACCGACAACTCGACGACAGAGTTCTCGACCACGCGTTCCATCACCATCCAGCGGAACCACGTGACACCGATGGCGGTTCGGGAAGGGAAGTCCATCAACGCGACCCTGGTGACCGGTAGCACGTTCAACGGCAAGCTTAAGACGCTTGCCAACGGCGGTACGACCGTCGCTTATTCCACCCAGGAGACACGCGTGAAGGGAATCTCCGTGCAAAAGGGCAGCGACGTTACTTCCGACTGTGTCGTATCCAGCGAGGGCAGCGAGAACCCCGTGTATGCCGTGTTCGATTCCGAGACCGGCGTCGTGACGCTGCATACGCCGGCTTACCGCATATTCCTGCCCGCCAATGCCGACAACTTCTGCAGCAGGATGGCCGGCTTGGCTTCCATCGACTGGGATGAGTTGGACGGCAGCGCAGTGACCAGCGCATATAACCTTTTCAACACTTGCTCGGCGCTTCAAGAGATTGGAGACATTATCCTGCCGGAAGCCACCAAATTCAATGTCGCTTTTTACGAATGTCAGAACCTCGAGCGCATCGGACGCGTCAGTCTTCCCAAGGCGACCAACCTGTACCAGGCGTTCTATAGGTGCAAGAAGCTGACCTCGTTCGGGGACATTGATTTCCCCAAGGCGACGAACGTGGGCTATCTCTTCTTCCAGTGCAGCCAGCTCTCTTCCATCGGTTCGGTATCGCTGCCGCTTGTCACCATAGCCAACGGTCTGTTTTCCGGTTGTGCGGCGCTGACCGGAGTCGGAGACGTCATCCTTCCGGAGGCGACCAACGCTTCCTCCCTGTTCTCCGGGTGTTCGGAACTTGCGTCCATAGGGACCCTGAGCATGCCGAAGGTGACCGATGTTTCGTATCTGTTCTACGGCTGCAGTGCGCTGACTTCCTTCGGGGATGTGTCATTCAATCTGGCTACAGATGCGACCTATCTGTTCCGCAACTGCTCGTCCCTGACGACAATCGGCAACATCAACCTGCCCCAGGCGACCAACGTGTCTTACCTCCTGTCGGGCTGCAAGGCCCTGACGAGCGTAGGCAATATCAACCTGCCCAAGGCGACGAATGTGAGCTATCTGATGGGAACGGACATGTCGGCCAGCGCCTACGGCATCTGCTTGCTGACGAGCGACCATCTGGGGACCATCACCGCGCCGCTGGCCAAGAATGTCAGCCGTATGTTCCGCAACTGTACCGGACTTACGACCATTCCCCTTGTCATCGGCACGGACTTCACCGACATGAGTTACATGTTCGCCGGCTGCACGAGCCTGACTTCTTTGGGTAGCCTGACCCTGTCTTCGACCACGGTGACGAATCTGGAGCACATGTTCGACGGTTGCACCAACCTGACTTCCGTGGACATTTCCGGCCTTGCAGGGACGGTAACGGGCGTGGCCGGGATGTTCTACAACTGCTCACAGCTGGGGAACGTCACGCTCAACGCGGGCCTGAACACCGCCTCCGTCACCGACATGAGCGGCATGTTCTACCATTGCAGCACGATGACGGCCATCGACGTGAGCGGCTTCAGCACGGCGAACGTCACCAACATGAAGGAGATGTTCCGGGGCTGCAGCGGCATCACCAGCCTGAACCTGTCCGGGTTCAATACGGCCAAGGTTGTCGATACGGAGTACATGTTCGACGGATGCTCGGCCCTGACGACTCTCGGAAGCGGCGCCAAGTTTACCTGTACGGCTCTGGAACGCTGCAGTTACATGTTCTGCAATTGTTCGCATCTGGGTAACGTGGACATTTCCGAGATGAAGGGAACGCTCAAGGCGAGCACTACATACTCGTCCCCCAGTTTGACTAAGATGTTCTACAACTGCTCTTCGATGACGACCATCCGCTTCAACGCGGCGTTGTACACCGACGGGGTCTATTCCTATGAGAGCATCTTCGAGGGCTGTTCTTCCCTGACGCAACTCTATGTCAAGGGTTTCTACCTCGGGAAGTGGGGCAGCAGCGATAATACGGCGGTGCGTTTCTCCAGGACGATGACCAATGTGAAAACGGGATGTGTGATCCATTATTCGTCCGTTCCGAGTATGGGGACCCATGCCAGCAGCTACGACATGCCTTCCATGTTCGCTTTCTATAGCTCGCCGTCCTCCAGTTCTTTCACTTGGACGACGGCTAACTGACGCGCTTCAGTAAAATGAAGACATTGCGTTACTTAGGCCTGGCGGCGATCCTGCTGCTGGCGGCTTGTACGGGCGGGAAAAAGGTCCTGCCCGTCGGGGTTTTCGATTCCGGGACCGGGGGACTGACGGTGCTGGAGAAGGTGCTGACGCTGGATGCTTTCGACAATGCCAGCGGGGCGCAGACCCCGGACGGCGTGCCGGATTTCGCGGCCGAAGATTTCCAGTATCTGGCCGACCAGGCGAACATGCCCTACGGG
>JAEEGH010025387.1_pt1 | contig 11883 bp, 9 predicted proteins | sample 9134181 | NCBI WGS metagenome assembly JAEEGH01 (sample SAMN16246544, study PRJNA631951) | gut metagenome | biome: gut microbiome; feature: rumen; material: DP-attached | host: Bos | place: Iran: Karaj | collected 2018-10
CGGACCGCATGGCCACCAGCGCCGGGAAGGTAGTCATCAGCACCAGGGCGTTCTGGTAGATGGAGATGAAGCCCAGGTCGAAGGCTGCCCAAGCCCAACGGCTTTTGAAGGCAGGACCCGAGCGGACGACAGCCCAGCGGTAGTCCTCGACGCCCTCCCAGAACTTGAGGCGGTAGGCGCCCTTGCGGGCGAAGTTGACGGTGAGGCGTATGCCCCACAGCGTGGCCAGCACGGCCATCACCACCAGGCGTGTGCTCATGCCGCCAGCGGCGGCTATCACCCAGGTGTAGGCTATGGGCAGCAGGCTCCACAGCTTGTCCATCTGGCTGTTGTTGCCTGTGGCCTCACCCACGACGAAGCAGAACAGGGCGCTGCCGGCGGCTATGATGCCCAAGGTCTTGAGCACCTCAAGCTGGCTGGCGTCAAGCGTGGGGCCCACGGCGAAATAGAGAATCGGACAGACGATGATGGACAGCACCAGCAGGGTGGCCATCAGGGGGATGTTCATTTTCTTCATGGAATGCGTTATTGTGTTATTGTGTTTTTCGCTTAATTAATTTATTCAGCGGTGCGCAAAGCCTCTATCGAGGCAGATTGCGTTAGTAATTCGCCTTCGGCGACGATGGCGGCGGGGTTGCCCCCAAAGGGCCGGTCGGTGAAAGCGTCAACGATATAGTATTTCATCATTCCTTGACTTTGGGCTACCGTAAATTATTAGTTGCTTCTTCATCTTATCCGTCATTCTTTCCACAAATCACTAAGCTGCTCAAACAGCACCGGAAGATAGGCGCAGCCGTTGTTCGACAGGCCCATCCTCACCATCACGAGGTTTTTGTACGGGTTGACGTACAGCACCTGGCTGCAGATGCCCAGCGCGTAATAGCCGGAATACTGCGGACGGATATAGCCTTCTTTGTTGATGTTGTACCAGTTGAAATGATAGCCGTGATAGCTGCTGTCGCAGTCGGCGGTTTGGCGTATCCATTCCTCGCTCACGATGCGCCGGCCGTCCCACATGCCGTTGTTCAGGTATAGGCGGCCAATCTTGGCGAGGTCGTGGATGGTGGTCGAGATGCCGCCGAATGTGTGGGCGTTGTCGTGCTTGCGGCTGTCGATGTTGACCAGCGCGGGATGCTCCATACCGAGAGGCTTCCACACACGCTCGCTGAGGTAGTCGACGAAACGCTTGCCCGAGGCACGCTCGATGACCACACCGAGGATGGCCGCCGTCATGCTCTCGTAGCGGAACTGGGTGCCTGGTTCACAGCGGAACTTCAGCCCTCGTATCTGCTTCTGTATATTGTGGCCGTAGTTCAGTCGTGCCATCGCATTAAGGTATCTCAACTCCTTCCAGTTGAGGTCATAGGTATCGTCGAAGTCCAATCCGCTGCGCATGTCCAGCAGGTGGCGGATGGTCAGCTTCTGCCACATCGGGTCTTTCTTCTTCAGCTCGGGCAGATAGTCGGTGACGGGGTCGTCGATGCTGCGTATATAGCCGTCGTCTACGGCGATGCCGCACATGAGCGAAGTGATGGACTTGGAGACAGAGAAGATGGTGGCCATGCGGTCAGCCGAGAAATCGCCCCAGTAGCGCTCGTAGACGATGCTGTCGTCGTGAATGATGAGCATCCCCTGCGTGCTGCTTTTGGCGTTCAGCGCCTCAAGAACTGTGATGTCCTCGCAGCGGTGCGGCTTGGCGTAGAAATGCAGCGTGTCAATCCATTCGGCGCGCCGTTGGGCAACGGGGAAACGGAAGGTGTAGTCGCCGTTAGCGATGGTGTCCACCTCGCGCTGCTCGAAGCTGAAGATATTGGGGCCATCCTTGCCGTCGGCCCTCAAGCCCCGCACAATAGAGCACGACGACATAAGGATTGCGCACAAGGCAAGGAAGATAGTGTGTCTAGTGTTAAGTATCATTTGTTCTTTTTCGTTTTTCATCTTTCATTTTTCAGTTTATCCCAGCATCTCGCAGATGGGGTCTTCGCGGAGGATCTTGGGGGCCGACTTGCCGGCCAGCACCAAGATTTTCTTCGCTTTATTTGATTTAGATTCAGCGGTGCTCAGTTCCCCTTCGGGGTGCTTCCCGTCGCGGTAGATATGCAGCTGGCGTGAGCGCACCACGGCCGTCAGCTCGGGGTCGTCCTGCAGTGCCAGCCAGAGGCGGTGGTATTCGCCCTCCTCGTCGAACAGCTTCCGCTGCAGGTGCGAGCACATATTGGTAGTGTCGATAGTTGTCATCGTATCGGTCATATACAGAAATAATATGTCAGATGATATTCCCCGCCTCCTCCAGCAGGAACGGGATGACGCCCATATACATGATGCCGTCTTCGTCTGTCCAGGGCTTCGCGTTGCCGTCAACGATGACAATTTTGCGGAAGAAATCGCCCGAGTTCCTCAACGAGAAGGTCTCCTGGCTCCGTTTCGTCTCGGTGTCCACATTCAGCGCCGACTGGATGTACACCTTCTCGCGCCCCGTGCCCGCGATGAAGTCTATCTCGTACTGCGACTGCTGCTTCTTGCCGTCCTTCACGAGCACAAGTTCCACCACGCCCACATCCACGCTGTATCCTCTGCGGATGAGCTCGATGAAGATCATGTTCTCCATCAGGTGCGACCGCTCCTGCTGGCGAAAATTTAGTTTGGCGTTGCGCAACCCGGTGTCCATCGAATAGTATTTCAGCGTGTTCTCGAAATAGCGCTTCCCCTTGATGTCGTACCGCTGTGCGCTCACAAAGAGGTAGGACTCCTCAAGGTAATCCAGATAGTTTTTGATGGTGTTGTCCGAAGTGCTGCGCTTCATCAGCGAGCCCGCCGCATTGGCCATGTTGTGCGGATTGGTCAGCGACCCCACTGCCGATGACAGCGCGTCGATCAGCGCCTCCAGCACCTCGTCGTCCTTCAGCTTGTAGCGCTCCACGATGTCCTTGATATAGACCCTCTTGTGAAGCCCTTTCAGGTATTTGCGCTTCTCCGTTTCGTCCTTCTCCAGCACCGCCAGTGGCATCCCGCCATAGGTCAGGTATTCCTCCAGCGCGTCCGCCTTCTCCATTCCCGAAGCGTGATAGAATTCCTTGAACGACAGCGGAAAGACCTTTATCTCCGACCCGCGGTCGCGGAAGTTGGTCACGATGTCCTTCGAGAGCATCTTGCTGTTCGAGCCGGTGACGTAGATGTCAAGGTTCTTGCGCACCATCAGGTCGTTCAGTATGTCGTAGAAGGTGGTGTAGAGCATCTCGCGGTCCTCTTCGGGCACCAGCCGCTCGTCCACGTCCTCGTTCTTCACCTTGTACGACAGCTGGATTTCGTCGATGAACACATAGTAGCGTTTCTCGGCATCCTTCGTCTTGCGGAGCACATAGTCGTACAACTCGTTGGGGTTTCTGTACTTCGCGTGTGCCTTCTTGTCTAATGCAAGCTCCACGAAGCAGTCCTTCGCCACCCCCTCGTTCAGCAGGTAATCCTTGTAGAGCGTGAAGAGCAGGAATGACTTTCCGCAGCGACGGATGCCGGTGACAATCTTCACTTTTCCGTTCCATCTTTTATTTAGCAACTCACTGATATATTGCTCTCTTTGTATTGTCATTGTTTTATATATTATCTGTTTCTACTGCAAAAAAAGTCGCCTTGTTCGACCTTTTTTGCAGTGCAAAGATACGAATAAAAATTGAATTACGATAAAATGCAGAAAAATTTTATCCGAAATACGATAAAATGCAATTGTACTCCTACTAAAATACGATATAATGTATTACTCCGCGCTCGACTTCCGCAACAATCAACCGATACCGGTACCCGTGACTCCACAGCCACCGCCGCACCCCATCTTATCAGTATCCAAAAACCGAAAATGTGCCACTTAATATTCCCTTACTTTTGGTGTGGGACAGGTGCCTGTCCCCTTGTCCCGCTCGATGGTTGCCTTGGCTGGTGAGTTTGAAGAGCCTCCTTACCTTCTTATCCCTTTTTCGGGGGTCGCGTGTTACTCCCTTGTTAAAAGGTACAACTTTTTTTTGATTTGTTACTCAGTTGTGTCAAAGGGCGCGCTGCCGGTGGTTGAGGTCCCTGCGGGATGGCAGTAGGGGTCGCCGCAGGGCATATATTGGGATTCCTCGCTGTATTTTTTCTATTTCAGTAGTGCTCGGTTCCCCTTGGCTCCACAAGGTCGCCGACCTTTGGTTCGGGGTGTTCGTCATGGTTAAGTTACCTGCTACTCATCTGCAACTCAGCTGCTACCCAGCTGTTATCGTCGCCTCCTCTGCACCTTGAATCACGATGCAAAAGTACAACCTTGGCATTGCGGTCTACGAATTTTTCCCAAAAAAAATTCATCTTTTTTGTAAAGCACTAGTCAACACGTTGTTGCGCATTGACCATCATCCATAGCGCTACAGTGCTACAGTGCTACAGTTCGAAAATAGGGTTACCACCAAACCAAAAAGAAATTCTATATCTATATATCTATATATATATAGATATATAGATATAGAGCTAAAATTTAGGATAGTGAGACCTTAAAACCTAACTGTAGCACTGTAGCACTGTAGCAGAACGCGACCATGTGGAGCGAACTGTCTCCCCAGAGGCGTAGCAGACGCCACGCTGAGTGACCGTGAAGCCGTCATGGAACGCGCCGCATCGAGATCCTCTCCTGCGAGGTGAAGTGAAGACGCCTTCAAGAAAGTTCGCAAAGAAATCGAAGGCTAAGCTCCCATCGCCGTTAGGCATGGACAACAAGTAGGTGCGGGAATGAAATTCATTCCCGCACTTTTTGTTTTGTCATGTCAGAATTTTGTAGTATCTTTGCAGTTGAAAAAAAAGAATGTTATGATCAATATCGTTATCTTCGGTGCGCCAGGGGCAGGGAAGGGAACCCAGGCAAAGCTGCTGGCAGAAAAATACGACTTCCTGCATATCTCCACCGGTGACCTGCTGCGGCAGGAGGTGGAACTGCAAACCCCGATTGGGCAGCGCGCGCAGGCCATCATGAATCGTGGCGACCTGGTGGGCGACGATATTGTGGTTCCGCTCCTCGGACGAGCCCTCGAGCTGCGCTCGACACTGCCCGACCCCGACGCTGCCCTCGACCCGTGGGATGTGGAACGCAACGGCGCGCCGCACCGCCCCGAGGGCTGTATCATCGACGGCTTCCCGCGTACGGTGTCGCAGGCACAGACGTTGGAGTTCCTCTTTAGCAGGCTGAAACGCAAGATAGACTGTGTGGTGGCTATCGACGTGCCACGCGACGAACTGGTGCGCCGCATCCACGAACGTGCCGCCATAAGCGGCCGCGCCGACGACACCGAGGATGTGATCCGTCACCGCCTCGACCTCTATGACCAGCAGACCACCCCGGTACTCGAGTACTACAGCGTGTCGGGTCTTCTGGCGACTGTCGACGGCAGCGGCGAGATTTCAGAGACCATCGGCCGTATCTGCAAGACTCTCGAATTGGTGATGCACCTCAAGGCCAAGCATTAAATGCAAGTATTTTTGTAGAATAAAATTATTTTGTATCTTTGTTGCTTAGAGCCGCAAGGTGAATTTCCCCGCAAGGGCGTGATATATTGTAAGATATAAAGAATTAACAAATATTAGATAACAATGAAAAAGATACTTATCGTCGGTGCAGGCGGACAGATTGGTTCCGAGCTCACCCGTAATCTGAGAGACATCTATGGCGACAGCAACGTGGTGTGCAGCGACCTGCGTCCGCTGAAGGGCGACCCCTACGAGCGCGGTCCCGTGGAGCGCATCGACTCGACGCAGATCATGCAGATAGCCACCGCCGTGAAGCAGTACAATATCGACACCATCTACAACCTCGCCGCCATCCTCAGCGCCACCGCCGAGTTGAACCCCATGCTTGGCTGGAACGTAGGCATCGGCAGCTTGGTGAACTGCCTCGAGGTGGCCCGCCTCTTCGGCTGCGCCGTCTTCACGCCGAGCAGCATCGGTGCCTTCGGCCCCTCGACGCCGCATGTCAACACCCCGCAGGACACCATCCAGCGCCCCAACACCATCTACGGCGTCACCAAGGTCACCGGCGAGCTGCTGAGCGACTACTACTTCACCCGCTTCGGCGTCGACACCCGCTCGGTGCGCTTCCCGGGCCTCATCAGCTACCAGACGCTTCCCGGCGGCGGCACCACCGACTACGCCGTCGAAATCTACTATGCCGCCGTCAAGGGCGAGAAGTTCGTCTGCCCCTTGAAGAAAGGCACGCTGATGGACATGATGTACATGCCCGACGCCCAGAAGGCCATGATAGACATCATGGAGGCCAACCCCAGCAAGCTGGTGCACCGCAACAGCTTCAACGTCACCGCCATGAGCTTCGGCCCTGAGACCATCTACGAGGTCATCAAGAAGCGCTACCCCAACTTTGAGATGGTCTACGAGCCCGAGCCCATCAAGCAGGCCATCGCCGACTCCTGGCCCGACAACATGGACGACAGCTGCGCCCGCAAGGAGTGGGGCTGGAACCCGCAGTACGACCTGGAGAAGATGACCGACGACATGATCCTCAACCTCAAGAAGAAACTGCTGTAATTCTTTAGTAGTCAAGTAGACAGTAGATAAGTAGATAAGGCAATACTGATACAAACCCCAAGCGAAGGCGGCCGACCGAAAAGATTGGCAGCCTTCTTTTTCGTAAAAAATGTTAAAGCCAGCCCTCGCCGACGCTCCATTTATAATATCAGGGTTATTATATATGTAGTGAAGCGCTTTTAATGGCAGACGACAGGACATCACGGTACAGCGACTTCGACGTGCTGATGGCGCGCCACCAGAGGCTCATCAAAGGCCTCTGCTGGTGGTATGCCGGCGGCGACGCCGACCGTGTAGCCGACCTCATGCAGGAGGTGATGGCTGCCTTGTGGCATTGGCGCCACACGCTGCGTCCCGGCGCCACAGCGCTGCAGGAGCGGGCCTGGGTACACATACGCTGCCGCAGCGTCTTCGAGCACATGCGCCGTCGCCAGCAGGTGGAGACGGTGGCAATAGAAGCCGCACATGATGTGGCCGAAGAGCCGCCGGCAGGACGCGAACAGATAGAACGCCTGTCGGCCGACCTCTCGGCGGCGGAACAGCAACTGTTGGAGCTGGTGCTCGACGGCTACACCGACGGCGAGATAGGCGAGACCATGCGCCTCGCGCCCAGCGAGGCGGCGAGGATGCACGCTGCGGTGATAGAGAAAATGAAACAAAAAGCGAATAACGAATGATGATTATGGAAACGACGAAATTATATAATGGAAATTCGAATAATACGCCGTTAAAAAGTAAGTTGTAGAATATGGACGAAAAAGAGATAATAAAACTGATTGAGGCCGAGCAGGCGCGTCGCCGGAAGGCCGACGAGGAGCACCTGCGCCACCTTGTCGAGCGGCACACCGCCGACCTCGGCCCCTGGTGCGCCCGTCGTCGTGCGGTGGTGCGTGCCATCGCTATGGCGCTGCTCGTGCTGCTGCCGACGGGCTGGTACATGATGCTGCACCAGCGGACGGACGACCGGCAGGTGCTCTGCAACGTGCGCGGCGATGAGGCGCTAGTGGTCAACCGCGTCTGCAGCGTCGTGGGCAACTGTGCCGACCAGCAGGTAATCAATATAATGGACATGAGATAGTAATGAAGAAACGCGCGCTCATATACATCGGAGTTTTGCTGCTGCTTCTGGCTGTGGTGACCGCCTTCAGGATGCGTCCCGCCGAGCCGGAGAACAGCGTGCTGTATGAGCGCTACAAGGACATGCCCGGTGTGCGCGTGGGCTTCGTCAAGGACTTCCCGTTGAACGACAGCTCCACTTGCGACGTCACCATCTTCGAGGCCCTGACCGACGAGGGGTGGGAGAACATGGTGGACGAGTTTGACTTGATGCTGATGATTGATTCCACATCTATTGCGAATAATACACCTCAGAAAGACTTTGGTAATGTTGTCAGTTTTAGGTGGACTTCCCGTTTCCATCCCGAACAGTACGGACCAAAGGTGGCAGGGACACTTGGCGACACAGCCGATGCAATGTTTGTGTCATCCTATTACCGTTGGATGGCCGACTTCCACTGCGTGAAAGAGAATCAGTCTAATGAACTCATCCACTATTACTTAGACAGAATGTCCGAGTATCGGATGAACAGTCCAGTCGTCGACAAGTCGGCCGAGGCAATACAATAAAGTAATAATTAATACGTTAATTAATAACAAGTACTATTATTAACTATGAAAAAGATTCTACTATTAGGATTGATGGGTCTGATGGGCCTGTTTGGCTCCCGGGCTCATGGGCAGATGATTATCGACACGTGGAACATGACCACAGGGGTCGACACGACGCTGTGGTACGACATCGACGGTGTGGACTCGGTGATTATCACCCCGGGCAACAAGACGTCGGCCCGGTCGGGCCTAGTGAATATAGGCTTCCCCTTCACGCTGGGTGTGTCGACCTACAGCCAGTTTTCGACCAATATCAACGGCACGGTGCGTCTGGGCAGTACGCAGTTGTCGGCCGGTGGCAGCTATTCGGACGCCTTGAACCAGAATAACGGCCCCAAGATAGAGCCGTTCGGTTACCAAGGTCGTTTCGACAACAACTGTTATACACGTATGGCGCTGCTTGGCACCGCGGGGAACCGCGTGCTGGTGGTGGAGACAAGGATGAAAGATTACTATTACTTCAGCGACTCTCTGTATGTGAGTTTCCAGGTGCAGCTGTTCGAGGCCGGTGGGTTGCGTGTAGTCTATGGCGAGGCCGATTCCTGTGTTCTCACCCACACTATTCAGAATGGTGTGTCGGCAATCGGTCCGGCTCCGGCCAGCAGCGACAAGGACATCGTCTTCTTCGACTTTGCCACCCATGCGGCTGTGCGCTTCAGCACGGTCTGCGGTCTCACCAACGCTGTCGGCAGCTGGCCCGAAAAAGGTCGCTGGTACATGCTGGCCTACGACAGCACGCTGTGCCCCTATCCGTCGGGAGTGACCGCCACAGCCACCAACCCTGCAAATGTCAGCCTGCAGAACCCCGACGGCGGAACGCTTCATGTGGTGATTCCCGCCAGGAGCATCGACACCCTCTGGACGGGAACCACCCTCAACCTCGGCGGCGGCTTCAACCCCGCCACCACCTATCAGGGCACCGTGCAGACGGTGTGCGGCAGCGACACGAGTCTCCGCTCGCGGAGTTTCAGCTTCACCACGGGGTGCGGCCCTGTGGTGCACCTGCCATGGGTCTCGGAATTTGCCAACTACAGCCTCGACTGCTGGGACGCTTCGCAAAATACCTACTTTTCCTACCGGTGGGAAGGTTCGAACGGCTATGCCGCAGGCGGCGGATATGCAAACAATTACCATTATAACGAGTGGCTGATCTCTCCGGTGGTGAACCTGCCCAACGACGACGGGTTGGTGATGAAATACCAGTACTGGGCGGAAAACGACCTGCAGGGCAGGTCGAACACGGTGGATGTCCGCGTGGCTCCCTGCACGGCTGCCGGTGTGGTCGACTCGAACGACTGGACAACGGTGATGACGATGGACGGAGAGTATCCCAGCAATACAGAGTGGCGTATCTTCCTCGACGCTTGGCGCGGCCAGACGGTGAAGGTGGCTTTTGTGCTTACCGGTGTCGGCGGCAACGGAGCCTACCTGAACCGCGTGGAGTTCCTGCAGGAGCTTGAACCCGAGTTCTCACTCACGGCACCCACCCATGCCCGCACAGGCGAGAGCGTCACGCTGACAACCCAGCGTGTGACCGGTGCCACCACAGGCCTCACCTACACCTGGCACTCCTCGCTACTGGACACCACTATTGTGACTATAATAGACACTATCACTTTTATCTATCCTTCCGCTGGGACCGACACGGTGACCCTCGTGGTCAGCAACGCCTACGGCGCCGACACTCTAACGGCCGTCTATACCGTGGTCGACTGCCAGGCGGTGACCGCCCTGCCGTGGCTTGAGACCTTCTACGGCGGTTCCATGTGCTGGCATGTCCCTGCGGGCAGCAACTGGTACGACGGCAAGCCCTACAGCAGCTATGCTCCCTACTATGACGACACTTACCGCGCCTTGGTATCGACCTATTCTGACGACACACTGGACCACTGGATTATATCGCCGGCCATCCAGATGCCCACCGACACCAACGATTTCATCATTCTCGAGTGGAACGAGGCGGCCGAGATAGGCGCCGCCAACCATCAGCCCCACTACAGCGTGCTGGTGAGCACCGACACCAACTTCCTCGACCTCACATCATACGACACCCTGCTGACAGTCAGTCCGGGGGTGGTTAGCGCTGGCGGCACCTGGCAGAACTGGGGTATCCGTAGCGCAAGCCTTACGGCCTATGCCGGACAGACCATCCATGTGGCCTTCTGCCGTCACCCCTCCTACTATGGCGTCACCGGCGAGGGCGGCGTCTCTACGGAGAAGCTGCTGATTGACAATGTGAGGGTGCGCAGCGCCGCCGCGCCCGTCGTCTCGCTGCCAGGCCTGCACAATGTGGAAAGCTTCGACACCGTGACCTTCACGGCCAACCTCATCGAAGGACTGCCCTGCACCTATATGTGGTATAGCACGTTGCTGGGCACCTTCTGGGGACCCAGCAGCTCGCCCACCCTGACGATTATCTACAATGTGAGTGGCACCGACAACATTCTTGTCTCGGCCACCAACGCCTATGGCACGTCCAACGCCTCCACAATGGTGAACGTGGTCAACTGCCCGCCCAACACCCTGCCTTGGACGGAAGGCTTCAACACGCCGTCTGGCACAGCCTATAATGCTGACGGTTCCATGCCCGACTGCTGGCGCAGCTACTGGAACGGCAGCAATGCCGCCTACGCCCCCCATGTCATAAATGCCTACCCGTATAATCCCATTAGCGGCTATTTCACGAGCGGTCAGCAAGCACTGTTGCTGATGGCCGGCACCAACAGCGGGTGGGACAGCGTGGCCATCGTCGAAAGTCCCAAGATAGCGGGTGGCCTCAACGGCAAGCGGCTGACGTTCTACTATAGGCACGAGAGCACCAACTACGGCAAGCTGAGTGTGGGCTATATGCAGGACAACACATTTGTAAGCCTGACCGACCTGCCGCATCAGCAGACAGGACAGACGGTGAACCTGCAGTTCGACAGCATCCCCGTCAGCGTGAACCGCTTTGCCCTGCAGTGGAAACAAGTCGGCATCTGGTACGGCGTCATTGTCGACAATGTGGAGCTGTTGGCTTTAGACTCAGTGCCCACCGTGGCTATTGCCACGCCACAATATGTAGGGGGCGACAGCGTCCTCTTCCGTGCCTACCTGATTGACGGTCTCCCCGACGGTCTCACCTACAGCTGGCACTCCACCATGGCCGCCGCCGGACAGGCTACCCTGACGGCAATAGGCGACTCGGCCTATATCGTCTATTCCGCCGCCAGTACCGACACCGTCAGCGTCATCGCCACCAACGCCTATGGCGTCGACACGGCATGGGTGCCGTTCACTTACAATGGCGCGCCCATTGGAACCTTCACCGGTCCTTCGGCCGTGAATACTGACGATACCATCACCTATGCTGCCTATCTGTTCACCGGCTCGACTACGGGCGTCAGCTTCAGCTGGCAGTCGACCATGGCCGCCGCCGGACACGCCACGATGGTGGTTACAGGTGACACCCTGCGGATGGTTTACCTCGACGGTGGTACCGACACCTTGACCCTCATCACCACCAACGCCTTTGGGGTCGACACCACCAGGCGCTACATCACCGTCACCAACTGCCACATCACCACCTTCCCATGGACGGAGGGCTTCGAGAACGGTATGAACTCCTGCTGGTACCTGTCTACCATTCCTGGCAGCACAACGACGAATTGGAGTATCAGAGGC
>JAEEGH010025394.1_pt1 | contig 11882 bp, 9 predicted proteins | sample 9134181 | NCBI WGS metagenome assembly JAEEGH01 (sample SAMN16246544, study PRJNA631951) | gut metagenome | biome: gut microbiome; feature: rumen; material: DP-attached | host: Bos | place: Iran: Karaj | collected 2018-10
AGGATTCGTCCTTTCATTTTAGGTAGAATATGAAAAAGATTTTCTTACTGCTCGCATTCGCATTAACCGCCGCCTTCGCCGATCCCGAAGGGATATTCGTCGACGTGGAACTTCTTTCGGGGACACGCCAGCGCGCAAAACTGATGGGGATTGAAAACGACACCGTAAGCCTTGGCGGATACATTCAAAACAAGTTCACCATCGTGAAGATTGCCAAAAAGCAATTCAAGCGAATTGTAGACGAAAAAGGCAACGACCTGTTGGCAACCTCCAGTTCCGCAGCCAAACATTCGACAGCAAGTTCTTCGAGCGCAAAGCCCGCACCGATTTCCAGTGCAGCGACTTCGAGTTCGTCACATAAAACCGTCCCTGTTTCAAGCTCGTCCATCACAAGCTCCGCCGCCTCGAGCTCTTCTAGTGCAAAGGTCGCTCCGGTTTCAAGTTCTTCTGCCGAAAAACCTGCTGAAAAGCCCGTTGCAAAACCCGTCAAGACAGTCCTTGTCGCATACAATGGCGAAGGTATCGAGCAAAGCGTTGTTGACCAGTTCACCGGCCTTACCGCAAGACTCTTAATGGAATCTGGCGAACATCCGCAAGTCATCCGCAAAAGCGATATCAAGAACTGCAACGACAACATTTGCATGCAGAATCAGTTGGCCGCCTACGGTTTCAGGTCCATTTACTTTGGAGAAATCGTTCCAAACATCAAGACCGATAGCCTTACGCTCAACCTCTCCCACGCCTTTTACGAAGATTCGCTCCCGATGTTGCACAGGTCTAGCGTAAACGTTTCGCGCACCGCAGCATTCAGTGACGCCATCACAAACAACAAGCTCAAAAACCAGCTCCTTGACGCACAGGGCAAGGAAACCATCAAGACTAAGAAAAACAGGGCCTACATCCACATCGAAACGGATCCGGATGGCGCCACGATTTCACGTTCCGAAAAAGACGCCATCTGCAAATCGCCCTGCACATTCATCACCTCGGATACAACTAGATTCACCGTTTACGCCTATTGGAATGTCGATAGGCACCTGTGGGGCGCAAGCACATCCATAATGCCGCTCCCAGGCGACACCGTACACGTTGCGCTCAAGCTCAAACGCGTCGCACCAGAAATCCGAATTTTGACATACCCCGAAGGGGCTAACGTCTACAAGGCAAGCGCCCCGATTACCAAGCGTTCTAAAGCTATCGCCAAGACGCCAGAAAAGATTCCCGCCTACAACATGGGCACCGACAGCCTCATCATCCGCAAGGCAGGCTACCGCGATACGCTCATCAATTTCTTTGTAGCACCGGTTTCGCAAATCGACTTGAGCATTGATCTTGAGAAGTTGACCAATTTCGACGAAATTGAAAAGCAGAACAAGTGGCTACACGACAAGAAAATGCAAACCATCGGTGAAGCGTTTATCGGAGGTTCTGCAGGAACGATGCTCATTGGTGCTTTGCTCATGTACTTTGCACACCTCGATTACAACGATGCAGACGATATCAAGAAAGAACTCAAGATTCCAGGCGCTGTCAAAGGCGAAAACTATCAGAACAAAGTCAAAGAGAACAAGAAACTCGTAAACCAAGGCGACAACAAGGCCATCGCAGGTAGCATTTTGTTAGGTACAGGCGCCGCCCTCCTCGGAGTCGGACTTTACTTCTATTTTTAATTTTCTAAATTTGCCCCAATGAAAAATACAGCCTTTAAAACAACTATTGCCTTAGCTCTCCTCTTTACCGCTTTTTCATTCGCAGCCGATACAGCTTCTGTAGACGCAGCAGGCGCTCTCGCAAGCACCGCAGCCGATACCGCAAAATCGACAGGGATTTACAACCAAATTATCGACTGGTACAATGACAACTTGAACTACGGTACCATTACACTCTTGATGGCGATTGAAAGCTCGTTCATTCCGTTCCCGTCTGAACTTGTCGTGCCGCCCGCCGCTTACAAGGCTTTGCAGCCGGGTTCTGGCCTCAACATCGCACTCATCGTCCTGTTCGCGACATTCGGCGCTCTCATCGGAGCCTACATCAACTACTATCTCGCAAAGATTCTCGGACGCCCGATTATCTACAAGTTCGCCGACAGCCGCATCGGGCACTTTTTGCTGCTTGATGTCGAAAAGGTCGAAAAAGCCGAAAACTACTTCCGCGAACACGGCGCCATTTCGACGTTCGTCGGCCGCCTCATCACCGTCATCCGCCAGCTGATTTCGATTCCGGCGGGCCTTGCCAAGATGAAGCTCGCCCCGTTCACACTCTACACGTTCCTCGGCGCCGCCATCTGGAACTGCGTCTTAGCGCTGCTCGGCTACCTTGCCCACGGTCAAAAGGACATCATCGAAAAGTACAACTCCGAACTCGCCATTGCGTTGCTTGGCTTCGGCGTACTTTTCATCGGCTACATGGTCTGGAGCGCTGTAAAGCCAAAGAAAAAGTGAGGGCAGTCATTAGTTGTTAGTCGTTAGTTGTTAGTTATTAGTCATCAATTTTAAGTTTGGCGCTTTCAGCGCACTTATATAACTAATGACCAACGACCATTGACCAATGACTAAAAATCACAATTCTTGACGCAGCGGTTATTCTGAAATTCCGCTTCTAGAGTAACCTTGCCAAAAGTGTAGCGGTGGTAAAGTCCATTGCGGATACCGCGAACGAAGTTCATATCCTCAGCTAAGAATCCCATTTCGTCATACACTTTAAAGACTCCGTGAATTTGTCCATTTTCAAATGGAATTTGGCGATAGAGCTTTCCATTTTCATACCATTCTTCGGACAGGCCATTCAGAACTCCGCGATGGTAAGATTCGCGGCGTTTCTTTTTGCCGTTTTGGTAATAAATAATGCTAAAGCCCTCTTCTTCCCCATCCATATAGCCAACAGTTTCAAGCGGCATCCCGTTTTCATCGTACGAACGTAAAACCCCATCCAACTTGCCATCCCTATACGGAGCTTCAACGGCTAATTTCCCATTCGGATGGTACGAAAGAGCCACCCCCTCGCGCACGTCAGTACCCTTTTTGACCGTGTAAATTCGCGCCACAAGTCCGTCATCAAATGTCATACGGACCGTATCAAGAGCCACATTATTGGACTTTGGCGCCGCAAAAGCCGGGATTGCCGTGCATCCCATCACTATACACGCAAAAATTGTAAAAAAACGCTTTTTCATTGCATTATAATGTAGCATAATCCTTTTAGATTATGTATTTTGTGAGCGTCATGAACGTTACTTTTTTAAATCCCCCCTTCCACCCGATGTTCAGTCGGGAATCCAGATCCCCGTGTGTTACGAAGTCCAGTACGCTTTACTGGCCAATGTTTTTGAGCTATGCAGCCGGCGTTTGCGAAGCCGACGGTAACGAAATTCAGCTGATTGACAGCCCCGCCATGGAACTTGACTTGCCCCAGACGCTCGAAGGCATCAAGAAGTTCGGCCCGGAACTCGTTATTTGCAGCACTAGCACCCCGAGTATTTTGAATGACCTCAAGGTCGTCCATGCGATCAAGGAAACTTTGCCGAACGTGAAAGTCGCCATCATGGGCACACACGCCACTGCCGAGCCGCTTGAATCCATGGAAATGGAACCGTCTTTGGACTATGTGGTGATTGGCGAAGCCGACTACACCTGTAGGAACCTCGTCCGCGCTCTCCGTGGCGATGGCGCTCCCGTCGGTCAGTTTGCAGGGCTTGCCTACCGCAATGCCGAAGGCAAGGTGGACTTCCAGCCCGAAGGCCCGAAGATTGAGAACCTGAACGAAATTCCGTGGGTTTCGAAGGTCTACCGCAAGCACCTTTACAGCTGCTACAAGAAGTACTTCTACGGCGCAAACCTGAACCCGCTCATCGTGATTTTGTCTGGCCGCGGTTGCCCGAACCACTGCAGCTACTGCGTGATTCCGCAGACACTTAACGGTCACAAGTTCCGCCGCCGCGATCCGAAGGACGTTGTCGACGAACTCCAGTACATCAAGGAAAACTTCGAAGATTTAGGCGAAGTGTTCTTTGAAGACGATACGTTTACGGCAAGCCACGAACACGTGCGCCAGATTTGCAACTTGATTCTAGAACGCGGTCTCAAGATTACGTGGAGCTGCAACGCCCGCGCCGATGTGCCGCTCGACTTGCTCAAGCTCATGAAGAAGGCCGGTGGCCGCGAAATGTGCGTCGGCTTTGAAAGTGCCTCCCCCGAAGTCTTGGAAAAGATTCACAAGGGTGTGAAGAACACGGACAAGGCAATTGAATTTACAAAGAACGCCCGCAAAGCAGGGTTGCTTGTGCACGGATGCTTCATGGTCGGCAACCCAGGCGACACGCCGGAAACGCTCCGCATGACGCTGGACTACGCCAAGAAGCTGAACCCGAACACGGCCCAGTTCTACCCCATCATGGCGTACCCCGGCACCGAAGCGTACAAGGAAGCTTTGGAAAGCGGTGCCTTGAAATCGAAGGATTACAGCCAGTGGCTCGACAAGGACGGTTTCCACCGCACCACGATCCAACGCGGCGAACTTACGAGCCAGGCTCTCGTCGATTTCTGCGACAAGGCACGCCGAGAATTCTACCTGCGTCCAAGCTACATTCTGCGTCAGGGCATCATGGCCATCAAGAACCCGCGTGAACGTTACCGCGTTCTCCGTGGATTCGGGACGCTCGTGAAGCACTTGTTCAGAAAGCACGGCGAACTCGCCCCGGTCGCAAGACAAGCACCGACGATAAAAGAATAGAGTGCTTCGCTCGCAAAAATTGAATTTTGGCGGTGAAATCGCGAATTTTTCGTTCATTTCACCGCCACTTTTATAGTTTGTCTGCAAAATTTTAGACCAAAACGAGCCAAGCAAGCCGTTCGCGGCGGTGATTTTTAGCATTTTCGCACGTTTTCACCGCCAGCAAACGCCTCCGTGAGCACAGCGAAAGCCGCAAACGCCTCATTTCGGCACGTACAAACTAATTTTTGGCGGTGAAATCGCGAATTTTACGTTCATTTCACCGCCACTTTTGCATTTTCAGCCCCTCGCTCATGCGTTCAGCACCCCAAATCTCACACCAGCTGTTCGAGCATTTTTTCCACCATCATGGAACTGAGCGAGCGGTCGTGCGTCTCCGTAGTCATCACGAAGTTCTTGCCCAGGCAAAAGCCGTTCATCAAGTACATTTCCATCTTGGAGGCCATGTTCTGGCAATACTCCGGCACATCGATCATCCCGAAATGCTCCCAGACAAACTCCTGGCGAGTCCGCACGTTCAAGCAGGTAAAATCCGGATATACAACAACGCGTTTACGAGCCCGCACACGCAATTCACTGCGAGTTTCACTAGCATTGCAACGACCCGCGCGAACTTCAGCAGCACGGTCACTAGTCCCGCACATCGCCCCAACACCGTGCATCGCCCCCGCCTCATGCGCCATTTCCGCTTCACGCGTCCCAGCATGCAATAATTCATGCGGAAACTCGTAACGGTAAGGAATCCCCCTGCGGAACAACGCATCGGCAATGATGATTTCAGACTTCGACCGTACACGCTCACCCCGAGCCGTCATCAACACAGGCCCGTCAGCGTCGAATTCGCGACCGGCGTACTTCACCGCACTCCAGCGCGCCACAAAATCCTCATCGGGATACACAAGCGGAGTCACCAGCGAACGCCTTGCCGGATGCAGCAGTGCATACAAGTTTTCCGCAACGGACGCATCGTACTTCGCCACGCATTTTTCCAAGGCTGCCCGAAGTTTCTGAAGTTCATTCAGCATTTTTGCGTCGTAATCGCGCTGGGCGATGGCAGACGCAAGCGACATTTTCTCTTCCGGAATATACTCGCCCTTTCGCCCCGTCTTCGCCGTCACGCGAAAATACTGGAACCCGTCACGGTGCGGCGATACATTCAGCACGCCAACCGGTGCACGCGATAGCCTTTTCGAAAGTGCAGCCACAACAGACGACAATTCTGCAATCCGTTCACGAAGCAACGGCAACAGACAATCTTTGGACAAATGTTCTATAACACGTTCCATCAAATCCCCTCAATTTTTATAACGAGCAGAAGTAATCTACATTTTAATTTCTAAATTGACTAGTAGAGTTTGTTATAAGAGGGAAACTATGATTTGCAAAAAATGTGGTAGAGAATACGAAGACGACATGCCGAAGTGTCTGTGGTGCGATACTCCGAATGACAATTTTGCACCAAACAACAACGAAATATCGAACAGCCCCGATTCCCCGCAACAACAACATAAAGAAAACAAGCCCGCAGATAAAAGCGAACCAAACACCAGCTTAGCTCCATCCGAAAATGTAAGACGCGGACAAAGTGCCATTTTTTGGTTAAAAACATCTATTGTTTTCTTCATTGTATTTTTCATTTCTGTAGAGATTCTCATTAGCGTTCTCCCCAATTCTGCCGAAGAAATAGCAAAAGCCTCCGAAATGTTTAAAGAAACTAAAGAGGTTCCCCCAGAAGTATCATCATCCTTTCTATTCGTATTCCTATGTTTCATCCCTTTAAGCATTTGCAGCTGCATATACATTTACAAGACATGCGCATGGTTTTATCATGCTGAAAAGAACTTGCGCCAATTCACAAAAACCAGATTTACACCATTACTCGCCGTCTTTTACACAGCCACTTGCGTACTAGATTATTTCATCTACAAAGATATTCTCCATCACCAAAAAGAAGTCTTGCAAAAATACGACTTAAAATTTTCCACAGTATCAAACAAAGTGCTTGTAGCAATTCTCACGCTGTCCTGCATATATTTCATCTTCATGTTTGTAGATACAATCTCCATCATAAGGTTTCTATCCTTAATTCTAATTTTCCCCTTAGCCATCTGCCACATAAAAGCCATGCGAGCGATTATCAAGAACGAAAAGCAGCTAGATGCAAAGTTATTTGACGACATGATTAACCGCAAAGTCGAAGAGAGAATGGCGCAGAGGAACAGGGAATAGGGAGTAGGTTATAGGTTTTAGGGGTTAGAGGTTAAAACTGAATGGAAGGGGCAAAGCCCCTCGCCTTTTGAGGTTATCCCGACGCTTCGAGGATGACTTTTCTAGCGACCAGTAACTCCTAAATATTGACTTCATCACTTCAGCCGGTTAAACTTTTTCATTTCTTTGTCCAAAAACGTATCGACGTATTTCGCATAAATCAGCGTTGTGTCCAAGTTGCGGTGGCCCAGCAATTTGCTCGTCGCCGGGAGCGGGATGCCGATGGTAATGCACGTTGTCGCAAACGTATGCCGAGCCAGATGGCAATGGACATGCTTATAATGCCCTAGCTTTTTAGCCGCCTTGCGAAGCGTGCGGTTGAACGACGCATTTTCCACCACATGGAACACGCGACCCGGCTTAAGAGGCTCCGGTAGCAACAACCGAGCTTGCACGGGAATCGGAATATAAACGGCCTCGCCCGTCTTGTGCATTTGCTTTCGGATTTTCCAATCGAAAATTTCAGACGAATCAAGCGAGCGCAAATCCCCATAACGCAGCCCTGTAAAGCAGCTAAACAAGAACACTCGCATGACATCGTCTTCGGCACGAGTCAACACATGTCGAGCATCCGTATAATTCAAATAAAGTTTTTTCAGTTCCCGCAGCGTCAAAAAGCCGCGATGCGAATAAGCACGCCCCACTTTCACATTTTCAAACGGGTCCGTTTTAATAACGCCATCCACTTTCATTTTGTTGCAAAAGACACGCAACACAGAAAGTGCCTTGACAACAGTAGCCTCTTTGTTCTTCAAGTTTTCTAGATGATGTTTAAAATTGCGCACGACATCTGCAGTCAAGTCATTGCAATCAAGGTCGGGAGCAAACTGTTCTACTTTACGCAAATTCCAAAAATACGTACGCATAGTCAATGGTGCGAGTTCATCCGAGCATTTTTTCAAATAATCCAAAGCACAATCTACAAAACGCATAAAGCCTCCATTTGTTAAAAGTGGAGGCACAAAATAATTATAAACAACTGATTCCGGTATAAAACCGGGATGACAACAAAAAAAATCGACCCCGGCACTAAGGCCGGGGTGACAGTTCAGAAAGAAAATTTACTTTGCTTTAGACTTCTTTTTCCGCTCACGCCGTGCAACAACCGCCGGGCGCACCATCGTCGCGATGTTCATCGCCGTCCCGATTAGGATAAGGAAACTCGCACAATAAAGCCCGATTCCGGCCTCGATTTTCAAAAGCGGGATCCCAAGCGATTCCCCCACGTGAGCAAGCCGCATCAAAAGCGACCACAGCGAGACCATCGACAAAAGCCCCATCACAGTCGAAGCCAGCGGCACAAACCACGCAAATATAGCCGCCAAAAGAATCGCACCCAGAATACCATACAAATGACGAATCGGTTCCATCTTGGGGTAATTCGGGATATGCATTTTAAAGCGGTCTAGCGTTTTCGGGTTCTCTTTGACCATGCGGTGCATTTGCCCAAGAGCAGGTTCAGCTAAAGCCTTATCCAAATCAACACCCGACGCAATTTGATAGAACGTCGTCTCTGCGATGGGCTTACTATTGTCCTTGACAGAACAAGAAACATTGGCAAGCGGCATCAACAACGCAAGAAAAACCAACAGATACGGCAAAGCCGTGATCTTCTTAAAAATGCTCTTTTCCCTATTTGAATTTTTACTCATTTCTTTTGTCCCTGATTGATTCTCTCAAGCGAGAACACACAACGGAAACCGATATAGTCGGCCCAATAACGCGGGTCTTCATCATCCCTATCCGTCATATACAGCTTTTTGACACCATCTTTCCACGAGCCGCCCTTCAATACTTTATTCGTACCCCAGTAAGAACCGGTCGGGTTGGAATCTTCAATTTTGAACGTGATGGCAAAGTAATTATCGCGAGTCCATTCAGCCACATTGCCCGACATGTCGTACATGCCCCAAGCATTCGGCTCCTTGGTCGCAACATCATGCGGACCATAAGCCACGGAATCCTTCTTGCCCAGTTTGTAAGAATTTTCAGCAAAGACTGCATACTTGTTCACGCTGAAATGGTCATCCACTTCCCAAAGAGCTCCGCTATTACCTCCAGCTCGACCTGCAAATTCCCACTGCGCTTCGGTCGGCAAATCACCGCCAAGAGCTTTGCAGAAGTATTGCGCTTTTTCCCAGGAAATTCCCTGGACAGGTTTGTTCGGACCTTTGAACGTAGAACGGTCTGGAATCCGTTTTGCAGAATCAAGTTTATCCATAGTAATCTTGTAAAATTCCTGAGTCACTTCCGTCGTGTGAATGGCGAACGGCGACATCGAAACGACCTTGCCACGGTAACGGAACGAGCCGGAATCTACGATAGCAACCGTACCACGAGTAGCATGTTCGATAATCGGCACGGCAAACTTATGCGTCGTATCTGTGGCTACTGTTGGATTTGATGTCGGGATTTCGACCCTGTGAATCCAATCGCGGACTTCAGGTTCTTGTTCTATGTACGTCGGCAATATAAATTTGCCTTCACCTTCATAAAGCTTTTCTCCAATGCGGAACGCAATCTTTTCGTAGCGGTAGTGATAACGCCCAACCAGAGATCCTTCCTTGGAAATCCACACGGGCTTGTTGTTCGTAAGGAATAACGTAGAAATTACACTGGGATCGCCACTCTTAAGCTTCGCATAAAGCGAATCCATGGAATATCCCTTGACGATACCTTTCCAGACGACATCAATTCTATCCTTGCTAGAACCAAAAGTGAGCTTGAGAGTATCAGGCTTTGCCGGTTTTGTTTCGACAGTCACCACAGGAACGAGAGTGTTATCGGCAACCTTCGCAGTCGAATCGGCGGGAACAACCGTCGAATCGGCAACCTTCGCAATCGAATCGGCGGGAACAGCAGCTGAATCCACAACTTTAGCAGAGGAATCCACAGCCGCCACAGCAGAATCCGCAACTTTCGCAGTGGTATCAGCAACCGCAGTCATTTCAACTGACTTAATTGCAGAAGCTTTCTCAATAGCTTCTACAGACGCAGGTATCATATTTATCTGAATCGGGAAAGCCTGTAAGCTATCTAATTTTTCACGGAAAGCCTTGAAGACTTGATTTACCTCGCCCAGCTTTGTAGTACGCCATATTTTCTGAGCTTCTGCACGCTTGTATTTGTAGCGGTTGACGTAACCGCGATAATCCTTGCTAGAATCAGCCAACCCAAGAGAATCAGCAGGCTTGATAGCCGGATATATATTAGCGAATTCAGTCGTATCGACTCGCTCGACATTCTTATCGACATCCGCCGAGAAGGTATCGTAAAGCATTTCCGTTTCGTCAAGCGTCCTAAGAGCTTGAACCTCCGCTAGAGACACAGAAAGATTGAGATGAGTCGTAGCACTGGTATCTAGAACAGGGAAATCCACCTTGAACACAAGACTTTTTCCTGCACGGAGCACACCGGCATCTACATAAGGCAGCTTATCAGGAACACTGAATGCAAACGTATAAAACCCTTCTTTCGCCGGATAGAATATCTTAGCGTCACTCTTGATGGACGTGTTATAAGAAACTATTTCCAAATCCTTTTCATTCGACTGGATTTCCACGATGCCCGGATGAGCGCTCTCGTTTAGCGTTTGCCATTTCCCGTTCTTCATGAACAGGAGCTTTGAAACCCGCGATGAATAAATGTACTCGGAATCAAAATAAATATCGGCTTCATCCTGGAATGCCTTTTGTTGGCGAGATGCATAGAACCGCATGCCAACAGCTTCACGAACGCCGATGTGGTTTTCCTTAAGGTTAAAAGCATGAAGTTTCAAATACTCTTCAGTTTTGGCGACACCCGAAAACCATAGGTATTCCTTCACCGATTTTTTTTGACGCAAGTTAAGTTGGTTCGGCTGTAAAGGGAAAACAGGTTGCGAGGAAATTGCTACAGAACTATCCAACACAATAGCAATATTGGAGGCATGCTCCAAAACGCTACCCACCTTAAAATTTTCCGACATAATTTTGAAGTTGCGGTCATCGTCTGCCATGGTCAGTGCCGGGACCAGCAACAAAAGCGGAAGCAATCGGGAAAATGTCATAAGCTCTCCTGTCTTTAGAACCTTCTTTTAAGAAAAAAATAATTTCTTGCAAGCAATTATGTTCTAAAACTTTGTCGAATTAGCCCCCATTTCGAGCAAATAACCACCCTTTGCACCGCCCACAGGCCCCAATTCGACCTTCCAGTCCGCCAAACGGATAATATCGGGGTGGTGTTCGATGACTATGACCGTATCTCCACGAGCCGAAAGCCTGCGCAAGAGGTTCCAGAAAATCTGGATGTCCTTCAGGTGAAGTCCCGTCGTCGGTTCGTCGAGCAGATAGACCATTTCCGTCGCCGGACGGCGGCAGAGTTCAGCGGCTAGCTTTAGACGTTGCGATTCGCCGCCGCTAAGCGTGGTAACCGGCTGCCCCAGTTTCACGTACGGGAGGCCCACATCGCGGAGGCATTCGAGCTTCGGTAAAATCTTCGGCTGGTCCTTGAAGAACTCGCAGGCTTCCACAATGCGCATGTCGAGCACGTCGGCAATGTTCTTGCCCTTGAACGTGACCGTGAGCGTTTCCTGATTGTAGCGTTTACCGCCACAAGCCTCGCACGGCTCCCAAATATCCGAGAGGAAGTGCATTTCCACAGCAATGGCGCCACGGCCTTCGCAAACGGGACAACGCCCACGCGCCAGGTTGTAACTGAATCGACCGTAATCGAAGCCCTTGACCTTGGACTGTTCGAGCTTGGAGAACAGCTTGCGGATATCGTCAAACACGCCCGTAAAGCTCGCCGGCGTACTGCGAGGCGTTCCCGAAATCGGGCTTTGATCAACGAGCAACACCTCGCCGCTCTGCTTTTTGCGGCCACGCGCCTGGAACTGCTTTTTA
>JAEEGH010025399.1_pt1 | contig 11880 bp, 8 predicted proteins | sample 9134181 | NCBI WGS metagenome assembly JAEEGH01 (sample SAMN16246544, study PRJNA631951) | gut metagenome | biome: gut microbiome; feature: rumen; material: DP-attached | host: Bos | place: Iran: Karaj | collected 2018-10
CCATTGTTGACGATGTTCACAAAGCCTGCAATACACTGCTCAGTCTTCATGGTCAGGTTACTGATCTCGTTCATACACAGTGGCAGGTTGATATGAGGTGTCCTGGTGAGCCAGCTGACAGCCACAGGGATGTTGGTAACGATATACAGGGCATTCTCTCCGATAAGCTGATAGTAGCGTGACTCCTCTCCGAAACCGCCGGTATTCTGCATGGACTGCTTATAGAGCTGTCTGATGACATTGATAGCGGTGGTATACTCTGCAATGCGCTCCTGCTTCTTTCTCTGCTCAGCGAGCGTATTGTTATGTATTCCCTCAGCTCCAGACTCGGCAGCGGTATTCTCTCCGACCTGCATAATCGTCCAATAGTCGATATTCCAACGCCACCAGGCATTGGCAGGTGCTGCCACCAATAGCATAGCCAGTAGCAGTACTGTCATTCTTCTCGTTTGTCGTCTTATGCTGTCTTGTCCCATAGTTCCATTACATTTTGTCGTTTGTTGACTTCACCTGCGAACTTCAGGTATTTACCTGCCAGCCCTGCCTTTTCCATATCACTGCAAAAGTGTCTGATGCCCTCTATGGTGTCACCGCCATAGTGTCTGATATAGATTTTCAGGGCTTCCTTCTCTGCACGTTCAGTGGTATAGGCCATATAGCACTCGGGCGGTTCCTCTACACCATAGACATCGGCACTCTGTCCCCGACATATCCAGACTTCCTTGAAGTAGTTGCGTCCCTCATGGTTGTCCAACGAGTTAATCGTAAAGATCTGCTGTCGCTGTACGTCGGTAATACCAAGGATAGCGGCAATCTCATCATATCGGTCCTTGAACTTGCTCTGGTCGAGCAGGATCTTGATGTCCGAGTTGTTGATGATGGCCTCCTTGACAATAGGAGAGTCTATCACGTCATTCAGCTCCTGCGTCACCACGCCTGCAATGCCGTGGAACTTTCTCACCGTCTTATAAAGATACTTGATGTATTCTGCCATGGTCGGTGAAGAGATGGCCTTCCATGCCTCTTCGATAATCAGTGCTTTACGTCCCTTCTTGATACGCATCTTCTGCAGGAACACATCCATGATAATCAATACCACGATGGGGAAGAGCACAGGGTCATCCTTGATTTTGTCTATCTCAAAGACGATGAACTTCTCATCGAAGAGGTTCAAGTCCATGTCATTATTCAAGATGGTGTCTAGTTTCCCGCCCTTATGGAAAGGCTCCAGAATGGCAGCAAACTCATTGATAGGGAAAGCAATGCTCTTCTCCTGTATCATCTGAGGAATACGCTCACAGGAATACTCATAGAATGTGTCGAAAGATAGACGAGTGACTTTCAGGTCACGTTTCTGACGTTCCATGCGGTCAATACGCTGGTCTATCTTCATCAGATAGTGCCCTTCTATCAGTTCCGGCATCAGACGCATGAGCTGGTTATTGGCATGTTCACGTTCTCCCACACTGGCGGCTGCATCATTGGCAAGGTTATGCAGCTTTTCCACGATACGCTGCACCTTGGCATGATGAGCTTTCTCGTCCTCTGTAAAGGTCTGCTTATCAGAAGTTGCCTTTTCACCTTCGGGATCGACAACATCTGTATCATTCTCGATGGCCTCGATATACTCTCCATACTTGCCGTTACGCTTGTCTGCCAATAGGAGTTGCTTCCGCAGTTCATCCCTCTCTTCGTTAGTATATCCTGTAAAGGGATGGAAATACGCATCATAATACTCGTTCAGCACGGTATCAATGATGGTGTCCTCCAGCTTCTCTGCAGGCTTATTACCCTTAAAGATCTGAAAAATCAGCGACTTCAAGAAGTTCTTCTTCTCTCCGAAGTTCTCATTATACTCAACATCACTGACCTTAAAGGGATTCATGGATATAGGATGGTCTTTACTGTAGCTGATATAAATGCCGTGGAAATAACCACAGATACCCTCGTAGGAGTCACCTGTATCAACCATCACGACATCCGTATTCTGTTCCAACAGCTGTCTGACCATCGTGTTCGTCGAGAAAGACTTTCCGCTGCCAGACGGCCCCAGACAGAAGAAGTTGGAGTTATCCGTGAGCTTCACAGAACCCTCCTTGCCGGTGATGTCCACAGCAACGGGAATACCCTGTCTGTCGGTATAGAAGACCTGCAAGGGTGAAACCTCAGAATGCTTCATGCGCTCCTTATAGAAGAGACAGAGTGCAGCATCACTCAGGCAGAGGAACAGGTCATACTCCTTGTTGAAGGCATAGCCGTTCCCCGGAAACGAGTCCATGAACAGCTCCAGCTGGTTATACGCTGACTTGGAAGGTGAGATGCCCACCTCGAAAAGCTTTGTCTCCAGATAAGATGACACCTTGGTCAGATCCTTATGCTGACAGGACACCATGATATTGAAGTTCGTCCATACCATCGTCTTCTGCTCCGTGGCAATGACTTCCAGTACCGTGTCTATGTCAGCCTTGGCCAGCCGGTTGCTGGGATCAGGCATCGACTGGTGCCGCTTGGCCTTTCCGATGAGACGCTGCTGCTCCTTGCGCTGCGGAGGAATCTGCATGACCTGGTTATAGACCACGCAGTCCGTGAGAGGCACACTGGAGAGGAACGACATCAAGTCCGTACAGACACTATAGCCGTTGACAGCCTGCGTCTTGACAGGATGGATCAGTGTCGGCAGGTCTATGGTGTCAATATCCACAAGCGGGAAGCACTTGACGGTACGGTCACCGATCTTCAGGTACTCATCGGAGCTCTTGAAGTTCGTCATGCCGAAAGCTCCCTTGCGGAAGTCAAAGGCCATGAAGCGATGCAGGTACTCGTCAATCTCCTGCTTGTCAAGACGGTGATAGGGCAGTCCCTTCTCCTCAAAGATATTTTCAATTTTCTGTACCTTGGCCAGAAAGTCTGCCCATTTCTTGGGATCGTAGGCAACGAAGGTACTGCGCTTGACCTCTTGCGTGATAATGATAAACGTACGTATCTCCGTATAGGGACGCCCTTCATAGAAACGGAAATAGCTCTGTGAAAGAAACTCCATGTCCGGAGTGATGTCATGATGATATGCCTGCTTGCAGAAGACGTCCTGCTTCTGCAGACAGTAACCCTCGCCCAGTGTCTGGAGCACGTTGTCCCAGATATTCATGTAGGCATAGTACTGATCCGCATCGGTACACCACTGCTGTACAGGATTCTCTATCTCGAAGACAGACGACGGATTGCCGTTCCTGGAATACAGGACGGTATTCGTGACATGACCTTTCGAGTCGGTGATGTCCTCGATGCCGGTAAAAAGGCTGTCAAAAACTTGTTTCTTGCTACTCATTCTTCCTGTCTTTTACTTCATGATGCTATCGCTCGAAGAGGTGGCTGTAGATGTAGATACCCTGATGCCGTCTCTTGGAGTGAAGTCCTTTCTTCTGCTTGATGTAGATAGCCAGCAGTCCGCTGCCACTGGTTGCTACCGCCACTATCAGGGCAGGAACCGTTCCGAAGAGCACATAGAAAAGGATGAACCCCAGGAACGCAACCCCGAAAGTAGCAGCGGCAATCACGATGAACCTGCCACGGATTCCCATGAATTCAAGGGGCATCTGCAGCCCCTTGAACACGGGATAGCCACCATAGTTAACCTCCATTCTCCAGTTGGTTTAATAGCCGAAGAACTTAGGCAGTGCGGCAGCCATGGCAATCAAGGCGGCACAACCACCGATGGTCATCATGATGGTCTTCTTGACGTCTTGGTCACCGTTCTGGAGCTTGTAGTAGCAGTTGAATGCTCCCACAAGGCTGACGATGGCAGCAAGGACATAGAGGAGGTTACGCACAGGGTCTATATACCCCTTGAAGGTACCCACGGTCTGGGTGATGGCAGAGGAACCGGCATCTGCCAGTGCGTAGCCTGTGCTACAGATGAACAACAGGGCCAGTGCGGCCAGTCTCTTCGTCTTGCAAGAAACGAGGTTCTTGTTTCTCTTTGCTGTCGGAAGGACAGCATTTCCAATTTTCTGCATTAGTCTTTTTCATGGTAAATCTTGATGAATGTCCGAAATGATTAAAGGTATAGGTATATATGATAGTTACAGACTTGCTGTAAAGTGTGTTATCCTGTATAAAAAGCCCATGTCTTATGCAGGTGAATATTCCGTAGAGAGGATGTCGCGCAGGCTGGTGGTGTTCGGAGCCTCATGTTCACGGTCAAGCGTGTCACACAGCTCATCGATGCTCATACCACCATTGTAACTGACCAACTCATCGTCTGAAGATGAACCGTCATTGACTGGTGTGGAAATGGGAATGTCTGAGCGATGTACCTCAGTCGGCTTGTACTTTCCAGCCTCTCCGGAAATGTCCACCTCTTCCTCTATCTCCAGCTCATCCTGGATGATGCTGCCCTTGGCAAAGAACAGGTCATGGATAATCTGGTATGCGTAGTACAGAGCATAAGCGACGATAATGATCGTCAGGAGTGTCTTGAATGTCATCTTTTCTTTTTTCCTTTACTTTGTTAATACCTACGGAATCCGCGTCTTTCATGGTTTCGGTTCCGATTTCGGGTGCAAAATTACTGCAACTCCAAGAATCTAACAAAGGGAAAGAAGAAAAATGCCGTTCAATACTCTTTCTTATTCAAAGAAGAATGGTTCTCTTGTTTTACTTAATGCGTTGTTATATAGTAAGATACGACTTTGGATAATGAATTAATATGATTTGGTGAATATCTGGAAATAGGCAAAGTTTATCAATCTCTTAAAATCGCAAGAATATCCTGAATATTGTCGATTGTGCCAAAGTCAATGTCACTTATCTTATCCCTGCAGATTTCAGCCAGTGCCTCGCACCTGTCAATGATGCTGGCATCCATAATCTCAAAGTCACGATTCAGGTCATCCTTGCCCACAATGATGGATGTGGGAATGTCGACATCCTCACCCTCGTATGCCATTCTAATGATTACACGCCAGGTATCATCAGGAAGCTTGTCCTGTGGTATGACCATATAGTTGAAGGAAATAGGATTATCATCCACTTCTTCCAAACAGTCTATGAACACGGAACTTCCGAATTCCCCATCCGGGTCAACGAATGTGTTCCGTACTCCTTCTTCCTCACGCTCTCCAAATACATAGTCCAACAGTTTGAAGTTGGCAGCATTGATTTCGTCGAATGTCTTCCTGATATACATGCTCGTGACTCGGAACAAAGGAATGCGGTGGTTCAGCATCTCATGCACTACATATTTGTTGATGCCAAGGTCATTGGTTGCAATGGTCGCCATTGAGTGACGTGCGGCGTAAAAAGTCAAACCAGGTACACCGATGGCCTCTCCGACGGACTTCAAACCACGGTCGAGGGCGTATGTGAAGGAATTGGGCGTGTTGTAGTTTCGGTAGAAGCGGAAGACCTTTTTCGGATCGAAACGCCTGACATTGTATCTCTCCAGATAGGGCAGGAGCAGTGGATAGGGTCTGATGACCATACGGGCTTTGTCCGCACGTCTGTTCTTGACCTTGGCCCGCTCATAGGTGATGTTCCCATTCTCATCATATTCACAGTTATACAGATCAATAGCGTTCGTCCCCATCGTCATGAAGGAGATGAGGAATACATCCCTTGCGAAATTCCTCTTGGAATTGGCACGTTTTTCATCAGGTATGGCAGCGATGGCACGGATCTGTTCAAGCGTCAATGCCCGGTAGCCAGATTTCGGATAATAGGGCTTGTCCGGCTCCCACCTTTCCACGCTACGCTTGACGAAGAGCATATTGCTGTCATTGTCATTATAGATCTCACGGAGTTCGTTGAACATGAACTTGATGGCATGTGTGTAGTTATATTGGGCACAAGGACTGTCACTCATCGACCGCTCGAATTCCTTCAGCAACTGTGCGGACATCTTGCTGCACGGTAGCTTGTCCTTGCCAATGAACCTCTTGAAACTGTTGAAAGCTGCTATGTAATTGCCGATGCCTTTCTTGACTTTCCTCTTGTTCTCAATCCAATACTCACCGAAACGGAGGAAGTCTATGTCAACTTCACTTTGGACAGTTATTATTTTGAGGATGGTGTCCGTGTCCAATTCATAGTTCCTGAGTTTCAGATGTTCCAGTCGCTGCCTATAAAGGTGAAGCAGCTCCATCGTATCATGCAGCACCCTGTTGTTCCTGAGTTTCATCTGAGGAGTGATGTCCTTTGATGCAGCATAAAGGTTGGTGGGTATCGTCCGCCACTCATGGTGATGGTGGAGGACAATCTCTACCTTCCAGATGTTTTCGTTCTCCTTGCCCTTGTGCTCAGGAACGAGCCTGTATCTTACTGATGCAAATACTGTCATAGCCGTATTTTTTATTTTTTGTTCTTTTTTTCGGTTATGATACCAGACGTTCGATGACATCGCCCATGCTCACGGGCGCAGATGACTCGTTAAGGCTTCTGACCTTGGTACGACAAGAGTCCAGCAGTCCGTTGCACCGACGGATAATGATGGGATTGATGATGTTGTAGTCCGCATTGAGGTCACGCTGTGAGACCTTTACCGATGTCCCAATCTCCCTGTATTCGTTTCCGAGCATGACACGGATGACCACGTTCCAGGACCTGTCCTCATGGATGTCCTGCGGAATGACGTAGTATCTGAACTTGATACGCTCTTCCTTACTGATGTCCGAAAGCCCGTCAACGAAAAGACAGTCACCGCCCTTGGGCTTTTCCTTCAGTACGTCACTGAGCACCAGGTCTATAAGCCGGAAACTTGCCTCGTTGATGTTGGAGAAGTCCTTCTGGATGTACATGTCCGTGATTCGAAAAATGGGAACCTGATGGTTCAGCATCTCATGCACGGTGAGCTTGTCGATGCCTGCGTCATTCAGCGCGATGGTGGCCATCGAGTGACGCGCAGCATAGAACGTCAAGTCCTCCACGCCGATGATCTTTCCAACCTCCTTAAGGCCTTTATTAAGCATGCCGTTGAATGCCTGCATAGAGGAGTATCGCCTTCTGAAGCGGAACACCAGTTTAGGGTTCTTGTCCGTCAGGTTGGCATATTTCTTCAGTAAGGGCCTGAGAAGCGGATGCGGCTTGATGACGATACGTGCCCCGTCACTGCAACGGTCTCGCATCTTAGAACGCTCATAGGTGATGTTCCCTTGCTTGTCATATTCGCAGTCCCACAGGTCTATGGCATTCGTCCCCATCGTCATGAAGGAAATGAGGAACACGTCACGGGCGAGGTCACGTATGGAATTGTGCGTACCCTCGTCGGGTATCTGTGCAATTGCACGGATCTGGTCAATGGTCAGGGCACGCTTCTCATTCTCCTTGTGATAGCGGGTCGGGAAGTAAAAGTCGAGCGTCCGCTTGATATATGTCTTTCCTTCCTCATTGTCGTTGTAGTAGGCACGGGCCTGTGCAAACATATGCTTGACGGCTACGCAGTAGTGGGTGCTTTCCACGTTCTGCTCTGTCAGCCATTGCTCGTACTGAAGCATCAGCCTCCGTGACATATGGTTACAGGACAGTGACATCCCTCCCAAGTATTTTGAGAAGGAGTTTAGCGCACAGGTATATGCCGGTCTGCTCTTCGGATTGCATTCCTGCTCAATCCATTCACGGCAGAAGGCGATGAAGTCGATGTTCTCTCCAGGATCCTTGATGGTGATGCGCCGTCTGATGACATCGATGGGTATGTCGTTTGCTTCCAGCTCCAGTTCACGGATGCGCTTCTGGTAAGTGCGAATGATCCGTTCGCACTCGTCAATGACCTGCTGGTTCTTGATATTGCCCGATGCCGTGATATCCTCTCTGGACACATACATAGATGTGGGTATCATGCGGCTCTTCCTCTTGTAGGTCAGCCTTATCACTACGCGCCAGGTTCCGTCCTTGCGCATATCCTTCATGATGATGCATGCTTTCAGTGTTACCATATATATTCCTTTCGTTCTTGAATTTATTCTACTACTGTTTCTGATTTTGTTTCCGATGACTTGTCCTGACTGGCCATCATGAAAAGAAGTTCACGGATGTCGCTGACTTGATCCGTATTGATGCTGTCGGTTTTCCTGCGCAGGTCTGCGATAAGCAGCTGCATCCTGTCCAGAACGGATTCGTCGATGATTTCATAGTCACTGTTGAGCTGTGTGCGCTGTACCATGACATTGGTCGGGATGTCCATGACCTCACCACGGAAGCTCAGCCGGATATGTGCCGTCCATGTGCCGTCTTTGTTTCTGTCCTGCGGGATGACGAGACTTCTTAGCCCGACATCCTGACGCTCCAGCGGAATGAGCCTGTCCACGATGACGGAACGCTCATAGCCTCCGACGGACTTCGTGACACTGCTCCTGACTGACTTCTTCCAGCCACCCCCGAATACATAGTCTATAAGACGGCGGTTCTCGTCCTGGATGTCATTGACCTTGACCTGTATGTAGCAGTCTGTAATCCTGTATTCGTCAACTCTCCTGTTGAGCATCTCCAGGATACAGTCATTGCTGATCCCTACTTCATGCAGTGCAATGGAGATCATGGAACGCCTTGCATCCATGAACGTAAGGTCTGGTACGCCGATTGCCTCTCCTACAGCGGCCATGGCATGGGTAATGGCACTGGTCATACTTAACGCATTGCTGTACCGTCTGTGGAAGGAAAATACCTTGCGATGCTGCTTCCGTCGTGACCTCTTGTCTCCGTACTTTTCCAAATAGGGAAGGAGAAGCGGGTGTGGCTTGATTCTCGTAAATCCCCTGTCAGCCCTGATGTTCCTGACCTGTGAACGCTCGTAGACGATGTATCCCTCATCGTCATATTCACATCCGTACATATCCCAGGCCTGCATGCCCATGGCCATGAAGGAGATGATGAATGTGTCCCGCGCCAGGTCTCTTACGCTTTGAAACTTCCCATCGTCAGGAACGGATGAGACGGCAAGCACCTGCTCAACAGTCAGCGGTGTGTGAACTATGGGAACCGGTTGCCCGAAGACATGTGTGAATCCCTCCAGCGTCCTCTTGATGACAGGGTTGCCGTCGTCGGAGTCATTGTACACCTGCCGCATGTCGTTGAACGCATGTCTGACGATTGTTGCATATTCCCTGCCTCTTCGCATGCCGCCAAGTGATCTCTCAAAGCTCCTCAGCAGATTCACAGACAATCCGCTTACTGGAAACAGGTCGCTTCCTACATATTCCTTGAACCTGTTATAGGCACACCGGTATGTTTCCTGTGTTCTTCGGTCGTAGGACGACAGCCATATCCTGAAGAACCACAGGAAATCGATGTCCACGTTTTTATCACCTCTCAGGATGGCAGCGATGGTCTTTGTGTCTAGGTCATAGGTCTCCAGCCTGAGCTGTTTCAGTCTCCTCTGATACCTGCGCATCAGCGACCGGCAGCGGGTCATCAGTTCTCCGTTACCCAGTTTCCTGTTCTTTGTGAGTTCTATGTCGGTGGCATAGATGTCCGTGGGGATGACGATGGTGTCGTGATGATGCCTGACGATGATATTCACCCTCCACACTGCATCCGAATTGCGGTGAACCCGGTTCATCCTGTATGATACTTCTGTTATCTTCTCCATTTTTTCCTTTTTCCGTATTACAGTTCATAAGTATGATTCACACCAATTTAAAATGCTACTCAAGCTTTGCCGGACATAAGACATTTTACAACCTGCTGCATGGTGACACTGCCTGATGCGATGTCCAACCGTGCAGTTTTTTTCCTGCAATTGTCGAGCAGCGCATTGCAGCGGTCGAGGACAGTGTGACTCTTGATGTTGTAGTCGGCATTGATGTCCTTGCGGCTGACCTTGATGGATGTCCTGATTTCCCGTATCTCGCTGCCAAGCGACACCTCTACTGTGACGTTCCATGTGCGGTCGGGATTCATGTCCGCCGGCTTTACCCGGTATCTGAAACCCAGTGCCCTTTCTTTCCCCTGTGCCAGGAGACCGTCGAAGAACACTTTGTCACTTCCCGCATTCTCAGGCAGTGAATGTGTCTGGAAAACATAGTCCAGCAGCTTGAAGTTGGCACGGTTGATCTTGTCGAAGTCCTTGCGGATGTATATGTCGGTCACATGGAATCTGGGCATCTTATGGTTCAGCATCTCATGGACGGTCAGCTTGTCGATAAAGACCTCGTTCAGCGCAATGGTGGCCATCGAATGGCGGGCACCGTACAGGTTCAGCCCTGAGATCCCCAAGGTCTTACCGAGTTCCTTCAACCCCTTTTCAACGGTTGCCCTGAAAGTATAGGCTCTGCTGTATTGCTGATAGAAGCGGAAGGCATGCCTGTCTCTCGGATAGTCGGGATTGGCATATTTCTCCATGAGAGGCTTGAGTACTGAATGGGGTCTGATGACGATTCGTGCACGGTCGCTCCTCCGCTCCCTGACCTTGGAACGCTCATAGGTGATGTTCCCTCCTGCATCCAGCTCACACTCGTAGAGGTCAATGGCTGTGGTGCCCATCGTGAGGAAGGAGATAAGGAATACGTCGCGTGCCAGGTCCCTGCGTCTGGGCTGGTTGACGGTAACATCCCCTGCGTTCTGGATTCCCCTGATCTGTCCTACTTCCAGTACACATTTTCTGGCCATCCTCAAATCCTGTTTCGGGATGAAGAGGTCGAGGCTGCGGGTGATGACGATTCTGCCCTCGGAATTGTCATTGTAGTGGAGCCTTGCCTCTGTGAAGAGTTTCTTGATGGCACAGCAATACCATTTGCTAAGCAAGCCTTCGTCCCTGAGGCTTTTCTCGAACTGCAGCATCAGCAGGCAGGAGATCTCGTTGCATGAGATGGTCTTCCTTCCGTGTTTCTTCTTGACGAACAGCTCGAACTTGTTGACGGCCTTCTTGTAGTTCCCGCGGGCCTTTGGCCGTGCTTCCTTCTCAATCCATCTTCGTGCGAAGGCGAAGAACTCCACATCGTCCACCTTGTCCTTCTTGAAAAGGGCATTCTTTACCTCGTCAACGTCCAGGTCTATGAGGTCGAGGTCGAGCGAGAGAATCTTCTCCTTGTAGCCGCTGATGATCTCGCGGCACTGCTCCAGTATATCCTCGTTCTTGATCTCATATGCGGAGGTGAGGTCGGCACGGGTGACATACATGGACGTCGGTATCATCCTGACCTTGCGGCAGTGGGTGAGCCTGATCTGTACACGCCATGTCTTGTCACGGCGCATGTCCTTCTTTACAATACATGCTTTCAGTGTAGCCATTACATTATCCTTTTAATCCTTATACCTTATTATATATAAGGAGCATGGGTGGCAGGAAACGGTTCCTGCCTCTGCTCCAATAATTCTTCCAAACGGGCTGCAAAATTACAGCTTTGGGAGTTTCCTGAGAAAAATTCCGTGTTAACAGGTTGTTTAAATATTCTTAAAAGGCTCTGCTCAGGGTGTCCGGAAAGTGCCGTGACCCCTGTTTTGGAATTTTTTCGGATTGCACGGTTTCTGCCCATTATGTAAGTATTTTTAACCTTCGAAAAAAGGCAAAAACCCGTCATTGCCGAGGTGTGTGGCAGACTTAAATAAATGCCGTTTTCCCCAAACAAATACCCCATAAGTTTGCTATTTAAAACCATTTGTTATCTAAATTTCAAGACCGGTTCTATAACCGAAACCTGTCGTTATGTATTTCTTATCAGTTTTGCAACATGCTGCCAATCAGAGCATTGCATTCTTTCTGGTCTTCTTCTGAACTGCTTCCGTGTCACCTGCTGATACTCCCAAACTGAAAAGTGGAGCGGTTACCTCGACCTCGATGATGACAATCATGAGTTCCTGGTTATTGAAACCATCATGCCCGGTAGTGTTATATCAGACGGTACAATCCTCGACTATATCATGGAAGACCAGTTCATCGATGAGGATATTATG
>JAEEGH010025402.1_pt1 | contig 11880 bp, 11 predicted proteins | sample 9134181 | NCBI WGS metagenome assembly JAEEGH01 (sample SAMN16246544, study PRJNA631951) | gut metagenome | biome: gut microbiome; feature: rumen; material: DP-attached | host: Bos | place: Iran: Karaj | collected 2018-10
CTCGTGATAACAATTTGATAACATTAGCTGATACAGTCCATGTGATATGGACAGCTGAAACCAAATGAAGTCAAATCGTAACAGAAAACCCTAACAAAAATGTTTAAGACACAGGTTTAGTTAGGGAATTAGAGTAGTACCCGGTGGCTTACATATAGTAAAAAACATAAGGCAATTCGCGGATTCCCCGCGAGTTGCCTTTTTTGTTGTTGAGCTCGTGGGTACAATTTGGTTGCAAAAAAATGCGAAAAAAATAGCGATGGATGAATCTGTTGACAGCGGTTAAGTATGATTATAAAATATACGTATATACGTACGAGTTACGTCTAAACGTAAAAAGGAGGGGAATTTATGGTTTATCCGGAGATTTCTACGAGGGAATTGATTGCAAAACTGGATTCAGAAGACTTTTATAAGAAATATGGAAATCCTGTAAGATGCAAAATATTTGATACGGATAAAATTCTTTTGTCTTTTGATTTGTATGAGCGATTATTTGGTAAGGTCGATTTAGAAAAGGAAAATACGATAGAAATAGATGATTTTATTAGAACTTTGGAGTTTGAGGAACAAGAGAAACAGAACATGATGGAGCGAGGAACAGAAAATGACGATTAGTGAACGTGTTTTTAAGCTAATGGAAGAACGTGAAATTGCACAGACAGATTTTTCGAAAGCTACAGGCATTGCACAAAGTACTATTAGTGATTGGAAACGTAAGAAAACAAATCCGTCTGCGGATAAGATAATGATTATTTGTAAAGTACTAAATGTAACGCCATACGAGCTGCTCCAGGATACAGTTCAATCAGTGGAAGAATTGGATTATCGAGTGGTTTCAAAAGGTACAAAGGAATATGACTTTTTGATTGAAATGGAAAGCCTTAAGAAATCACAAAAAGAAAGATTGTTGGGGTATATAGAGGCATTAAAACAATAGAGTGTCGTGGAAACTTTTGGAGTCAGTTGTCAAGGATTCCTATAATACTGCCGGAGATATAATATGTTACTTGAGAAAAGTAGTGATGATAAGGAAAAAGTGACAGGGGTAAATATAATGCAGATAAAAAATGATAAAGTTCAATTATTTGAAGATCAGCCAATTAGAACGGCGTGGGTAGAAGATGAGGAAGAATGGTACTTTTCTATCGTGGATGTGGTTCGTGTATTAACAGAACAACCCAATACGGATGGTGCAAGAAATTATTGGAAAGTATTAAAGAACAGAATAAAAGAAGAGGGAAATGAACTGGTTACAAATTGTAACCAGTTGAAAATGAGAGCTCAGGACGGAAAAATGCGATTGACCGATGTCGCAAATACAGAGCAACTACTTCGTATTATTCAGTCTATTCCATCAAAAAAAGCTGAACCGTTTAAGGTTTGGCTTGCTCAGGTAGGACGAGAACGAATTGAAGAGGTTATCGATCCTGAACTTACTATTGAGAGGGCACTTGAAACCTATGTTAAGAAGGGATACTCAAGAGAATGGATTAATCAACGTCTTCAAGCAATTCAGGTTAGAAAGGAACTTACTGATGAGTGGGATAAACGCGGAGTGAAGAAAGGTGTAGAATATGCAATTCTCACAGATGAGATTTCTAAAGCCTGGTCCGGGATGACCACTCGTGAATATAAGAATCTTAAAGGGCTGAAAAAAGAAAATCTCCGGGATAATATGTCTACATTGGAACTTGTACTTAATATGCTGGCGGAGGCCACCACTACAGAGATTTCAAAACAAAAGAAACCGGAAACCTTCGAGGAAAACCGAATGGTTGCAATTGAAGGCGGGGAAGCTGCCGGAGAAGCAAGAATCGCCGTTGAAAAGCGTACCGGCAAGCCGGTTATCACCAGTAAAAATGCTGCTCAATTGCAGAACATAGTTACAGGTTTGCTGGAATCAGATATTAGTAATGATGAGGCTTAAAGCTATGGCGAAACGAGACAAGTTGTTTCAGTAATTCAGCCCCAACAGATTTGTGATTCAGCGAATCACAAATTGAGGAATACAAGTAATAGATACATTTACATAGATTCTTTGATAATACATAGATAATAAAGTATTACGGGAATGGGAATTGATAGAGAGATAAAAGAAATAGCAAAGTGAAATTGGATGATTGTGAAATACGAGGGGGACCCATGACAACATATTATGACGATGGAACTTTGAAGATCAGAAGCATGGTGCCGGAGGATGCAAAGGTCCTTTATGACACATATCTTTCCTATGGATGGCATCCGCAGATCAAAATATATGAGGATTATTACAAAGAGCAGGAAGAAGGCGAAAGGCTTGTATTCATCGCGGAATATGAAGGAGCAGTCAAGGGACAGTGCACTCTTGTCCTTCATCCGACAGAAGGGCCCTGGGGAGGCATGAACTATCCCGAAATCGTAGATCTGACGGTGTTCTTTGACATACATGGAAAAGGAATCGGCAGTAGGTTGCTCGATGTGGCAGAGAGCGAAGCGGCTAAAGTATCGGACATGGTATTTCTGGCTGTCGGTGTTCATTCCGGTTATGGGCCGGCTCAGCGGATATATGTTAAACGTGGGTATATTCCTGATGGAAGCGGCGTTTGGTACCATAATAAAGTGTTGGAGCAATATGCACCATGTGTTAATGATGACGATCTTCTCCTGTTTTTGTCAAAAAGCCTGATTGATCGCGAAAATTGATCGTACATTTGCGAGCTGGAGTGATACCGGTTGTCATAGGGCAAAGCAGATTATCCTCCAAGCAGGGTGAAGTACTTCCTGTATTACTGCAACCGCCACGGGCTTTATAAAGTCATGGCTCGGCGCTGATCCTCGTGTGTCGCGTCGTTACGGTTACATTGTTCAGCGTGCAGCAGCTGACGATGTTCTTCCCGTAGGAGACGACGGGCCCCGTAAAAGACAGCCTTACAAGCCGGAACCCGTTGTAATCAGTCCTTATGTCAAGTGAAGTCAGGTTGGTGACACTCAGGTCTTTGGTGTCATCAAGATAGCCCATGGCCTTTGCAGCTTTGACTGCGGCAGGATCTGATTCGGTTCCTGCGTGAACGAGGTTGATCGCATCCGTCAATGATCTTCTCAGCATGGGCATGAAATTCAGGATGAAGTACTTCTTATAGGGACTCGAGAGCTTACCGTGGATCAGCTTGTGGATTGCTTTGGCGTTGCCGAGGCGGTCCTTTCTTTTGTCGTATTTGTACTTGAATGATATACCCGTCGCGAGGTTGCCCATGGATCTGTCGCCCTTCTGTCTCGCGTCCACGGCAATGCCGACATCTGCTTTCTTATCCATGTCCTGAAGGTATCCCGCGATAAGATAAGCCGTGTAGCCGATCTTCTCGTCATGAAGCATATTTAGCGTGCTTGAAAGGTCTTCTTCCTCCTCCTCAATGACGGTGGTTCTTCCGGCCCAGTACTGCCCGTAAGCTTTGTCCTGATCGTTCCAGGTATAAGTCCTGCCAGTCCAGCCCCTGTTAAGAAGGTGCGCGAAGAACTTTCCTTTGATCCCTGCGGATGTGACCGGAAGTTCGATCTCGTGCATCGGCTTGTATGTAAGTTCTTCACCCGAAGCGGCAGTAAGAAAATCCTCTATAAAGTAGGAGAGGGACTTGCCGTCGCCGCCTAAGTGGTGCATGAGGAAGAGGATTTCGCTGTTGTTCATGTACGCTCGTATGAATTCGCCATCTTCAAGTCTGAAGCGGATTTTCTCCTGCTGCTGACGTACTTTATCAAGGTTCTTGTCCGTGCGCATAATAAAGCTTCGCGGAGTGTTATTAGGCTCATAGAAGGCCATGCCGTCTTCTTTGATCACGACTTTGGTGTTGAGCACTTCATTGCTGCTGACAGCCTTCGAAAAGGCTTCTTCAGTGTTGTTTATGCTTCCTTCTATACGGATCCTCATAACTATGATCATGTTAACATCGTAAAGGTCCGCACGCTCTGTTCTTATCTCAAGTCCTGACATATTTTCTTATTCCTTTAACCCATTGCTTCATTACTATGGATGTCGGCATGTATTTTGAATACAGCCTCAGATATGCGTTATAACCCGATGACAGGGATATATCCTTATGTTTACCGGCATCCTTAAGTGCTTTGGCAACCACTTTCCCGGGAGTTACCATGCCCGGAAATCTGATCTTCTGTCCGTTTGATTCGTGGTTCAGCATTTCAGTGTCGACCCATCCGGGACAAACGGCGATCGATGTGATCTTCCTGTCCTTAAGTTCCACGTTCAAGGCTCTCGAGAAGTTCTTAAGAAAGACCTTGCTCGCCGAATACATTGTCAGATACGGGTTAGGCTGGAAGGACGAGGCAGAGGAGACGTTGATTATAGCTGCCCCTTCGCTCATATAAGGAAGGCACATGTGTGTGAGGACCGCACAGGCCCTGCAGTTGATGTCTGTTATGCCTGCGATCTGTTCTTCGGTCATCTCGTCGAATCTGCCCATATATGCGGTTCCGGCATTGTTGACAAGATATCTTAAGTTCATGCCTTCAATCGCCTGTTTTACGGCCGTAAGACCTTCGTAAGAAGCAAGATCGGCCTTAATCGCGATTAGTCTGCTTCCGTATTCCGATTGGAGCTCGTTGAGCCTGCCTTCATTTCTTCCTGTGGCGATAATTACATCTATGTTCTTATCGAACAGCTGTCTTACAAATTCTTTTCCGATACCGCCGGTTGCTCCGGTTACTATTGCTGCTTTGTTCATAGTTCATTGTCCTTTATGAGTAGTCTCATGAGTTCTCTAGGATCGGGGAGAGGGTAGTTATCAGTGAACAGGCTTCTTAGTGAATAAACATATATCATCCCCCAGAACATATCGGCTACGGCATTGGGATCAATGTCAGGTGCGGTACCCTCTTTGATGCCCTGTTTTATTATCTTCGTGGTCTGTTTATACAGCTCCGTATCGTAGACTGACGTTCTGTTCTCGAGTATAAGCTGTGTGGAGAGGGTGATCTTGACAGGGAACCCTTCATCATTCTTAAGAGCATCCAGGATCGAGCCGGCCAGCATGGATATTTTCTTCCTGTAGGGGAGAGTGAGAGCTGCGAGAGCCTTAATCTTCTTTATATCTTCGTCGGTATTGGCTTCCCGCCTAATCTCATCGTAGAGTTCTTCCTTGGATTTGAAATAAACATATATGGAACCCTGTGCAATGCCGATGAACTTGGCAAGGTCACTTATCTTAGTATCTCCGAATCCGTTCCTTGCAAAGTAAAGCGAGGACTCCTTGATGATCCTGTTCCTTGTGTTATCACGTATTTCCTGATTCTTCTTCTGTGATCGCGGCATCGGTATTACCTCATTTATCTAATGAATAAATATTCATTCAATAAACTTAAGATATCACTAATTGTGTTAGTTGTAAAGTTGGGGATTGAATTGTTAATGAATCAGTTATTGATCGTTTATAGTGCGTTTAAATTGTGTGGGAGTGATGCCTTCATAGCGTTTAAACATTTTGCAAAAGTAACTGGGTGTGCAGAACCCGCATTCATATGCGATGTCTTCAATTGTTCTTGTGGAATTGATCAATAATTCCTTTGAGTATTGGAGTCGCTTTTTCGTTATATATTCCATGGGACGGGTGTGCAGTGAGGTGCGAAACAAAAGGCATATGTGCTGTTTTGTTATATTGCATAAGTCACATAATTCACTCATTCCGATAGATTCTTTAAAATGCAGATTTATATAATCGATAGCCTTTATCAAAGCCGGATTATTAATTGCTGCAGTTTCTTTATGTGAGATAAGTCTGTTAAATTCTATAATAAAATCATATAAATATCCCGACGCACGATAGTTACCGTATATAGAGTCTGATCGGAGTGACTCATGCATGGAACGGAATATGGTTTCAAGAGTATGGGTCTCCGATAATTTATATACGGCAGCATCTGTTAGCCGGAAATGTGATAACAGATCGGGAAGAGCCTTACCACCGGGCACGATCCAGTGGATGTCCCAGAAATCTTCATTTGCATAATATTCGTGAGGGTAGTTAGCCGGAAGAAATATGGCAGTATAAGGGAGAATCGTGTGTGAGACATTGTCGAAAATGAGGGTGCCGCTGCCTCTTGTACAGTATAGTAGCTGGTCGCAGGGGTACCCGTTTTTTCTGAGAATATGATCCTGGCGATCTTGCAGTCCCATATTAATAAGATACAATGGAAGGTTCCTTTCCTCTCCGATAATTGGATAATCACTGTAAAACATAATATCAACTCCATATTCATATTGTTATATAAGAAGAATAACGTTTAATGACGTTACAGTCAAATGAAATTATAATTATTCTATAAAGCTTTCTTTATGGAGGGATGATCAATGGTTGCAGGCGATGAAAGATTAACATCAATAATACCGACAGAGAGGCAGATCAGGTTTCAAGAGCTGGAATTCTATGCATTCATACACTTTACCGTAAACACTTTTACCGATAAAGAGTGGGGAGACGGAACGGAAGAGCCCGCCATATTTAATCCCGAAAAACTGGATGCCAAGCAGTGGGTCAGAAATATAAAGGCAGCGGGAATGCGGGGACTGATCCTGACCTGTAAACATCATGACGGTTTTTGCTTATGGCCCAGTAAATATACGAAGCATACTGTGGCGGCTTCTAAGTATAAAGACGGAACGGGAGACGTGGTAAAGGAGGTTTCGGAGGCCTGTAAAAGGTACGGGATCAAATTTGGCATTTATCTTTCTCCATGGGATCGAAATTGTGAGCTTTATGGCAGGGGCAGGGAATATGATGATTTCTTTATAAATCAGCTTACGGAATTGCTGACTGGTTATGGGGAGATTTTTTCGGTATGGTTTGACGGAGCATGCGGGGAGGGCCCAAATGGCAAGAAGCAGTACTATGATTGGGAAAGATATTATAAAAAAATAAGAGAACTGCAGCCGGATGCCTGTATTTCAGTGTGCGGTCCGGACATAAGGTGGTGCGGTAACGAGGCGGGACATACCAGGGCAGCTGAATGGAGCGTAGTTCCGGAGCGTGCAAAGGATAGTGAGATCATTGCCGAAAAAAGCCAGCGGGAGGATTCGGAGGCTTTTCGTTTAAGAAGAGTGGACGCCAGAGATGCGGATCTGGGAAGCCGGGAGATTTTAAAGGATGAAGATAAACTCATTTGGTATCCGGCTGAGGTGAATACGTCCATCCGCCCCGGATGGTTCTATCATGAGTATGAGGATGATAAGGTGAGACCGCTGGAGGAATTGCTGAATATATACATGAACTCGGTCGGAGGAAATGCAACTTTTTTGCTAAATATTCCGCCGACACGATGTGGTTTGCTTCATGAAAATGATTGTAAAAGGCTGCATGAAATCGGCGAAGCTCTCCGAAAGGCCTTTGCAAACAATCTGATGGATAAGGCCATGGTTGAATCAAACGGAACCGGAACAGACAATATTAGGACGGACAGCTATGAAGACAGGATGCTTGGACAAGCTGAAGGTGAGACAGTTATCAGCGCTAAATGGCAGGAGCAGGTCTGCGTCGAATATATTGTGTTAAAAGAAGATATTCACTTCAGCCAGAGAATCGAAAGCTTTGTGGCAGAGGCACTTGTAAACGGTGAATTTGTTACGGTTTCTAAGGGAACTGTAGTTGGGCATAAAAGGATTGTTCCGCTTGAGAAAACGATTACTGATATGATCCGTATCAGGATAACCGACAGCAGAATGGAACCAATCATATCCTTTATGGGAATATATGGATCGGAGGGAAATAAAAGATGAATTTAGAGAAAATAGCAGCACCCGGAAGCGCCAAAAGTAAAATGATATATCATGAGGATCCTGATAAATTGCATATGGGTACATTGGAAAAACATGCATATTTCATTCCCTTTGACAGGGAGCAGGATCCTTTTGCAAGCAGAGAAGAATCCAATAGTTTTGAACTGCTTAACGGAGAGTGGGGATTTAGATATTTTGAAAGTGTGATCGATCTTGAGGATGATTTTACTGCAATCATTCCGAAAAAAACGATTCCCGTACCTGCCAATTGGCAGCTGCATGGATATGACAAACCTCAGTATACTAATATCGCATATCCGATCACGTTTGATCCTCCCTATGTCCCGGATGAGAACCCTGTAGGTATATATAGCAGAGAGTATGAGTATACCCCTGACGGCAGAGACCGAATACTGGTATTTGAGGGAGTGGACAGTTGTATGTATTTATACATAAATGACCGCTTCGCAGGCTATTCTCAGGTGTCCCATTGTACCTCTGAGTTTGATATTTCGTCATATTTGACGGAAGGCAAGAACAAGATAACGGTAGCGGTACTTAAATGGTGTGACGGAACTTATCTTGAAGATCAGGATAAGTTTCGGATGTCAGGTATATTCCGTGATGTATATGTACTTAGAAGACCGAAGAAGCGCTTAAAGGATTATGTTGTAAAAACAATCCTTAACAAAGATAAAAGGGCTGCGGACTTAGAATTGACCGTAACAGGGATAGATGTTACCGCTGAGCTTTCTGATCCGGAAGGAAATATTATTTCAGGGGTCACGGTGCGTGATGGAGATAAAGGAAGGATCCATGTTGACGATCCAAAGCTGTGGTCCGCTGAGGAGCCTGTGCTTTATGATCTTAAGATAACCGCCGGGGAAGAGCTTATCGGTGAAAAGGTAGGTTTTCGTGATATCGAAATTGAGAACGGTGTTGTAAAAGTGAACGGAGTACCCGTCAAATTCAGGGGAGTAAATCGCCACGACAGTTATCCCGATACCGGGTTTTACTGCACTGTAGATCAAATGAAGACGGATATCGTGCTGATGAAGAAGCACAATGTCAATGCCGTGAGAACCTCGCATTATCCCAATTCACCATTATTTTACCAGTTATGTGACAGGTACGGGCTGTATGTTATCGATGAAGGTGATATGGAAACGCATGGGTGTGTTGAGGTTTATAATGACTTCAGATGGTCATGGGCGGACGGGTATGGCGGAATCGCCCTGCTTGCTTCCGATGAGCGCTTCAGAAAGGCTATATTGGACCGGTCGGAAAGCCTGGTAAAAAGGGATATCAATCGTCCCTGCGTAGTGTTCTGGTCATTGGGTAATGAGAGCGGTTACGGTACAAATATGGAGGCAGCAGGCAGGCTTGTTAAGGAACTGGATCCTACCAGACTTCTTCATTACGAAAGCACTCATAAACTGGATGATACTTCAGATGCTGTTCTGGATGTTGTGTCGCAGATGTATACCTCTCCGGAAGATATGAATAAGTTTCTGGAAAACAAAGAGGAGCAACGTCCATTCATTCTGTGTGAATATTGCCATGCAATGGGAAACGGCCCCGGTGATCTTGAGGATTATCATAACGCATTTCATTCCAATGAAAGATTCTGCGGCGGTTTTGTCTGGGAGTGGAGTGACCATGCACCCATTTTAGGGACGACGAAGGACGGTAAGGTAATGTATGGCTATGGCGGAGATTTCGATGAACGCCATCATGACAATAATTTTTGCATAGATGCTCTTACTTATCCCGACAGAACACCCCATACCGGTCTGCTGGAGTTAAAGCAGGTATATCGTCCTATCCGGGTTAAGAAGGGAAAGACTAAAACCGAATTTGTTTTCAAGAGTTTGCTGTGCCATGGCAGGGTAAGTGACTTTGCGGAATATTATTATGAAATATCTTTTGATGGTGGACTCATAAAAAGTGAGCCTGCGGAGTTTGAGATAGGTCCCTTGGGAGAATGCATCGTTAATGTACCGGAAGTGCTTAAATATACGGACCGGGAAGCATATATACGTTTTGTTTTTATAGCCAAAAAGAATCTGGAATACTGTAAAAAAGGATATGAGATATGCTTTGACCAGATCAAAATGGACAAGAATGCGGATCGTAAGCAGGAGAGCATGATAGAAAAGGTATGCGAGTCATCTGCCAAAACAGTTCCTCAGATCCGGGATGAAGCGTTGGAAGTTGATATTGATTATGGTAATTTAAGTTTCAGCTATAATAAAAGAACCTGCTGCTTTGATTCTATCCGACATGATGGCAAAGAGTTGCTGGATAAGCCGTTAAGTTTTAACTTTTTCCGAGCCCCGATCGATAATGACACGATGAGAGGTGACTGGTACAGGGCTCACCTTCACGATTATGTGGTAAAAGGCTATGGAACAGAGGTTACGTCATCCTTTGACGGAGTGAAGATCAAACAGAAGCAGTCCTTTGGATGGAGCATTCATCAGCCGATTGCATATATGGATGTGGTATACTGTCTGACTTCTGCCGGCATGGATATTAATTGCGAACTGGAAACGGGCAACAAAGTAACATTTTTGCCCCGCTTTGGAGTCCGGTTATTTATCCCTAAGCGTTTTGACAAGGTTTCCTATTATGGGTATGGTCCATTTGAAAGCTATATAGATAAGCATCAGGCAAGCTATGTTGGGAATTTTGAGGCAAACATCTGTGACATGCACGAAGATTATATCAAGCCACAGGAAAACTCATCTCACTATGGATGTAAGCATGTGACGATAACCGATGGTGATACTGCCATAACCTTTACGTCAGAGGAAGGATTATCCTTTAACGCCTCAGAATATACCCAGGAAGAGCTTGCCTCCAAGAGACATAATTATGATCTGGTAAAAAGCCCAAGCAATATTCTGTGTGTGGACTATAAGATGGCCGGGGTCGGCTCAAATGCCTGCGGACCTGCACTTGCTGAGAAATACCGATTGCCGCTGCCGAAGTTTTCAGCGGAATTTCATATGAAGATCGGTAAGAAGAAATAAGAGCGAATCAGATAAGAGCGACATATACCAAAGGGTGTCTCAGACAAAATGCCTTTGGTATTTAAGATACAAAGCGACAAAAAGTGGATCAATGATGATGACGCAGGAATTGAGTATGACGGCTGGGTTCATCGCTATATAAAAGGCAGCGGAAACTTCGCCTGCAAATCTTGATGCGATCGCGGTGGGGTAATTTACCCCATCGCTTCTTTTTTGCTTTAAGGGCTAAAATGTGATATACTTATTCCTGTTACTTAATGATTTCATTTATGGAAGGCACGACTGCATCTGGCAATGAAATCCGTGAAGCGTACGTTCATTTAGAGGGGAGTTGATTATGGAGGGTAAAAAAAATTATTAGAAATAAGCTTAAGCTTCCAAATGGAGTCAGCAAAGAACTTGAATTAAGGCATAATTACTAAGTATTCGACCACCCCAATTTGAAAAGATAAGTAAGGTAACAGAGGGAAGTGAAGGAGGAGAGAACGAATGGATTACAATGAGTATAAGGTGGCACCGGAAGAATTGGAGTTTCGGCGCGCTGATGCCGATGAGCAGCGCGTGCTTCGCATGATCAACGAGCGGGATAAAGCGGCGCTGACCTTTCTTGCAGTCATGGGGGCAATCATGGGGATTGTCGCGGCGGTAATCCTTTTTAAGTTTACCGGGATCATTGGCGGGATCGTGGCGCTCGCATTAGTCGCCGCATTATTTGCATTGGCGTTCTGGTACGCCTTAACCATTTTGCCGAGAAAAGGATATCATGATTTTGAGATCGTACGCATGCAGGTCGTTAAGACCTACTATCACGCAAGTGAACTCAGGGAGGTGGATCTTTGGTCAGAGGAACAGCAAAAGTGCGTCCATTACGTGATCAGCCGAAGTGGAAAGCGTATCCATCAGGACGTACAGGGCTATTACGTTCGCGCCATCACCGAGGGACGAAAGGATTATTTGTTTGTCACGGATCACGAATACAAGATCATGAATATGAAGGAAAGTGATAAATAACAACTACGTTATGCAAGAAAAAGTTATGGAACACGGCGTGGCAAGAGAAACGTTTTGTGTGTTGGAAGGATTTAA
>JAEEGH010025403.1_pt1 | contig 11879 bp, 8 predicted proteins | sample 9134181 | NCBI WGS metagenome assembly JAEEGH01 (sample SAMN16246544, study PRJNA631951) | gut metagenome | biome: gut microbiome; feature: rumen; material: DP-attached | host: Bos | place: Iran: Karaj | collected 2018-10
CCCGCACGGATTCATCGTGGATGGCGGTCATGATGGCGGTGATTGCGGCCTCGGAGATGCCAAGGGAGGCGCCACGGCTCACCATATCGGCAAGAAGCTGCTCCCATCGGCCTGCCTGGATGATGGCAACGTTGTGGCTGCGCTTGTACTCACCTATGGCTTTTGAAACCTCATTACGGTCCTTCAGTAGCTCCAGGAGTTTGTCGTCAATCACGTCGATGCGGGCGCGGAGGGCCTCTATTCCGTCACGGTAGGCTGTGTTGTCGGAGGTGTTTTCCCTTATCACAAGGCTCTCAAGAAGGGTCTGGAGGTCCCTTGGGGTGAGCTGCTGCTTGGCATCTGACATAGCGCATGCAGGGTTGCAGTGGCTTTCCACCATAAGGCCGTCAAGGCCAAGGTCCATGGCCCTCTGGGACAGTTCGTGGAGGTACTTACGGTCTCCAGCCATATGGGAAGGATCGGCAAAAAACGCCATCTGGGGGTAGCGGGAGCGCATTTCAATGGCAAGCTTCCAGCCCGGATCATTGCGGTAAGGGATGGGGGCCGATGTTGAGAACCCGCGGTGGATCACTCCCAGTTTCCTGAGCCCGGCCCTATTCAGGCGCTCCAGAGCTCCGATCCAAAGGTCTATGTCCGGATTCACGGGATTCTTCACAAGGACGGGAATGTCCGTCCCCTCAAGGGCATCGGCAATCTCCTGCATGAGGAAGGGATTGGCGCTTGTGCGTGCTCCTATCCACACTATATCCACACCGTATTTGATGCACTCCAGGACATGCTTTTCACTGGCAACCTCCGTGCACACCTTCATGCCGTAGGTTTCCTTCACCTTCCTCAACCACTTGAGGCCGGGGGTACCCACACCCTCGAAAGAGCCCGGGTGCGTACGCGGCTTCCAGATACCTGCGCGGTAGACGTGAATGCCAAAGGCGTTAAGGCCTGCGGCTGTTTCCATCACCTGCTCCTCTGATTCCGCACTGCAGGGGCCTGCAATGCACATGGGCCTGGGAAGCGTGAAGAATCCCCACTCTGTTCCCGGTATGATATCTAATGTATGGCTCATAACTCTCTGATTATCAATTCATTCCTAATTGTCAGGTGCACTCGCAGGTGCACCCGAGAGTGCATATATCGCTGAATATCAAGCGTTTGGCGGTCAGCGAATAATGCGTTTAATCTTGTTGGCGTCTTCTATGAGTTTCCGGAGGGCGTCTTCGTCGTAGGAGGCCACCGCTTCACGGAACTGCTGCATCTTCTCAATATAGGTATCCATCACCTGGAGCACGTTGTTATGGTTCTGGGTGAGGATGGGGATCCACATATCGGCATTGGACTTTGCAAGGCGCACGGTGGATGAAAAACCGCCGGAGGCAAGGTCGAAGATATGTTTCTCGTCCTTTTCCTTGTCAAGCACGGTGAGCGCCAGGGCGAAGGAAGTGACGTGGGAAATGTGTGACACGTAGGCCGTGTGGACATCGTGGCTTGAGGAGCTCATGAAGATGGGCCTCATATTGAGGCAGGAATAGAGTTCAAGGATGTCCTGAACCGCCCATGGGGCCGATTCCTCCTGGTCGGCAAATATACACGCCCTTCCGTCAAAGAGGCCCGGCTGAGCCGCCCACGGGCCGCTGTACTCCGTTCCCGCCATGGGATGCGTGCACACAAACTGCTTCCTTGCGGGGTGATACTTCACCGAGGCGCAGATGTGCTCCTTGGTGGAACATACGTCTATCACTATCTTCTTCTCCTTGATGCGGTCAAGGATTTCCGGAAGCATCTTCACGGCGGCGCCTACCGGGACGGCAAGCACAATTATGTCGGAGCGGTCCACGCAGTCTTCAAGGGACACAATTTCATCGGCCAGGCCCATTGTCATAGCTGCCTGTGCCGCCACTTTATCGGCCTCAACGCCAAGGACCTTGCCGGCAAAGCCCCTCTTCTTGAGGTCTATTGCCATGGACCCGCCAATCAGGCCCAGGCCTATTATTCCTACTGTCCGCATACTGTCTTAATCTTGGTTAACGCCTTTTCCAGGGTGGGAACATTGGCGCAGAGGGATATCCTGAGATAGTTTGCACCGTTGCTTCCAAAGATGAACCCGGGGGTGAGGAACACACCGGCCTCATAGAGGAACTTGTCTGAGAGCGCCTGCGCAGGAGACACCCGGTCGGGGCCGGGTGTGACGTCATTCCCGGCTTGACCGGGAATCTCCGGGACACGGCCCCAGACGTAGAGGCCGCCGGCAGCAGGGTCATACGTGCAACCGATGATATCCATGATGCGGCAGGCGATCTCACGGCGCCTGCGGTATTCCGCATTGAGGCCCTCATACCACTCGGGACCGGAATTGAGGGCCGCCACGGCTGCTTCCTGGATGCCGCGGAACATACCTGAATCCATCTGTGACTTCACCTTCAAGACTTCCTTTATGACGGAGGCCTCCCCTACCAGCATACCAACACGCCATCCGGCCATGTTGTGGCTCTTGGAGAGGGAATTGAGTTCCATGCAGCACTCACGGGCGCCGGGGATGGAGAGGATACTCTGGGGCTCATTGAGGATGAAGCCGTAGGGGTTGTCGTTGATAAGGAGGATGGAGTGCCTCCGGGCAAAATCTACCAGCTTCTCAAACACGTCTCTGCGTGCAGGGGCGCCGGTGGGCATGTTTGGATAGTTGGCCCACATTAGCTTGACTCCGGTAAGGTCCATGGACTCAAGCTGCTCAAAGTCAGGGTACCAGCCATCGGCCTCCAGAAGGTCATAATTCAGAACCTCTGCCTCGCACATCTTTGTGGCCGATGTATATGTGGGATATCCAGGATTGGGCACCAGAACCTTGTCACCCTTGTTAAGGAAGGTAAGGGAAAGGAGGAGGATGCCCTCCTTGGAGCCTGTGAGGGGCTGGATTTCAGAGGCGGGGTCAAGCTCCACGCCGTACCATCTGTCATACCAACCGGCAATAGCGTGCCTTAGTTCAGGGATGCCGGTGTAGCTCTGGTAGCCATGGCTTCCAGGCTTCCTGGCGCATTCCACCATGGCTTCCACGGCCTCCTCTGAAGGAGCGCCGTCAGGGGAGCCTATCCCAAGGTTGATTATTGGGTCTCCGGGACGGGACGCGTTGAGCCCGGCAATTTCCTTGTTCTTTATTGAGAAGTAATATTCTTTGACAGAAAGAGTTCTGTCCGCTGGTTTCACAATCATAATGCTGCAGTGTATTCTCCAAGTATCTGGAGGTCCTCGATAAGCGGTTTCACGGCCTGGAGGGCCTGGAGGTACCGCTGATAATGATCAAACTTTATATCGGCATAGAAGAAATACTGCCACTCCTTTCCAGGGATGGGAAGGGACTGGATACGGGTTAGGTTCATGTCATAGAAACTCAGGATGGTGAGAATCTGCGCAAGTGAACCCGGCTTATGCGGCAGCGTGAAGCATAGAAGGGCCTTGTTTATCCGGTCCTGAGGCACTTCCATGGAATCATCTATCACCAGGAAACGGGTGAAGTTCTGCTTGTTGGTCTCAATGCCGGGGGCAAGGATTTCAAGGCCGTAAAGGCTTGCAGCAAGTTCTCCTGCCACTGCACCCACACCCTTTTCTCTGCTGCGGGCAAGTTCCGCGGCGCTTTTGGCGGTATCTTCACTCTCTGTCAGGCGTATCCATGGGGCGTTTTTCTCAAACCACGGGCGCGTCTGGTTTATGGCCATATAGTGCGTACGGACCTCCCTGATATCCTCCAGTTTCTGGCCGGGGACCGCCATAAGGTTTTGGCCGATACGGATATAGACCTCCCCCTTAACGGCACGCCCGGACTTTCGCAGGAGCTCGAAATTATGGAGAAGACCGCCGGAGACAGTGTTCTCTATGGCCATCACAATAGAATCGGCCTTAACCCTGAACAGGTCCTCGAAGGTGTCGCACTCCACAATGGACACATCCTCATAAAACAAACGGGCTGCTTGTTCGTGGAAGCAGCCCTTATATCCTTGGATAGCCACACGCACGCAGCCTACGCGCTTATCTGTGCTCACGTTACCCCCTCCCGAAACCCCTCCCCTCGGGGGAGGGACTTTTAACATTAAACTGTAAGTATGTCTTTCTCTTTGGCGGAGATTACCTCGTCCACCTTCTTGACCCACTTGTCTGTGATCTTCTGGAGCTCTTCCTCTCCCTCTTTCTCTCCGTCCTCAGACAGGCCGTCATTCTTCTGGGCCTTCTTGAGAAGGTCTATGCCGTCACGGCGGACGTTACGGATGGTAACCTTTGTAGTTTCACCCTGAGCCTTTGCCTTCTTGATGAGTTCCTTACGGCGCTCCTCTGTGAGCGGGGGAACCATGCAGCGGATAATCTCACCGTTGTTTGAAGGAGTGAGGCCTACGTTTGCGTCCAGGATGGCCTTCTCAATTTTGCCAATCATGGAGCGCTCCCAGGGCTGTATGGCGATGGTTTTGGCATCAGGGGTGGTGACGGAAGCAACCTGGTTGAGGGGAGTAGCGGTGCCGTAATAATCCACCATAACGGGGTTGAGGATTGCCGGGGAGGCCTTGCCTACACGGTAATTCTTGAGGTCTTCTTCAAGATAATCAACTGCATCCTGCATCTTTACGGACATTGCGTCCACAATTTCCTTTGCCTTGGGTAACATAGTTTTCTGTTTTATGAATTGTGCAAATATAGCACTTTTTTTACTATTTTTGTCAAAACGCAACTGTCTATGCTTAAAAGAATAAGAATAGGGGCAGCCGTAGTGTTCTGGCTTGGAATCACCCTGCTGTTTCTGGATTTCACGGGTGTCCTTCACGGATACCTTGGCTGGATGGCAAAGATCCAGTTTCTGCCGGCAGTCCTGGCGCTAAACGTTGGGGTAATTGCAGCCCTGGTGCTCCTCACCCTTGTTTTTGGCCGGGTATACTGCTCCGTAATATGCCCTCTTGGCGTATTCCAGGATGGCATTTCCTGGCTTGGCACCAGAAAGTCAAAGGCCCCGTACAAATATAAGAAGGAGCTTAGATGGCTGCGCTATGGGATATGGGTAGCATATGTTGCCTGCCTTGTTGCAGGGGTTCAGGTGGTTGTGAGCCTGCTTGCCCCATACGGAGCTTACGGCCGCATTATCAGCAGCATAAAGCACCCCGTTGCCGGCCCCACCATAATCATCGCCACAGTTACGCTGATTGCCGTGGTGGCCTTGTCCCTTAAAGGCGGCCGCACCTACTGCAACAGCATCTGTCCCGTTGGAACAACCCTCAGCTTCTTCTCCCGCTTTGCAATGTTCCGCCCGGTGATTGATGCCGATAAATGCAAGCACTGCAAGGCCTGCGAGCACGCCTGCAAGGCCCAGTGCATTGCAATAGGCAAAGATGAGCAGAAAATTGACTACTCCCGCTGCGTAGACTGTTTCAATTGCCTGGAAACGTGCAAGTTTGGGGCACTGAGCTATAAGTTTGCCTGGAAAAAGGAGATTCCCGGTCAGGCCGGGAATGACGCATCCCGCCGCGCATTTATGGCCGGGACGGCCATAGCCGTAGGCGCAGCAGCGCTGAAGGGCGTTGAGGCAAGGGCGCAGGAAGCCGCCAAGAAAGTTGACGGCGGTTATGCCGATGTCCTTCCAAAACAGGCTCTGGACCGTGAAATCCCCATCACCCCTCCCGGCTCAAAGAGCGTAAAGGACTTCTACAGGCACTGCATAGCCTGCCAGCTCTGCGTGGTGGAATGCCCCAATGGCGTCCTCAGGCCTTCCTCAAACCCGGAGCGTCTCATGCAGCCGGAGATGGGCTATGAGAACGGCTTCTGCCGCCCTGAATGCACCCGCTGCTCAGAGGTTTGCCCCGCAGGAGCAATAGAGAAGATCACCAGGGAGGAGAAAACCCAATATCATATCGGCACCGCACACGTGGACCTTGGGGCCTGCATCAGCGCAACCGGCAAAACGCACTGCGGAAAATGCGCCTCCAAATGCCCTGTAGGCGCCATCCATATGGTAAAGACGGAAACCGGCTTGGCCCCTGCCGTCAATGAAGAAGTATGTATCGGCTGCGGCGCCTGCGAGCAGTACTGCCCCGTAAGGCCCATAAGCGCAATAACTGTTAACGGTAAATACAATCACGTATGAACAGGAGAGACTTTTTGAAAACAAGCGGCGCTGCTGCCCTTGCCGCTGCCTGCGCCCCCAGGAAAAAGATTGCCGGTCAAGCCGGCAATGACGGGGAAGAGCAGATGATTTACCGTGAGAATCCTGGGAACGGAGACCGCGTGTCCCTGCTGGGATTCGGCTGCATGCGCTGGCCCATGATAAAAGGTCCTGACGGCAAGGACATCATAGACCAGGAGGCCGTGAATGAGATGGTGGATTACGCCATCGCACATGGCGTCAATTACTTTGACACCTCCCCCGCATACCTCCAGGGCCTCAGCGAGGACGCCGCGGGAAAAGCCCTCTCCCGCCATCCCCGGGAGAGCTACTACATTGCCACCAAGCTCTCAAACTTCGGAAATGCATCGGCTCAGGCTTCAATAGAGATGTATCACCGCTCCTTTGAGCAGCTGCGCACAGAGTACTTTGACTATTACCTGCTGCATTCAATCGGCCGCGGCGGAAAGGACGCCTTCAACAGGCGCTACATGGAAAACGGCATGGTTCCGTTCCTTCTCAAGGAAAAGGAGGCCGGCCGCATCCGTAACCTTGGGTTCTCCTTCCACGGGTCTCAGCAGGAGTTCGACTACTTCATGGAACTTGAGGACAGCGGGGAAATGCACTGGGACTTTTGCCAGATAGAGATGAACTACATTGACTGGCGCCACGCCGACGGCGTCAGAAACGCCAACGCTGAGTACCTCTACGCAGAGCTTGACAAGCGCGGCATTCCCATCGTTATCATGGAGCCTCTCCTTGGAGGCCGATTAGCCAATGTCCCGGAGGGCATTTCCCGCCAACTCAAGGAAAGGGAGCCTGAAAAGAGCATCGCCTCCTGGGCGTTCCGCTTCTGCGGCACCTTCCCCCGCGTACTGTGCATACTCTCCGGCATGACTTCAATGGACCCTCTTCTGGACAATATCAACACCTTCGGCCACTTCCAGCCCCTCACGGATGAAGAGCTTGCCTTCATGGAAAGGATGGCCGTCCAGATGAAGGAGTATCCGCTTGTGAACTGCACGGACTGCAAATACTGCATGCCCTGCCCCTGGGGCATTGACATCCCCGGCGTATTCCAGCACTACAACCGCTCCATCACTGAGGGCACCTTTGCCCAGAGCCGTGACCAGAAGGATTACGCAAAGCTCAAGAAGGCATATCTCAGAAGCTATGACAAGGCGGTTGCCACGGTACGTCAGGCCGACCGCTGCATCCACTGCAAGGAATGTCTGCCGCGCTGCCCCCAGAGTATATCAATACCGCGCGAACTTGAAAGGATCGCGCGGTACGTTGAGTCTCTCAAACAGGATACTCTCTAGTATTTTACAAACTTCACCGTGGTGCTCTTACCGCCGTATTTCACTATGGCGGTATACCTTCCCGGCGCAAGTGAAGAAACGTCCATAAGCACAGGAGAGAATATGCTTGCGGAAAATACCTGTTTCAGCACCTGGGCACCGGCGGCGTTGTACACCAGCACATCCACGGAGGCCGGATTGGGCAGGTCAATGTTCAACTTAAGGACATCTGTCACCTGGTAACTGTCTACCGTTACCGGCTGCTGGGCATTTGCAAAGGCAATCTTGAAGGAGACATCTGCCGTTGCTCCCAATCCATCCTCGGCGGTGATTGTAATGGTTGTTACGCCATAGGACTTGGGTATAATCACAGTATTGTCTCCGCTTACAGAAGCCGTAGCTTTTGACGAATCTCCAACGGAAACGCTGTAATGAAGTGTTTCCCCGTCAACGTCAGTAAAGTGCTCGCCGTTATTGATGATGACCTCCCTCAGACCATACTGAGACATATCGGCAATATATTTCACCACCGTAGGGGCGTGATTGGGCAAAATGGTATAGTTCACCACCGCCGTGGCCGATTTTGCCTGGACAGTATTGAAAGACGGGATATCCGTGACCTGCATAACAGCCGTGTATGAGCCTGAGGCTGCCCTGGCTGCAGATATCCTGATGGTCTTTGTGGCCAAATCATACGATACTGCCGAAGAACCCGGATCCTTGAGGGAGAATTCAATCTGGTCACCGTCGGGGTCAAATCCGCTCACAGAAACAACAGCGCTCTCATGAGCCTTAAGGGTGATTGCGGAAAGACTGACCTGGATTGACGGTGTCCGGTTGTCCTTGATCACATAGCTAAGTGATGCCTGGGCCGATTCTCCGGACGGATCCTGGACTGTGAACGTAGCTGTGTAATTGCCGGGCACCTCCTTGAAGCCGTCAACTGTGGCTTTCCCCGTTTGGGAATTATAGCTCAGGGCCTTTGAACCGGGGTCACAGGTTACCGTTAGCTTATCACCGTCAGGGTCAGAAACATTGACCGTCACTATCCTTGCGCCCTCGTTGTAGTACAATTCCATAGACGTCTGAGAGAGCGAAATCACGGGAGCGTGGTTTTCTGCGGGATCGGGGTCCGGATCCGGGTCTGGATCGGGATCAGGGTCCGGATCTGGATCACTGCCCGGCGTTCCGTATTTCTCAATGCCGTACTCGAAGGACGCAAGCGCGTTAATCTTCTTACCCACCGGTTTATTTCCGCCGATAGTAGCTCCAAGGCCTCCAAAGAGGATATCCTTGGCTTTATCGGCCGTAAAGCCCTGGCCACCAAAATAGGAGACAATGAGCGCAGCAACGCCACTGGCGTGAGGGCAGGCCATGGATGTTCCCATCCATTCTGTGCCGCCGTAACCGATACTGCTGATGCCGGATTTCTTGGGCAGAGTGCTCCATATGGCCGATGCGTAGGAAGATCCGCCACCGGGAGCTGCGATATCGACCCAATTCCCGTAATTGGAGAAATAGGACGCGTCGCCATTATTATCGAAAGACCCAACCGCTATGCAGGGCTCATATGCCCCGTACGGGTCCCAGTCCACTCCAAGGTCTCCCTCGTTACCGGCGGCAAAAAGCACCAGGCCGCCCTTCATCGGGGAATCCGGAAGTTGGTTTCCCTGGGCGTCGCAACCTGCATACTCAATGAAATAGTCTACGGCGGCCTTTATCTCAGGGAAATCGTCCATGTCCAATGACTTTAGATAGGCAAGCTCCGCCCCGGACACATAGCCATCTTCATCATCGCCAAGAATACCATCGGCATAAATGCCCCAACTGTTCTGGCTGATGACAGCGCCTCTGTCGGCACCTTCCTTGATAGCCCTGGCGGTCTTATCGTCATCGGCCGAGCTATACCCTGAGAAAATGGCGTGTGACAACAGTTTTACGCCGGGTATGCCCTGCGCATAGTCTCCTCCGGCTATGCCGGCAACTCCTTTGCCGTTGTTACTCACGGCCGCAACTGTTCCGGCAACGTGGGTGCCGTGTCCCACATCTCCGGTGCGGATGGACAGATCCCAACTGGACCTTGCATAATTATATCCAGTATGTCCGGAATCCTTCCAAAGATTGCCCTGAAGGTCTTCGTGGGTGGCGTCCACGGGCTCATCCACAACGCAGACAATCACTTTGTCGCTGCCGGTTGTGTAGTTCTCCCAGACCCCAGCCACATTGATATCGTTCCCGGGCTTACTGGCGTTGTAATAATGCCACTGGTTGGAAAATTTAGGGTCATTGGGATATGCACGCTTCCTTATTTTCCACACGGGATGGGCCGATATAACTCCTGGCATTGACTGGAATGAGGCCGATGCCTTTGTTGCGGGAACATCAGATGAGAAAGAAACAGTATAGAAGCGATGCAGACCCATTTTGCGGCTGCGGGCCTCATATTCTCCGGCATCCGGGAATACGCGTTCAATACTGCTTATGCCCAGTTCTTCAAGAAGGCCGCTCATCCCGGGAGCCTTGGTGGGGGCCATTTCCCCTGCCGCAATTGCTTCTTCCACCATTTGGGCAAGGGCATCGTCAAACTGGACTGATACCAGGCCGGAAACGGTGGGCGAGTTTTCCATAGAAGCCACAGGCTCCGTTTTTGCCGGAGCCTGTGAGCCGTTAGGTTCTTGTACCTGGCAGGCCACAGCCAAAACTGCGGCCCAAAGGTACTTAGCGAAGTTTCTTATAGCCATAGCGTGCTTCTTCGGCAAGCTCGATCTCAATGCGCATGAGACGATTGTACTTGGCGATACGGTCTGTACGGCTGAGGGAACCGGTCTTGATCTGGCCGCTGTTGGTAGCGACTGCGATATCTGCGATAGTTGTGTCCTCAGTCTCACCGGAGCGGTGGCTGGTAACGGTGGTGTAACCGTGACGATGAGCCATCTCAATGGCGTCAAGGGTCTCTGTGAGGGAGCCAATCTGGTTCACCTTGATAAGGATGGAGTTACCTGCACCCATCTCGATACCCTTCTGGAGGTACTTCACGTTGGTAACGAAGAGGTCGTCGCCAACAAGCTGGCATTTGTCGCCGACAGCCTTGGTGAGCTTCACCCAGCCTTCCCAGTCTTCCTCTGAAAGACCGTCCTCGATGGAGTCGATAGGATACTTGGAGATGAGCTGCTTGAGGTAGTTAATCTGCTGGTCTGTGGAAAGCTTGCGGCCGCGAGGATCCTTCTTCTTGCCGTCCTTGAGCTGCTTGTAGTCGTAGAAGAACTTGCCGTCCTCCTTGAAGCAGAACTCAGATGCGGCGCAGTCCATGGCGATAGTAACGTCCTTACCGGGAACGTAACCTGCACCTTCGATAGCTGCGATGATGCAGTCAAGGGCGTCGTTGATGCCCTTCAGTGCGGGAGCGAAACCACCCTCGTCACCAACTGCGGTGGAAAGGCCACGGCCCTTGAGAACCTTCTGGAGAGCGTGGAATACCTCTGCGCCCATGCGTACTGCCTCGGCCTCGTTCTGAGCGCCGATAGGACGGATCATGAACTCCTGGAATGCGATAGGAGCATCTGAGTGTGCACCGCCGTTGATGATGTTCATCATGGGAACGGGGAGAACATAGGCGTTGGTGCCGCCAAGATAGCGGTAAAGAGGAAGGCCGAGCTCTGCTGCTGCTGCCTTTGCAACTGCCAGGGATACGCCAAGGATAGCGTTTGCGCCAAGCTTTGACTTGGTGGGAGTGCCGTCCAGTTCGATCATGGCTTTGTCGATAGCCCTCTGCTGGGTAGCGTCCATGCCGATGATTTCGGGAGCGATCACCTTGTTCACATTGTCAACAGCCTTGAGAACACCCTTACCGCCATAGCGCTTTTTGTCTCCGTCACGGAGCTCAAGGGCCTCGTTCTCACCGGTGGAAGCACCTGAAGGAACAGCTGCTACGCCAACAAAACCGGAATCAAGGGTAACTTCTACTTCGATGGTAGGATTTCCGCGTGAATCAAGGATCTCTCTACCGAAAACTTGTACGATCTGCATAATTTTATAAGAAATTTAAAGGTATTGTCTATTAAATCGTACAAATATACGCATTTTCACACAAAAAAGAAAACAAAAAGGCCTTGGCATCTTTCAATGTCAAGGCCTTCGAAAAACCGCAGCTACCTACTCTCCCACCTGGTGGGGCAGTACCATCGGCGATGGTGAGCTTAACTTCTCTGTTCGGAATGGGAAGAGGTGGTTCCTCACCGCTATAACCGCGGCAATATATTACTTGAGAGAATATTTCAAGGAAACATCCGATAGATTTCGCTTCAATCGGCATTATTTTTCTCTTAGAGAAAGTCTCTCGGGCTATTAGTACAGGTCTGCTGAGGCCGTCACCGACCTTACACATCCTGCCTATCAACGTGGTAGTCTCCCACGACCCTCAAGGGAAAACTCATCTTGGAGACGGCTTCGCG